>WNGE01004414.1_pt1 | contig 30287 bp, 20 predicted proteins | sample 5400651 | NCBI WGS metagenome assembly WNGE01 (sample SAMN13153370, study PRJNA577476) | soil metagenome | isolation source: 60 cm soil or saprolite under grassland replicate 2 | place: USA:California | collected 2016-06-15
GTGGTGTAGAGCGTCAGCAGTTGCGACAGGAGCAATCCGCCTACGATGGTGATGCCTAGCGGGTGGCGGAGTTCGCTGCCGGTGCCGCGTCCTAGCGCCAGTGGTAAGCCGCCGAGCAACGCGGCCATCGTCGTCATCATGATGGGACGGAAACGCAAGAGGCTGGCCTGGTAGATGGCTTCCTCGGGCTGCTTTTTCTCGACACGTTCGACTTCGAGCGCGAAGTCGATCATCATGATGGCGTTCTTTTTGACGATGCCGATCAGCAGGATGATTCCGATGAGCGCGACCACGCCGAGATCGTTGCCGGTGATGAGGAGCGCGAGAATTGCGCCGACTCCGGCGGAGGGCAGCGTAGAGAGAATCGTCACCGGATGAATGTAACTTTCGTAGAGGACTCCGAGAACGATGTAGACGGTGATGATGGCGGCGAGAATCAACCAGGGTTCGGAAGAAAGCGAATTGTGGAAGGCGGCGGCGGTGCCCTGAAAACTGGTGACGATGCTGCGCGGGAGACCAATCTCCTGCTCGGCTTGCTCGATGGCTTTGGTGGCCTCGCCGAGCGAGGTGCCCGGGGCCAGGTTGAACGAGAGCGTGACGACCGGGAATTGTCCCTGATGGTTGATGGCGAGCGGCGAGTTCCGCTGCTCGAAATGAGCGAAGGTAGAAAGTGGGACCTGAGCTGCGGGCGCCTGGGCTTGAGCTGCGGTGGTTTGGCCTTGAGTTGCGGAGGTCTGGCCCTGAGGCGCGGTGCCGGATTTGACGTAGATGTGCTTCAGATTGTCGGGACTGACCTGGAACGATGGATCGACTTCGAGGACGACGTGATATTGGTTAAGCTGCGTGAACATGGTGGACACCTGGCGCTGGCCGAAGGCGTCATAGAGCGTGTCGTCGATCGCCTGGGGCAGAATGCCGAGGCGGGAAGCGGTGTCGCGGTCGATGACTAAGTTGGCCTCAAGACCATTGTTCTGCGAATCGCTGGCGACGTCGCGCAGGGCGGGTGCGGCCTGCAGATTCTGGAGGAGACGCGGGGCCCAGATGGCGAGTTCGTTGACGTCGGCATCCTCCATCGAATACTGGTATTGCGTACGGCTCACGCGGCTTTCGACGGTGAGGTCCTGCACGGGCTGCATGTAGAGGGTGATGCCTTCCACCTTGGCTAGTTCCGGCTGTAAATCCCGAATAATCTCGGAAGCAGTCTGTTTGCGCTGATCACCCGGCTTCAGATTGATCTGAATGCGTCCGCTGTTGGGCGTGGTGTTGGTGCCATCGACTCCGATGAAGGAGGCCAGGCTATCTACGTTGGGGTTCTTCAGGATCACGCTGGCCAGAGCCTGTTGGCGCTGGGAAAGAGCGGCGAATGAAACGTTCTCGGGGCCTTCGGAGATGCCCATGATCACGCCGGTATCCTGCACCGGGAAGAAGCCCTTGGGGACGTAGACGTACAGCAGGAGCGTGGCGACCAGAGTGGTGGCGGTGACGAGAAGAGTTGTCGTCTGGTACTTGAGGACCACTTTCAGAGTGCGGCCGTAGAAGGCGATGACTCGGTTGAAGAAATTCTCCGCGGCGCGGGCGAGGGCGTTTGGACGGGCGGGGGCGCCCGTCTCTCCATTTTCTTCATTATGTTTAGTTTTTAGGAGCTTGGCGCACATCATCGGGGTCAGGGTCAGGGAGACTACGGCTGACACGAGAATGGTTACGGCAAGGGTGACCGCAAACTCGCGGAAGAGGCGGCCGACGATGTCTCCCATGAAGAGCAGCGGAATCAGCACCGCGATGAGCGACACGGTCAGCGAGACGATGGTGAAGCCAATCTGTCCGGCGCCTTTGAGAGCCGCTTGCAGCGGGGGTTCGCCCGCTTCGAGGAAGCGGGCGATGTTTTCGATCATGACGATGGCATCGTCGACGACGAATCCGGTGGAGATGGTGAGCGCCATCAGCGTGAGGTTATTCAGGCTGTAGCCGAGCAGATACATGACGCCGAATGTGCCCACCAGCGAGAGCGGCACGGCAACGCTGGGAATGATGGTCGCGGAAAGATTGCGCAGGAACAGGAACATCACCATGACCACCAGGAAAACAGTGAGCATGAGTTCGAACTGAACATCCGATACGGAGGCGCGGATGGTCTGCGTGCGATCGATGAGGATCTGGACTCTAACGGCGGCCGGAAGCGATGCCTGCAGTTGCGGCAGAACCTTCTTGACGCGATCGGCGACGCTGATGATATTGGCGCCGGGCTGGCGCTGAATGTTGAGGAGAACGGCAGGCGTGGTATTGACCCAGGCGGCCTGCTTGACGTTTTCCGCGCTGTCGATGGCGGTGGCTACGTCGGAGAGGCGGACGGGCGCGCCGTTGCGGTATGCGATGATGACGCTGTTGTATTCCTGGCTGGACAGAAGCTGATCGTTGGTGCCGATGGTGAAGGCTTGGCGCGGTCCATCGATGACGCCTTTGGCCTGATCGACGTTGGCGGTGGCCAGGGCGGAGCGGACATCTTCAAGACTGAGTTGATAGGACGCGAGGGCAGTGGGATTGGCTTGCACGCGAACGGCGGGCTTCTGGCCACCGCTGGTGGAAACGAGTCCCACGCCGGGCAACTGAGAAATTTTCTGAGCGAGCGCGGTTTCGGCGAGGTCCTCGATGCGCGACAAGGGCAACGAATCGGACGTGAGCGCCATGGTGAGAATGGGTGCGTCGGCCGGATTCACCTTGCTGTAGATGGGAGGATTGGGAAGATCGCGGGGCAGGTAGGTGGTGGCGGCGTTGATGGCGGCCTGCACCTGTTGTTCTTCGACGTCGATGTTCTGGTTGAGTTCGAATTGCAGAGTGATCAGCGAACTTCCGAACGAACTGGTGGAGGTCATCTGGTTCAGACCGGGGACTTGTCCGAACTGGCGCTCCAAGGGAGCGGTGACCGACGAGGCCATGACGTCGGGCGCGGCGCCGGGGTAGAACGTCATGACCTGGATGGTGGGGTAATCGACTTCCGGCAGGGCGGAAACGGGCAGCTGGCGGTAGGCGATAAAGCCCACGAGCAGCACGGCCACCATCAATAAGGAAGTAGCGACCGGCCGGAGGATGAAGAGGCGTGATGGGCTCATGATGCTGGTGCTGCGGTGGTGGACTGCGGCGCACTGGAGCTACCGTTGCCACTGCGGGTGCGGGGCTCAACTTTTGCGCCGTTCTGTAGTTTGTCCTGACCGTCGGTGACGACGATGTCTCCAGGCTGAAGGCCGGCAGCGATGGCGCTCTGGTTGGATTGCGTCATGGCAACAGTCACGGGCCGGGCTTCGACGGTCTTGTCGGCTTTGACCACGTAGACGAACGTGCCTTGCGGCCCGCGCTGGACGGCAACGCTGGGAACAAGGGTGCTGTTTTTCTTCACGTCGAGCAGCAGGCGAACGTTGACGAACTGATTGGGCCAGAGGATCCCGTCTTTGTTGTCGAAGGTGGCCTTCAAGCGCCCGGTGCCGGTGGTCTGATCGATCTGGTTGTCGATGGTGAGCAGTTTGCCGGTCGCGAGCTTGGTTTGATCATCGCGACTGTAAGCGTCGACGGAAAGGGTGCCTTGATGCATCTTCTTCGAGACAACCGGAAGACTGTCTTGCGGCAGTGTGAAGATGACGGAGATGGGCTGGAGCTGAGTGATGACCAGCATGGGATTCTGATCGGAGGCGTGGACGATGTTGCCGACGTCGACCAGGCGAAGACCGATGCGGCCGGCAACCGGCGCGGTGATGTGGCAGTAGGAAATCAGGAGCTTGGCATTGTCGATGGCGGCCTGGTCGGCGCGGACCGCGCCTTCGAATTGATCCGCCGTCGCCTTTTGCGTGTCGACCTGTTGCTGCGACATCGCGCCGGAGACCTGCAGCAGATCTTTGAAGCGCTGATAGTTCAGTTGCGCGTCGCGCTCCGAAGCCTGATCTTTATACAACTGGGCTTGCGCCTGTGCCAGTTGCACCTCATAAGGACGGGGATCGATCAAAACGAGCAGATCGCCCTTGTTGATCTGCTGACCTTCCCGAAAATTGACTGTGACCAATTGGCCATCGATGCGGCTCTTGACGCTGACCGTGTTGAAAGCGGTGACCGAACCGAGGCCGTTGAGATAGACCGGCATGTCCTGCTGAACGGCAGAGGTGACGGCAACCGGCACGGCTCGCGGACCGGCGGCGGCGAGCGCTTGCTTGTCTTTTGAGTCGGCACTCTGGCAGCCGAGCCAGGTCAGGAGCAGGAGGAGCATCCCGAGGAGTTGGAAGTAATGCGAATTTCGAGTGTTATGCATATGAGATCGTGGCGTGATCAGATCGCTGTGCGGACGACGGGGCACGTTTGATGCATGCTTCTCGCAGCGATTTTTCAGGCTCGTTTCAGCCAAAAGATCATACTGCTCCTTAAAGATGGTTGCCGGGAAGGAAAAGTTGGTAAAGGTTTGTAAATCGCACATTTTGTTAAGGATGTCGTGACCGCGTGATTACCCCCGTTCGATCCGGGCCCCGTTAATGGAGAACCGCGCATCCCGCGCCCGCCCGGCTGAACGGGCGAGGCGCCCGTTCCTCCATGTTATGAGCACTTATGAGTACTCTTATGGCTGCACAGCCTGGACCAACGCCGGGCGGACTTGCTCTTGAATCTGAGTGACATCCCATCCACCGCCGAGCGCCTTGACTAAGGAGACCGAGGTCACCATCTGCTGACCGAGCAACTGGGTGGCTAAACGTTCATTGTTCAGCAAGGTAGTTTGCGCGGTAATGACATCGAGATAGGTTGTGACACCACCGACATATCGACTGTTGGCGATATCGAGTGCACGCCGAGAGTCCTCAACCGCAGTCTGCTGAGTTTTCGCGGCTTGATTGAGCAGGCCGAGACCGGAGAGCCCGTCTTCGACCTGCTGGAACGCGACGAGCACAGATTGGCGATAGTTGGCGACGGATTCGTCATACGCCGCGCGCGTGGCGGCGAGGTTGGCGCGGTTGCGTCCGCCGTTCAAGATCGGCTGGAGCAGGTCGCCGCCGATCGACCAGAAGGCGCTGGGAGCGTTCATGAGCGTGGCAATGTCGCGCGATTCCCATCCGCCGGAGCCACTGAGTGTGATGTGCGGGTAGAAAGCGGTGGTCGCTAATCCGACTTGGGCGCTTTCGAAGGCCATCTGGCGCTCGCTGGTGGCAACGTCGGGGCGTCGTTCGAGGATTTCGGAAGGAACGCCGGTGGGGATCGGCGGCGGAGTGGCGTCAAACGGGGCGGAGGCGAAGGTGAAAGCGGATGCTGGCCTTCCGACGAGGACGGCGATGGCGTGCTCGAACTGCGCGCGCTGCTGCTCGACGAGCGAAAGCTGCGTGGCAGTAGAGGCAAGCAGCGCGGCTTGCTGCGCAACTTCCAGGCCGGAGGCGACTCCACCTTCGTGACGGTGGTTAACCAGATCGAGGCCCTTCTGCTGAATCTCGACTGACTGGCGGACGACGCCGGCTTCCCGGTCAAGCTCGCGCAGATTGAAGTAGTCGGCGGCGAGTTCGGCAGTCAGAACGAGGCGGACATTTTCGAGGTCGGCCGCGCTCGCCTGGAGGGAGGCATTCGCGGCTTCCAGAGTGCGACGCACGCGTCCGAAGAGATCAACCTCGTAGCTGGCGGAAAATGGCACCGTGAAAACGTTCTGGGTGACGGGAACGGGCGCGATCGGACTTCCGGAGGCCGGGCGGCTGCCGGAGATGCGCTGGCGTTGAGCGTTGGGATCGGCGTCGAGCTGCGGGAAGTACGCGGACGAGGCGATGCGTGCGAGAGAGCGGGCCTGAGACAAACGATCCTGCGCGGCGGCGAGCGACTGGTTCGCTTGCAATAGATCATGCTCCAGGCGATTCGTGACGGTGGCGTCATCGACCAGGATGCCGACCGCAAGCGCGAGGCCTCCGAGGGTCATGATGTTGATGGTTTGGCCGAGCGCGCTGAGCAGAATGACGGAAACGACAACCGATAGCGGAATGGAAATCGCGATGATCAGGGTGGGGCGCCAGTCGCCCAGGAAGAACAAAATCATGGCCGCGGTGAGGCAGGCGGCGATGATGCCCTCGTTCACTACACCCCGGATGGAAGCGCGCACGAACAGGGATTGATCGAACAAAGCGCGGATGGTTAGTTCCGGCGGCAGAGACTGCGCGGCCAGCGGCACCATGGCCTTGACGCCATCGACGATGGTCAGGGTCGAGCCGCCTAACTTGAAATGGACATCAAGACGCCGCGCACTCCGTCCTGCCGTACGATGTTGGTTTGCGGAATGAAACCGTCGCGCACATGGGCCACGTCGCGCAGGTAAAGGGTGGAGGCGTTCAGGGTCTTCACCGGGAGATCGTTCAACTCAGCGACGGTTCGCGGATTGCCGTTCATCTCGACGTTGTATTCCGTCGGGCCGATCTTGGTAGTGCCGGAGGGGAGAATCAGGTTCTGGGCGGCGACGGCGTTAACGATGTCAACGGGGGTCAGCCCATACGCCTGAAGCTTGGCGGAATCGAGGTCGACTTGGATCTGGCGCGGCTTTCCGCCATAGGGATATGGGGTGGCTGCACCCTGAACGGTGGTGAGTTGAGTGCGAAGAAAGTTCTGTCCGAGATCGAAAAGTTGCTGTTCGGGCAGAGTCTTGCTGCTCAAACCCAACTGGACGATGGGCGTGGCGGAGGCGGTGTAGTTGATGACCAGCGGCGGACTAGTACCGGGAGGGAGCCCGCGCAGGATGGTCTGAGACATGGCCGTGACCTGGGTGAGGGCGGTAGAGATGTTGACGGAAGGCCGAAAAAAATCTTGATGACGGCGATTCCGTTCAACGACTGCGACTCCATGTGTTCGACGTCGTTGACGGTGACCGTAAACCCGCGCTCGGAGTTGGTGACGACACGGTCCGCCATCTCTCCGGGGGCGAGGCCGGCGTAATTCCAGACCACGCTGACGACGGGAATATTAATTTCCGGGAAAATGTCGACCGGGGTGCGCAGGATGGTGATAGGCGTAAGAATGATGATGAGCAGAGCCATCACCACGAAGGTATAAGGGCGCCGAAGAGCTAAAGCAACAATCCACATAAAAGCGCGAGAGCCTTAATTTGGCCGCTCCCCTTGGGACTGGATTCAACAAATACTTTTCCCAATAGATTCAAAACAGTACGTTTCGGATTTAAATTATATTAGACTTTGGCTATGGCACAAAGTGAGCCGAGGCGGAACGCCGGGCGAAATGGCATTGGCGAGAAACGTGCGCCGGGGCGGCCGCGCAGCGAAGAATCGCGGCAGGCAATTCTGCGCAGCACGCTGAAGCTGCTGAAAGAAACAGGATTCCCGCAACTCAGTATCGAAGCCGTCGCAGCCGACGCTGACGTCAGCAAAGCAACCGTATACCGATGGTGGCCGACCAAAGCCGCACTGGTAGCCGACGCTTTCTCCGCCGGCGCCGACCAGGAATTACGATTTCCTGACACCGGATCCGTGCGAAAAGACATGAACCTGCAGATGCGGCAGGTGATCCGTGTATTCCGGTCGCAGCGGGGCAAGGTAGTGGCGGCGCTTCTGGGTGGAGGACAATCGGATCCGGAATTGATTGCCGCATTCCGTGAGCGTTTTTTGTGGCCGCGGCGCCGGCAAGCGTATCAAACCCTGCAGCGCGGGATCGACCGTGGAGAATTGCCGGCCGGCGTTGATATGAACCTTATCTTGGACACGCTGTACGGCCCGATCTATATGCGCTTTCTGATCCGGCACGACGAACTCAACGAAGGCTTTGCGGATGCGCTTTGCGGGCTGGTGCTCGGCGGAGTGACGCATCCGGCCAAAGTGGGGTAGCTTCGCGCATCGACCTGGCAAGAAACTGTTGTCATCCTGAGCGAAGCGAAGGACCCATGTATTTTCCCGGCGCCCAGCATAACGCCGAAGAGTCCATAGGTCCTTCGCTTCGCTCAGGATGACAGGTTGACCTTAGGGCGCGAACTTGAATTGCGGCTAGAGGAGTTTCCCGTCCGTATCCATGAGCCGGAACTCGCCGAGTCCCAGCTCCCGCACACCCGTTTCGATCTTTGCGCGATCGCCTACCACGATCCAGATCAGATTGTCGGGGTGCACGACCTCTTTCGCGGCACCGTTCACCTCGGACGCCTTCAGCGCACGCACCTTGGCCGCGAACGTTTCGTAGTAGTCGTCCGGCAAGCCGAATTGCACGATATCGACGATGGATTGCCCGAGCGCATCGAGAGTTTCATGGGAACCGGGCAGCTTCAGGGTTTCGTTGGCCTGCAGCTTCGTGAGTTCGCCGGCTGCGATCGGATGGTCGCCGATGATTCCGTGGAATTCCTTGTTCATCTCCGCTATCGCTTCTTTGGTCTTGTCGGTTTGAACGGGTGCAACCGTGTAGAAGGGCCGTTGCGCCCGCGCATCGCGAAGGATGCTGCGCACTCCGTAGGACCAGTGTTTATCCTCTCTCAAGTTCATGTTCAGACGCGAACCAAACAACCCTCCCAGGCTGTCGTTCATCACTTTGATCGCGATCTCGTTGGGATTGGCCGTGGGTGGCGCAACTTGGGCCGCAACAATTACCGACTGAAGGGCGCCCGGTTTGTCGACCAGGTACACGGCGGATTTCGGCGCGAGCGGAACGCTCTTCAGGTTCTTGTGCGGAAGATTTCCGGCCTTCCAAGCCGCGAAAAACTTCTCGAGTTTCGGGGTCAGCTCGGCCAGCGTGGTGTCCCCGGCCACGATCAGGGTAGAGTTGTTCGGCCGCAACCAGGTCTCTCGAAACCTCACGAGATCTTCCCTGGTCAGTTTCGCGACACTGTCCTTTGTACCCGAGCCGGTCAGTGGGTTCGCATAGGGATGGCCCGCCCCGTAGAGAAGCGCTGGGAATACGCGCAGGGCTGCGGTGGTTGGCGCATTCTGCTCGCGATCGATTCCCGCGATCACCAGCTTCTGTTCACGCTTGAACTCGGCCTCGGGAAAGGATGGGTTCAGAACCACGTCGGCAAGCAGACCGAGCGAAGGATCGAGCCTCGATTTCAGCGCGGATAGGGAAACGAACGAACCGTCGAGATTCGACGAAGCATGCAGTTGCGCTCCGAGCATCTGCAATTCGTCGTCGATCCGCAGAGCGTCGCGGGTGCGCGTGCCGTCGGTCAGGAGCCGCATCGCGAGGTTTGCAGTACCCGGCGCCGCCAATGAATCGGCTGCGAATCCAGCATCGGCCGCCAGCGTGAAATTCACGAGCGGAACTTCGTGCCGTTCGGCGAGAATCACCTTCAAGCCATTCGAAAGCGTGGCTCGCTGCAGCTTTGGCAGCTTAAGTTCGGGCGGAGTCGTGGGCTCGGGAGCTTTGCCGCGGTCCGCCCCGGCGGTCGCGGCCTTGTAGTCGGGGAACGGATGCACCTCGAGGACGTAGACACCGTCGGACAGCCATCGGTTCGCAGCCGATTTCAGATCGTCGGCGGTCGCATCCTGCACTCGCTTCTGCGAAATCTTGTAGGCGTCGGCGCTACCGCGAAACACTTGGCTCAGCGCCAGGCGGTCTGACTTGCCGCCAAAACCTCCGATGCGCTCAATCCCACGGATGAAATTTGCCTGGTACTGCGCTTGCACGCGCTGGAGTTCCTCCAGCGTGGGACCGTCTTTCAAGAAGCGCGTGAGCTCTTCGTCCAGTTCCTTTTCGACCTGCGCCAACGTCTGGCCGGGGCGCGCCGTGGCCTGCACCCGGAACTGCCCGCCGATTTCCCTGAGGTCGACCGAGGCAGCAGCGTCGGTTGCAATCTGGTCGTCATACACCAGGCGCTTGTAAAAGCGCGACGACTTGCCGGAGCTTAGGCAATCGCTGACTAAGTCGAGGTAGTCTGCGTCGGTGCTGCCGTATTCGGGAGTGTTCCAGACTTTATAGATTCGCGCTTGCGGCACGCGGTCTTGCACCACTTGCCGGTGCGTGCCGGTCATCTTTGCAATCCACACCTGTTGATGCGCTACAGGCGGGCCGGGCGGAATATCCCCAAAATACTTTTCGACCTTTTCTTTTGCTGTCTTCGCATCGATGTCGCCGGCCAGCACCAACACCACATTCGAGGGGCCGTAATACGTTTTGAACCACTCCTGCACGTCTTTCATCGAGGCGGCGTCGAGGTCCGCCATCTCGCCGATCGTCGTCCACGAATACGGATGCCCGGCGGGAAACGTATTCTGGGTAAGCAACTGCCGGGTCACACCATAGGGCTGATTTTCGCCCTGGCGTTTTTCGTTCTGCACGACGCCGCGCTGCAAGTCGAGCGTTTTCTGGTCCAGCGCCCCCAGCAGGTGTCCCATGCGGTCGGACTCCATCCAGAGCGTAAGATCGACGGCCGAGGTCGGGACGTTTTGGAAGTAGTTGGTGCGATCGGCATTCGTTGTGCCATTCAGATCGGTTGCCCCGATCCGTTCCATGGTGTCGATGTAGCGGCCGGAAGAGTGCTCACTGCCGCCAAACATCAGGTGCTCGAAGAGGTGGGCGAATCCCGTCTTTCCCAGCTTCTCGTTCTTCGACCCGACGTGATACCAGACGTTGATCGCGACGATGGGAGCCTTGTGATCTTCGTGCACGATCACGGTAAGACCGTTATCGAGGACAAATTTCTGGTAGGGGATCTCGATCTCGGGGGATTGCGGGAAGGCATTCGCCGTAAAGGTCGCCAGCGACAGGAAAAACAGCGCTAATCGAATCAGCATGTACGCAACCTCACAAACTGTCTGTTAGACGGATTTACGGGGCAATTGTTTGAGTCTTGGGAACGCGGAGTAGTGTACACCCGTCGCACATGGCGGGAAGGGCGAAGGGAGCAGGCCTCGGGGAGGAGCACGCGGCGGGTTGAGGGCGTCATTGCGGCTTGTCCCAGCCTCGCGCACGCGGCCACCAGCGACCCACGTTCCCGCAGTACTCTTCGTACTCTGCTCCGAACTTCTTGCGCAAAGTCGGCTCCTCATAAAAGACCACGAACAGATGCACGCCGAAGGCAACCGCTGCCACGGTAGCAATCGTTGCTGCATTGCCGCGTCCGAACACAACCCCCAGTCCGATCCAGCCCACTGCGAAGCCCACGTACATGGGATTCCGTAGGTAGCGGTAGAAACCCACCACCACCAAGCGCTGCGGCGGGGCGGCCGGCGCAGGTGTGCCGTGTCCCGTCCACCCAAAGTCCCAAATGCAGCGCACAGCGACCGCGAATCCGATCACTGACGGAAGCCCTGCCAGCCATCGCCCATGTGCCGCGCCCGCTGTTGCGACGCGGAAACCGAGCCACCTCGGTAGCAGCCAGAACCACAAGGCGAAGAACGCCGTGCCTACTGCCAGCGAGGCGGCCGCCGTCAGCCAGCGATTGCCATCTCCGGCCACCCTAGCCCTCGTAGACCGTGCATCCGCCAATCAGCTCTCCTCTCCCCGCCCGTATGATCTGCAAGGGCTCTGGCCGTATCCATTGCCACTTTGGAAGGTGACGCGCTCGATCAAGCCGGAGGGTTCCTCGGTCGGGCGTCTGCGGTCCAGGGATTGCAGCATGCTTGCGTTGTGGGGATTCATTGTCCTACGGACGGCCTGCCTTGGGCGACCCGTCAGGAAGCAGATTTTGAGGGATTTGGCTGCCGGGGAGGGGAATCGGCCGGGCAATGAGCAACTGAGTGCAGGTATGAAGGCTGGCCGCATACTCGCCACTGGCTCCGTTGGTTCTAAGGAGTCTATTGCTGCGCCCTCACCTTCGCCCACCTCGCCCGCTGAGCGGCTGTGCGCTTTGGTTTCGGCGCTTGACCCTTCGTCTTTGCCCATCGCGCTTTCTGCGCAAGGCTCATCCGCCTGCGGGCCGAAGCCGACAGGCTGTGCCTCGGTTTGGTGTAGAAGCTCCCGCCGTTTAACTTTCCCAAAACCGAAAGAGCGGCATCAACATGTCTAAGCCGATCCACCAGATTCGTTCTCTCTGACCTCAACTCCCGCACAATCGACGCCAGCGCCTTAAGATTTGCCATGAATCCTCCTCAGCAGGGGATTGTAACTGATGGGCTCCATTTCCCGAGCGCTAAAGAACCAACGTTGCTCCGAGATTGTAAACAAGATTTCTACACCGTCACCGTACTTCGAATTCGGCGTCGATCACGCGGAGAAATTGCCCTCAGGATGGGAACATCGAGCCTGCATTATTCATGCGCAAAGCGAGGGCTTTGGGTGGAGCAGGGCTTTGAGCCCTGCATTTAGAATGTGCGCGCGGAAGACGGCTTTCAGCCGCTGAGATACGTCATGCTGACGCAGGCGCAAAGTACCTCAGAGGGCTGAAGCCCTCATGCTTCATGACTGTCCCTGGAAGCCTGAAGGCCTGCTCCACCCGATCGTGAATAATGCAGAATAGACTTCTTCTATTTTTCACGGTTGTTTTGAATGCGCAGCAGACTCGGGCTCTTATTCACATCAGCTTTATGCTGGGCACACGCCGCTGACAGCGGAGGCAAACACTCCCTCTTCAGAAATAGGCTGGCAAGAAGGCGCCGAAGCGCAGGTAGGACGAAGTCAAGCGAAGCACTTCGCAAAGTTTGTAGGTGAAGCTGGCGGAGAGGGAGGGATTCGAACCCCCGATACCCTTTCGGGCATGCCGGTTTTCAAGACCGGAGCCATCAACCACTCGGCCACCTCTCCGGAACTGCCACAGTTTTACTATCGTGTCCCGTTGTCACTCCTGAGATCCGCAGGTGCTTCCTTAGTTTCCAAGTATTTACACCAGCCCCGAGGAGCAGTACCTGGGCTCTCAAGGCCGACTGTTTCAACCGCTCACAGATTTCCCTCCACGGCTAAGGAGAGTTTATCAATTTGGGGGTTGGTCAGTCCGGTAGATCGCATCTCGGTTTGTCCTGTACCACGTGCGGATGCTCGGGACAGTGGGAATCCGGGCTTGCCGTTCGTAGTCCCCTACCATTGGCCCGCGAGAAACTTGAGAGGTTCCCAGGGCGAAGCAGTGTCTTTTGCCTGGCTGCAGAGAAGAACGGGGACAACAAGGATCAGAAAACCAAGCCGGTGCATGAGTCCCTCCCCGCTTTTCACTTTGTCCCGTTCGGATAGACAAGAATCTTGCTGGCTTCCCCTGTTCTCAGGCGGGCCATGGCCTTGGAGAAATCTCTCATCGGGATGCGGTCGGTGATGACAGGGTGAAGGTCGAGTTTGCCGCTTTTGAGCAGGGCGGTCATTTGGTACCAGGTCTGATACATGCGGCGGCCGTTGATGCCCTGAATCGTCAGGCCTTTGAAAATGATGTCTTCGGAAAAACTGAGCGGGATGGGCTTGGAGGTGAGCCCCAAGAGCGAGATGCGTCCGCCGCGTCGGACGATGTCGAAGGCTGTTCGGATCGCGTCCGGATGGCCGGCCATTTCGAGGACCACGTCGACTCCGAGGCCGCCTGTGCGCTCGGCGACGAGGGCGCGGACGTTCTGTTTTGACGGATTAATCGCAACGTCCGCCTTCATCTTCTCGGCGAGTTTGCGACGATGCTCGTTGACTTCGATCGCGAAGATGGTGGTTGCGCCTACGGCCCGCGCGACCGCGATCGAGAAAAGCCCGATGGGGCCGCATCCGGTAATAGCGACGGTTTTGGCAGCGATCTCCCCTGCCAGCACCGTGTGGACCGCGTTACCGAGCGGATCGAGAATGGACGCGTACTCCTGCGGGATGGTGGGATCGAGTTTCCAGATGTTCGATTCGGGGATGACCACGTACTCAGCGAAAGCGCCGTCGGCATCCACGCCGATAATCTTCACGTTCTGGCAGATATGCGCTTCGCCCGTTCGGCACTGCAGGCACTTACCGCACGCGACGTGCATCTCGGCGGAAACGAAGTCGCCTTCCTTCACGCTGGTGACTTCGTCGCCGTAAGCGGCCACTTCGCCGCAGAATTCGTGGCCGGGGATGAGGGGCGGATGGATGCGTCCCTGGGCCCAGCGGTCCCATTCATAGATGTGGAGATCGGTGCCGCAGATGGAGGCGACTTTGACTTTGACGAGGACGTCGGTGCGTCCGAAGGCGGGGATTCTTACTTCGCGAATTTCCGCGCCCGGCGCGGCTTCCGGCTTGACCACTGCGAGCATGGTGCCGCGCATGGCAGCCCCCTCATAAGGTACGGGTTTAGAAGAGCAAACGGCTCATTTTAACACCGGGCCCTGAGGAGTGCTGAGTGCTGAAATGCGGCTCTTGGCGGCGCAGCTTCCGCCGTGTGCCTCCCAAAACCGGCTTGTGAAAACCAATTCTACTGACAACCGATTACTGACTCCCGAGTTTCTCCAGATGGCGGAAGCCGTCGGTGGCGATCAGGAGCATCACGATGATGGTTCCGTTGTAGGCTGCGTGGACCAGGAAACTTGCGGCTACTGAGTTTCTTCTTGCCCGCACCACGCCGAGAACCACGCCCACCAGAAAAATCAGGAATACCGAGGCCCAGGAGTATCCGTATTGGGCGGCGTGTATCAGGCCGAATCCTAAGGCGGTCACGGAAATTCCTGCGCTCATGCCGAAGCGGCGCGCCAGAACAGGGTATAGGAATCCCCGGAAAAACAGTTCTTCCATCAGCGGCCCAAGCGTCGCAGCGAAAACGGCGATAAGAACAACGGTCGCGGGTCGGCGGAGCAGAGCCTCAAAAGGAGTTTCTTTAGGAAAAGGAAGAAAGCGTCCCAAGAGGAGAAAGACAACTTGCAGCCCGAGGCCCATGGCCACGAACGGCCAGATGTTCGAGGGCCAATTCCAGTGGATGGTTTTCCAGAAGCGCGGGCTGCGCCTTTCTTTTGTGACCAGGATGTACATGTATCCGAGCAGCAACAGATAGGCCAGCATCTGGGCGGCGATGAGAAGTTCAGGAAGTGCGCTGAGGTGGAGAGCTCGCGCCTTGAAGCTTGCGCCCGGAACGACGGCGAGCGTGGCGAAGACGGAGGCGAAGAGAATGACGAGCGCCACGATCAGCAGACGAAAAACATCCAGGCCGCTCCAGGCCGGGTCCCGCGGTACGTCGAGAAATTGTTCGACCGGCGGACCGGCCACGGGCTCGGCCGCGCTCGGCATGGCAGGAGTCAATTCAGACTGCTTCTCCGGCCGCGCTTCCGGGTTCTCAGGGAAGCTGTTCACTGCACGTCCTGGGGATTGGTTGCGTTCACGGGTTTGGCGCCATGGAAACAGTGTGCCAGCGCCTGGCCGGTGTAAGACTTCTTCACGCGCGCGATTTGTTCGGGAGTGCCTTGCGCAACCAGGCGGCCGCCTTCTTCCCCGCCTTCGGGGCCGAGGTCGAGGATCCAGTCGGCGTTGCGAATCACGTCGAGATTGTGCTCGATGATGACCACGGTGTTGCCCAGGTCGGTGAGGCGGTGGAGGACGTCGAGCAATTTGCGCACGTCGTCGAAATGCAGTCCGGTGGTGGGTTCGTCGAGCAAGTAGAGCGTTTTGCCGGTCTGGCGCTTGCTGAGTTCGCGGGCGAGTTTGATGCGTTGGGCTTCGCCGCCGGAAAGCGTCACGGCCGATTGACCTAGATGGATGTATCCGAGGCCGACGTCGACGAGCGTTTGCAGTCTCTGTTTCACCTGCGGGATATTCTCGAGAATCTGGAGCGCGTCGGAGACCGGAGATTCGAGCAAGTCGGCGATGGAGCAGCCCTTGTAGCGGACGGCGAGCGTCTCGTGGTTGTAGCGGCGGCCGCCGCAGACTTCGCACTGCACATACACATCGGGCAGGAAGTTCATCTCGATGCGGCGCTGGCCTTCGCCCTGGCAGGCTTCGCAGCGCCCGCCGGAAACGTTGAAAGAGAAGCGTCCGGGCTTGTATCCGCGCTCGCGCGACTCGGGCAGCATGGCGTAGAGATCGCGAATCTGCGCGAACATCCCGGTATAGGTCGCGGGATTGGAGCGCGGCGTGCGGCCAATGGGCGACTGGTCGATGCGGATGACTTTGTCGATCAGGTCGCTACCGCTGATTGCTTTGTGCGAGCCAGGTTCTTCGCGCGAGCGATAGAGTTGCTTGGCGAGAGCGCGATAGAGGATATCGTTCACTAAAGTCGATTTGCCGGAGCCGGAGACGCCGCTCACGACCGTCATGACGCCGAGGGGGAAGACGATGTCGAGATTCTTCAGGTTATTCTCGCGCGCGCCGAGAACGGTGATGTTCTTGCCGTTCGGGCTGCGGCGCTCAGCCAGCATGGCGATCTGCTGGCGTCCGGCCATGTAGGCGCCGGTGAGCGACGCGGGCGAATTCATGATTTCGACGGGCGTGCCGCTGGCTACAAGCTCGCCGCCGTGACGGCCTGCGCCGGGACCAAGATCGATGACGTAGTCGGCGCGGCGGATGGTTTCTTCGTCGTGCTCGACGACGAGGACGGTGTTGCCGAGGTCGCGCAGGTTTTCGAGGGCGGAGAGAAGGCGGCCGTTGTCGCGATGGTGGAGGCCAATGGACGGCTCGTCCAGAACGTAGAGCACACCGCGGAGTTTCGACCCGATCTGGGTGGCGAGGCGGATGCGCTGGCCTTCGCCACCGGAGAGCGTGGCCGCCGAACGGTCCAGCGAGATGTAGCCGAGCCCGACGGCATTCAGGAATTGCAGGCGCTCGGTGATTTCATGGACGATGCGGCCGGCGACGGTCTCATCCCTTCCCGACAACTTGATCTTGCGCGCAGTATCCAGAGAGCAGGATATCGGGAGTCCGGTGAAGTCGGCGATGGACATGCGGTTCACCTTGACGGCAAGGCTTTCGGGGCGCAGACGCTTGCCGTGGCAGACGGTACACTCGGTGGCCGACATGTAGTCGAGCAGGTATTCGCGGTAGTTGTCGGAGGTCGAAGCTTCGAGGTTCTGCTTGAGGTGTCCGAGAATCCCGAGGAAGCCGGTTTTGCCCCGGCGATCGGGCTCGCCGTAGAGCAGAAGGTTCTGAATCTTGTCGGGAAATTTTTCAAAGGGCGTGGCCAGATCCACGCCATAGGCTTCGGCCACCAACTGCAAACCGTGAATCAGGTTCTGCGAAGACGAACCCGGGCCGAGTCCGCCCTCGAGCAAGGGCTTTGACCAGTCGACGATCAGCTTGGCGGGATCGAAATCGTAACGGCTGCCCAGGCCATGGCATTCTGGGCAGGCTCCATAGGCGCTGTTGAACGAGAACGAGCGCGGCTCCAACTGCGGAACGCTGATGCCGCAATCGGGACAAGCCAGGCGCGAGGAGTAGAGGGTCTCGTCTCCGTTGACCACCGCGACCAGCACGAGACCGCCGCCGAGCTTCATAGCGAGCGAGACCGACATTTCCAGGCGATGCTCGATGCCGGGCTTCACCAGCAGACGGTCGATGACGACCTCGATGGTGTGGTTCTTCCGCTTGTCGAGACGGATATCGTCCTCGAGGTTGACGAGTTCACCATCGATACGGGCGCGGCTGAAACCGTGCTCGACAAGCTTTTCCATCTCCTTCCTGAACTCACCTTTGCGTCCGCGAACGATGGGGGCCATGATCATGACGCGGGCATCGGGGGTGAGGGCGAGGACGCGCTGGACGATCTGGTCGGCCGACTGCCGGGTGATGGGCTTGCCGCAATTGGGACAATGGGGCAACCCGATGGAGGAGTAAAGGAGTCGAAGGTAGTCGTAGATTTCGGTGATGGTACCGACGGTGGAGCGGGGGCTGCGGCTGGTGGTTTTCTGCTCAATCGAGATGGAGGGGCTCAAGCCGTCGATCGAGTCGACGTCGGGACGCTCCATCTGGTCGAGAAACTGGCGCGCATAGGCAGACAGGGTCTCGACATAGCGGCGCTGGCCTTCGGCGTAGATGGTGTCGAAGGCAAGCGACGATTTCCCGGAACCGCTGAGACCGGTAATCACCGTGAGCGTGTTCCGGGGGATCTCGACGTCGATGTTCTTCAGGTTGTGCTGGCGCGCGCCGCGCACCGAGATCTTGGTAATGGCCATCAGACGCAATGAAAAATGCACTTCCGTAATGTGGACGGGTCCCCAGAATTGTTAGAAAGTGAAGAAGCGTAGTTCAACTACCGTATCTTAGTTGTTAACAGAGACGGGCGTCAAACGCAGGTAAAGTAAAAGGTTCGCATCCCCCGCGAATGGAATGGGTGCGAGGTTTGTTATCGTGAATGCACTTTTTATAGCCCTGGTAACTATCGGTACCACGATTTCCTGTGTTGTTTTGGGTGTTTTTGGCGCGTATTGCGCGGTGTCCGGTGTTTTGGCCGCTGTCAACCCTTCCCAAGCGTCGAATGCGGTGTCCGCTTTAGTGCCCCACCAAAGCCACGTGAGCGGCGACTAGGCGGCTTTTCTTCAAACCGTCGAAGCCCGACCTGTGCCTACCTCACAGTCCCGCCTGCACCCCGGCCCACGGACTCACTTGTGCAAAACAAAGGGGTGGTTAAACCCGCCGCCTTCCTTTTTGGGGCGAAGTGAGTTTTCGAGCTATTTCCGTCAGATGCGGGAACGAGGGGCGGACAGGAGTGTCGGCCGCCCACGAGCTAGTAATCGGGTGGCGACGGCGGGTTCGGCGTTGTTGACGGCGGCTGCTGAGACTGCTGTCGGCGGAGCAGTTCGAGAATCTGTTCCGGAGTCTTCGGGCCGGCGTTGGGTTGCTGCGTTTGCTGCTGGACCGCGCCGTTTGCATCGGGCTGCTGGCCTTCGGTTTGAATCTGGTCGGAGTTCTCGTCAGCGGCATCCTGTTCGTCGGCGTTGGCGCTGTCATCGACTTCGGTGGCCATAGGCTGAGTAACGACCGGCACTACTACCGGCTGAGGCACCGGCACCTGAGGAGTGTAAATCGACTGGGCAGGCGGATACGGATTGGCCGCAGTCGGAGCGGCTCCGGCGATCGGCTTGGCGGTGAGCACGATGCTGGTAAGACCGGTTGGGTTAGAACTGGACCCCATCATCACATAGTTAAAAGCAGAGCCATTGAGCAGGCTTGCCAGCACGTCGCGCGGCGCACCTGGACCGAGCCGGGTAACGACTCGCTCAGTTGCGTTGGGTGCAGTCTCGATCGAGGCGCCGGTTAACTTGTGTACGTCGCGAAGAATGTCGCCCAAGGTTGAGTTTTGAGCAACTATCGACAGCAAGCCGTTCTGATAGCTGACTTTTGGGGGCGCGGCTGGCATTAAGTCCATCGGGAGCTGAGGCAGCGGATCCCGTGGCAGGGGCGGAAGCACGAGTGGAAGCACGGCCTGTTTGGGCGGAGCCTTGTGAGATTTGGAGTGGGGCTTGGTCTGCGCGACGGCACCCTGGAACGTGAGCAGCAGAACCAGAAAGATGAACGTCCATCTGTGTGTGCGCGGCATCAGAAACCCCCATTTCCACGAGCCGCAACCGTTCCCTGACGGCTGCAGCTCACCCTGATTTTACCATCGTTATTAGAACGCCCAGCTTCCATATTTCTTGCACGGTGTGCCCAGGGAACCGGCAGGTTAGCCTCCCTAAGCATTTACCCTGCAACGCAGCTTGACAGCATCGTAAAATGCAGGGGGAGACTGCGGCCGTGGCATGGGATAGGCCAAAGACACCACGGAATTGCGCAACCCGATGCGGGTGGCTGTGGCTGGTGCTGCTGGGAGCAACGGCGGTCCAGGCTCAAACCTGCCAGAGCGCGACGGACATGGATCCGGCGGTCCGCACAGCCTTGGAAACCACGGCCAAGGGCTACTTCGATGTGGCTGCGCGGGGGGACTCCGCCACGTTGCAGAAGAATTCCATTGCCGCGGTGGCGGCGAACTTCAGCGGAATTGAGACGGCAGTCAAAGATAATCAGGCTGCGTTTACGGGCGCCCACGCGGCGGTTCGCCCGCCCTTCGTGTTGACAATCGAGGGGAGCCAGCCACAGGAACCCGCCGAATTTCTGTGTGGCGTATTTGGAAAGTCGGGACAGACGGCGGACAGCACGGTGTTTATTCTGCACAATCTTCCGCCGGGCAAGTACGGCATAGCCATCCTCGACGCGCAGGGGACACAGGACGCGCGGACGCTGACGATGATCCTCCAGCAGGCGGGGACGGACTGGAAATTGGCCGGCTTCTATGCCCGGCCAGTGCAGGTGAACGGGCACGATGGCGCCTGGTTCGCCCAGCGTGCCCGGGACTTTAAGGCCAAGGGACAGAATCGGAACGCGTGGCTCTATTATCGGGAGGCCAGCGCGCTTTCAGCTCCCGTGGACTTCATGAGCACGCTCGCGACCGACAAACTTTACGACGAGATGCAGGCGGTGGTGCCCAGCGATCTGCCGATGAACGGGAAAACGGTGGAGGTGAGCGCGGGCACAAAAACGTACCATCTGACGGAGATTTTTCCGCTGGCCGTGGGGAACGATCTTGACGTGGTGGCGAAGTACCAGACGGCCGATGTCTCCAATACCGCGCAGACCTATCAGGAGAACATGGTCGTGACCAAGGCGCTGCTGGCGAAGTTTCCGGAGTTCCGTGAGGCCTTTGCGGGAGTCGTGGTGCGGGCGGTGGAACCTTCGGGACGGGACTACGGGTCGCTGATGGCGATGCAGGACGTGAAGTAGCGAGGGGCGAGTTTCTGGTTGCTCGTTTCCAGTTGCTGGTTTCGAGAGACGGCTCATGGGCCCTCCGATTACCCATGATCGTAAATCGAGCCCTAAGGAGTCACTGATTCGCACTCTCGAGGCTGCACGCCGGACGCTGCATGCCGAGGTGAAGTAGTCTCAACACGGTCCCTTAGAGGTCGAACAGCGGCAAAAGACTGGCGCAGGGTTTCACCTGAAATGAGGCCTCGCTAAGGATCGTTTCCGGGTGGTCGCCAGCCCGTAAACTGACCCACCGCCTCCTTCGTCCTTGCGCCCGCCTTGCCCGGCGTGAGATATTACCCCGTCTTCCACCTTGAACAAGCAAATGGTGTCATGATTCGATTTCTTCCGCGCGAAACCAAGTTTTTTGAACTCTTCGCTGAACTCTCGACCGCCATGAATGAAGGGGCGCGCTTGCTGCGCGGCATCCTCGAAGATCCCTACGACCTGCAGAAGCGGGTCGCGCAGATGCAGGACATCGAGCACCGCGGCGACAAGGCCACCCACGCCATTATCAGCAAGCTGAACACGACCTTTATTACGCCCTTTGACCGCGAGGATATTCACCGCCTCGCTTCCTCGCTCGACGACGTTCTGGACTACATGAATTCCGCGGCCACACGCCTGGTCATCTACAAGATCACGCAGCCGCCAGCGACCGCCGCGGAACTGGCCGGCATTATCGTGTTGCAGGGCGAGGAACTGGCGCGCGGCGTTTCGCTGCTCGAAAAAAACAACGGCGTCCTCAAGCACTGCGACGAGGTCAATCGCCTCGAGGACCAGGCCGATACGGTGAGCCGCAAGGCCATCGGAGCGCTGTTCGAGCACGAAAAAGATCCCATCCAGCTCATCAAGATTAAGGAACTGTATGAGGTTCTGGAAACCGCAACCGACAAGGCCGAAGACGCCGCCAACGTGCTGGAAGCCATCGTTCTCAAAAGCGCTTGAGTTCCGCCACACTCTCATGCCACTGCCGGCACCAAGGAGCGAGTCCAGGTGAACCCGGAACTCGTCCTCGTCGTCATCACTGTTCTGGTCGCCCTGATTTTCGATTTCCTCAATGGATTTCACGATGCCGCCAACAGCATCGCGACCGTGGTCTCGACGCGCGTGCTTTCTCCCAAGCTGGCCGTGGTCTGGGCTGCGGCGTTCAATTTTCTGGCGGCTTTTATACTCGGCACCGCGGTCGCCAAAACCATTGGCCGCGGGATGATCCGCTTGGACCATGTCGATCAGTACGTCGTTCTAGGCGGGCTGTTTGGGGCCATTGTGTGGGATCTTCTTACTTGGTGGTGGGGCCTGCCGACTTCCTCTTCCCATGCCCTGATCGGCGGCTACGCGGGCGCTGCTATGATGCAGGCCGCCATCCATTCCGGCTGGCGTTCGGCCCCCTCTGTCATCATCGCCGCTGGTTGGTATAAGACCCTGACCTTCATCGTGGTGGCGCCCATCATGGGGTTGGTGCTCGGCCTTGGGTTTATGACCGGGGTGCATTGGCTGCTGCGATCCACGGCTCCCCAGCAGGTCGATACCTGGTTTCGCAAGCTGCAACTGCTCTCCGCCGCCTGCTACAGCCTCGGCCACGGCGGCAACGATGCGCAGAAGACCATGGGGATCATCGCCGGCGCCCTCTACACCGCGGGCTTTATGAGTAAGGAAGACATGCTCGCCAATTGGGGACACCTGCACTGGCCCATCATCCTCGCCGCCCACGCTGCCATTGCCGCGGGAACGTATTTCGGCGGCTGGCGCATCGTCCATACCATGGGCCAGAAGATTACCAAGCTCAAGCCGGTGGGCGGCTTTTGTGCCGAGAGCGCCGGCGCGATTACTTTGTTCGGCACTGCCCTCGCCGGCATTCCCGTTTCCACCACCCACACCATCACCGGCGCCATCGTCGGGGTGGGGTCGGTGCAACGCTTTTCAGCGGTCCGCTGGGGAGTGGCGACCCGCATCGTCTGGGCCTGGATCGTGACCATCCCCGCCTCTGCCCTCATGGCCGGCGCCACCTACTGGCTGGTCCATCTGTTCCAGCGCTAGCAAAACTGCTGAAAACTGGATCTCGCGCTTGATTTTGGGTGGCGCAGCGCTTCAGGCTGCGACAACTGGCTTGTTTTCAGCGCCGGCTTTAACCGCTACGCTCAGACCTGCTGCGCGTGACATGCGTTTTCAGCAGCCTGCGAGGGTCTCACCCGGTTCTGACCGTCGTCAGCAACCCATTCCCCGCTGTTTCGTTTATTTCTGACTGTACGTCTGTATATATATATACGTACAATTGCGCAAGTACATCGTTCCACGTGGAACATTTCTCGCAATTTTTTTCCGGAACTCGGCCGCTGGCGCCACGCGCCAGACGTTCGTCATTACGTCGGTAACTTTGCGCCGGCCCGCGTTTGGACCACCATGTATCCAGGGCCCACCTCGCGTCCCAGCGTGGCGATCGAGACGATGAGCAAAGTCACCAGGGAACTCGTTCTGTTGCTGTCGCTGTTCCTGATTGCGGGAATGCTGCAGTACTTCGCCGAGTCGCTGCCCTTGGCGCTCTGTTTCTATTTCTTGCCCGCGCTCTACTCCGCCTATCACTTCGGACGCCGGCACGCGACGCTGACCGCCTTCGCTTGCATCTGTCTGGTCATCCTGCTGAATTTCCTCACCAACATCGTGCCCGCGCACCGGACCCTGGTGCTGCCGCAGGAGAGGCTTTTCAACTTTGCTATCTGGGCGGGCATCCTGGCCGTCACCAGTTATGGGATGGGCACGCTCTATGAGCGCAAACAGGCCATGACCAACGACATCCGCGACAGCTTCAGCGGCCTGCTCGTGGTTCTGCAACATTTCCTTGAAAACGAAAAGTACGGCCAGGGTGAGAACCAGCGCGTCTTGCACCTGGCCATCCAAATTGGCGAAGCGTTGGGCCTCAGTTGCGAACGCATCGAACTGATGCGCTCGGCCATCCTGCTGCGCGACTTGAGCAAGCTGGGCATCAGCAACAACATGCTTTACAAGGCTGCCGATGTGAATCGAGACGAGATCGTCGCGAGTTTCCACAAGCGCAAAACGCCCGATCCGCGCGCGCAAGCCATGGGCGGCTCCCTCCGGCGGGTGATTCCAATCATGGTGGGCGAACAGATGGTGAGAGAACGGGGAGCGTACACGGCGAACGTGCCGGTCGAGGCACATATTCTCGCTGTTGCCGACGCTTATCAGCGACTGACCAGCGGCAGCGCCCACGGCCAGCCGCTCTCCCCAAAACAGGCGGAGGACGAGATCGTTGCCGGAGCGGGCGGGAAATTCCACAGTGGCGTGGTGGACGCGTTCAAGAAGACATTCGAAGAGCGTGCTCGAGGCGCCACGGCCGGCGCCGGCGAATAGTACGCGAGACTGAAATTATCCACTGGCCGAAGCGGCCGCACTCTGCCGATTGTTTTCCGTCGGGCGCAGTTCCTCCCACATTTCCACCACGGTCGATTTCAATTTCGCGGTCAGTTGCTCATACCCGGCTTCGCTTGCGGTACCCACGGGCGGCGGCAGAATGGGCTTTCCGAATGCCAGTCGCAAATCGTTGAAGTTCGGAAACTTCTGGTGGCGTGGCCAGGCTTCGTAGAATCCTTCAATCGCCACCGGCACGATCGGCGCCTGCTCGTGAATCGCCAGGATGGCCGCGCCTTTGCGGAAGACGGTGGGGTTGCCAGTGTTCGTGCGTTCGCCTTCGGGATACAAAATCAGAACGCGTTTCTGGCTCAAGCCATAGGCGCCCGCGCGCATGGCCGGCACCAGGTTCGCATCGGGGTCGAGCACGACGACTCGCAGCCAGCGCGCCAGGCGCCGCATGAAGCCTCGGCCGAAAATATCGCTCGTGCCAAGCGCGAACGTATTCCGAAACAAGCGCCAGGGAAGCACGGCCGCCATCAAGAGCGGATCAAGGTAGCTCTGGTGATTCGAGCAGATCAGGTAAGGTCCTTTTTCAGGCAGATTGTCCAGCCCGCGGATTTTGAAATGAAACCGGTCGAGCGCGAAAAGGTAAATCAGCCGGCCCAGCGTGAAGAAGAAAAGTTCAGCAAACAGATGGTGGTGCGCCAGGGCCAGCACTTCAGGATCGGTCACGGGCTCGCTCAAAATCGTGGACCATGCCGGGGCTGCCGCTTTCGTGCGGCCTTCGCCGTGCTCCGCGCTCGTCAGGACCGCGTCGACTAAATCGCGCACGGTGTAGATTTCGCCCAACTGCGCTTCGGGCACATCGCCGCCCAGTTGCTGTTCGAGCGCAGTCAGCAGTTCGACCCGCTGCATGGAGTCGAGGCCCAGATCCAGTTCCAGGTTGTGGCCCGGGCGGATCGCGGCAAGCTGGTTGCGCGCCGCCTCGCGCACGATGGCGCGCGCGCGCTTCACATCCTCGCGCTCGAGCCACGCCTGCTCCTCGCCGGTCAGCGCCTTCCCGGGGCCAATCTCCGCCTCGCCGCCGCCCGTTTTGTGAAGCTCGCGGACTTTCTTCTCGATCTGGAAGCGTTTCAGTTTGCGCGTGGTGGTGCGGGGCAGAGCTTCCTGCCAGATGTCGTAACTTCCCAGGCGCTTGGTGGAAGCAATCTTGTGCGAGAGAGCTTCGATCTCGAAACGGACCGCTTCTTTTGTATTTACGATCTTGCGCTCGCGCAGGAGTTCGAAGTCCGGCACAACGACGGCATGCAGCCGCTCCGAGGTGGGATCGCTCGGCCGCGCCTCCAATGCCATCACGTAGATTTCCTTCACCAGCGGCGATTTCTGGTAGTGCGCCTCAATTTCTTCGGGATACACATTCTTGCCGTTGGCGAGCACAATGACTTCCTTGCGCCGGCCGGTGACGAACAAGTTTCCGCTCGAATCGAAATAGCCGAGGTCGCCGGTGTAGAGCCAGCCATCGCGCAATACTTCGGCGGTGGCCTCAGGGCGATTCCAGTAGCCCTTCATGACGATCGCCCCGCGGAGAGCGATCTCTCCTGCGGCCGGACCGCCGTCTTCCACAGGCTGCGGATCGACAATCCTCGCCTCGACGCCCGGCAACGGCGGGCCAACCGACCCGATCACCATATGGCCGGGGGGATTCACGAACGCGCCGCCGCTGGTTTCGGTCATCCCATAAGCGTTGAGAACGTGGATTCCAAAGGAATAGAAATCGCGGGCGATCGCGGTATCGAAGCGCGAGCCGCCCGTGACCAGAATGCGCATGCGTTTGCCGAAGGTCGCGTGGATCTTGCCGAAGAATATCCTGCCCGCGTTGATGCCGACGCGCCGGAGCGCGCGGTTAAGCACCATCAGAGCGCGCACCAGCGACAGCGTGAACTGGCCGCGCTTGTGCAGTTCTTTGAAAATCTTTTCGTGAATCAGGTAGAAGAACTGGGGCACCACGACAAAGACCGTAATGTCGCGTTCGCGCAAAGCGCGCAGCAGTTCGGTCGTGTTCAGGGTCTCCAGGTACACCACGCGTGAGCCGTTGAAAAGCGGCAGAAACAGGTTCGCCATCTGCGCCAGCACGTGAAACATGGGCAGGATCCCGAGCAGGGCATCGCTTGGCCCAATCGTGACCACGCCAAAAACGGAATTCGCTTCGCCGACGAGATTGGCATGGGTCAGCATTACGCCCTTGGGATCGGCGGTGGTGCCGGAGGTGTAGAGCAGGGCAGCCAAGTCATCGGGCGAGGGCGAGGCAGGCGTAAAACCGTCGGCGCCCGCCGCGAAAATCGAATCCAGATCGGAAACGAAAATTGGCTTATGGACCTGGGCGCCGCACTCATCGCGTTCTGTGCGAGGAGTGGGATTGGCCGAGTGCTCCGCTGCGGCCGACGTCATCACCAATCCGACGTTAAGCCCCTCGACCGCTTCGAGCGCCACCGGGAGGTGCTTCGCATCGCAGAAGAGCAGGGAGGCGCCGCTGTCGTTAAGCAACTTGTTGACCTGGTCGGCATGGAAGGCGGTGTCGAGCGGGACGGCCACCCGCCCCGCCGCAATGATTCCCAGATAAGCGGCCACCCAGCGAGGATGGTTCGCCGCAAGAATCGCTACGCGTGCGTCGCGCCCGGCACGAGTGGAGAGCCAGCGGCCGACACTTTCGCACATCCGCGCCAACTCAGCGAACGTGAGGCTCTCAACCCGGTCCTGACGCTGGATTTCGAGGGCAATGTTATCGGGGAACTGCCGGGCCGATTCCTGAAAGCGCTCGTAGAACGTGGGCATGGGACGCAAGGGGGGAATGATACAGGGAAGGGAAAGGACAAGCCAATTCGAGTCAGGGCGCCAGAACATCCCCAAACTTGGCGGAACGCGAGTTTGCGGAGTACACGATAATCGTGTACACTATACTCGTGCGACAGAACATTACATTCAACGCCGACAAGTCCGACATCGAGCTTGCCAGAGAGGATGCCCGGAGTCGGAACACGACGCTGCACGAGTTGTTCCGAGAGTGGCTGAAAGGGATCGCAGGCCGGAAGCGTCGAGAGCAGGATTATCGCGCGCTGATGGATGAGTTGCGCCACGTCAACGCCGGTCGAAAATTCACGCGCGAAGAGATGAATGAGCGTCGCTAGGCATTTTCTCGACACGAACATTTTTGTTTACACCTTTGACCTGCAAGCTCCCAAGAAAGCCAGGCGAGCGGAAAACCTCATCGCGGAGTCGCTGGCGACGGGTGCTGGCATGATCAGTTACCAGGTAGCTCAGGAGTTCGTTGCAGCGGCGCGGAAACCGTTTCAAACCCCGATGAGTTTCGATCAGATCGAAAGATACTGGCATACCACATTGCAACCCTTGTTGTCAGTGCATTCCTCTCCGGCGCTGTTCATCCGCGCGCTGGATTTGGCTCGACGCGATCAACTTTCTTGGTACGACTCCCTCATTGTTTCCGCAGCGCTCCAGGGCGGTTGCAAGATTCTTTACAGCGAAGATCTGCAGCATGGGCGCCGCTTTGGCGATCTGATCGTCCAGAACCCGTTTCTTTAAGAGGCTGCTGAGAGAGGCCCTGGTGCTTTCCGGCCAGACACTGGGTTAGCCGCGCAAGATTACCCATGCAGTGCCCCAGTTCGCGTGTGGCTGCCTAGGGTCGAAATGCGAGGCTTCGCAGGCGGGAAGCCAACCAACTGCCGGACCTTTGTGAGGGGCGCTGCCTCTACGGCCCCAAGGTTTGTTTAAATTTGATCGCATTATTCGGCCCGTTCGTGGGCATCAGATAAATACTGGAAGCCTGGCCGGCAGTGCTGATGTTGTCGACGACGATCCCGCTGGGGCCGGCGGCGAGAGTCGCCCTGGGGAGGCTGGTGAAAGGGGCATTGCTATTGCGCACAACCACGCAGCCGTCGGAGGGGCCGTTGCCAGGAGCGGTGCAATCGGCGGTCAAACCGAAAAAGAAGAAGCATATTGAAACGGAGTTATATCGGCGTCCCCGGTTCCGCACAGCCGGACCACTCCGGTGGATGGGTCGGTGAAGTAGCTGTCCGAGAACGCAGGTTGGAAAAGGTCAACCGCAGTTTGCGCAAGATTCGCGGACGCCAGCCCGATGGGCGCCTTCGCAAGTTCGGCGAGAGTTGCCGTGTCGGCTTCGACAAGCACGCCGGAAGTACCGTCATTGGCGCTCACCACGAAGGTCGTACCGTTGGTGACGTCCACGATCGGCGCTCCGAGGATACCGTGGTGTGGGCCCCGGCCAACGATTAACGGCGCCGCCAGAAAGCCGGTGGCCGTGTTGATCTGGTAGAGGTTTCCATTGACGCTTCCGACCATGAGCAGGCCCAGACGCGCGTCGAGCACGGGCGGAGTCAGGTGAAAGCCGGTACTCACTGTGACTGGCCACGGAGTCACCGCCAGCTTGGGCGTTCCCTTAAAGACGGGTGTAATCTTGTAAATCTTGCCATTGTCCGCACCCAGGTAAGCAGTGTCGGAGCCAAAGTCCACCCACGGGGACGAGGTGGTGCTATTGGCAAGAGGGGAAAAAGTCAGCGACGTCATGGTGGGCGCGGCAGCAGCTCCGATGTCACCTTGGTTCGCGGTCCAGGTCAGCACATGGAAGATGGCAGAGGGGGTGGGGGCTGGCACGCTTTCTACGAAGGCGATTTTCGTTCCATCTAGTGACAGTACGGGAGAAGTTACAATATGGCCCCCTGCCACAGTCGTGGTGTTATAAGCGAACAACACGGTGGGCGCCGGGCCACACAGCCCGCCGGCACCGGCATAGAGATTGTTGAAGGCAACCAGATTGGACGCGCCGCCCGTTACACCGACCGCTGTCGTTCCGAATACCACGTAGTCGTTCGCGCAACTGGGAGGCGCGGCGAGATCAAAGGAAAACTTGGAGGGAAACATATTCGGAGCAATCCGGCCCCGCAAAGGGACATTCCAGTCCACCGGGTTCGAGCCGCTGGTTGAGGGAGTCTGCGTCGTTTCGACCCCGGGAACGATGGTCGAAAAGCGGCCTTCCCACCGCTGGATCGCTTGATGCAGGACCCGAGGCTCTCTGTAAATCACGTCGGGATGCTGCAGCAGAGTATCGCGGCTGAATATGATGTGGCGCTGCGACCAGTCTTGCGGAACTCCAGCGTGCTTGGGAGCAGTCGCTTTCTGAGCGCACATACTCGGCACGAGAGCAAAAAACACGGTACACCACACTGGAACAGCACCATAAGGATGCCTTGGTTTCATAGCTGCCTCCGATTGCGATTCTGCGACGGCCAAGAATTCAGCCGGATAACGCTCACGCCCGACTTGTACGAGACGTACCCTGCGGACGGTCATACAGGAAGGCCTGATGTGTTCAGGTGAGCGATTTTCTGATGTTGATTTCACGCGCTTACTGATGGTGCCAGAAGTTTCGGCGTGCCTATTTGCCACTCTGATTATTGTTACGAAATCAGAACAACTCTTTTCGTTGGTGGCAGAGGTCAAATTCCAGTGCCGAAATAGCGTCAGGTTGGGTCAGGCATTCGACCGGGTGTGGCGCGACCTTGGTTTTTCAGCGGCACCAGTCCTTTGGTGATTGTTTGGGGCTGATCCCTCCACAGGGCAGTCTGAGATGGCCAATGACCCATGGCCAGTGCTCCCGATACATACCCTTGCTCGGAAGCTTGGCCTTCTCTGTTCGCTTACGTAGGGGGAGCGCGTCCAGCGCGGTTCGCCTCGCCTGGAGCCTCACGTGGGGATAGTGCTGGAGCATCTTCGGAGACACGTGTCCAGCAATTGCCGTGACGGTGCTGTTACTAGCTTGCGATTCGGCAAGCTCAGAGATCGCATGGTGCCACAGATCAGGGAAGCACAGCCGGGCCAAGAGGCTCTTTACCTTCTTGAGGTCAGCGTTGCCCTGAGGGTTTCCGCACGTCTCAGAGGGGTCGCGGTTGCTTTCCGCAGGCTGGACACTGGATTCGCCCGCGTTAGATTACGCCATGCAGTGCCCCAGTTCGTCTGTGGCTGCGTAGGGTCGAGGCGCGAGGCTTCGCAAGCGGGGAAGCCAACCAGCAGCCGGGCCGTTGTGATGGACGCTGCCTCTACGGCCCCAAGGTTTGTTTAAATTTGATCGCATTATTCGGCCCGTTCGTGGGCATCAGATAAATACTGGAAGCCTGGCCGGCAGTGCTGATGTTGTCGACGGCGATCCCGCTGGGGCCGGCGGCGAGAGTCGCCCTGGGGAGGCTGGTGAAAGGGGCATTGCTATTGCGCACAACCACGCAGCCGTCGGAGGGGCCGTTGCCAGGAGCGGTGCAATCGGCGGTCAAACCGAAAAAGAAGAA
>WNGE01001421.1_pt1 | contig 30271 bp, 33 predicted proteins | sample 5400651 | NCBI WGS metagenome assembly WNGE01 (sample SAMN13153370, study PRJNA577476) | soil metagenome | isolation source: 60 cm soil or saprolite under grassland replicate 2 | place: USA:California | collected 2016-06-15
AACACGGTTGTTGCGCAACTCGACCGGCTGCGGCGCGAGCACCACGCCGTCGCCGAGCCGCACGACCGAGCGCGCATCGTCGCCGTTGCGCGCGCCGATGTCGATGAACAGGTCCTTCAGCTCGATTTTCTCGTCCTTGTCCTTCTTGAACGAGCTGCGCTTCTTGCCAATGACGCCGGCGATGCGGCCGTCGCGCGTGAGCAACTCGACACGCTGCGAGAGCAGCACCTCGGGCAGCCAGCCGCCGATCCCGCGGAAATAGAGGAAGCCCCTGTCGTCGACGTGCGTGATCGAGAGCCCGATCTCGTCGATGTGACCGACGATCGCGAGCGTCGGCCCGCCGGCCGTCCCCTTGACGCGCGCGGTGGAAGACCCCAGCGTGTCCGACGAGACCTCCGCGAACGCCTCGGCGGCCCGGCGCCAGACGCCTGCGGCCTCGGCCTCGTGCCCGGAAGGGCCGGGCGTCGTCAGCAGCTCGCCCAAAAGGTCCGGAATCGCCACGGCGGGGCAGGTTACCTTGACGCGGCGTACCGTCACGCTTACCCTGCCAGCGATGACTCTCTCCCCGCGCAGCTGGGCCTGGCGCCTCGAGCGGGGCGGGAGCCTGCGCTGAGCTAGGAGGCGCGCACAGCCCGTCCCGCTCCACCGAGACCCGTCAGGGTCTCTTTCGCTTGCAATGACCACCGCAATCGCAACCGACCTGCTCACCCCGCTCGGGGCCTACCTCCGCCTGCGCGGCGAAGGCCGCGGCTCGTTCCTGCTCGAGTCGGTCGAGCACGGCCGGCTCGGCCGCTATTCGTTTGTCGGCGCCGGAACGCGCCTCGTGTACCTGAACGAGGCGGAGGCGCTCGGGCTGCCCGTCGTCGGCTACGTGTCGTACGACTACGTCGCGCGGCTGGAGCCGACGGTGCCGCTGCCCGACAAGGGGCCGGGCTTGCCGGAGAGCCGGTTCGTCATCGCCGACACGCTCGTCCGCTTCGATCACGTGCTCGGCATTGCGGACGTCCTTCAGGGCGAGGCCGGCGCGCTCGACGGACCGCTGCCGCCGGTGCCGCGCGGCAACGGCCTGCGTGGCCCGCTCCGCCGCTTCCCCGACCAGGCCGAGCACGAGCGGCGTGTGCGCAAGGCGAAGGAGTACATCCACGCCGGCGACGCGTTCCAGATCGTCGTCGCGCAGCGCGCCGAGCGGCCGACGTCCGCGTCCGCGCTCGAGCTCTACCGCGCGTTGCGCCGGATCAACCCGTCTCCGTATCTCTTCTTGCTCGAGCTGGAGGGGCTCGCGCTGGTCGGCTCCTCGCCGGAGACCGTGGTCAAGTGCGAGGGCGCGCGCGCCGAGGTGAACCCGATCGCCGGGTCGATCGCGCCCGGCGAGGGCGACGCCGCGGCGTTGCTGAGCTCCGAGAAGGACCGCGCGGAGCACGTCATGCTCGTCGACCTGGGACGCAACGACCTCTCGCGCGTCTGCAGGCCGGGCACGGTGCGCGTCGAGCGCTTCCTCGAGCCCGAGCGCTTCTCGCACATCACCCACCTCGTCTCGGAGGTCGCCGGCGAGCTGCGCGACGGCGTGACCCCGTTCGACCTGCTCCGCGCGTGCTTCCCCGCGGGAACCGTGTCCGGCGCGCCGAAGATCCGCGCGATGCAGATCATCTCCGAGCTCGAGGGATACCGGCGCGGCATCTACGCGGGCGCGGTCGGCTACGCGCTTCCAGGCGGCGCGCTCGACACGTGCATCGCCATCCGCACGATCGTGCTCGTCGACGGGCTCGCGCGGCTGCAGGCCGGAGGAGGGATCGTCGCCGACTCGGATCCGGCCGAAGAGCACCAGGAATGCCTGAACAAGCTCGCGGCGCTCGAGGCGGCGATCGAACTGGCGGAGAAGGAACAGCGATGATTTTGCTCGTCGACAACTACGACTCGTTCACGTACAACCTCGCGCACTACCTCGCCGAGCTGGGCGCGGACGTCTCCGTGCGCCGGCCCGAGCAGCTGCACGCGAACCTCTCGCCGACGCACCTCGTCCTCTCCCCGGGGCCCGGCCGTCCGTCTCCAGAGCTGGTCGAGCTCGTGCGCAGCTCGCGCGTCCCGACGCTCGGCGTGTGCCTCGGGCACCAGGCCGTCGTCGCGGCGTTCGGCGGCGAGATCGCGAGCGCGCGCCGCCTCCTGCACGGGAAGACGAGCACGGTGGAGCACGACGGGAAGGGCGTGTTCCGCGGGCTGCCGCAGGGCCTCGAGGTCGGCCGCTACCACTCGCTCGCCGCGACGCGCGTGCCGGACGTGCTCGAGGTGTCGGCGCGAAGCGACGACGGCGAGGTGATGGGCGTCCGCCATCGCGAGCTGCCGATCGAGGGCGTGCAGTTCCACCCCGAGTCCGTGCTGACGCCGCTCGGCAAGGACCTGTTGCGGAACTTCATCTCGTGATTCAGCGCGCTATTACAAGACTGTTGGAGGGGTACGACCTGACGCGCGCCGAGGCGCGCGAGGTGATGGGCTCGATCATGAACGGCGAAGCCACTCAGGCGCAGATGGGCGGCTTCCTCGTCGCGCTGCGCTTCAAGGGAGAGACCGCGGGCGAGATCGCCGGCTGCGCCGAGGCGATGCGCGAGCACGTCCTCGCGGTCAAGCCGAAGCGGGACGACCTCGTCGACACGGCAGGCACTGGAGGCGACAACGCGCACACGCTCAACATCTCCACGGCCGCCGCGCTCGTCGCAGCCGCCGCCGGTGCGGGAGTCGCGAAGCACGGCAATCGCGCCGTCTCGTCGAGCTCCGGCTCCGCGGACGTCCTCGAGGCGCTCGGGTTCATGCTCGAGCTTCCGCCGGAGCGGATCGAGCGCTCGATCGACGAGCTCGGCTTCGGTTTCCTCTTCGCGCCGGCCCACCATCCCGCCATGCGTCATGCGGCACCCGTGCGGCAGGAGCTCGCCACTCGAACGGTCTTCAACGTGCTCGGGCCGCTGACGAACCCGGCAGGCGCCCGCGCGCAGGTCGTCGGCGTCTTCTCCGCCGATCTCGTGCCGACGATCGCCAACGTGCTTGCGCAGCTGGGCGCGCGGCGCGCGTTCGTCGTCCACGGCGCGCACGGGATCGACGAGCTGTCGCCGGCAGGCCCGAACCTCGTCGCCGAAGTCGTTCGCGGCCAGGTGATCGAGCGGACGATCGACCCGCTGGAGCTCGGCATCGCGCGCTGCGCGCCGGAAGAGTTGCGCGGCGGCACTCCCGAGGAGAACGCGGCTTCGATCCGCCGCGTCTTCGCCGGAGCGGACGGCGGCGCGCGCGACGCGATCCTCCTCAATGCGGGCGGGGCGATCGCGGCCGCGGGGCACGCGGCCGATCTGCGCGAGGGGCTCGAGTTGGCTCGAGCGGCGGTGGCAAGCGGCGCTGCGGCGGAGCGGCTCGAGGCGCTCGTGGCATTCTCGCGGGGCGATGGGACGCTTTAGCGACGCCCTGCGCGAGCCGGGCCTCGGCGTGATCGGCGAGGTCAAACGCCGGTCGCCGTCAGAGGGCGACCTCCGCCCCCGCGCCGATCCCGTCGAGTTCACCGTCGCGTTCGAGCGCGCCGGCGCGGCCGCGGTCTCGATCCTCGTCGACGAGCGCTTCGGCGGCTCGCTCGCCGACCTGAAGTCCGCGCGCAACGTGTCGCCAGACGCGTGCCTGCTTGCGAAAGGCTTCTTCACCGAGGAGCTGCAGCTGCTGCAGATGAAGCTCGCCGGCGCGGACGCGGCGCTGCTGCTGCTGCGCGATCTCGACGACGGCCGCGCCGCGGCACTGCTCGGCTACGCAACCGAGCTGGGGCTCGACATGCTCGTCGAGGCGCACGACGCAGCCGAGCTCCAACGCGCGGTGCGTCTCCGCGCGCAGGTGATCGGCATCAACGCCCGCGACCTCTCGACGTTCGAGATCGATCGACGCGCGCAGCTCGAGCTCATCGCGCGCGCGCCTCACGACCGCGTGATCGTCGCCGAGTCGGGGATCAACTCGCGCGCGCAGGGCGCTGCGGCGGAGCTCGCCGGCGCCGATGCTCTCCTCGTCGGCAGTGCGCTGATGCGCGCGCCCGATCCCGCCGCGAAGCTGCGCGAGCTGCTCGCGCGCCCGCTCGTCAAGGTGTGCGGCCTCACGCGCGAGGAAGACGTCGCCGTCGCCGCAGAAGCCGGCGCGGACCTCGCGGGGTTCATCCTCGCGGAGGAGAGCCCGCGCCGTGCGGAAGGCGTGCTCGACGTTCCCGACACGATGCTCTCGGTCGCCGTCTTCGTGCAGGACGTTGCGGAGACGTCCGCCGACCTCGTCCAGCTCTACGGGCGCGAGAACGGACACCGTTCGCGGGACGGCGTCCTGCTGCGCGGAGACCGGCGCGTGGCGACCGTGATCGATCTCCCGTGGCAGGAGGACGACCCGCAGCATCTCGAGCGCGCGCGCGCGACCGTCGGCCGCGTGATGCTCGCCGGCGGGCTCGCGGCGGACAACGTGCGCGCGGCGATCGAGGCCGTGCGCCCCTGGGCGGTTGACGCGAGCTCGCGGCTGGAGGTGGCGCCCGGGGTGAAGGATCCCGAGCTCGTGCATGCGTACGTCGAGGCCGCGCAGTGCCCGTGACGTACGGCCGGTACGGAGGCCGCTACGTGCCGGAGACGCTGATTCCCGCCCTCGACGAGCTCGAGGCGGGCTGGGTCGAGGCACAGGCGGATCCGGCGTTCGCGGCCGAGCTCGACGAGCTCGGCCGGACGTACGCCGGGCGACCGACACCGCTCACGCTCGTCGAGCGGTTCGCGCCGGGCAAGCGCCTGTACCTGAAGCGCGAGGACCTCCTTCACACGGGCGCGCACAAGCTGAACAACGCGCTGGGCCAGGCCGTGCTTGCGCGGCGACTCGGGAAGCTGCGCATCGTCGCCGAGACAGGCGCGGGACAGCACGGCGTCGCGACGGCGACGGTGTGCGCCCGGTTCGGCTTCGAGTGCGTCGTCTACATGGGCAGCGAGGACATGCGGCGGCAGCGGCCGAACCTCGAGCGGATGGAGCTGCTCGGGGCCGAGGTGCGGCCGGTCGAGTTCGGCACCCGCACGCTCAAGGAGGCGACGAGCGAGGCGATCCGTGACTGGATCACGAACGTCGAGACGACGCACTACCTCATCGGCTCGGCGGTCGGCCCGTCCCCGTATCCGGAGATCGTGCGCGAGCTGCAGACCGTGATCGGGCGCGAGGCGAGGGCGCAGTTCCTCGACGCCGAGGAACGGCTCCCGGAGGTCGTCGTCGCGTGCGTCGGCGGCGGGTCGAACGCGATCGGCATCTTCGCCGGCTTTCTCGACGACGACGTGCGCCTCGTCGGCGTCGAAGCTGCCGGCGCGGCGTCGCTCGGCGCGGGGCGTGCCGGCGTGCTCCATGGGGCTCGTTCCTCGATCCTCGCGGACGAGGACGGGCAGATCCTCGACGCACATTCGATCTCCGCCGGCCTCGACTATCCCGGCGTGGGCCCGGAGCACGCGTTCCTCCGCGACACCGGCCGGGCCGAGTACGTGGGCGCCACCGACGAGGAGGCACTCGCGGCGTTCCGCGCGCTGACGCGAAGCGAGGGCATCATCCCCGCGCTCGAGCCCGCGCACGCGCTCGCGCGGGCGCGCGAGCTGGACGAGACGTACGTCCTCGTCTGCCTGAGCGGGCGCGGCGACAAGGATCTGGAGGAGGTGCTCGCCCGTGGCGACGCATGACTTCGAGCCGACGCGCTTCCACGTCACGATCGGCTCGCACGAGCCCGTGCTGCACGTCGCGAGCGGCGACACGGTGCGAACGTGGTGCGTCGACGCCGCGGGCAACGACAGCACCGGCGAGCGGATCACCGACGGAGGGAATCCGCAGACGGGGCCCTTCTTCGTCGACGGCGCCGCCCCCGGCGACACGCTCGCCGTCCGTCTCGACAGCATCCGGCCAAATCGCGCTCGCGGCGTGAGCGGCCAGGTCGTCGCGTCACACGTCGTGGATCCGTGGCTCGCCGCGGAGCTTCCCGCCGCGGCCGACGGAGACTGGTGGAGCCTCGACCTCGACCGCGGCACCGCGAAACTCGAGGAGCCGCCGCCGGGGCTCGAGTCGCTGGGCGAGCTGCAGCTCGATCCGATGCTCGGCTGCTTCGGCGTCGCGCCGCCGCGCGGTCAGGCGATCTCGACGGCGACGTCCGGCCCGTACGGCGGCAACATGGACTATCGCGGCTTCCGTGCGGGCGTCACGGTGTACTTCCCCGTGTTCGCGGACGGCGCGCTCTTCCACGTCGGCGACGCGCACGCGCTCCAGGGCGACGGCGAGATCGTCGGCACGGGAATCGAGGTCTCGACGGACGTCGAGTTCACGGTCGAGCTCGTCAAGGGCAAGACGATCTCGTGGCCGCGCGCCGAAGACGACGAGTTCGTTATGGCGGTCGGCAATGCGCGGCCCCTCGACCAGGCGGTCCAGCACGCGACGACGGAGCTGATGCGTCTGCTCGCCGAGGACCACGGACTCGACTATCGCGCGAGCTCGGCGCTGCTCGGCCAGTGCATCCGCTACGACGTCGGCAACGTCTACGACCCTGCGTACACGGCGGTCGCGAAGATCGCGAAGCGCCTGCTTCCGTGAGCCGGGCCGATCCCGCAAGCGCGCAACTCTCGACGTACGCATTCCCCGCCGAGCTGCGCGTGGACGAGCTCGTGCTGCGCCCGCCGACCGAAGCCGACGTCGACGCGATCGCGCCGGCGTTCCGCGATCCGGACGTCGGCGGCGAGGCAGGTCTCCCGCCGTGGGATGCCGAGACGTTGCGGCGCGCCGTACGCGAGCAGCTTCCGCAGATGATCGCGCGCGGCCTCCTGGCGCCGTACGTGATCGTGGACCTGCGGGACGACGTGCGGCTCGGCAGCCTGACGATCCATCACCTCGACCCGATGCGCGACGTCGTCGAGGTCGGCTACTGGCTCTTCGTCCAGGCGCGCGGCCGCGGCGTCGCCACGCGGTCCGTGGGGGCCGCGGTCGCACACGCGTTCGCGAACGGGATCTACCGCGTTGAGGCGCACGTGCGCGTCGGCAACGCCGCCTCGGAGCGAGTCCTCGAGCGCGCCGGCTTCGAGCGCGAGGGCGTGAAGCGGCGCTTCCTCCGCCGTGGCGACGCCGAGAGGTACGACGCGACGCTGTTCGCGCGGCTCGCGGATTCGTGAGAGGACGCGACAACCTCGCGGTTCCCGCTGCAGGCGCCGGGGTCGGCGTCCTCGTCGGGCTGGCGCTCGGCGAGCGTTTGCGGATGACCGTTCCGCACGGCTGCAAGACCGGCTGCGCTCCGGACTACGGCATTCGCGGAGCGCTCGCGGGCGCCGTCTGGGGAACGCTGGTCGGCCTGCTCGCGGATTCCCTCCGCCTGCGCAGCGCTCGCCGGGTCATCGGGTTCACGCTCGTGCTCGGGTTCCTGCTCGCGCTGACCCTTCTGGAGAGAAAGTGATCCAGGCGAGCCCGTGCGAGTTCTCGTCACGACCCCGGCGCACCTCCTCATGAGCGGCTGCCACCAGACGTTGTCCTTCGCGGACCTGCTCGACTCACGCACGCCCCCGTTGTTTGCAGGCACGGGGTCTTTCTCGGCACACGTTCGTCACACCCCCGTAACGGCGGCTGCCACCAGTCATGTCCAGTTCGGGCCTTACACGTGTGGCTGCCATCAGACATGGCCGCGAGGCAGATGGGGCGTCTCGGCGATGACTGACGCCGCAGCCTCAGCGAGCGTCGCCGTCGCCCGGTTCGCCGCGACCCCAGTCGACGAAGCTGGAGACGTACGCGGTCAGCAGCGCGAACGCCGTCAGCATCTCGATCATCGTCGCGCTGCGCGCACCGCGCGAGTGTGCGAGCACGTCGCCTGGGGGCGAGACGAACGCGGTCGACACCGCATAGTAGAAGAAGTCCGCGAACCGCGGACGCTCGCCGAGACCGCGGAACGCATCGCTCGGGTGCACGGCCCACAGCGCGATGTAGACGAACGTCCAGGCGAGGAAGAACGCGAGGCCGAGCAGCGGCAGTCCGACCCGCCGCACCTCCGCCAGCACCGCGCCGGTGAAGCGCTCGCCAGTCTGGAGGATCGGCAGCGCGCGCGCGAGCCGGCGCGCCGCGCCGAGGAACCACGCGACCGACGCGACGATGAGCACCGCGGCGACGATCACGCTGACCGCCGCGCTCGTCCGCGTGAGGTGCGGCCGGAACATCCCGACCAGCACGATGAAGAGGCTCAGCACCGCGAGCTTCGTCAGCCCCGCCGTGAACCAGCGCGGCCGGGCCGTGCGGTTGCGCATCGCTTCGACGGGCCGAAGAGGCATGTCGCGCGATGAGTTCGGCGGCGGGACCCGAACGCCTGTCGGCCGCCGGCCGCTTGCTCTGGCAGCCCTGCGAGCGCTGCGGCGGGCTCGGCGTCGACGCGCACGCTGACGGCACCCGCGTCCTGCTCGCCTGCCCCAACTGCGGCCACGAGGAGGAACGTCGCCGACTGCCCTTGTTCTCGGTCACCGGACCGAGCGGGTCGGGCAAGTCGACGCTCGTTCGGCGGCTGTGGCGCGAGCTGCCCGAATGCGTCGTGCTGGACGGCGACGTGCTCTGGAACCCGAAGTTCTGGAACGAGCCGGGGGCGTTCCACATGCTCTGGCTCTCGGTCGCCGCGCAGATCTCGCAGTCGGGACGACCGGTCGTCCTGTGCACGGCTGCGATGCCGGAGGCCTGGAGCCTGCCGGCGGCCCGGGTCCTCGTCGCGGACGTCCACATGCTCGCGCTCGTCTGCGCCGAAGCCGACTTGCTCGCACGCCTCTCCGCGCGAGAACGTCCTCGGGATGCCGAGGCACCGGCGGACTTCCTCGAGCAGACGCTGAACTTCAATCGCTGGCTGCGCGAACACCTCGAGCACGTCGACACGTCTGCACACGATCCTGAAGAGACCGCGACTCGCGTCGCGAAGTGGGTTCGGTCGCACCTGTGAGGAAAGCGCTCTCGATCTACCTCATGTGCGGGCGCGACACGCCCGCGCTCGCCGAGGCGGCCGTCGAGGGCGGCGCAGACCTGCTCGAGCTCGGCTTTCCGTTCTCCGACCCGCTCGCCGACGGCCCGGTGATCCGCCGCGCGGGTGAGCGCGCGCTCGCCGAGGGAATGCGCACGGCTGCCTGCTTCGACGTGCTGCGGGAGACGCGCGAGCGCGTGGGCGTCCCGTTGATCCCCATGACCTACGCGTCGCTGCTCGAGGCGTACGGGTGGGAGCGCTTCGCGGCCGACGCGCAGACCGCCGGCGCGACGACCCTGATCGTCGCCGACCTGCCGGCCGGCGAGTCCCCGGAGCTCAAGCGCGTCCAGCTCGTCGCGCCGACCTCGACCGACACAAGGCTGCGCGTCGCGGCGGCCGAGACGGACGGCTGGCTGTACCTGGTCACGGTGACGGGAACGACCGGCGCGCGGGACGCCGTCTCCCCCGCTCTCGCGGGCCTCGTCGAGCGGGCGCGCGCGGTCGCCGATGTGCCGCTGTACGCCGGCTTCGGCATCTCGACGCCGGAACACGCACGCGCGGCGGCCGAGCTCGCGGACGGCATCGTCGTCGGCTCGCGCGCCGTCGAGGTCGCCCAGGACGGCCCGCAGGCTCTGCACGATTACGTCGCCGGCCTGCGCGCGGCACTCGACCGGTAGAGTTCGGTGCAGACGCGGCGACCGCCGCGTCTTTCGTGCGTCCCCGATTTTCGAGGAGTCTCGCGTGCAGGTCGACCCGCCAGATCTCGGCTTCGTCGCCACGGCCGTGCGGCTGCTTCGCGTCTGGCGCGAGCAGTGGCGTCTCGTCCTGCTCGGGCTCACGTGCGCGCTCATCACGACCGGCTTCTCGCTCGCAATCCCGATCCTGATCCGCCACGCGATCGACTACTCGATTGCCCCGATTCACGGTCACAGGCAGCGGCTCTGGCCGTACCTCGTCGTCGTGCTCGCTCTCGCCCTGCTCCGCTTCGGGACGAACTTCACGCGCCGCTACGCCACCGCCCGCGTCGGCATCCGCATCGAGGCGCGCATGCGCGAGCTGCTCTACCAGGCCTACCTCCGCTTCCCGCGCGCGTTCTACGACCAGCACGCGACCGGGCAGGTCGTCTCCCGCGCGACGAACGACCTCTACCCGGTCCGCTACTTCATCGGCTGGGGCATGGTCCAGGGCGCGCAGTCGCTGATGATGATCATCGGCGTCGCGGTCGTGCTCGCGCTCGTCAACCCGCTGCTCGCGCTGTACGCCCTGCTCGCGATGCCGCTCGTCGGCCTGCTGACGTGGATGTTCGCCGTGAAGGTGATGCCCGTCTCGCGTCTCGTCCAGCAGCTGAAGGCGGACGTGACCGAGGCCGCAGACGAGGCCGTCGTCGGCATCGAGATGGTGCAGGCGTTCGGGCGCGAGGACGACGTGCGCACGCGCTTCGGGGTCAAGGCGCGCGCCGTCCGCGACGGCGTTCTGCGCCAGGCACGCATCGAGGGAGGCTTTCTGCCCGGCCTCCTCTTCCTGCCCACAGTCTCGATCGCGATCGTCCTCTGGTTCGGCGGCCGGGACGTGATCCACCAGAACCTCACGCTCGGCGAGTTCTTTCTCTTCTATTCGCTGCTCCTCCAGCTCGTCTGGCCGCTCGAGGCCCTCGGCTGGATCATCAACCTCGGCCAGCGCGCGACCGCCTCGGCGTCGCGCAGCTTCGCCTGGCTCGAGAAGATCGACGAGATTCCCGAGCCGGCCGAACCGAAGCACCTGCCGTCCGGCCGACTGGGCGTGAGCTTCGAGAACGTGCACTTCTCCTACGGGACCAGGTCCGAGGTCCTGTCCGGTGTGGACCTCGGCGTCGAGCCCGGGGAGATCGTCGCCGTCTGCGGGCCGACGGGGGCGGGGAAGACGACGCTGCTGAACCTGCTGCCCCGCTTCTACGACCCGGACGGCGGCCGCGTGCTCGTCGGCGGGATCGACGCGCGCGACGTGCCGATCGCCGAGCTCCGCTCCGCCGTGTCGATCGTCACGCAGCGTCCGATCCTCTTCTCGATCCCGCTCCGCGACAACCTCACCGCCGGGCGACCCGACGTTCCGTGGAAGGAGGTGCTGGACGCTTGCGAGGCCGCCGGCGTTGCCGAGTTCGCCGACGACCTGCCCGACGGCTACGACACGCTGATCGGAGAGCGCGGCGTCAACCTCTCCGGCGGGCAGCGCCAGCGCGTCGCGCTCGCTCGCGCGCTCATCGCCGGCGCGCGCGTCATCGTGCTCGACGATCCGCTCTCGGCAGTCGACACCGAGACGGAGCGGCTGCTGGTCGACACGTTGCGCCCTGCGGTCGCCGGCCGCACCGTGCTCGTCGCCACGCAGCGGCTGTCCACGGTGCAGGTCGCGGACCGGGCGGTCGTGCTGGTCGACGGAGAGATCGTCCAGGACGGCGCGCCGGGCGAGCTGCTGCAGCAGGAAGGCTTCTTCAAGCGACTGTTCGGAGACGAGGTCCTTGCCGCCGCCTAAACACACAGGACTGACCCGTCTCGGCCGCTACCTCCGCGGACAGCGCGGGCGCGTCGCGTTCCTCGCCGTGATCGCGATGCTCGGCGCCGCCGGGCCCGTGATCGGCTTGCTGCTCGTGCAGGACGCGATCGACAACGGGATGAAGAAGGGCGACGTCGGGCGTCTCACGCGCGACGTGATCATCTACCTGTGCGTCAACGGGGCAGCGTGGGTGCTCACGTCGACGATGATCCGCGGGCTCGCACGCGTCGGGCAGACCGTCGTGCTCGCGCTGCGCGAGCATCTGTTCGAGCACCTGACGGCGCTGTCGCTGCGCTACTTCTCCGAGCAGCGCGCGGGCTGGATCATCGCCCGCCTGACGTCGGACGTCGACGCCATCTCCGACGTTCTCTCCCAGGGGCTGACGACGCTCGTCGCCAATTCGCTCACCCTCGTCGCGGCCGTGATCGGGCTCTTCATCCTGGACTGGAGGCTGGGGCTCGTCGCGCTCGTGATCCTGCCGCCGACGCTCGTTCTCACGCGCTGGTTCCAGGTTCGCTCGCACGCGGCCTTCCTCGAGGTGCGGAACACGATCTCCGGCATGACCGCCCAGATCGCGGAATCGGTCTCGGGCATGGCCGTGGTGCAGGCCTTCAACCGCGAGCGCGCGTTCCTCGCGGAGTTCGACGAGGCCAACCTGGCCAACCTGCGCACGAACCAGTTCGCGCAGCGGCTCAACTCGATCTTCTTCCCCGCGATCGAGTTCTTCGGGATGATCGCGATCGTCGCGGTGCTGCTCATCGGCGGCCGGTTGCACGACGAAGGCACGCTCACCGTGGGCACGCTCATCTCGGCGGTCTTCCTGCTCAACCTCGTCTTCCAGCCGCTCCAGGAGCTCTCGGACTTGTACGGGCAGGTTCAGTCGGCGGGCGCGGCGATGGAGAAGATCTCCTCGGTTCTCGACACGGAGGAGGAGATCCGCGACAGGCCGGGCGCACGCAAGCTCGATCGAGTCGACGGCAAGCTCGATCTCGACACGATCTGGTTCGCGTACGGCAAGGAGCCCGTGATCCGCGGCGTCGAGCTGCACATCGCGGCAGGCTCGTGCATCGCACTCGTCGGTCACACCGGTCACGGGAAGTCGACGCTGGCGAAGCTGATCGGCCGCTTCTACGACCCCGACGAGGGTGCGATCCGCGTCGACGACGTCGACCTGCGCGAGGTCGAGCTGCGGTCGTACCGCCGCCGGCTCGGCGTGGTGCTCCAGGATCCGTTCCTCTTCTCCGGCACGATCGCGGACAACATCCGCTTCGCGCGGCCCGGCGCGACGGACGAGCAGGTGCGCGAGACGGCGGCGGCGATCGGCATCGACAAGGTCGCAGCGCGCTTCGACCACGGTCTCGAGCACGTCGTCCGCGAGGGCGGCGCAGGCCTCTCCGCGGGCGAGCGGCAGCTGATCTCGATCGCGCGCGCGCTCCTTGCCGACCCGCGCATCCTGATCCTCGACGAGGCGACGTCGAACATCGACCGTCCGACGGAGATCCTGATCGAGAAGGCGCTCGACCGGCTCCTGCACGGCCGCACATCGATCATCATCGCGCACCGTCTCGCAACCGTCCGCCGCGCGGACGAGATCCTCGTCATCGAGCACGGCCAGATCGTCCAGCGTGGGAGCGAACGTGCGCTGCTCGCCGAGGACGGGCCGTTCCGCCGCTTGGCGCGCGACCTGCGGCAGGCCGTTTCGGCGGAGAGCCTGAAGGCCTTGTAGTAACGCAGGCGGCGTGCTAGAACCGCACCTGCGGGTCTTTTCAACACGAAGGGGGACACATGGCGACTGCTGTCACGCTCGCCGGTCTAGACGAGCTACGCGCGCAGGTTCGAGGTGAGGTCATCGCGCCCGACGACGTGCGGTACGAGGAGGCGCGCAAGATTTACAACGCGATGATCGACAAGCATCCGGCGCTGATCGTCGGCTGCAGGGACGTGGCCGACGTGCAGGCCGCGCTCGCCTTCGGCAAGGCGAACGGCCTCGACATCGCCGTCCGCGGCGCGGGCCACAACGGCGCCGGGCTCGGCACCGTGGACGACGGTCTCGTGATCGACCTCTCGCCGATGCGCTGGGTCCGGGTCGATCCGAGCGCGCGGACAGCGCAGGTCGGCGGGGGCTGCATGATGAGCGACATCGATCATGCGACGCACGCCTTCGGCCTCGCCGTTCCGGTCGGGATCATCGGGACCACGGGCGTCGGCCTCCTGCTCGGGGGCGGGGTCGGGCATCTGACCAGGAAGCACGGCCTCGCGATCGACAACATCGTCGCCGCGGACGTCGTCCTCGCGGACGGAACCTTCGCACGCGCCTCCGAGGACGAGAACGCGGATCTCTTCTGGGCGATTCGCGGCGGCGGCGGCAACTTCGGCGTCGTCACGGCGCTCACGCTGAACCTCCATCCCGTCTCGACCGTCATCGCCGGCCCGATCCTGTGGCCGCTCGACCAGGCCGCGGAGGTCCTCGCCTGGTACCGCGAGTTCCTGCCGGCGCAGCCCGACGAGCTGACCGGCTTCTTCGCGTTCCTGACCGTTCCGCCCGGGCCGCCGTTCCCGGAGGAGCTGCACATGCAGAAGATGTGCGGCGTTGCCTGGTGCATCGGCGGCGACGCGGCGCACGCCGAGGCACTGCTCGAGCCGGCGCGGAAGGTCGGCAAGCCGGCGCTCGACGGGGTCATGGAGTTGCCGCTTCCCGCGTGGAACACCGCGTTCGACGCGCTCTACCCGGCGGGCGACCAGTGGTACTGGCGCGGCGACTACTTCAAGGAGATCCCCGACGCGGCGATCGAGAAGCACGTCGAGTTCGGGAAGAAGCTGCCGACGTGGAAGTCGACGATGCACCTCTACCCGTCGGACGGGACAGCTTCGCGCGTCGCCGCCGACGCGACACCGTGGGCCTACCGCGACGCCAAGTGGACGGGCGTGTTCGCTGGCGTCGATCCGGATCCGGCGAACGCGGATGTCATCCGCGAGTGGACGATCGACTACTTCGAAGCGCTGCACCCGTACTCGATGGGCGGCTCGTACGTGAATTTCATGATGGAGGAGGGTCAGGAGCGCGTTCAGGCCACGTACGGCTCGAACTACGAGCGGCTGGCTCGTGTGAAGGCGCAGTACGACCCGGACAACGTCTTCCACGTGAACCAGAACATCAAGCCGGCGTCGTAGCGCGCCGGCACGACGTCTTCCGGCGACGGCCGCCGTCCGAGCGGCCGTCTGTGGCGATCTCGCCCGGGGCGACGGCGTTCACGGTGACGCCGTGCCGTCGCGAAACTGCCTACGGCGCGGCCAGCTCGAGCCAGGTCATGCCCTGCAGCCCGAGCCAGTAGCGGCCGTCGCCGCGCACGAGCACGAGCAGCACGGCCTCGCATGCTCGGCAGCGGATCACGACACCGGGCGCCTCGATGTACGCGCGCGCGCCGCCGAGCTCGCCGATGTTCCCACAGCTTCCGCACCGGCCGCGTGCACCCGTCACCTCGAGCGCGAACACCTCGCTCAGCATTCCTGCGGCGGCGTTTCCGTCCAGTTCCTCCACGTTCACCTCCCTGTCGGTCCGAACCGCTCGGTCCTGATCCGCTCGGGCGCATGGCCGAGCTCGACGAACGCCGTCGCGACGCTCTCCACGAACGACGTCGGGCCGCAGACGAAGATGCGCGGCTCCCGCTCGGGCGAAAAGCCGGCTTCTCGGAGCAGGTCGGCGTCCACGCGGCCGGCACGAAAGCCGTCGCGCTGCTCGCGGGTCAAGGTCAAGACGACGTCGTCGCCGAGCGCCTCCAGCTCGTCGCGGTAGATCACGTCGGCGACCGTTCGCGCGGAGTAGATCAGCCGCGCCTCGATGTCCCGCGGTCGCGCACGAAGCATCGACCGCAACGGGACCACACCGGAGCCTCCGCCGACGAGCAGCAGCGGCCCGCCGTCCGCCGGCTCCCACGCGAAGTAGCCGCCGATCGGTCCGCGCACCTCGAAGGCGTCGCCGGGCAGCAGGTCACCGGCGAGGTACGGCGACACCTCGCCGTCCTCGAGGCGTTCGACCGTCAGCTCGAGCCGCCCGTCGTCCGGGCCTGACGCGATCGAGTACGAGCGCTCCGCCTGGTACCCGTCCTCCGCCGTCAGGCGAACGTCGACGTGCTGTCCCGCGCGATGCCCTTCCCAGCCGTCGACGTCGAGAACGAGCGTGCGCGTGCGCGGCGTCTCGTCGACGAGCTCGGTGACCTGGGCCTCGCGCCAGGTCAGTCGCCCCAGTACCGCTGCTCCCGCCACGGATCGCCGTAGTTGTGGTAGCCGTACTGCTCCCAGAAGCCCGGCGCGTCGTCGTTGCGGAGCGTCAGTCCGCGCACCCACTTCGCGCTCTTCCAGAAGTACAGGTGCGGAACGAGCAGCCGCGCCGGTCCTCCGTGCTCGGGGTCGAGCGGCTCACCGGCGTAGCCGAACGCGACCCACGCCTTGCCGCCGGTGACGTCCTCGAGCGGAAGGTTCGTCGTGTAGCCACCGTCGCAGAACGCGACGACGTATTCGGCCTCGGTCTCGATGCCCTCCAGCAGCGTGTCGATCGAGACGCCCTCCCACTCCGTGTCGAGCTTCGACCACTTCGTGACGCAGTGGATGTCCTTCGTGATCTGCTCGCTCGAAAGCGACCGGAACTCGTCCCACGTCCAGCTGCGGGGCTCGTCCACCTCGCCGTCGATCGTGAACGTCCACGTGTCGAGCGGCGTGTGCGGCGTCGGGCCGGCGGAGAGGACGGGAAAGTCGTCCGTCACGTACTGGCCCGGGGGGACACGATCAGCCGGCGCATCCGTGCGCGAACGTCCGCGGAACCCGCGAGAGATCGGCGTCATGGCGCCATCGTCCCGCAAACCGCGCTCGCGTTACAAGTTGGTCTAGTCAGACCAGCTCGACCGGTCTGTACAGACCAACCTTGTACAAGGGTGCTCGGGGGCGCGAGACGAGGTCCGCACCCCCTGAGCAGCGCTTCTCAGACCGCCGCGAGCCCCGCCGCCGTCGCCGGCAGGCCGTCGAAGTCGCCGACCGGATCGAGCCGGCCGTCGTCGCGCACGGCGAACGCGAAGACCTTCCGCGCGTCGGCATCGAGCGTGTACAGGAAGCGGCCGTCCGAGCTGAGAGCCTCGTCGCGCACGCCCTTCTCGCCCAGTACCGTCGAGCCTGCGACCGGGTCGACGAGGGAGAGCGAGCCGTCAGGGCCGATCGCGTAGCTCGAGATCGAGCCGTCGCCGAAGTTCGTGACGAAGACGTACCGGCCGTCCTTCGTCACCGCCGCCCAGCAGACCTCGCTGCGCGTGTTCGCGACGCTCTTGCTCACGGGCTGAAGGCCGGCCGAGTAAGACGACGTCGCGGCGGCGCCGACAGCCCCGCCGAACGCCTCGGTGACGACGAGCGTTCCGTCGGGCGCGAAGTCGAAGCCGTACGGCGTCGCGCCGGAGGACGCATGACGCATCGGCTCGCCGCCGCCGACCGGAAGCTCGAGCAGGGCATCGTTGGCGCGGTCGCTGACGATCAGCGATGCGCCGTCCGGCGTGAAGCCGATCTGCGCGGGATCGGAGCCCGCCAGCGCGCGGGTGTCGCCGGTCGGCGTGAGGCTCGCTTCGCCGATCGTGAAGCCGGTCACGTTGGCTTCGCCGCCCGCATTCAGGACGAAGACGTTCGCGTCGCGCACCGCGACGCTCGTCGGCGTCGAGCCGCCCGAGGCCGCGCGGTCGAGCAGCGAGAGCCCGTCCGCCGCGATCGCGAACAACGAAACGTCGTCGCTGCCGGCGTTCACGACCAGCAGCCGGTCGCCGCTGACGACGATCGAGCTCTGAGACGGGAGGTGTGGCTTCCCGGTCCCGCGGCCGCCGGTGGCGTACGAGCCGAGCGTGGTCAACGTGCCGTTCGCGCCGCGGTTGAAGGCGACGACCTCGTTCTTCTCCGCGTCGTTTGTCTGCAGGTACACAGCGTTCAAGTTGAAGCTCCCTTCGCTCTCGGAAACGACCCCGTAGCGAGGAGTCCGTCCGGGCGGCCTTTCGTTACATCAGACTCCGCGCCCATGAACGCTCCGCGAGAACTACCGAGCAGGCTCGATCTCGTGGAGGACACGGTCGTCCTGGCCGCGCGGACGCTGTCGATCCTGCGCCCGCGGAGCGCGGAAGCACTGCTCGACGAGGACGCGTTCGAGCACGAGGAGTTCCTTCCCTACTGGGCCGAGCTGTGGGCGAGCGGTGAGACGCTCGCGCAAGCCGTCGCCGCACGCGACGTCGCCGGCCGCCGACTGGTCGAGGTCGGCTGCGGCCTGGCGCTCCCTTCGCTCGCGGCGGCGGTGGGCGGCGCTCGGGTGCTCGCGACCGACTGGTCGCGCGACGCGGTCGCCCTCGCGCAGGAGAATGCGCGGCGCAACGAGCTCGACGTGGAGACGGCGGTCGTGCGCTGGAGCGAGCCCGAGAGGCTGCTCGAGCGCGCGCCGTGGGATCTCGTGCTCGCCGCGGACGTCCTCTACGAGCGCCGAAACGTCGACGAGCTCCTCGCGCTGTTACCGCAGCTCGCGGAGGAAGTCCTGCTCGCCGATCCGGGCCGCCCGCACGCGAAGACCTTCTTCGAGCGGGCGGCCGAGACGTGGACGATCGACGAGAGCGGCACGATCCGCACGCTCCGTCGAAGGCGGTCGGCGCGAGCTTGACCCGGGCGGCTAGACCTCGGCGATCCGTCATACCGCGCCGCCCGTGGGTCAAGCCGCGCGCGTGAGCAGGCGACGCGCGGCGAAGCCCGCGAGGATGAGCAGCACGAGCCCGCCCGCGATCGCCGCGATCACGATCCGGTCGCTCGTCGAGCCGTCGCCGGAGCTCGCGGCGGGAATCTCGACACGCACCCCTTCTTGCGCCGCCAGCCGCTGAACCGCCCGCGTCGCCGCCTCGGCGAGCGCGGCACCGCCCTCTCCCGGCTCCGGCAGCGCGTCCGCCACGCGTTGCGCGCTCGCCAGCGGCTTGCCGCCGCGTGACACGCCGTAGCCGTTCGGCATCACGACCAGCAGCCGGCCCTTGTAGACGAAGAAGAGCTCCTGGCCGAGGAACCGCGCGTACGTCTTCGGCTTGCGCCACAGCGACGGGACCGCGCCGAGGTCGAACGCCTTCGAGATCAGCGCGACGCGAATCGTGAAGCCTTTCTGCTTCGCCTCGGCGACGACCGTGCTCAGCTGCTCGGCCTGCGACTTCGAGATCTTCGCGTCGAACGGGATGAACGTGCTCTGCGACAGGAGGTAATCGCTGGCCGGATCCCCGTCCGCGTGCGCCGCCGGCACCGTGATGCAGGCAGCCGCGACAACGGCCGCGAGCGTGCGGAGCCTCATCCGTTCGCCCGGTCCACGAGCAGGACGTCGAACGGCTGCGCGCCGGGAGGCTGCACCTCGAACGTGATCGCCCAGCGGCCGACCATCACGAGCGCCGGCGCCGCATGGCTGTACACACCGGGAGCGGATTCCTTCAGCTCGTACGCCTGCTCGCCCATCTCCATGTCGAGCATTGCGAACCTTGCCGTCACGCCGGCGCCGGTCACCGGCTGCCCGTTGCGCTTGATCGAGAGCGCGAAGTCGTTGTTCTGCGCCGCGCGATTCGGCGTGACGTGGAACCGGAGGCTGTAGCCGTTCCGTTCCACAGCACTCGTCACCGGTCCCGGCCCCACGTGTGCGGCCGCCTTTCCGATCTGCGCGAGGGCCTTCGCAGGAGGCGCCAGGCTCGAGAGCACCGCTGCCGCGAAGATGATCGCGGCGACGATGACGATCTCGGAGCCGACTAGGCGGCGCACCAGCGTGGCGGTCGGCGGACCGATCTCCGGCCGGTCTCCTGCCGAGGCCTGCAACCGCGGCCTCGTCCAGAGGAGGTTGACCGCCGCGAGCATCATCGTGGCGCCGAGCAGACCGACCTTCACGAGGATGGCCTGTCCGTACGAGGTCTGCCAGAGAGAGGAGACCGTCGGCAGGTGGACGACCGCGGCGGCGACACCCGACGCGATCAGCACGTTGACGGAGACGAAGGCGACGTTCGAGAAGCGCGGCACGCACACGGCGAGCCCGGCAATTCGCCGCGCTGCGGGCAGGCTCGCCCAGATGACGATCAGGCCGATGAGCCCTCCGACCCAGAGCGAGCCCGCCACCAGGTGCGACCAGTCGAAGAGAAGTGACCACGCGCGCGGCGAGGTTTGCGCCGCGTGGCCGGCGAGACCGGGAACGAGCAGGACGGCGCCGGCCGCAACGACCGCTCCGGCGAGCGAAAGCAGCTCGACGATCGACCGACGCTCGCGCTCCGGACGGTCGACCCACAGCGCGACGAGCGCGGCAAGAGCGAAGAGCAAGAACGTCAACTCGAGATCGACGTAGCCCCGGCCGAACGACGACGCGCGGATCAAGGGGACGAGAGCGCCGATGTCGTACCACGAGCGGAGCGCAAACTGCGCTGTCGCGAGCAGCAGGTAGACCGGCGTTGCAACGAGCGCGATCGCCGCGGTGACGACGAAGGCGACCGAGACGGCGCGCAGCCGCGTGCCGCTCACGCGGCGCACGAGCGGTCGCGCAATCCCGATCCGCAGCGCGAAAAGGCCGATCGCCGCCATCACGGACAGGAACGCCAGCCATCTCGCCACCAGCAGGCGCGGCGTCGCCGCCGTCTCCGAGATCGACGGGATCACGAACTGCGGTCCCGGGCCCGGATTCGGGCCGACGGCGAACGTGAATGCACCGCGCACGGGATGACCGTCGACCGAGATGACGCGCCAGTAGACGAGGTACCAGCCTTGACCGACCTTCTTCAGCGGCACGACGAGCATGTCGGGGTCGGTCGGCGACCGGTGCGGCGGCCCGGAGGTCACCCGGTCCGCGCTCACGTCCGTCACGGAGACGATCGCGAAACGCGGCTCCACCGCCTCGGTGTACGTCAGCTTGACCTGCTTCGGCGCTACGTTCACCGTCCCGCTCGGCGACGGGACCGTCCTGAGGAGCGCGGCGTGCGCCCAGGCCGCGGCCGGCAGCGCGAGCGCTGCAACGACCGCGACCAGGGCGACGGCGCCGCGCCCCCTCACGTCAGCGAGCGCCTCCCCGATGCGGTGGCGAGTGCGACGACGCCGAGCAGCACGCCCAGAGCGCCGACGATCAGCGCGACGATCGCGAGGGTCGAGCTTCCGCCACCGCCGCCGAACGAGCTCTTCGCCTCGATCGTCGGCGCGGGTGCGTCGGAGCTTTCGGGCCCGGTCCAGTCGACGACTGAGCCGTCCGAGTACGTCTGCCTGACGCCGAACGTGTACGTCTTGCTCGAATCCGCGCTTCCGAGGAACGAGAACGCGGCATCCTCATCGGTGGGGACATCGCCGCCGCTCCACGTGATCTTCGTGATCACGGCGTCTTCGCCCTCCCCAGTCTTCTGAACGTCGCGCTTCCAGCCGGGCGACGGGACGAACGAATCGATCGAGAAGCCCTCCGGAGGAGTGAGCTCGACGTCTGTCGTCGACGCGTCCTCCTTCTCCGTCGGCACGGCGAGCGTGAACACCTGGCTGTCCTTCGCCGGGACCACCGAGGGGCTCACGTGCGCATGAGCCGACGCGGCGGCCGTCACGACGAGGTTCCCGACGACGACGAGTGTGAATGCAAAAGGAAGTTTCATGTCACCTCCAATGTGAAGGGAGCTGTGAGAACGTGGCCGTTCGCGCGGCACTGCAGGAACAAGCGCCACGTCCCCGCAACGGGGACGAGCACGCCGACGCGAAGCTTCCCCGGCGTCGACGAGCTGCCTTTGACCTGCGCCGCGCCAAGGACGCTCGTGCAGCCACTCGCCCCCGGTGCGCAAACGTGCGTGTGAAAGTAGTCCAGCGTTCCGGTCCGGAAGAAGATCGCGTGCGCGAGCGCGCCGAACCACGGCGTGAAATGCGCAGGACGGCCCTGCGGATCGGTCACGGTGATGGTGACGAACCCGGCCTCGACTGCTCGCAGTCGCGGCCTCCCCTCGACCTGGAACCGGTACCCGCCCACGACCGTGGCACGGTCGAAGGGAGGCAACGGCCTCGGCGTGTACGCGCCGGCGACGTCGATCTTGGAGAACAGCTGGAAGTTGGGTTGTGCAGCCGCTCTCGGATACGCGTCGACGACTACGCGGTAAGGACCCGCCTCGGGCAACGTGACCCGTTCCCTCACCTGCCCGTTCGCGCCGATCGGCGGGTGAACGTGGATGATCGACTCGAGGTCGTCGCGGACGATGATCACGTGCACTCCCGTGTGCGGGCCGGCGCCTCGCTTGTAGTCGGTCAGTGGCCGTCCGTCCGGCTGCTCGATCGTGAATGAAACCGTCACCGGCCTGCCCGGCTGCACCCTTCCGGCCGGCTGGAAGCTCGCCAGCCGAAACGTCCGTGCGGGCTCAATCGACGGAACCTTCGGCGTGGACGAGCCGGAGCCGCAACCCACCACCACGATGCAGGCGATCAGACACGGAAGACGTGACTTCATCTCCGGGCTCCTCTGTTCGTCGGCGTGAGGGTCGCGAGCACGACGGCCGCCGCACCACCGAGGAACGCCACGGCCGTCGCGAGCCGCGCGAGCGACGCGGGAAGCGACGAGATGACGACGCCGTGCCAGAACACGCTCAGCGACCCGAGCCCAAGTGCCGCCGCCACCACGCCGACGACCATCGCCGCCCACGTCCGCAGCGATCGGTCGCCAAGCAGCAAAGCGGCGGCGGCGAGCAGTGCGAGGAGCGCGGCCGATCCGACCTCGATCCACTGAGCACGCCTGCCGATCGCGTCGCCGGTGGCGAAGGCCGCAGTCGCAGCAAGCGCTCCGGCGGCCGCCACACCGGCGACCCCGGCCGCGAGCTCCGCCCGGCGCCGCGGCGCCGCATGCGCGAGCACCGCAAGCGCCGCGACGGCAGCGAGCCCCGCGACGAGCCAGGGCCACAGCGGAGGCCGTGCCAGAGCAGAGCGTGCTTCGACGTCAGGCGCAGCCAGCCGGAGCCGCGACGCGTGAGCCTGTCCGCGTCCGCACTGGGCGAGGCGCGGTTGACCCAGACGCCGCCCGGTCCGAAGCGGAGAAGGGGCTCGCCGAGCAGCCCGAGCACCAGCAGCCGGTGCGGCGGCTCGACGCGTACGCGCAGCGCACGGTCACCGTCGACCACCTGTGCATGGACGCCGGGAAGCGTCGCGCGCGACAGCTCGAGGCGGTAGTCGAGCGCCACCGTCGGCGCACGCGAATGCGCGGCCGCGCGGCCCGGCGCCACGAGACAGGCGAGAACGACGATCGACAACGCTGCGAAGCGCACGAAGAACCTCCGAAGTGCGGGACCAGGTCCGGGGACATGTCCGAGTGCATCGAGACCAGGTGCCGGACATGTCCCCGGACCTGGTCCCTAACCAGGAGGTGCGCGGAGCGCGAAGCGCTGAGCGAGCGGCCGTGCGGGGCCGCTGTGGACCGTTACGACGCTCCAGCCCGCCGCGGTCAGCACCCACCGCGTGCGGGCCTGGTGCAGAAGCCCGAGCGCGACCTGGCCGGCGCGCAATGCGAACGTGAGCAGCACCGCTGTGGCCGCGATACCGAGAAGCAGCACCAGCCATTGCGACGGCGTCATCGCTGCGAACGCCGGGTGTCCCGCTTGCAAGGTGCGTTCGACCGACTCCTGCGCGAGCAGCACGAAGAGCGTCGTCGTCGAGAGACTGCGCGCCGTCTCGCCGATCGGCAGGCGCGTGCGCAGGCACGCGGGCCGCACGACCAGCAACGCCGCCAGCGAGACGGCCGCCAGCGCCGGCTCGTACCAGCCGAAGTAGCCGTGCAGGCCGTCACCGGGCCGGAAGGTCCCGTAGAGAAGCGCATGCGCGCCGAGAACGCAAACGGCCGCGGGGATGAGCCGCATCGGCACGCCGGAAGCCTACCCTTGCGCCGTGATCCGGGATCCCGCCGACATCCTCACCGACGCGCCGCCGCCCCCGGCCGACGCGCGCCTCGCGTACGGCAACGGGCCTCTGCAGTTCGGCGATATGCGCCGTTCAGACGGCGAAGGGCTGGCCGTCGTGTTCCACGGGGGCTCGTGGAAGGCGACGTACAACCTGATCCATTTGGGGCATCTGTGCGTCGCGCTGCGCGATTCGGGCATCGCCTCGTTCAACGTCGAGTACCGGCGCGTCGGCGACCCCGGTGGCGGCTGGCCCGGCTCGCTCGACGACGTGCTGCTCGCCGTCGACTACGCACGAGGGCTTGCACGGCGGCTCGTCTTGGTGGGCCACTCGGCCGGAGGCCACCTCGCGCTGCTGGCAGCTGCACGCTTGGAGTTGCCGGTCGTCGCGGTCGCCGCCGTGTCGGATCCTGCAACGTGGGCGAACGACGCCGTGCGCGCGTTCTTCGGAGGCGAGCCGCAGCCGGAGGGATCGCCCCTCGCGCAGCTACCGCTCGGCGCGCCGCAGGTGCTCGTCCACGGCACGCGCGACGACGTCGTGCCGTTCGAGCAGTCGGCTCGCTACGCCGAGGCGGCCGGCGGCGAGGCGGAGCTGGTCCCGCTCGACGGCGCCGGCCACTTCGAGCCGATCGATCCGTTGTCGCCCGAGTCTGCAATCACGCGCGCGGCGGTCGAGCGGTTGCTCTAACGCGGCGCAGCCGTGCTCAGCCAGCGCAACTCCGCTTCGAGCACCCGGCGGGCCTCGGCCGCGTCGCGCGGCGAGAACACGTGGGCGCGGACGGCTTTGGCGATCGCGCTCTCGGCGGCGGAGAGCGCGATCGTCCAGAGCTCCAGCAGCGACGGGTACATGGTGACTTGACGATCGCAAGCCCGGTCGTACCGCGAATCGGGGTGCAACCGGAACCGCGATCCGGAAATCACTCACAGTGGTGTCAAAACGGCGTCCCGTGGGCAGAACCGCAGGCAGCGGCCCTTCGGAATCCCCAGGGGGAAACATGCTCAGGTTCCTTTTCGCGCTGCTCGCGCTGCCGATCCTCGCCGGAGCGATCGTCGCGGGCGGCGTCTCGTCGATCAAGCACCCGCGCGTCGCGTCGGCAAGCGCCGCGGGCACGGCCACGGCCAAGCCGACGCTCGTGCAGGACGTCAAGGCGAGCTCGGACCCGCTCACCGGCGGCCCCGCGTCCGGCGGTCCTGACCCGATCCAGGACTACATCCAGCCCGACACCGAGATCGAGCCGTCGATCGCGGTCAACCCGAAGAACCCGAAGAACGTCGTCACCGTGTTCCAGGACCGCCGGATCGCGGACGGCGGCGACGCGACGAACGGGTTCGCGACGAGTCTCGACGGCGGCAAGACCTGGACGTCCGGCACGCTGCCCGGCCTCACGAACTACCCCGGCCAGGGCGGCGTCTTCGAGCGCGCGAGCGACGCGGTCGTCGCGTTCGGTCCGGACGGAACGGCGTACGCGAACTCGCTCGTCTTCGACTGGAACAACGACAGCGGTCTGCGCAGCGGCATCACCGTCAACGTCTCGAAGGACGGCGGCCGCCACTGGAGCCCGCCCGTGTACCTGCAGGACGACTACGTCGGCGGCCTCAACGACAAGAACTGGATCGTCGTCGACCAGAGCGAGGCGCCCGGTCACCACAAGGGCCGCGTCTACGTCGTGTGGGATCGAATCGTGCCGGTCGTCTACGACTACTGCGACCACGACTGCGACAAGCTCGCGAACTGGCTGCCGAACTTCCAGACGATCCCGGGGCTGGTCTTCGCCGGCCAGGGGATCGGTGCGTACCCGGTCGTCCAGAAGGACGGCGGGCTCGGCATCGTGATGGACGCGATCAGCGGCGGATTCCCCGTTCCGAGCGGGCCCGACGAGCTGGAGGTCGAGCCCGGCAGCGACGAGCTCGTCTACATCGCCGCGCCGGCGGCCGGGTCGACGCCGTGGCCGGCGCCGCTCGCGTTCCTCCCACCCGTGGACATCGCCGCAAATCTGAGCAACGGCACGCCCGCCCAGCGCGCAAGCGATGGTTTACCGGCCGCGGCGGTCGATCCGGTCTCGGGCACGATCTACGCGGCCTGGGACGACGGGCGCTACCGCACCGACAACACGAACGACGCGGTGATCAGCCGCTCGTTCGACAACGGCCTGCACTGGACGATGCCGCAGCGGATCAATCCCGGCTCCACGATCGATCACGTCGACCACTACGCGCTCGGCGTAGCGGTGGGCGCGGGCGACGCGGTTCACGTCTCGTACCGGCAGCGCGACGAGTCGGGTCGCGGACCGCTGTACACGCCCGTCATCGACACCTATTACCAGGAGTCGTTCGACGGCGGCAGCACCTGGACCGCCCCGTTGAAGGTCGACAGGGTCGCGTCGAATCCGTGGTACGGCGCCTTCTCGCGCAACGGCACGTTCGAGGGCGACTACGACCAGATCGCGTCGGCGGGCGGCTACACGTACGTCGTGCGCTGCCAGGGCGCGGCGGCCTACGCCGGCGAGCCGGCGCCGCTCGTCCCGAACCCGGACGGGTCGAACACGCTCGTGCTCACCGAGGCCGGGAAGGGTCACCAGCACCAGGCGACGTGGGTCGCGCTCGTGCGTAACAAGTAGCGCCGGCGCCACCCAAAAATCTGGGGTCAGGTCTTTCATGTTCCACACGGAACGTGGAAGACCTGACCCCCGACTTTGGCCGCGGCGTAGAGCCGGGCAAGAACGAGGGGGAGGCCGGGCGTTCTGCGTCAAAAGGCGCGCGTGCTCCGTCCCGCCGTGCGGCGGGTTTTGCGGAGCAAACCCTGGTCTTTGGCTACGTCCGCGGGTGAAGGAGATTCTCGACGTCACGCACGCCCTGGATCCGGCGCACCTGGGCTTCGAGGTCGCCGATCATCTCGGGCGGAACTTCCCCGCGCAGCTGCGCCACGCCGCGCTGCACGTTGACGTTGATCTGCCCCTTCGGCACGTCGGCGGGCCTGAAGATCTCGGACCGGATCTTGTCCGCGAGCGTCGCGTCGTCGAAATCCTTGGGCTTCTGGCGGACGTGCGTCGCCCGCATGGCGATCCCGACGGCGTGCGAGCGCGTGAAGCGCCCGAAGCGGCCGACCCTGCGGCCGGCGCGGCGGAAGAACGCACGCGTCCGGTCGCGAATCTCCGTGCGCCTCCGTCTTCCGGCGACCGGGTCGATGAGCCTTCCGATGCCGATTCCGGCCACGGTTCCGATCGCGAGCATGCGCGCGCGATCTGCGTGCCGTGGCCGATCGCGGCGGATGCCGATCTTGAGCTTTCTCTTCATGCCTACCTCCAGTTCTTCGCTCGGCTTCCACCGACGGCTACCCGGAGGTGCCGCGATGAAAACGGGCCGAGGAGTGGCCCCGAACCCATTCACTCGTCCGGGCGACCGGAACAGTTTGTCCGGAAACGGCGAGCACTCCTCGGCAGCGTGCGGCATACCTACTGCGCACGAAGCGGTCCGCCAAACGAGGGAACGCGACTGCTCCCCCACCCTGATTGCGCATGTACAGCGACGGGCTTCCCCTGCCCGAAAGGAGATCGTCATGAAACTTCTGCTCGCGCCGACCCTCCTTGCCGCCGCGTTGCTCGGGGGCGCCGCCTACGCCGGCGATGCCGGCACAGCTCCGCCGAGCAGCGAGCACACCGACTACCACGTGAGCAACCTGCAGCCGCTGGGCGGCACGTCCAGCGTCGGCTACAGCGTGAACAACCGAGGCTGGGTCGCGGGCCGATCGAATCTGCTGGGCAACCAGAGCCGGCACGCCACGTTGTGGCGCAACGGCGTGCTCACCGACCTCGGCACGCTCGGCGGCCCCACCGCCAACAGCGCGGTGCTGTGGCCGGTGAAGAACGTCCGGGGCGTCGTCACAGGCATCACCCAAACCTCGGAGCCGGACCCACTGCACGAGAAGTGGAGCTGCGGGTTCTTCTTCCCCGCCGCCACGGGCACGGGCCATCGGTGCGTCGGGTTCAGGTGGAAAGGCGGCGTCATGACGCCGCTGCCGACGCTCGGCGGCACGCACGGCTTCGCCACCGGCTCCAACAACCTCGGCCAGACCGTGGGCTGGGCCGAGAACCTGGTGCACGACTCGACCTGCGTGTTGCCGCAGGTGCTGCAGTTCCGCGCGGTCGTGTGGGGGCCGCGGGACGAGCAGATTCGCGAGCTGCCCCCGCTTCCCGGCGACAGAGTCAGCGCCGCGACCGCGATCAACGACCACAGCCAAGTGGTCGGCATCTCCGGCATCTGCGACCAGGCCGCCGGACGGCTCAGCGCAATGCACAACGTCCTCTGGGAGAACGGAAAGCCGATCAACATCGGCGACTTCGGCGGCGTGGCCTGGAACACGCCGATGGCGATCAACCAGGGCGGCGACGTGGTCGGGTTCGCCAACGACTCCGCGGCGGACGGTTCCGACTTCAACCCGCAGGCGTTCCTCTGGATCAAGGGTCAACCCATTCACCGTCTCGACCCGCTCCCGGGCGGAGTCACCAGCCAGGCGCTCGGCATCAACCGATGGCGCCAGGTCGTCGGCCAATCCTGCGACGCGGACGACAATTGCCGCGCCTTCATCTGGCAGAACGGCGTGACGAGGGATCTGAACGACCTGGTCGTCTCCGGCTCCGACGCGGTCCTCACGACCGCCAACGACATCGATGATTTCGGGAGGATCACCGGCCAGGGATTCGACGCCGCCGGAGAGCGTTTCGTCGCCTTCCTCGCAACGCCGACCGGAGACTAAGTCACGGCTTGGGCCGGAGTGGGCGGCGCGTTTTTTCCCCACTCGGCCCACGCCGTCTGGCCTCCTCGGTTGGCATTGCCGTGGCCCTTTACGAAAGGCCAGCCAATTGCAACAGTGGCCCCTACCCAAAGGAGGTGTCCGTATGGCCGGCAGCCATGACGACGCAATGCTCATGGTCGAGCTCGCCAAGTGGGGCGCGATGAGCGGCGTCCCAGACGCGGCGAGAGCGATCTTCGCCGACGACTTCGATCCGGGCGCTGTCGATGCGAACGATCCCTCGATCAACACACTGCTCGCGTTCAACGAGACGGTCGCAACGCTCGTGAAGAACGGTCTTCTCGACGCCGATCTGGTGAAGGACTGGTTGTGGATGGCCGGCATCTGGGCGAAGGTCGGCCCTGCAGCGAAACGGGCCCGGGAGAAGACCGGCGCTTCACAGCTGTACGAAAACTTCGAGGCGCTTGCGGCCGGCCAACCTGCGTAACCGAACGGACGCTCAGCATGGGTAACGGGCGAGTCGAAGCAGGCACCCTGGGCGTCTCGCGCGGCGCCGCGCTCTACGTCGGCGCCCTCATCGGGCCGGGTCTGCTGCTCGTGCCCGCGCTCGCCGCGCAAACGGCCGGTCCGGCGTCGATCGTCGCGTGGGCCGCGCTGCTCGTGCTCTCAGCGCCGCTCGCGATCACCTTCGCCGCGCTCGGCGTGAAGCATCCCGTCGCCGGCGGCGTCGCAGCCTACGTGCGCGAAGGATTCGGAGAGAGCGCGGCTGCGGTGACCGGCGTGTGGTTCATGACCGCGGTCGTCCTCGGCGCGCCGGCGGTCTCGTTGATCGGCGGCTACTACGTCGCCGACCTGACAGCCTCCGGGACCACCGGAGCCGTCGGCGTCGGCCTGGCGATGTTCGCCGTCGTGCTCGGGGCGAACGCGTTCGGGCTCCGTGTCTCGTCCGGCTTCCAGCTCGGCCTCTCCGCGGTTCTGGTCGCCGTAATCGCGATCGCAGTCGGAATCGCGCTGCCGTCCCGCGCCGGGGACAACTGGGCACCGTTCGCGCCGCACGGCTGGTGGGCGGTCGGCAGCGCGGCGAACATCCTCATGTGGCTCTTCATCGGGTGGGAGGCGATGGCCCAGCTCGCAGGCGAGTTCCGCAGCCCGGCGAGCCAGCTTCCTCGCGCAATGGCCCTCGCCTTCGGCGTCATCGCGGCGCTCTACGTCGGGCTGGCGGTTGCGACCATCACCGTCACAGCAGGCGCCGGGTCGAAAGTGCCGCTCGCCGACCTGATCGCGGTCGGCTTCGGCCGAGCCGGCCGCGACGCGACCGCCGTGCTCGCGGTCGCGCTCACGATGGGAACGATGAACGTGTACATCGGCGGCTCGGCGCGGCTCGCTGCCGCACTCGCTCAGGACGGGGCGCTGCCCGGATGGCTTGGCGGCGATGCATACCGGAGCGTGCCGCGCCGCCCTCTGATCGCGCTCGCCGTCCTCGGCAGCGGGCTGCTCCTCGCCCTGGCCGCCGGTGTCAGCACGACCACCGACCTGATTCGCGCGACGTCGGCCTGCTTCATCGCCGTCTACGTGCTCGCGCTTGCCTCCGCCGTCCGCATCCTGCGCGGGCGCATTCGGACGGCTGCGGCCGTCGCGCTCGCGCTCGTGGCCGTTGTCGCCTTCTTCTCCTCGAGCTTCTTGCTCGTGCCCGCAGCCGCAGCCCTTCTCTCCCTCGGCCTCGGCCGACTGGTGCCGAGGTGCGCAACAGGCGGCGTGCGGCGCCCACTCAGAGCCCCTCGGTGACGGTCTACGAGTAGGCGATGTTCGTCAGCATCGGCGGCACGACGGGCGCCGTCTTGCCGACGTGGAACGAGAGTGCGCGCACAAGCGCCCGGCGTGCCGCACGGGGCTTCAGGCTGCAGCGGCAGCCTGCGTGGTGCTGCGTCAAGACGCCGGCGAAGCGCAGCGGCCGGTGGTACCGATGGATGCCGCGCTTTGCGAGCTTCGCCCACTGGTGGGCCATCGAATGGCTGTAGATCTCCGGCACCACGCGTGTGTTGCCTCCCGTCGCCACGTAATAGGCCTCGGCGAGCGTCCAGATGTCGCCGGCGCCGCCGTCGAGCGAACCGA
>WNGE01002569.1_pt1 | contig 30244 bp, 27 predicted proteins | sample 5400651 | NCBI WGS metagenome assembly WNGE01 (sample SAMN13153370, study PRJNA577476) | soil metagenome | isolation source: 60 cm soil or saprolite under grassland replicate 2 | place: USA:California | collected 2016-06-15
AACAGCTTGGCGGTCGCGAACACGTTGGCATATTCGACGATCATGCCGCCGAGCCCGCTGATGGCGGTGAAAAACTCCGCCACGATGATGCCGATGATCGCCAAGCCGACCGCGAGCCGGATCCCAGCCATGATGAAGGGGATCGCCGCCGGCAGGACGATCTTCAAGAAAATCTGCCACTCGGTCGCGCCATAGGCGCGGCCGATTTCCAGCATCGCGCCGCGCACATCGCGGATGCCGGAATAGGTGTTGACGGTGATGGGGAAGATCGCGACCGAGACCAGGATGCTGACTTTGCCAACGAATTCCAAGCCGGCCCACAGGATGATCAGCGGAATGAGAGCGATGCGTGGGATGGCGTAGAGCGCGTTGATGAAGGGGTCGAGCACGTATTCCAACGTGCGCCATTGCGCCATGACGATGCCGAGCGCAATTCCGACCACTACGGTAAGCGCCATGCCGACCGAGAACGGCCATAAGGTCTGAACCAACGCCTTTTTCAGCGCGCCGCTCTGAATGAGTTGCAGTGCAGCCTCGAGGATCGCGCTCGGCGGGGCCATGAAGATCGGATCCATGCGCCGGCCGTAATATTCCCAAATCACGAAGAAGACCGCGACCGAGGCCGTACGAATGGCGTTCGGACTCAAGAGCACGTCGCGCAGGCGATGCGCCAATGTCGGCTGCGACGCCGGGACCGACTTGCGGGGCAATGTGTTCTGTGACGAGGTCATGGCTCGCTCCTGAGCATGTCGCGCAATTCGGCGCGGCATTTTCCGAAATCGGGATGCGTGCGGACATCGCCGCCCAAACGCTCGCCGGCGAGCGGAGAGTCGACGATGGTGCGGATCCGTCCTGGGGCGGTGTGGAACATGAAGATGCGGTCGGAGAGGATGAGCGCCTCGTCGATGCTGTGGGTGACGAAGATGACGGTCGCGCCGCTGCGCGACCATATCGCCAGGAAGTCCTCCTGCAGCTGCTCGCGCGTCTGCGCGTCGAGCGCGCCGAAGGGCTCGTCCATGAAGATAAGGATGGGCTTGCGCATCAGCGCCCGCGCGATGCCGACCCGCTGCTGCATGCCGCCGGAGAGTTCATGGGGAAAGTGCTCGGCGAAGGCGCCAAGCCCCACCAGCTCGATGAAGTGGTGCGCGAGATCGCGGCGCTCGGCCGCGCCCACGCCGTCGATCTCGAGCGGAAACTCGACGTTGCCCATGACGGTGCGCCACGGCAGCAGGCCGAAATTCTGGAACACCATGCACGCATCCTTGCGCGGGCCCGTGACAGGGGTCCCGGCGATCGTGATGCGGCCCTCGTCCGGCGCAATGAGCCCCGCGGTGAGCCGCAGCAAGGTCGTCTTGCCGCACCCGCTCGGTCCCAGGAGCGTGATCAACTCGCCCTGGCGCACCATCGCATTGATGCGATCGAGCGCCACCATCAGGTCCGGTCGATCCGTGAGGCCCGGCCGCGCGCGCACCGGAAAGAATTTGCTGACGCCGTCGTAGACGACCATCGAGGCCGCCGGCGGGTTCGTCATCGCGACGCTATTTCTTCTGATAGGTGCCGAGCTTGGCGAGCGTGCGCTCGACAAAGCGCGGCTCGAGCACGTCCTTGGCCGGCGCCGCGACCGGGAGATTGCCGAGCTTCATGTTGAGCTCGGCGGTGAATTCCTCGACCGCGGGATCAAGCCCGCCGTCGACGCCCCAAACATTCTCGCCATTGAGATCGCGGACCACGGCCCTGAGAAAGGCCAAGTCGAGATCGGGGAGCCGCTCGTGCAGGATGGCGGCGGCCTCGTCGGGATTGGCCATGATGAAGCGCGAACCTTGGATGCCGATGTCGGTCAGGGTCTGAAACCCGGCGGCAAGTTCCGGCTTGGCGAGCGACTCCGTGCGCACGACATTCCAGACGTAACCGAGACCTGGGAATTCCGCCGAGAGTCTCGCCACCACCGTGACCTTGCCCTCTTGCGCCCCCTTGAGCGCCGTGACGGTGTTGACCAGCGTCGCATCGGCGCGCCCGCCGATCACGGCCTGAAGGCGGGCGGCATGGCCGCCGACCTGGACGAAACGGGTGCTCGTTTCGTCGATACCGTGCTTGCGCATGATCAGGCGAGGAAGCTGATCGGGCAGGCCGCCGGGACCGGACGAAGCGAAGGTCTTGCCGGCGAGGTCAGCGAGCTTGTTTCCCTTGCCCGTCGCCAGCACGAGACTGTAATCGCCGATCGGTTGCCAGGAATGGATGGCGCGGATGCCGGCGCCGGCATGGATCGACGCAAGCACGTTGAGCGTGCCGATGAGGCCGATGTCGGCGTTGCCGGAGAGCAGCACGCGCATGGCATTGGCATCGCCGGTGACATGGACGTCCTCGACCTCGAGGTCGCCCATCCAGCCCTTCTTCTGCGCCACGAGATAAGGCAGCGAAAACGTCGTGACCGGCCCGGGGAAGACCATCTTGATCTTGGCGGCGTGCGCGGCGGATGCATCCAAAGCAAGCAGTGCTGCCACTACACAAAGGCCCTGGGCGACTGCACGCAATCGAATATGAACGCGAGGCATGACCGCTCCCCTGCCGCGCCGGAAGGCCACCGGCGAGTTGGAAAAATGGAACTTTCGGACTATTCATGCAAATAATTTCTCGGCGGCCAGGCTTTGCAGCTGGAGCGGACGGCGATGCGTTGGCGCAAGATCTTGGCTGCGATTGCGACCGTCGCTGTGATTGCGATGGTCGGCGCGACGCTGGATCGCAGGGGCGCGCAGGGGCAAGCCGAGGTTTGGCCGCAGCGGCCGGTCCGCATCATGGGTCCCTACGCTGCCGGCGGCAATTCCGACGGCATGGCGCGGCTGGCCGCCCAGCGGCTGGGCGAGGCGTTCGGGCAGTCCTTCGTGGTGGAGAACCGAGTCGGCGCTAACGGTGCCATCGCCACCGAGGCGGTGGCCCGTTCGCCGGCCGATGGATACACGCCGTTGTGGGCTGCGACGCCGCCGCTCACCATCAATCCGGCGCTGACGAAAGTTAGTTACGATCCGATCAAGGATTTCGCGCCCATCAGCGCGGTTGCCGTCAACGCATTCGTACTGGTGGTGAACAAAGACTTTCCACCCAAGACCGTCGCCGAGTTCATCGCATACGTGCGCGCGCAGCCGAGCAAGCTCGCTTATGCCGAAGGCAGCGCCGGCAGCTTGACGCACCTCACCATGGCGCTGTTCCTCAAGCGCGCGGGGCTGCAGATGAGCAACGTCAGCTACCGCGGCAATGCGCCGGCGCTCACCGACGTGGTGGCCGGACATCTGCCCGCCATGTTCTCGAACATCTCCGATGCCATGCCGCAGGCTGCCGCCGGCTCGGTCCGACTTCTTGCGGTTTCAAGCAAAGAGCGCGCGCCGCAGCTACCCGATGTTCCAACGGTCGCCGAATCCGGCTTTCCCGATTTCAACGTGCTCACCTGGAATGGACTGATGGCGCCGGCGGGAACGCCCAGAGACATCGTCGACAAGATCGCCGCCGAGATCGGCCGCGCCGTCAAGGACCGCCAATTCGCCGCGCGGCTCGAGCAATACGGCGCCGACCCCCTCGGCAATACGCCCGCGGAGTTCAGCGCCATGGTCGCCGCCGACACGGTCTTGTGGGCGGACACGATCCAGTCGCTCGGATTGAAGTTTTAGGATGCCACTGCCGGAGCGGCCCATATTGGTTGCCGGCGGCGGGCCGGTCGGCTGCATCGCCGCCTTGGCGCTCGCGCGCCAGGGGATCCCGGTGCATGTGTTCGAGGCGCAGCCACGCGTTGACGATAGTCCGCGCGCCGCAACCACCCATGCTGCGACCTTGGAAATGCTGGCCGAGCTAGGGTTGGTCGAGGAGGTGATCCGCCGCGGTTTGATCGAGCCGAAGTTTCGCATCTGGGACCGGGCAAGCCGCGAGATTATCGCCGAGTTCGATTTCGCCGTGCTCAAAGATGACACCCGCTTTCCCTATGTGGTGCAATGCGAGCAGCACAAGCTCGCGAACATGGCGATCGAGCGGCTGCGCCGCCTTGCCCATGCGAGAGTGGATTTTTCCGCGCGGGTCATGTCGGTGCAGCAGTTCGATGACCGCGTCGAGGCGCTGGTCGAGGACGCGCGCGGCAGTCGCAAAATCGCCGGATCATATTTGATCGGCGCCGACGGGGGTCGTTCTACCGTGCGCAAGGCGCTCGGCATCGCGTTCGAGGGCTATACGCATCCGGAGCGCTTCCTGGTACTGACCACATCGTTCTCCTTCGACGCCGAACATGCGCAATGCTCCCGCAACTATTTTTCCGATCCCGACGAATGGTGCGCGCTATTCAAGGTCACCGGCGACGATGGCAGCGGTCTTTGGCGCGTGCTGTTCCCCACTCGGGTAGAAGAGACCGACGAGCAAGCGCTCGATGCGGACGCGGTCGAGGGACGCCTGCAGAAATTTTTCCCGAAGCTCGGCCGTTATCCAGTCGTGCATCGCAACCTCTACAACGTGCACCAGCGCGTTGCGGCGTCATTCGGCAAGGGCCGCGTCTTTCTCGCAGGCGATTGCGCCCATGTGAACAATCCGCTCGGCGGGCTCGGCCTCAACTTCGGCATTCACGATGCCATGGAGTTGTCCGCGCTGCTGGGGCGCGTGCTGCGGGGCGAGGCACCGGCGCAGATCCTCGATCAGTACGATCGCTTCCGTCGGCCGCTCAATATTGAATATGTGCAGCAGCAGACGATTGCCAATAAGAAACGGCTGGAAGAAAAGGATTTGGCCATACGGGCCCAGAACAACGAGGCGCTGCGCCGGACCGCCGCCGATCCAGTGGCGCACCGCGCCTATTTGCTGCGGGCCTCCCTGATCGAGAGCGTACGCAAGCGCGCGGCTGCGGCGGCGTAGCATAGATTCGTCCCGCAACACTTTGAGCAAACGGCCATCCCGCCCTCGCCGTTTGGGAACGGCACGGGCCAAGCCGACCGGCGGAACGACTCGAGCAGGCTACCGGCCGTGACGCTCGAACCACTTCGGCCCCGGGCCGCGCATGTAGTGCAGCTCAGGTCGATAGCGGCGGTGCGTCAAGACGGCTCTGATGGCCCGGATAACGGCCACAAGATACATCCCCGATTCCCCCACGCTATTTCCCCGCGCGTGTTGTGGGCGCGAGTTTCGGCCAACACATGGAAGTTATGGGGCAATAATGTGAAATACGCCGAATTGGACGCGCTGAGCAGGCCGAGAGAGGTGCCATGGTCAATAGATTCGTCATGCCCGGGCTTGACACCGCAAGTCGGGTTTACCCGACTTGCGGGACTTAATATTTCAGAACTCGGGCAAGCCCGAGTTCTGTTGCATCCATCGAAAAAAGCGCTTCTTCCAAGGGGGTGTGGATTGCCGGGTCCGAACCGCGGTCCTGGCACCGTGACCGGCCGCAGCGGCCAAAGGTCTGGACGCCAGACCCCAATGCGGCAAACTATTGGGGCGCCGGAGCACCGGAGGAAATGCGCAAGTAGGAAACAGGCGGCGCCGATGAAGTGTCGCCGCAACGTGATCCCAAACGGCCTGCAATCCGCTTCCGGGATCAAAGGGAGGAAACGATCATGGAGCTTTGCCGCAACGCGCTGCGCACCCTTGGCGCTGCGCTGGTCATCGGACTTGGTTTCATTTCGGGGGCGTCCGCGCAGAGCGGCAATCCGATCCGGGTCGGCATGAGCCTCGCGCTCACCGGCGCCGGTGCCGCACCGAGCAAGGTGATCAACACTGCGCTCGAGATGTGGCGCGACGATGTCAACGCCAAGGGCGGACTGCTCGGCCGCCCGGTCGAGCTCGTCATCTATGACGACCAGAGCGCGCCGGCGAACGTGCCGAACATCTACACCAAGCTCATCACGGTCGACAAAGTCGACCTGCTGCTCGGACCCTACGGCACCAACTTCGTTGCGCCGGCGATGCCGGTCATCATCCAGAGCAACAAGATGACGATCAGTTTCACCGCCATCGGCATCAACGATAAGTTCTACTACCCGAAATACTTCTCGATGGTCTCGGTTGGTCCGGAGGGCGTCAACGCCTTCTCGATCGGCTTCTTCGATCTCGCCGCGGTCCAGACACCCAAGCCACAGACCGTCGCGATCCTCGCCGCCGACGCCGAGTTCGCCCAGAGCGCCGCCCACGGCGCCCGCGAGGAAATCAAGAAGCACGGCTTCAAGATCGTCTACGACAAGAGCTATCCGCCGAGCACAACCGATTTCGCGCCGGTGGTGCGTGCGGTGCGGGCCACCGATCCGGATATCGTCTATATCGGCGCCTATCCGCCGGACAACGTCGGCATCATCCGCGCCGCCAACGAGATAGGGCTGACGCCGAAGATGATGGGCGGCGCGATGATCGGCATGCTGGTGACGCCGATCAAGGTCCAGCTCGGCCCCGTGGCGAACGGCCTGATCGTGGGCGAGAACTTCGCCGCGGCTTTGGCGCCGAAAATCCCTGGCTCCGCCGACTTCCTCAAACGTTATGGGGAAAAAGCGGCGGCCGTCCAGATCGACCCGCTCGGCTTCGCCTGGGGCCCGTTCGCCTATTCGGCCGGCCAGACCTTGGCGCAGGCGGTGACCGCGACCAAGAGCCTCGATCACGACAAGCTCGCCGCCTACATGCACGAGGCGAGCTTCAAAACCGTGTCCGGCGATTTCTCGTTCGGCAAGGACGGCGAATGGTCGAAGGCGCGCATGGTCTGGACCCAGGTCCAGAACGCGCAACCCAACAACCTGGATCAGTTCCGCGACGGGAAGGCGCAGCCGATCGTCTGGCCGCCCGAGGCCAAGACCGGCACGCTGATCTATCCCTACGAGAAGGCGCGGCAGAAGTAAGCGGTCATTGATTGCGACCGCCTCGGCGTGCGTTCTCGCGTCAATGACTACGACTTCCGCCGGATTACCGATCCTAATTCCATAGTCGTCGAGATTCATGAGCCTTGCCGATCGGTGCGTGACCATCGCGAAAAGCTCGGCTAGCCTTTCATTCTGGCCGACCTGGAGAATGTTGGCGTGCAGGTTAGCCATGCGGATCAAAGAGCAGTCACCAAAGGGTGTGAAGGGATTGAGGACATTGTTGGTCGAGATCGAGCAATTGCACCCCTGTTCGACGAATAGGTTCGCGTCGGCCACGCAGCGGGGCACGTTGTAGTCTCGATGGCGTGCGAGGACGAAAAGGTCCGTGGCGGGCAGAACCGTCACGGCGACACCTACATCGGCCAGCCTCTTCGCAATCTGCTTCTGATTTTCGGGTGGTAGGCTTGCCACCTTTGTTGCGTGCCCCATCGCAACCCTGCCGCCGAGCTTATATTTCTCCGTCAATTCCGCAACGAGATGCAAATCGAGGCTGGACGGATCATGGCCGGAGTCGATGTGCATGTCGATGTCTACGTCGAACTGACGAGCAAGCTCGAAGATCCGGTGGATTTGCCCAGGATGATCGGTGTCGTAATTGGGAGCCGCCCCTATCACATTGGCACCGCGTTTGAGACCTTCGACCAACGCCGCATCGGCGTCAGGGGAGGTGGTGAGCCCTTCTTGCGGAAAGACGCAGATATCGAGGTCGACAGCCCAGGCGTACTCCTTTGCGAGCACCTGGAGCGCTTCCACACCCTTGATACCAACTGGGGGGTCGACCTCGGCGTGCGTGCGAATGCGCGTCGTGCCCTGCTTGATGCAGTTCTCGAGCGTCTCCTTCGCACGCGTATAAATATCTTCCACCGTGAAGGTCGGCTTCACCGCTTGAACGCGCCGCATATGATCCGGAGAACTCCGACTAGGTTCCGGCGCACAGCGGTCGACGATGCGCGACTTATCGAGATGGATGTGGGTCTCGATCAGTCCGCCGCAGCAGAGGCATCCCTCGGCATCGTAGGAGGGCGCCTCTGAGATGATATTCGACTCAATGGCAGCAATTCGATCTTTCGAAAATCCGATATCGATGAGACGATCGCCAGCTGCGTCCGGTAGCCGCCCATTGCGGATCACGAAGTCGAGCATGAATCATCTCTCGTTACGCGATCCTCTGAGCCAAGCGTCCGACGGCGTCGTGGCAGCGCATCTGTCCGTGGTGACTTTTGCAACAAAATCGGCACCTCGCAACACTCCGCTGCCTCGCACCCATCAGGGCAGCAGTTGTGGCCGTGTGGCCGATTGCGGCGCCCGCTCAGCAGCAGCTGCGATGCCGGTGATCGGTTGCACGTGCGAGATGCCCAATAGATGCGGGTTCGTGATACACAGTGACAACCAGCTTGATACAAAAAAGAGGGCCCTCACTTGCCCGACGCGTCGCCCCTAGTGGCAGTTGGTCTCGACGCAGTAGTTCGACGTAGGCGACAGCGAGTAGCCGGCCGGGCACCCGGTGCCCACGCGCGGCACCGCGACCTCGTGCCAGCGGAGGGCGAGCAAGTGCCCGACGTAGGTGAGCTCGAGTAACCCGGCGGGCACCCGGCGCCGGTCTGCGGCACCGGCATGGGGCGCTGCGCCTCGGCAATCCGCGACTTCATGCAGTAGGGCTTGCAGTCCGGCGCGCAGAGCCGCGACGACGGCGACCGCTCGTAACCTGGGTGGCACGGGGGCAGTTCTTTGGCGCGCGCGTCGGCGCCGCACGTCGGCGTCATCGCATACGCTGCACGCACCGCGCGCGCGTCGGTATCGAATATCGTCGGCGCGTTCGTTGGCGCCGCGGTGGCTGCGACCACGGTCGCGATCAACAAGATCAGAACCGCAGGGCCGGGTGGCATTTTTTGCTTGGATTTAGTCATGGCTCATCCATGCGGTAGAGGATCTGCAGTCGCGTGCGGTTGGTACCGAGCCGCCAACGCTCTTGCGACTTGGAATCACCGGCGTCACTTCGACATGACAGCCAGACCCTGTGTTCACCACTCCCCTTGCGGACGGCTGACAGCTCGCAGACTTGGTCCTCGGACATCACGGTCTGACGGTTGATTGTGAGCGTCCAACCGTCGTCAAACTCCTTACACCGGCGATATACGGTGTTCCACTTAGTCGAGCACCACGCGCCGCGATACTGAGGCGACGTCTCGACCCGGCGCTCCTCAGCAATCGCCGCGGCCATGGTCGCGATCAGCAAGATCAGAACCGCCGCGCCGATGATGCGAGCGAACGCAGGAAAAATGAGCACCGCGGCGACCAGCGCGAGCCAGAGCACGAGCGCGACACACAGGGCGGTCATCTCACTTCCCCGCGCTGCAGTCGGCAGCTCATGGACATGCTGCCAGGCGGGCAGACGAACTTACCGCCCCGCGCTCGCCAGGCGGTGCAGACCTTCGCGGCTGACCAGGTGCACCAGTGCGGCTTCGCGCCGACGTAACCGTGAAAGCGTCCACGGTCCCTGAGTGGCACTACAGATTGTGCCAGCGCGGTGCCGGTGAGCGCAACGAGTATGCATGTAGCGAGTAAGTACTTCATCTTTTTGTCCTCAGTCTTTCATCCATATCGCCAGTCTAGCCGCGATTGCGGCGTGAAGAATCGAGTCGATGCAGCGGGGTTCGACGACGCCTCCAGGCACGTGCGCGTCGACCCACTGCTGTCCGGCGCTCGACCTCGGTGTGAGCACATAGGTCGACTGTGGGTCGAGCAACCGATGCCGGTGATCGGGTTCCTCGACTCTACATCGCCTGACGCGTTCGGCGACCGTCTGCGCGCATTTCACCAGGGCCTGAAGGAGACCGGTCGCGTCGAGGGCGAGAACGTGGCGATCGAATATCGCTGGGCCAACAATCAACGCGATCGGCTGCTGGACAGGCAGAATCTGTGCTGACGCCGCCGGTGTCACACCGCCGCGATGGCTTCGATCTCCAGCAGGAAATTGGGATTGGCGAGCCCGCGCAGAATGCACAGCGTGCTGGCTGGCGCCGCGCCCGCGAAATAGGTCTGCAGGAGGCCGCGCGCCTTCGGCACGTCGTGCGGATTGCAGATGTAGATCGTGATCTTGGTCACGTCGGCGATCTTGGCCCCGCCGGCGGCGAGCGCCTTGGTCAGGTTCGCCATCACCATCTTGGCCTGGGCATCGAAATCGTCGGGCGGCAGGACCTTGCCGTCGACGTCCGCTCCGACTTGGCCCGCACAGAATACGAGCTTCTGCGCGCCCTCGGCCGTCACCACATGCGAGTAGTTCGAAAACGGCTTCGAGATGCCCTCGGGGTTGGTCCTGGTGATCTTGGCCATCGTTTCGCTCCCTGTTGAATGGCAATCGTAACGGTCGGGACAGCCGCTCTTGCAAAGCAAGCACGCTCGGATAGTCTGACTTGTCCGGGGATCGCTCCATGATCAAGGCGTTCGCCTCGCCTGCCCTCCTGCTATCCCTCCTCTTTTCTTACATGTGTGTTGCCATGGCCGACAACGTTCCACACAATGTCGTCACCGAGCTCGCGCCCACCGGTAAGCTGCGCGCGGCGATCAATTTCGGCAATATCGTGCTGGCGCAAAAGGACCCAGCGAGCGGGGAGCCGCGCGGCGTCTCGGCGGAGCTTGCGCGCGAAGTTGCCAAGCGACTCGGCTTACCAATCGAATTTGCTTCCTTTGACGCCGCCGGCAAGGTGTTCGACGCGCTGGGCACTTGGGACATCGCCTTCGTGGCGATCGATCCCGTGCGCGCCGCGGGCATCGATTTCACCGCGCCCTACGTCATCATCGAGGGCGCCTACGTCGTCCCGGCGGACTCGCCGCTCAAAACCGTCGAGGACGTCGACCGCGAGGGGGTGCGCGTCGCGGTCGCGCGCGCGAGCGCCTATGACCTCTATCTCACGCGCGCGCTCAAGCACGCCGCGCTGGTGCGCGAGACGAACGGACCGGAAGCGCTGGAGATGTTCCGGAGGGACCGGCTTGAAGCCGCAGCCGGCGTGAAGCAGCCCATCGTGGCCTTCGCCAAGGAGCATCCGGACACGCGCGTGATCCCGGGCCGCTTCATGGTGATCGAGCAGGCCATGGGCACGTCCAAGGGCCGCGATGCCGGCATTCGCTATCTGCGCGAATTCATCGAGGAGATGAAGGCCTCTGGCTTCGTCGCCAGGGCGCTCAGCGCCAGCGGCCAGACCGACGCAGCCGTGGCGCCGCCAGCGCGGGTCAGGTGATTGGCGGATCGCGCTTGGGCTGGTTCGACTCGGCGCCTCTACGCCGCACGCGTCATCCGGCTTCGTAGCGCGAATTGGCGCTCATGCTCAGGACAGCTTGTCGTACTCTCGTTGAAAAGCCTCATCCAAGATCTTCTCCGATCCCGGACCGAAGGATTTTGCGCCGCAATTGCTGCAGGTGCCCATGAAGACCCTGACGCGGCAGTGGACGTATCCTTTGTCGCTCCATTGCCGAAATGCCAATTCTTTCGTGTGCCTGGCAACATGCCCTTTTTTGCAGATTTCACACACGATAGGTTCGTCTTCGGCGGCCATCGCCCATCATCCCCTCGCCGTCGCGCCCTGATCTGGGTCACTCTGCGAAATAGTTTTGGAGGAGATGTGTGAGCTACTTCACACTCGGGGGAGAATTTCAGAGTGGGACACCCCCCTCTCCGATTCAGTCTGATCCATTACAGGGCAACGGAACGAACTTGCGCTGACGCCGAATTTCGATTATCCTGTTCGTTTTTCCGCAGCTCAGCGGCTGCGCTGAGTTGCGCGTTCGTGGCGTCACATGGACGCCGCCGAGGTATGTCATGAACCCGAATCTGTTGAGTACCGCAAACGGGTCACCAATTCGAACCATGACGGAGCGGCCGCAACTCGTCTGGGGCGCGCCAACCGCGGCCGAGCGCGGGCCGGTCATTGCGACGCTGCGCAATCCCGCGCATCGCAACGCGGTGGGAAGCCATGCCGGCGGCTACTCCGTCTATCGCGCGCTCGCCATTGCGGCGCGAACGCTCGCCCACGATCATGTCGCCGACCTGACGGATACGGCGCCGATCGACAGCATCGGGCCGCACCCGCAGTGGTGTGACCCCAAGAAGATCGTATCCCTCGATCCCTGGGGCCATTTGGTCGGCGAGATTTTTCGCGAGCATCTCGCGCGCGGCTACGACGTGCGGCCGACCATTGCGGTGACCCGCGCCCATATCGACATGCCGGAAATCCGCGCCGCCATCGCGGCGCGCCGCGTCCGTGCGGACGGCGATATCGTTTCCGCGCACGGAAGCGTGCGCGTGATGAAGGCGGCGATCGACCCGGTCTGGTATCTGCCCGGCATCGCCGAGCGTTTCGGTCTCGACGAGGCCGACTTGCGCCGCGGCCTGCACGAGCAGACCGGCGGCATGTATCCGGAGCTGGTGTCGCGGCCCGATCTCAAGGTGTTCCTGCCGCCGATCGGCGGCACCACGATCTACTGCTTCGGCGATCCGGCAAAGCTCGGCGATGGCACAACGCCGCTCGCCTGCCGCGTGCACGACGAGTGCAACGGCTCCGATGTGTTCGGCTCCGACATCTGCACCTGCCGGCCCTATCTCGCGCACGGCATCGAGATCGCCATTCAAATGGCGCAGGCGGGCGGCGTCGGGCTCGTGGTCTACAACCGCAAGGAAGGCCGCGCGCTCGGCGAGGTGACCAAGTTCCTGGTCTACAACGCGCGCAAGCGCCAGAAGGGCGGCGATCGGCCGGCCGGCTACTTCAAACGCACCGAATGCGTCGCCGGCGTCCGCGACATGCGGTTCCAGGAGCTGATGCCGGACGTGCTGCACTGGCTCGGCATTACTCGCATTCACCGCTTCGCTTCCATGAGCGACATGAAATGCGACGCGCTCGTCCGCCAAGGCATCGCCATTGATGAGCGGGTGCCGCTGCCCGACGACATGATTCCTCCGGATGCCCGGGTGGAGATCGAGGCCAAGCTTGCCGCCGGCTATTTTGCCGGCGAGCGAGCGCGCGGCGACTTTGCGGGCACGGTCGGACGAGGCCTTAACGAGTGAGAGCACTCGTGTCCCGGGCGCAGTGCAGCACGAAGTGGTGCGCTGCAGACCCGGGACCGTTAGGGTCCGTGGCGGTCCCGGATCAGCAGCGCACCGCTTCACTTCGTTTCGCGCTGCGCCGCATCCGGGACACGCAGAGTGGCCAGCAGTGACTCCCGCCAGCCTCAACACCGCCGCGGCGGTGCGCGATCGCTGCGCCATGGTCGGTCGCTGGGTGGCCGATGGCCGCTCGCCGCATTTTTCGCTCGACGAGAGCCGCCTCGACGCGGTCGCCGCCTATGTGGCCGACGTCACGCGCGAGGCGCATCCCGATCTGCAGATTCCCTATCACAGCCGCTGGCGGCATTTCTCGGCCGGCGGGGTCGATCGTTGGACCGACCTCGCGGCGCGCATCGATGGCGATGCCATCGAGCGCGCGCGCATCGCCGCTGATCTCGCAACCGTGAGCGTGCTGCTCGATGCCGGCGCGGGCGATCAGTGGCGTTATCGCGAGCGCGCAACCGGCCTCTCCTTCGCGCGCTCCGAGGGACTTGCCGTTGCGAGCTTCGACATGTTCCGCGCGGGCTCGTTTTCCTCCGATCCCGATCGTCCGTGGCGCGTCGATGCCGAAGCCCTCGCAAACATCCACGCAACGACGCTCGCAGGCCATTTTCAGGCCGACGCCGGCAATCCGCTGGTCGGATTGGAGCAACGCGGTGCGCTGCTGCGCCGGCTCGGGACAACGCTCGCCGATCGCGCGGATCTGTTCGGGCGTGCGCCGGCGCGACCCGGCAACTTGATCGACTATTTTCACACGATCGCCCGCGAGCAGCGCATCTGCGCGTCGCGGCTCTTGGCAACGCTACTCGACGGCCTCGCCTCGATTTGGCCATCCGCCTTGATGGTTGACGGATATCCGGTCGGCGACGCCGGCCGTCATCCCGCCGTGCGCACTGGCGACGAGACCCACCAAATCGTGCCGTTCCACAAGCTCTCGCAATGGCTCGCCTATTCGCTCATCGAGCCGCTCGAGGCGGCGGCGCTCACCGTAGAGCGGCTCGACCAGCTCACCGCGCTCGCGGAATATCGCAACGGCGGGCTTCTCGTCGATCTCGGCGTGATCCGCCCGCGCGCGGCCATCGATCCGCGCGTGCAGCATGACGTCGCCTCGGAGCTCATCGTCGAATGGCGCGCGTTGACGGTCGTGCTGTTGGACACGCTGCTCGATCTGGTGCGAGCCAAGCTGGGGCTGGATGCGAGCTTCGCCCTGCCGCAGCTCTTGCAGGGCGGCACCTGGAGCGCCGGGCGAAAGATCGCACGCGCGCGACGACCGCCCGACGGACCACCGCCGATTGTGGTCGCCGCCGACGGCACGGTGTTCTGAGGCCGAGGCGTCCTACATCTTCCCGTGGCCTCGCCCCATGCCGCGCCGCGTGTGCGGGCTCACGACTCGATCGGAGACATGGATGTTCCAAAGCTCGGCCGTGTCTTGCGCCTGATACGCGTCGAACAGCGGCTTGAATTGGGCGACATCGTTGACGTTCGCGCCGCGCAGGCCGAAGCCCCTGGCGATCGCCGCCAAATCGGTGCGGCCGAAGATCGCGCCGCTCTCGTCGATGCCGTCGGAGCGCAGCTTGTGGATTTCCGCCCCATAGGCGCCATCGTTGAGCACGCAGATCAAAAGCTTGAGTCGATGTCGGCGCACCATCTCCAGCTCCTGGATGTGCATCAATAGGCTGCCGTCGCCCTCGAACAGCACGACCTTGCCGTTGTTCTTCGCCGCCGCGACCCCGATGGCGAGCGAGATGCCGTTGCCGATCGCGCCGAAGTCCCGGATGGCGTGATAATTCTCGGGCTTTCGCCCGCGCATGGTCGAATGAAAATAGGCCTGGTGGCCCGAACCGCTGACGCAGTCATAGTCCTTGGGGATGACGCGGTCGAGCTCGTCGATGGCGCGCCGCGGGTCGAGCAAGCCCGGCTCGATGGCAAACTGCGCGCCGTCGGCGGGCTCCTCGGCGATCCGCCGCGCAAGCTCGGCCGAGCGAATGCTCGCCTTCACCTTGCCCCGGGCGCGCAGCTTCTCGAGTGCCGCGGCGGCGGCCAATTTGGCGTCGGCACGCAGATAGAGATCGGCGGCCTTCATGCCGTTGCGCAGCCCGAGCGGCTCGGTGTCGATCTGCACCACCTCGGCGTCGGCAAACATGTTGCCGCCATCGATCGTGTAATAGTTGAGGCTTGTCCCGATGGCGACGACGAGGTCCGCCTGCGCGCCGACTTCGTGCGCGATGTCGCGCGCGAAACCCCCTGCGATCCCGATCGAGAACGGATTGTGGTCGAACATGCCACGGGCGAGCAGCGTCGTCGCCAGCAAGGCCCCGGACTGCTCGGCCAATGCTTCGACTTCCTTTGCGGCGCCGGCACGCATGACGCCGCGGCCGGCGAGAATGATCGGGCATTTCGCCTGGGCGAGTTTCTCGACCAACTGTTCGATCTGGCGCGGGTTGGGAGGCACGCGCTCGGTTGCCGGCAGCACCGTGGATGACGGCTGATACTCCCCGATGTCGGGCAGCGGCTGCTTCTGCAGATCGTAGGGAACGCCGAGCACGACCGGCTTGCGCTCGTGGCGGGCTACGTAGAAGGCCTCGCGCACATATTGGTACATGCGCTGCGGGCTGTGCGCCGAGATGTAATGGGCGCCGGTGGCGGCGGCGAGCGGCGGCTGCTCCAGTGCCTGGTTGTACCATTTGGCGTTCATCGGCGCTTCGCCCGCGAACACGACGAGGGGAACGCGCCCGCGCGCGGCGACCGTGAGCGCCGTCATGATCTGCGTGAAGCCCGGCCCGCAGGTGACGGAGGCGACGCCGACCTTTCCGGTCGCGAGGTGATAGCCCATGGCCATGGCGCAGGCGCAATGCTCGTGCCGGGCGCTAAACGTCGCCATGCCGTCGAGATTCTTCATGGCGCTCGCCCAATGCATGTTGCCGTCGCCCATGAGCGTGAAGTGGGTGTCGACGCCTTCCGCCGCGAAGGCTTGGGCCAAAGCCTCATAGATGGGCAGGTTTTTCATTGGGGTGCTCAACGGAAGAAATCTCAACTCGTTCAGGAATCCTTCTCAGTGTACCGGAATTGAACTTCAGACAAGTATGCCCGCTGCGTTCATCCCCGCGCTAATCCAGCCGCGCGCCCGAGCGCCGCACGACCTCGCCCCATTTGGCGGAATCCGTCCGGATCAGTTCGGCGAACTCTTCCGGCGTGCCCCCCGCCGGCTCGTCGCCGATGACGGCGAAGCGCTCGCGGAACGTCTGCGATTGAATCGCCCCGTTGATCGCCGCGTTGAGCTTGTCGATGATCGGCCGTGGCACGCCGGCCGGCGCGATGGCGCCGCTCCAGGTCGGCGCCGCGTAGCCGGGAACGCCGGCTTCGGCGATGGTCGGCAGGTCGGGAAATCCCGGCGAGCGCCGCGCCCCGCTGACCGCGAGCGCGCGCACCGCGCCCGACCGCGCGTGCGGTGCAATCGAATTGAGGCTCTCGAACATCAGGTGCACGCGGCCCGCGATCAGATCGTTGATCGCCGCCGCGCCGCCGCGATAGGGAACGTGCACGATATCGGTGCCGCTCATGTATTTGAACAGCTCGCCGCCGACGTGGCCCGGCGATCCATTGCTGGAGGAGGCGTTGAGAAGCTTGCCCGGGTTGTCTTTTGCGTAAGTGATGAGCTCCGGCACCGACTTGAACGGCACCGTCGGCGAGACCGCGAGCAGGAGGTGCCCGCGCGTGACGACCGCCACCGGCTGCAGGTCGCGCTCGATGTCGTAAGGCAGCTTCGCCACCATGTGTCGCGTGATCGCGAGCGCGCCGATCGGTCCCATGCAGATGGTGTATCCGTCGGGCTCAGCCTTTGCAGTCAGGTCGAGACCAATGGTGAGCGCCCCGCCCGGCCGATTATCGACCACGATCTGCTGTCCCAGCTCCTTTCCGAGCTCGGCGCCAAGAATGCGCGCCACCGTGTCGGTCGCGCTGCCGGCGGCCTGCGGGACGATCAGCCGGATAGGCCGATCCGGGTATTGCGCGGCCGCGCCGGTCGCAACCGCGCAGGCGAGCAGCGACAAAGTGAACCGAAGCATGCGCACGCTGCGGGCTTCACGTCGCGCTTTGAGATCACGGTTCGGCATTGCACGCAGTGTAATACAGCTCATGCGAGGGACAACGCGCTTGCACCCCTTTAGCACAACGCGCGGCGGTGCTAGCGTGACGCATCCCTAGAACGGCGGGAGTCGCCGCGACATCCCGCCCGGCCCGGCGAATGGCCGGCGCGGGAGGAGGATTCCCAATGAAAGAACTGATCAAGCAGTATTTGGACCATGGGATGTCGCGCCGGCAGCTTATGACCGGCCTGAGCGCGCTCGGCATGAGCACCGCCGCCGTCAAGTCGGTGGCGCAATCGCTCGAGACGTTCGGCCAGGGCGCTCCTCCCGCGTCCGCGATGCGCGAAATGAAGGGAACGGGCGGCGCGCTGTTCGTGCAACAGCTCAAGGCCGCCGGCGTTGAGCACATCTTTTTCAACCCGGCGACCAGCGATTATCCGATCTTCGATGCGCTGGTGGACGAGCCCGCCATCCACTTGATCAAGGGCATCCACGAAGGCGCCGTGGTCGCCATGGCCGACGGCTATGCCCGGGCGTCGGGCAAGACCGGCGTCGTCATCGTCGCCAATATCGGTCTGCCCAATGCGATGACGCAAATGGTCAACAGCTGGAAGGACCAGATTCCGGTGCTGGTGGCCGTCGCCTCGGTGGAGCAGGACGCGCTCGGCCGCGACCTGTTCCAGGAAAGCGACCACTGCGAGGTCATGACCCAGCCCATCACCAAGTGGTACTGGGCGGCGAAGACGACCGCGTCGATTCCGGAAACCCTCCGCCGCGGCATGAAGTTCGCTTCAACCTCGCCCTGCGGCCCGGTGTTCCTGTCGCTGCCGACCAACACGCTGCGCCAGGAGGCGACCGCCACGATCTGGGACCAGGCCAAATTCGACGTGCCGATGCGCATCCGTCCCGACAAGGACGATATCGCGAAGGCCGCACGCATTCTACTCGAGGCGAAGAACCCGCTGATGAGCGTCGGCGACGAGGCCAGTTGGTGCCGCGCCGGCAAGGAGCTGGTCGAGCTCGCCGAGCTGCTCGGCCTCCCCGTCACCGGACAGGGCGGCTCGCTCGGCTTCTGGTCGAAGCCATTCCCGACCCGCCATCCGCTCTATATCGGGCCGCAACTGCGCGAGATGCGCTATCCGGGCAAGGTCGACGTGCTGTTGAACCTCGGCAACCGCTACGGCGAGCGCGCTACGCGCGGGATGCAGTTGATCTCGATCCGCCTCGATCCCACGAGTCTCGCGCGTGGCGCGCCGGTCGACCTCGGCATAGTGGCCGACGTGCGGCTCGCGGCCGCCGATCTCATCACCGCGATCCGCAGTCTCGCGACGCCGGCACGGCTCAAGGAGATCGCCGAGGAGCGCACCGCCCGCACCCGCGCCTACACCGCGGAGATGTTGGAGTTTCGTCAGAACATCGCGCGCGAAAACGCGCAGCGCACGCCGGTGAGTCTCGAGCGCATCGGGCTCGAGCTCGAAAGCGGGCTCGACAAGGATACCTGCTACGTTTGCGATGTCGATTCCGGCAAGACCATGGACCCGCTGCTGTCCTTCGGCGGCAGCGACAAGCAGTACATGGGCACCGGCCCGAACGTGCTGGGATGGGGCCTGGCGGCGGCGTTCGGCGCCAAGCTCGCCCGGCCGGACCAGCCCGTGGTTTCCGTCGTCGGCGACGGCAGCTTCTGCTTCTCCGGCCCGCAGCCGCTGTGGACCCAGTCGCGTTACAAGGCGCCGATCATCAATATCGTGCTCAACAACCGCAGCTACAACAACGAGCGCAATCGCATCTGGCATTACGGCGGCCGCCAGTTCCAGAGCGGCCGCGACATGACCTGCTATCTCGGCAACCCCGACATCGACTACGCCAAGACCGCCGAAGCGTTCGGCGTCGAGGGCGAGGTGGTCAAGGAGCCGGACAAGCTCAAAGGCGCGATCGAGCGCGCCAAGCGCGCAACCGCGGACGGACGCCCCTATCTCTTGGACATCCACACCTATCGCGACGGCATCGGCGCAGCCTCGAGTTGGCATCCGCCCTATTCGGTCGCGGATTTGCGCCAGCGCAAGGTGTGACCATGCGGCGGGTGCTGCTTCTTACGTCATTGCCGGGCAGAAGCGCGTCGAAGACGCGCGTGAACGCGCTTATGACCCGGCAATCCATCATCTTCGTAAGGACTTTTTGCGAAGGGGGATGGATGCGCGGGTCAAGCCCGCGCATGACGGCCTGGAAGGCCGCTTACCTCAGTGCAGGCGCGCTCGCGGCGCTAGTTCTCGGCGCCGCCACGCCGCTGCATGCGCAGACCGCAAGCGCCTTGCCGCCAGGAGAGGGCCGCGAGCTGGTCGCGACCGCCTGCTCGCAATGCCACACCCTGAGCGTCATCATGGCGGGTCGCGACGGGCCGGTCGGCTGGAAGAAGCACGTCTACAACATGGTGCTACGCGGCTCGCAATTGACGCCGCGCGAGGCGGACACCGTCATTGGATATCTCATCACCAACTTCGGGCCTATTGCGCCGGCAACAACTGCGAGCGCACTGCCCAGCGGCCCGGGCAAGGAACTCGTCGAGACGCGGTGCGCGGTGTGTCACAACCTCGATAGAGTAACCGTGGTCAAGCGGCAACAGCGCGATTGGGAGACGGTCGTCGCCAACATGTACGAGCGCTGGGGCATGTCGGCGCCCGACGAGGTCAAGGCGATCTCCGCCTATCTGGTCGCGCAATTCGGCCGGGAATGAATGGGAGGACAACCCATGTTCCTCAGAAACTACTGGTACGTCGCCGCCTATGACCACGAGATCGGCCGCCGTCCGCTCGGCCGCATCATTCTGGGCGAGCCCATCGTCTTCTATCGCTTGGAAGATGGCACGCCGGTCGCGCTCGAGGATCGCTGCGCGCACCGTCATTTGCCGCTCTCGATGGGGACATTGGTCGGCGACACGCTACAGTGCCATTACCACGGTCTTCGCTACGACAAGACTGGCACCTGCGTGCGCGTGCCGGGCCAGGACACGATTCCGCGCTCGGCCCGGGTCAGAAGCTATCCCGTGGTCGAGCGCTACCATTGGCTGTGGATCTGGATGGGCGATCCCGCGCTCGCCGACCCCGACAAGATCACCGATTTCCACTGGTTCGACGATCCGAACTGGGGCGCCAAGGGCGAGTACCTCCACGTCAAAGGCAACTGGCAGCTCGTCGTCGATAACCTGCTCGATCTCACGCATCTGGCCTTCGTGCACGGGACCACGATCGGCAATCCGGCGCTGGTGGAGCAGGCGCAAGTCAAGGTGCAACGCGCGGCGGATGGCGTCACGGTCACCCGCTGGATCATCGACGCGCCGCCGCCGCCGACCTTCGTGAAGGCGGGCGGCCTCACCTCCAACGTGGACCGCTGGCAGATCATCAATTTCACCCCGCCCGCGTTCCTGCGCCTCGACGTCGGCGCCACGCCGACCGGTACCGGCGCGCCGGAAGGCAAGCGCGTCGGCGGCATCGGCATGTGGAATCTCAATGCCATCACGCCGGAAACCGAGACCACGAGCCATTATTTCTGGGGCCAGGCGCACAACTTCGACGTCGGCAACCCGAAGACCACCGACATGCTGATCGAGCAGATCAGGACCGCGTTCCTCGAGGACGTCGCGGTGTTCGAAGCGCAGCAGCGCAATTTGCTGATGATCCCCAATCCGCCGCAGACCGACATCAACGCCGACGCTGGCGTGATCCAGGCGCGCCGCATCCTCGATCGGCTCTACCAGGAGGAGCAGGCGGCGACCGCGAAGATGGCGGCGGCGGAGTAGAGGTATCAAGCAGACGGGAACTGGCCGGTTAGCGCAGATGCATTTAGACAAGATCGAATGGACCAGCCACTCATCGGGCTTTAAGTCCTGCATAATCGGCGACTACAAGATCTGGAAGCATTCGGATGGAAAGACCTACGATATTTATCACAAGGCAGGGTTAGAGATTTGGGACAACCTCGGTCCCGCGGGGGCGCAGGCCTTACTCCACAAGCTTTCAAGCCAAGGGTGGCGCCGCGTGGCGGACGCGGACCAAACTCAAACGGCGGAAGAGGCGAAAAAGATTCATATCGCTAAAATGGGACAACCGCTGGGGGAAGTCTATTCAGCTCTCTGGCAGGCGCTTGCGATCATCTTTGTGTACTGGAAGGACTACGTAGAGCTTTTCGGAACCAAACGTAAGCGCATTGATATTCTCAACCAGGCGGCACCTCGATTTTTTCGGATGCTGCAAGATGAGCTATGGGGGATGTCTTTGCTCCATATCGCTCGGCTGACAGACCCAGCAGAATCGGGCGGAAAGAAAAATCTCACGATCCAGGCACTTCCGGACCTCATTGCTGATCCTGATTTGAAAGCAAGAGTCACGACGCTCGTAACGGAGGCTCTCAAGCAAACAGAGTTCTGCCGCGACTGGAGAAATCGCCTTATTGCACACAATGACTTGAAGCTTGCACTCGAGCATCCGACAGAGCCGGTTGCGGACGCGAGCCGTACCCAAGTGAATACAGCGCTCGATGCAGTTGCAAAAATCTTGAACGCTCTAGCCGGGCACTACTATCAATCAGGAACAAGATTCGACCTGACGCCGCGACATAACGGAGCTTTTACGATGCTCTATGTGCTGAACCAGGGGGTCAAGGCGAGAGACGAGCGTGCAAAACGCCTTGAAAGCGGAGTACTGGCGAATGAAGATCTAGACACCGGGGACCTGTAGGCGAGTAAGCAGCGGCGAACGCTCCGACGGCCTCGGCTCGCGCCTTCTCCGGTGCGCGGTCCGGTCAGCGCACGTAAATGTCAGTCAAAACGCCGTTTCCGGAACAGATCCGCAATGCTCGGAACTCCTTCAGGGATCGTTGTCACGCCGGCAAGGGCCAATGCTTCGAAAAAGCGCCGCAAGACAGATTCAAATTGCTCCAGAGGCATCATCTCCTCTGGCCCCAGCAAGAATATCCTGATCCTCCGCTTTGCGTCATCGGAAGCGCTCAAATCGACAATCATCGGCCGTGGACTGTTGGGGTCATCTATTGAATGGAATTCATACACACCTCTAGCCAAAAACCTTGCGTGCTCCGGAAACACCCGCTGATGCTTACGGGCATTGATACAAACAGAATAGGCCTGCTTCTCAAAATACCAAGTGCCGCGAATGGACGGCTTGAAATATGCGCCTGGTAGCACCTCGAAAGGCAATTGCCCCGCCTTGTACCATCTACCCTTCCCGCCAAATTGCTGCGCAAGTAGCCGCGCAACCGCTTGAAGGGTTGCGTTCTTCCACTCAACTGGATACTTGCTCAAATGGCGCGCTAGATAGTCATCATTCACAAGGCCGGCTGTAATATCGCCCATTCGTGGCCAAATTTGCCCATAATTCAAGAAGCCTCTGCCTTGCAACCGCTCTATAATGTTGGCTGCTGTAGCGGGCACGTCGATATTAGTAAGGTTAGGAAAAGCAAATTTTGGGCAGTCCAGTAGTTCAAAGCATTTCCGAGTTGCCATCTGATATCACCACGCTCGCCCGATTCGCCGAATCACGGATCACCACCCCTGATATTGCGGCAACAAATCGCCAATAGGGCAAGCGCCGTGCGAGAGATTTCCAACGATTAATTTAGGCTCCGGCCGCCAAGTCCAATTTCGGATGCAAAGCAATTTTGAATGAGGTCGTTCGGAATTCGATCCCGAAGGCCCCTGCTCTCAGGTGACGAGATATAGACTTGATGCCATGGTCCACCCGGTTTGTGAGTCATCTCGCGAAGTTGAGACGCAGTGAATTGCATATAGTGGGTTGCCACGCTCAAGATGAATTCACGAAGCCCGGCCTCTACGTCCGCAAAATCAATAACTTCCTCCCTTCCCGTCTCGTAATTGAGGTACCGCGCTAGTTTCGTAATCGGAGCATTACCGAACGTCTTAAACTCCTGGTACACGACCCGAATCACGGGTCCATGCTCCCATGCCTCAAAATGGTTCTTAATTATCGGCCGACCGCGTCGAACCAAATGAAACGCATGCACGTAATAAAGCACTTTGTTGAGCTTTAGATTGGTTAAGTCAAATCGTATCGAATCAAACTCCGACAAAAGCAAGTTCGCGATTTTTCTGCCATCGTGCATAACGGGTACGCGATGATGAGCTATGCATGAAGCTGTAGCTTGGCTTCTTTCCGCTTCTCGTCAACAATCTGAACAGCCTGCTCTGCCGTGTATATGTCAACGTGTGGTTTAAGCGAATTCAGCTTGCGGGCGCGCTCGATGACCGGGTCGCGCGGATTCTTGGCTGTGACGAAGTAGGCGGTCGCAATTTTTTCCAAATGACGAACGTCACTAGTCGCGAACCAGTCGGCCAGAAACTTGCTAATGGCGCCGTACCTTTCTACGCTTTCCTTGTTCACCTTGTAAACTCGCTCTCCGAAATCTGTGACTCGGATGCTTGGACCGTAGCCTTCCTTCGGGAAATGAAATTCAAGAATTCCGACCGCACGCATCTCCGTCAATTCATTATTAAGATCGAATGAATACGGACCATGTTTATAGATGACAAACTTATATCCAAAGTTCGCCTTCGCGATGTCCTGCAAGATGTACATTGCCTTTTGAAGGTGCGTTTCTCCACACCAGCTTCCTCGCTCGCGTAGCCGCTTTATCAAGTCCATCACTAAGGCGCAGCGAGAACTATATGAAAGTCGCTCCATGGCAGGCCCCTACTGAAGGTTGAGCAAGTTGTCCTTGTTCGCTTTTCGCCACTGGATGGCGTCGTCATAGACCGATTTGTCGCAATAGACGGTATCGACACCGATTGGCGGCATGTTCGCCAGCACTTGCGAGCGCTGCAAAGAAGAGACGATAGTTCCGTCATATTGAAGCACAGGGAAGATCGGAGCCGCAGCTTTAGCGGGGATGTGGTCGTACCGAATTAGCTCCTTGCCAAATTTTTCCTCAGCAGCAGCTCCAATCACCTTCCCCGGAATAAGAATCCCTCCGGCTCTGTCTGCGGAAGCTGCTTCGTACACACGTCGAAAATGTTCTCGACATTGAATCCGCCGCGCAAGTTGATGGTTAGGTGACTTGGGTTTTTCATACGCGGTGCGGATCGCGGCGAGAACCTCCACGTCCGACATTTTCAGATGAATTTTGAGGCTTGTGGAAAACTTTCCTTTGCGAAGCCACTTCACCAGGAAATCCTTCAGGTGGATGTCATACACGCGACGGATGTGATGTAAGTAAACTTGCTTATACATGAAGTGTCGCGCCAGCATGAGACCTTCCGACGATTCCAACCCACCCGCCTCAAGTCCCAATGCGGGCTCATCCGATTGTTCATATTGTTTCGGCAAGATTCGAAGCGTGGTGATGAGCCGGTGCTGATCATAAGTGCCATATTGCACGCCAGCGTGATAAGCATCGCGCAGCAGGTAGTCCATTCTGTCTGCCCCGAAGGCATCGCCAACGATGATTTCAGCCAGCACCGTCTCCCAAGTGCTCAGCACCAGCGGCTCCGCGCGCTTGGACCCAACCGCTAGTTTGACTATATCGTCAGCTCTCAGCGGCGGAGTCATCGCAGCCCAAATCTCCTCCATCTCCGCGCTGTAAATTATGTCTTTCGTTAGCCGCTCGTGGTCGTAGTCGTCGGGCAGAAGCTCTGCTTCGGCCGCGTGGGAAAATGGAAGATGCCCTAGATCGTGGCACAGTGCCGCCATTCGCAACACCGACTTCCAATAGATCTTCCCCTGCTCATCCGGGATGATGTCGCGCACACTGTTGTCAAAGAGATTTTCGGGCGCAGTCACCACGTCAAAGATTCGAGAAGCAAGGTCCATCACCCCTAGTGAATGCTCGAATCGCTTGTGGGTGGTGCAGGGTACACGAGATAGGTGAGCGCAAGCTGATGAATGTGGCGCAGTCGTTGAAAGGGGCGCGAGTCGATAACTCTTCGCTCATCAGTTCGAACGGAGATGAAAGTATGGATCGGGTCCCGAAATTCGTGGGTGTACTTCATCGGCCCGCGCCCCCGAATCGGCCCATATAATAGGACAACTAATACGCGCATGGCTGATGCGTTCTGATCTATAATGCGAACAAATCGAGAACATAGCTACGCCGCCGTTGTAGGTCCACCGAAAAAAACGAGCCCTCTTTGTAGATTTCGTACCGCACTCCGATCGCTGGGGGCACGCTGCCAAAGCGCCGCGTTGAAGAACGCTGAAACGCCATCTCGTTGTCGAAGGCGGCGGCGTGGCCATAGTAGCATTGCGGCACCAGCAGGCCGGTGGCCGGGGGTTACGGTATCGGGGATTACGCCCGCCATGGTGGACACGACCGGCAGCCCGTGCGCGATCGCCTCCGCAAGTGCCAGCGCCGAGCACTGCGACCCTGTCGCCGAGACCATGCGATCCTAGTATCGTAGCGGGGATGAGCGAAGCGATGTCCGGGATTCCCTTCAAATATCGCCCCCCGATTTCGCTTCGCTCATCCGGGCTACAGGCTACAGGCCAATAACATCAAACCACCCCCTCCCGCGGATACTCGATCCGCCGGTAAAACCCCCTCACCTGCCGCCCATCGAGCGTCATCGCGAGATAGCGGAACGCGTCCGCCGCGTGCGAGGTCCAGTCGTGCACGGGGTGCGCCCGCAGCGCCTGCAGCTTGTCGTCGTAGTCGGCGCGGTAGAGCTTGAGCGCGTCAAGCCCGCGCGCGCATTTGGCCCCGTCGAACCAGCAGCGCGGCAAGAACATGCGCACGGCGTTGATGCCGTCCTCGATCCGGTGCAGCGGCGCGAGCGTGATGTGCTTGAGGCCGAGGCTTGCCAGCACCTCGAGCCGGCTCTTGCCGGTGCCGAGCTCCTTGGCCTGCGCGTCGTGCGGCACGATGTGGCCGGCATAGACGTAGGGGCGTGAAGCGATCTCGCGCACGTAGTGGCCGAGATCGACGCCGGCGGCCTCGTAGTAGTCGATGATCCTGATCTCGCGGCCGATCATCTGCGCGAACCAGATCGCGGTGGCGTCGCGGATGCCGAGGTCCCAGGAGGTCCACACCAGCGCCGCGGGATCGTAGGGCACGCCGGCGATGCGCCGCTCCGCCTCCGCGCGCATCATCAGCTTGCCGTAGTAGGAGCCGACCACGGCGGCGTCGAAGGAACATTCGAACTCCTGCGCGTATTGCTCCTCGGTGAGATCGCGCCTTGCCGATTCGAGTTCGCTCGCGGGAATGAGCCCGGTCCGATTGCGAGCGCCGCCACAGCTCGAAGAAGGCGTTGCGGCCCTTGGGCGTGCCGATGAACACGGCCCAGCCCTGCCGGTCGGCGAGCGCCGGGCGGATGATCTGCGACCACACCCGCGGGTCCATGTCGGCGTATTCGTCGAGCACCACGCCGTCGAGATAGATGCCGCGCATGGCGTCGGGATTGTCGGCGCCGTAGAGCCGCACCTGCCCGCCGTTGCTGTAGTCGATGCGCAGCTCGCTCTCGTGCGCGCTGGCGCCGGCCGCGCGTCCGGGCTCGATCGCCGCGCGCAGATAGTCCCACGCCACCGCCTTCGACTGGCGCAGGAAGGGCGAGAGATAGGCGTAGCGCGGCCGCAGCTTCTGCGATCGCGTCGCGCCGCGGTGCAGATCGTGGATGCAGGCCACGGTCTTGCCGGCGCGCCGGTGGGTCACGATGCAGGCGAAGCGCTGCCAGCGGCGGTGGAAGGCGACGAACTGCCGGCGGGGCCGGCAGTCGACCGGAACGCGAACTATTCGGGATCTTTCCATTCGAATATCACTTTTCCCGGCGGCTCGTCCGCCGCGGCGCCCGCGACCGACTTGCCGTCCATGCGGTCGAAGATTTCCTTGATCGCGCCGAGGTCGCCTTCGAGCGCCTTGGCGGCGAGCTTGCGCGCGATCAGCCGCAGGATGTCGGCCTTGGATCCGTCATCGCTCTCGCGCCGAAGCTCGGCCGCGAGCGCCTCCCACATCGGCCGCGCGGTCTTGCCGCCGCCGGGCGGAACGTCATCGATGCTCATGTCACCTCCATTGGATGGTACGTGGATTATGCAGTCGCAGCCGCGTGTCCCGGATGCGGTGCAGCGCGGAGCGCTTGCGGAGCCATAAGCGCGTTTACGCGCGTCTTCGACGCGCTTTGGCATCGCTGATCCGGGACCGCCAAAGACTCGGACGATCCCGGGTCTGCAGCGCATCACTTCGTGCTGCGCTGCGCCCGGGACACGCCGAGCAACTTCACGCGGACGAATAGGCAAGTGCGCTTGCGTCAGGACCGCTCTCCGCGTTCCTCCAGGCGGCAACGCCGCGCGCGCCAGCAGCGCGCGCTGTGCCGCAGAGCCCGAGCCGCCACCATCAAACGCGCCGTGCCCGAGATAGGCGAGCGCCGCGATCATCGCCGCCTGATCCTCGGCGTAGCAGCCCAGCCCAAAATTGCACTTGCGGCAGAGCAAGCCGCGGATCCTGCCGGTCGAATGGCAATGATCCACGCACAGCGTTTTCTCCGGCGGCTTGCCGCAGATCGCGCACACGCCGCCCTGTCGCGCCAGCAGCGCGGCGTAATCCGCGCGTGAGATGCCGTAGCGGCGTTTGAGGTGTCCGCCCTGACGGCGCACGCTGATCTCCTGCTTGTGCGTCCGGTGGTAGGCGCGACGGCGCGCGCTCTCGCGTGCGCGATAGTCCGCGTCGCGGGCGTATCGTTCCTTTCGTCCCACGCGTTGTCCGACCCCCCCAGCCCCATCGAAATCCCGGCGACAGACCGCCTCCCCCGCCAGTCGACGACGTGGCGCCGCCGCGCGGGCAGAGCCGGGCGCCGGTGTCGGATCGTCGAAGAGGGAGAGAGAACAGCGTTGCGCGGCGCCGCCAGCGATTGCTCGCGTGCCGTCGTTACCTCGCCGGACGACATGATCGCGCCGGGCCAGGAGCCCGACCGCCAATCAGTCGCAATTCCGGTGAATACACCTTTTTAGCCTTTTCTCGTTACGAAGTCAACTACAGAATGAAGGCGAAAGCGTCCCGCCAGCGGCGGGTTGGCCCGGATGAGCGAAGCGATATCCGGGTGCTTACCCCAAAGCACACATCAGATGTTGTGGTTGCCAAGAATTAGCATGGCAACCTCCCAGCAATCCAAGCCGGTACCGGCGGGTCGATCTTATGATAACTCTGCATTTGAAGCGCGGGAGCGAACCCGCATCAACGTAAGAGGTGCAGTTATGAGGGTTTGGACAATCATCGGTCTGCTGTTCACGGCCGCAACCGTCGCGACCATTCCAGTTTCACCGCAGGCGACGCAACGTGGCGTGGAACTAAGGGTCGATCAGGCGCAGGCAATCACTTACGGGCGTTATCGGCGAGTGACCCGGCGGGCTTATAGACGCGCAGCTTATGCAGCCGCAGCGGCTGGAGTGGCCGGATACGGCTATGGCTCTCCGTACTATTCCAGCTACTACGCACCGCAGCCGTACTCGAGCTATTACAGGCCCGTAGACGTGCGTACTGTCTATTACCCCTATCCCCCACCCGGCGTCAGCTATTACCTGGCACCCTTTGCGAGCGTAACCTCCTACGGCCAATATCTAGTTAGACGATGATCCGTGTGCGAGCAGCCGCGCCAGCAGGGCCTTCATTCGCCGTTCCGAACGGCGATGGTTCGACAGTCGCTGGCAGCAATTGGCGACAAGCGGACAAAAGCGCCGCGCCGGAGGCGAAGGAGCAGCCGGCGCGGCGCCTGCGACCAGCACCTCCTCGATCCTGTGTAGCTCGTCCAGCTCGCGCTCCAGCGCGGCGACGCGCGGGGCCGACAGTTGCAAAAACTCAAACCACCCCCTCGCGCCCATACTCAATCCGCCGGTAAACCCCCCTCACCTCCCGCCCGTCGAGCGTCATCGCGAGATAGCGGAACGAGTCGGCCGCGTGCGAGGTCCAGTCGTGCACGGGGTGTGGGCGCAGCGCCTGCAGCTTGTCGTCGTACTCGGCGGGGTAGAGCTTGGCCGCGTCAATGCCGCGCGCGCATTTCGCCGCGTCGAACCAGCAGCGCGGCAGCGCATGCGCGTTGATGCCATCCGATGCAGGGGCGCGCGTGAAATGCCACCTCATGTACAGCGCTGGCGCGCTGTCATCTGCTCACCGCGCCCGAATGCGTCGAAAGGAAGCGCGCACTCCGCTGGCTGTCGGAAGTGGTTTGAGTTCGAAGTTTCGGCCGACCGGCTCAAATCGCTATGGAATCACTAATCTCGATCCTTCTCGACGGAAATACGGAAGCCGCGTTCAGTGCCGAGTTGGTGACCGCAGTCAGCGCAGAAATAGGGATGGGCTTCGTCCCAATCTCCATCTGTTGGCATGCGATGAACGGTAATCTGATTCCAGATGTTGCACTTAGAGCAGTGCTTTTTGAAGGTGCGGGAAATTTCGTCTGGATCGTGGCTCACTGCTGCTCTCCATCATTCTAAGCAGCTGAATTGGCTGATCGCGACCCTCCACGCTGGCCGCGAGTCTTGCGAGTGGGACACATCCGCGCGCGTAACCCTCAAATTCTTTCGCCATCGGCATGCACTCCATTGCCTATTGCCTGTCTCTTCTCAAAACCTCTCACCCACGGCAGGAACCATGGTGGTTTGCGCCCAATGAGCGGCTGGAATCACCAAGCTTGCTCGAGTGGATGAAGTTTTGAGAAGTGACAGCCTCCTCGGCATCTATGTCGCGATCGTTCAATGCGCGGTGAGCGTCCAGGCTTCCTCCTCGACCGCGGCCTCCTCGGGCACGGCCGCTGCGGTGGTCGTGGGCTCTTCCCACTCGATCGGCTCCGGCTTGCGCGTCATCGCGCGCGCAAGCACCTCGTCCATGCGCGAGACCGGAACGATGTCGAGGCCTTTCTTGATGCTGTCGCTGATCTCCACGAGGTCCTTGGCGTTCTCTTCGGGAATGAGCACTGTCTTGATGCCCCCACGCAAGGCCGCGAGCAGCTTCTCCTTGAGACCGGCGATCGGCCACACGCGGCCGCGCAGCGTGATTTCGCCAGTCATGGCGACGTCGCGACGCACCGGAATGCCGGTCATCACCGAGACGATCGCGGTGGCCATGGCGACGCCAGCGGAGGGTCCGTCCTTCGGGGTCGCGCCTTCCGGCACGTGCACGTGGATGTCGCGCTCGTCAAACAAGGGCGGCTTAATGCCGAAGGCGAGCGCGCGCATGCGCACGTAAGACGCCGC
>WNGE01004199.1_pt1 | contig 30242 bp, 31 predicted proteins | sample 5400651 | NCBI WGS metagenome assembly WNGE01 (sample SAMN13153370, study PRJNA577476) | soil metagenome | isolation source: 60 cm soil or saprolite under grassland replicate 2 | place: USA:California | collected 2016-06-15
TTCACCGGCGAGACGCTCGCGCTCCTCGAGCAGCGGCCTGACCTCGGGAGGCGTACGCAGGGCCGCGAGGGCGAGCGCTACCGAAAGCGTCGAGACGGGAGCCGGCGCCTGCCGCGTCCGGAGCTCGGCGGCGGTGTCGCGGTCCGCGAGCAGATAGCCGATGCGCGCCCCCGCGAGAGCGAACGCCTTCGAGAACGTGCGGATGACGATGACGCCGTCCTCGAGGAACGGCACCGCCGTCTCGCCCGCGTACTCGAAGTACGCCTCGTCGACGGCGAGCGGGCGAGCGTCCGGCAGCGGCGGCAGGTCGCCGAGCGGGTTGCCGGGACGGCAGCAGAAGGTCAGTACGGGCGAGTCGTCGCCGGTGGCGGCGCCGGCGAGCTCGGCCGCGACCCGAAACAACGGATACGTCGGTGCGGGCGGCACGGCAACGACGTCACCCGGTCCGGCGAAGGCGCGGGCACAGAGCATGATCAGGTCGTCGCCGCCCGCGCCGAGCACGACATTCTCGGGCTCGACGCCCGCGTACGCGGCGATCGCCTCGTGGATGTGCGGATACCCCCCGTGGGGATACGTGTTGACATCGGCGAGCGCGCCCGCGATCGCACCGGGACGGGAACTCGGCAGCGGCAGCGGCGGGACGTTGCCGTCGAATCGCACGAGCTCGACCGGGTCGAGACCTACGCGCCGCGCGAGCTCCTCGGTCGACGGCGCCCACTCGTACGCGCGAAATCCTGCGGGCAGCGTCCTCACCGGGTCACCGCTTCGGCATGAGCGCGCATTCCCTCGACCGCTGCGAGCGCCTCCACCGTCGGCCGCACGAGGGAGAGGCCTGCGGCGCTCAGCCGCTGCACCGTCACCGGTTTGAGGAAGGCCTCGAGGCCGAGCCCTCCGACCGAGCGCGCCCAGCCGTTCGTCGGCAGAACGTGGTTGCCGCCCGTTGCGTAGTCGCCGCTCGCGACCGGCGAGCTCTCGCCGACGAAGATCGCGCCGGCGTTGCGGATCCTGCCCGCGAGCACCTCCGCCTCGCCGAGCAGCACGACGTGCTCGGGCGCAAGCCGCTCGACGTCGGCGAGCGCTCGCTCGAGATCCTCGCCGTCGACGATCTCGCAGACCGAGTCGGGGCCGTGCTCGGCTTGGGCGGCGAGCTCGAGCCCGGCGATGCGACGGTCGCCGCCGCGGCCGACGACGACGACCACCTCGGACGGGCCGGCAGGAAGGTCGATCGCGACGTCCCGCGACACGAGCAGCTTCGCCTCGTTCACGAACGCGTTGCCGGGGCCGACGATCTTGTCGACCCGGCGGATCGTCTCGGTTCCGTACGCAAATGCCGCAATCGCTTGCGCGCCCCCGACCGCCCATACCTCGCCGACGCCGAGCAGCTCGGCCGCGGCTGCAACAAGACCGGCGCCGTCGGGCGGCGTCACCACGACAATGCGCTCAACGCCGGCCGCCTGCGCCGGCACCGCGCACATGACGAGCGTCGACACGAGCGAGCGCGGGACGTAGATGCCGACGGAGCGGAGCGGCACCCAGCGCCGCTCGAGCTCGACGCCCGGCTCGATCTCGAGCCGGAGGTCGCGCGGCCGCTGCGCCTCGTGCCAGCGCCGCACGCGGTCGGCGAGCGCGAGCACCGCGTCCTCGGGGAGTCCCGGCGCGGATGTCGCGAGCGCCGGCTCGACGCCGTCGAGGCGGAGCGCCCAGTCGCGCAGTGCCTCGTCCCCGCGGGTGCGAACGTCATCGACGATCTCGCCGACGCTCGTCATCCGAGCATCCGCTCCAGCGGCACGAGCAGGATCGACGACGCTCCCGCCGCCTGGAGGGCGGGCAGCAGCTTCCAGACGTCGGCGGCCGGGATGACGCTGTGCACGGCGACCATCCCCGGCTCCGCGAGCGGCAGGACGCTCGGCGCACGTGAGCCGGGAACGAGGGCGCAGATCTCGTCGAGGGCGTCCTCACGAGCGTTGAGCATCAGGTAGCGCGCGCCGCGCGCATCCACCACGCTGCGGAAGACGCTCACGAGCTGCAGGTCTGCGCCGGGCGGCCCGATCAGCACGGCCTCGGACTCGAGGAGCTGCGCGACGGAGCGCAGGCCGTTCGTGCGCAGCGTGCTTCCGCTCGAGACGAGGTCCACGATCGCATCGGCAAGACCGAGGCGGGGTGCCAGCTCGACGGAGCCGTGGACGTCGACGAGCTCGATCGATGCGGGCAAGAGCTCCCCCGCCAGCCGCGGGAAGCTCGTCGCGACCCGCGCGCCGTGCAGATCGACGAGCGACTGCACGCTCGACTCGGTCGGAACGGCGGCCTCGAGGGTGCACGCCCCGAAGCCGAGCCGCAGCAGCTCGACCACGTTCACGCCGCTCTCCCGCACGATGTCGAGCCCGGTGATCCCGCAGTCGACGACGCCGTCCTGAACGTATTCCGGCACGTCGTCCGCACGCACGAGCAAGGCCTCGACCGGCGCGTTGCGGCACGGAAATGCAAGTGCGCGGTCGCCGGGCGTCTCGGGCCCGAGCCCAGCGTCGTGCAGGAGCTCGATCGCGGGCTCGCGCAGCCGGCCCTTGGAGGGGACCGCGATTCTCAGGCGCTCTTCGGGCGCCGCTTCAGCGCGAGCGAGTAGCCGCCCTCGCCTCGCCGCAGCCACTGTGCCACCCGCGTCACCGTCGTTGTCGACGCGTGGGCTCGCTTCGCGACCTCCACGTAGGGCAGCCCCTGGTCCAGCAGCTGGGCCACTTGCCAGCGGTGCGCCATCGCGTCGAGCTCCGAGATCGTGCACAGGTCCCGGAGGAAGTGCTCCACCTCCTCCTGGTTCCGCAGCGAGGAGATCGCGCCGAACAGCTCCTGGTGCTCTCTCGTCGGCCAATGTCGGGGCTCCGATGCCATCGTGTTAGCATGTTAACACGATGACACGAACCTTCGCAATCATCCCGGCGGTGGATGTGCTCGACGGGCGGGCCGTCCGGCTCCTCCAGGGCGACTACGAACGCATCGAGCTGGACGCCGGCGACCCTCTTTCTCTCGTCCGCCGGGCGGCTTCCTACGGACCGCCCCTCGTCCATGTCGTTGCCCTTGCGGGTGCGCGCGACGGCGGAGCGCCGCTCGAGCTCGCGGTTGCCGTCGTGGAGGCAGCAGCTCCCGTGCCGGTGCAACTCGGCGGCGGCATCCGATCCGTGGCGGACGCACGTGCGGTCGTGGCAGCCGGAGTCGAGCGGGTCGTGATCGGGACCGCGGCGTTCGGCCCCACCCCGCTCGAGGCGTATGTCGCCGCGCTCGGCGAGGGCGTCGCCGTCGCGATCGACGTCGCCGACGACGTCGTTCGCAGCGCCGGCTGGCGCGAGTCGACCCGGCTGACGACCTCGGCGGCGCTCGACCGGTGCGCGAAGGCCGGGGTGTCCACCGTCGTCTGCACCGCGATCGACCGGGACGGGACGCGCACAGGCCCGGATCTCGATCTGCTCAGCGAGGTGCGTGACCGGTTCGACGGACGCGTGCTCGCAGCCGGCGGGACGCGCGACGCCGCCGACGTCGAAGCGGTCCGCGAGCTCGGGCTCGACGGCGTCGTCGTCGGCCGCGCGTGGCTCGACGGGACGCTGACCCTCTGAGGGCCCCGCCCCCGCAGCTCCATGTGGACAACACGTCACTCTTTTTACGACTCGTCACGAAGTCGTCACATCTCCGTAACCGGGCCTGGCCCCTGGCCGTGGCTCAGGGAACCGTCACGGTTCGGGACGCGTGTGGAAGAGCGATCAGCCGAGCAGCAGCGCGAGCAGCGCCTTCTGCACGTGCAGGCGGTTCTCCGCTTCCTGCCAGACCGCGGAGCGCGGCCCGTACAGCACCGAGGCCTCTATCTCCTCACCCGCGTGCGCGGGCAGGCAGTGCAGCACGATCGCGTCCGGGTCGGCGAGCTCCACGAGCGACTCGGTGAGCCGGTAGCCCTCGAGGTCTCGCAACCGCTTCGCCGAGTCCTGCTCGCGCCCCATGCTCGTCCAGGTGTCGGTGACGAGGACATGAGCACCGGCAACCGCCTCCCGCGGATCCCGAACAACTCCAAGTGACAAGTTGTTACTTGGCTCGTATCCGGGCGGGCAGGCGGCCACGACCTGCATGCCGAGCTGGGACGCAACGACCGCGAGCGAGTTGCACACGTTCGTGCCGTCGCCGAGCCACGCGATACGGACGCCGTCGGTGCTGCCGAGCCGCTCGCGGATCGTGAGCACGTCGGCGAGCGCCTGGCACGGATGTTCCTCGTCGGTGAGCGCGTTCACGATCGGAATCGACGCGGCGCCGGCCCACTCCTCGAGCTCGGACTGCCAGAACGTCCGGATCGCGATCGCGTCGAGGTACGACGAGAGCACGCGGGCGGTGTCCTCGAGCGACTCGCCGCGCGAGAGCTGCATCTCCTCGTGCTGAAGCGGCACGGCCGTGCCGCCGAGCTGCGCGATCGCGACCGCGAAGGAGACGCGCGTGCGCGTTGACGGCTTCTTGAAGAGCAGGCCGAGCGTGCGCCCAGGGAGCCGCGGCTCGTAGCGGTCGTTCTTCAGCTCGGCGGCGAGGTCGAGCACCGCTTCGGTCTCTGCCGGCACGAGGTCGGCGGAGCGGAGCAGGTCGCGCCCGGCGAGCGAGACGGCGAGCGCCGGATTCACGACCAGCGCTCCTGTGCGGCGGCGACGGCGGCCGCGACGTCGGGCAGACGCGGCACCGGTGCGGGCGGCTCGAACGTCCCGGCGCGCACCGACGAGGCGACCTGTTCATGCGCGTCGCGGAACGGCACCCCCTCCCGGACGAGCGCCTCCGCCGCGTCGGTTGCGAGGAGCAGCGGATCGGATGCGGCCTCCGCGAGCCGCTTCCGGTCGAGGAGCAGTCCGTCGACGAGCACGGTCAGCGCCGCGAGCGCGCCTCGCACGTCACGGCGCGCCGCGAAGACGGGCGGCTTGTCCTCCTGCAGGTCGCGATCGTAGGCGAGCGGCAGCCCCTTCACCGTCGCGAGGAGGCCCGTGAGCCGGCCGATCGCCGTTCCCGCCTTGCCGCGTGCGAGCTCGGCGACGTCCGGGTTGAGCTTCTGCGGCATCATCGAGGATCCCGTCGCCGCGTCGTCGGACAGGCTCGCGAAGGCGAACTCGGCCGTCGTCCAGAGGACGAGCTCCTCGCCGATGCGCGACAGATGGGTGAAGAGCACCGCGGCCGCGTAGAGGTAGTCGAGCGCGAAGTCGCGGTCGGCGACGGCGTCGATCGAGTTCCGCATCGCGTCCGGGGGCGGCGGCAGCGCCAGCGTCGAGCCGGCAAGCGCACCAGCCCCGAGCGGAGACGACCGGGCCTGCGCCGCGGCGAACGCGAAGCGCGCCCGGTCGCGTTCGAGCATCTCCGTCCAGGCCAGCAGGTGGTGACCCATGGTCACCGGCTGCGCGCGCTGTAGATGGGTGTACCCCGGCATCGGCGTCGCCGCCTCTTCGATCGCCCGCTCGAGCACGGCGTTCGCAAAGCCGGCCAGCGCCCCGTCGGCCTCGACGCACGCGTCGGCGACGTAGAGCCGGAACGCGGTCGCGACCTGGTCGTTGCGCGAGCGGCCCGCGTGGATCTTCCGGCCGACCTCGCCGAGCTCCGCCTCGATGAACGAGTGGACGTCCTCAGCGGCGGGATCCACCGCGTCGAGCCGGCCGAGCACCTCGCGCACCTCCGCAAGCTCGGCATCGTCGAGGAATCCCGCGGTGTGCAGGCGCTCCGCGTGCAGGAGCGTTCCCTGGATGTCGTAGGGCAGGAGCTCAGCGTCGTCGCCCTTCAGAAACTCCCACACGGCCGGCGCGAGCTCGCCGCCGACGCGTCCGGACCACAGCGTCACTCGTCACCCTCCAGCGCGAGCGGTGTGTGTCGATGCTGCTCGAGCATCCGGCGAGAGTCGGCGATGTCGTTCACCTGCACGGCGAGCTGCCCGATCCGGTCGGTAGCCGTGAACGCGGTCGCGCTTCGCTCCATGCTCAGGCGCTCCGGGTCGTAGGTCAACGCGTCGCCGCGCGTATCGAGGATCGTGTAGTCCTCGCCGCTCCGCAGCTCGATCGTCACCTCGCCGCTGACGACGCTTGCTACCCACCGCTGCAGTGAGTCGCGGAGCATGAGCGCCTGCGTGTCGAACCACCGGCCCTCGTAGAGCAGACGTCCGAGCCGACGGCCGTCGACGGCATAGCGCTCGAGCGTCGCCTCGTTGTGGATCGCCGTCAGAAGCCGCTCGTAGGCGACGTGCAGCAGCGCCATGCCGGGCGCCTCGTAGATGCCACGGCTCTTCGCTTCGATGATTCGATTCTCGATCTGGTCGGACATGCCGAGGCCGTGCCGGCCGCCGATCGCGTTCGCCGCCCGGATCAGCTCGACCGGGTCGTCGAACCCGACGCCGTCGATTGCGACAGGCGTTCCGTCCGCGAACTCGACCGTCACGGTCTCCGGCGCGATCTCCGCGTCCCAGTGAGCGACGCCCATGATCGGGTCGACGATCTTCATGCTCGTCTCGAGCAGCTCGAGATCCTTCGCCTCGTGCGTCGCGCCGAGGAGATTCGCATCGGTCGAATACGCCTTCTCGACCGAGCTTCCGTGCGGGAGGCCGCGCGCCGCGAGCCATTCGCTCATCTCCGTGCGTCCACCGAGCTCTGAGACGAACGCGGCGTCGAGCCACGGCTTGTAGATGCGCAGCGCGGCATTGGCGAGCAGGCCGTAGCGGTAAAAGCGCTCGATGTCGTTGCCCTTGTATGTGGAGCCGTCGCCCCAGATCTCGACGCCGTGGCTCGACATCGCCTGCACGAGCAGCGTGCCGGTGACCGCGCGGCCGAGCGGTGTCGTGTTGAAGTACCGGCGGCCGGCGGTCTGGATGTGGAACGCACCGCACTGGAGCGCTGCGAGCCCCTCGCGGGCGAGCGCCTCCTTGCAGTCGACGAGCACTGCCTCCTCGGCGCCGTACCGCCACGCACGTTCCAGGACCGCCTCGATGTCCGGCTCGTCGTACTGTCCGAGATCGGCGGTGAACGCATAGGGCGCGGCGCCGTGCTCGCGCATCCACGCGAGCGCGCAGCACGTGTCGAGGCCGCCGGAGAAGGCGATACCCACGCGCTCGCCGACGGGAATTGCGCCGAGGATGACGCCCTGTGTCGGGGAGGTGACGCTCACGCGACTCCCCTGAGTCGCTGCCGCTCCAACTCGTCGGCGAGTTGCGCGCCGGTGACGGGCTCGCGGGCGACGAGCAGCACGGTGTTCTCGCCGGCGATCGTCCCGGCGATATGGCCGTGCCGCGCGACGTCGATTGCCTGCGCGAACGCGCTTGCATAGCCGTACGGCGTCGTGACGACGACGAGCTGACCGCTCGGCTCGATCGTGAGTGCCCACCGCGCAACCGCGTCCGAGACCTCCTCGCCCGGGCCGACGTCCTCCGGAAACGCGTAGACGAGCCGCCCGCTCGCGTGTCGCACCTTGATGAGTCCGAGCTCGTGGATGTCGCGCGAGATCGTGGTCTGCACGACGTCGTGGCCCTCACCACGCAGCGCATCCGCCAGCTCCGTCTGCGTCGAGATGGGGCGCTTGCGGACGAGCCGCAGGATGGCCGTGTGCCGCTCGTGGCGATTCATCCGTTCAGCACCTCCGTCAGGGTCTCGAGTGCACGATCGATATCGTCGGCGCCGACTACGAGCGGCGGCGCGAGGCGCAGGACGTTTTCACCCGAGGTGAGGCAGACGAGGCCGGCGTCGAGTGCCGCATCGACGAACGGCTGCGCCGGCGTGTCGAGCTCCGCACCCACGAGCAGGCCGGCGCCGCGGACCTCCACGACGTGCGGCAGCCGGTTGAGCCCCTCCCGCAACCGGGCGCCGTTCGCTCGCACCTGCCCGAGCAGCGCGTCGTCGAGCGTCTCGCACACCGCCTGCGCAGCGGCGCAGACGACCGGGTTGCCGCCGAAGGTCGAGCCGTGGTCGCCGGGGGCGAAGGCACCGGCGGCGTCGTCGGCGACGAGCAGGCAGCCGATAGGCAGTCCGTTCGCGAGGCCCTTGGCGAGCGTGAGGAGCTGCGGCCGCACTCCGATCTGCTCGAAGGCGAAGAACGTGCCGGTTCGGCCGACGCCGGTCTGAATCTCGTCGAAGGCGAGCAGGGCGCCCAGCTCGCCGGCGAGCGCAGACGCGGCGGCGAGGAACTCCGACGTGAGCGGGATCACGCCGCCTTCGCCGAGCACCGGCTCGAGCAGCACGAGCCCCACGTCGTCGCCGGCGGCGGCGCGCAGCGAGTCGACGTCGTTCGGCACGGCGAACCGTGCGCCGGGGAGCAGCGGCTCGAACGCCGCCCGCTTCGCCGGCTGGCCGGTGACCGCAAGCGCGCCGGTCGTGCGGCCGTGGAAGCTCTGCTCCAGAGCGAGCACGCCCGGCTTGCCGGTCGCCTTGCGCGCGTACTTCAGCGCCGCCTCGTTCGCCTCGGCGCCGGAGTTGCAGAAGAACGCCTGCGCGCCGCCGAAGCGGTCCGACAACGACTGTGCCAGCGCCCGGGCGGGCTCCGTCCCGTAGAGGTTCGAGGCGTGCCAGAGCCGATCGAGCTGCGCGTGCGCGGCCGCGAGCGGCGCGGGATGCTTGTGGCCGAGCCCGACGACCGCGATGCCCGCGGCGAAGTCGAGGTACCGGCGTCCCGCGTCGTCGGTGAGCCAGACGCCGTCGCCGTCCACGAACGTGACCCGGGTCGGCGGGTACGTCGGCAGCAATGCGCTCTGGAGAACGGTGCTCATGCAACCACCGCCGTGAGGCCGATCTCCGCGGCCACGCCGCTGCGCGCCGCGATCGCCGCCGCCAGCAGCTTCGGGACGATGCCGCCGGCGAAAACGCCGCTGTCGATCAGCGACTCCGCGGTCGCAGCATCGACGGACTGCATGAGCTCTCCATCGTGGTAGACGCCGGGGACGTCGGTGAGGAACTGGATCCGATCGGCGCCGATGCCGAGCGCGAGCGCGGACGCCGCCTCGTCGGCGTTGACGTTGAGCGGACCGCGGGCGAGCGGCGAGACGACGGGCACGAAGCCGGCAGCGAGCGCCTCCAGTACGGCCTCCGGCGCAGAAGGAATGGGCCTGCCGACGAGGCCGAGCTCCGGCATCTGCACCGCCTCGAGGCCGATCTCGTGGCCGGCGAGCGGCAGGGCGCGCGGGCCGATCGCCGCGCAGATCGCAGCATTCACGTGCTCGAAGCTCTCGCGCACGACGTCGAGCACCTCCGGCGTCGTCACACGCCGCCCGCCGACGAACTGCACCTCGAGACCGCGCCGCTCCATCTCCAGAGAGATCTGCGGCCCCGCGCCGTGCACGACGCAGACGCGGTCGCCGAGGCGCGCGACGGCATCCGCGACGCCACCTGTCGACGCTCCCCCGACCTTGAGGACGACTGTGGTCACGTCCGGTACTCCGCGTTGATCTTGACGTAGTCGTAGGAGAGGTCGGTCGTCAGATAGTTCGCCGCCCCTTCGCCGAGCGCGAGGTCGATGTCGATTGCGCAGCGGCCGTTCGTCAGCGCCGGCTCGTCGCCCGACGGCCGGCCGTCGATAAGCACGGGAACTCCGTCGATCGCGATCGACAGACGGTCCGGATCGAGCTGCGCGAAGCCGCCGTTGAACTTCGCCGAGCCGGCGGCGGCTGCGATGCGGCCCCAGTTCGCGTCGTGCCCGTAGAGCGCGGTCTTCACGAGCGGCGACGTCGCGACCCGCTCCGCGATCGCGCGTGCCTCGGCCTCGTTTGCCGCGCCCCGCACCGCGATCTCCGCCAGCACCGTCGCACCCTCGCCGTCGACGACGATCAGCTTCGCGAGCTCGCCGCACACCTTCCGCAAGCAGAGCGCGAACTCCTCGTCACTCGCCGGCGTCCTCTCCACGCCGCTCGCGCCGTTCGCAAGCAGCAAGACGGTGTCGTTCGTCGAGCACTCGCCGTCGACGGAGATCGCGTTGAAGCTCGCGTCGACCGCCGGCCGCAGAAACTCGATCGCCTCACCGGGCTCGAGCGGATAGTCGGTCGTGAGCACGGCGAGCATCGTCGCGAGCTGCGGGTGGATCATTCCCGAGCCCTTCGCCATCCCGCCGACCGTGAAGCCGGAGCCGTGTGCGACGGACTCCTTCGAGTGCGTGTCCGTCGTCATGATCGCCGCCGCGGAGTCGGAGCCGCCGTCGCCCCGTAGGGTTTGCGCTGCCTCGCGGACGCCGTCGATGACGTTGCTGAGCGGCAGCGGCGAGCCGATGACGCCGGTCGAGAGGACGAGCACCTCCTCGACGTCGAGCCCGAGCACGCGAGCTGCCTCGGCTGCGGTCGCGCGCGCATCGAGGATTCCGCGCTCGCCGGTCGCGGCGTTTGCGACGCCAGAGTTCGCGACGACGGCCTGTGGCTGCGCGAGCTCGAGGTGCTCGCGGCAGACGATCACCGGCGCCGCGAGCATGCGGTTGATCGTGAACATGCCTGCGCCGGTCGCGGGCTCGAGCGAGCGCACGAGCGACAGGTCGAGCCGGTCCCGCTTGCGGATCCCGCAGTGGACGCCGCTCGCGACGAATCCCTTGGCCGCCGTGACGCCTCCCCGCGCCAGCGCCGGCAAAGCCGGCGCCTCCGCTCCTTGGCGGGCTCCGTCGAGCCTACGCCCGCTCATACCAGGACCCCCGAGAGCCGCAGGCCGAGCGTCTCATCCAGTCCGAGCACGAGGTTCGCGTTCTGGATCGCCTGCCCGGCGGCGCCCTTGCCGAGGTTGTCGAGCGCGCACACGACGATCGCTCGTCCGGTCGCGCGGTCCTCGTAGAGCGCGATCTCGGCTGCGTCGGTGTGCTGGACGCGCGCGAGCTCGGGGTTGACGCCCTCCGGCAGCACGCGGACGACGTCGCTTTCTGCATACGCGTCCTCGAGCAGCGCCCGCAAGTGACCCTTCGGCGTGAGGTAGCACGTAACGAGCAGGCCGCGGCGGATCGGCAGCAGGTGCGGCACGAAGCAGACGGGGTAGCCGAGCGCCTGCGAGATCTCCGGCGCATGCTGGTGCGTGCCGACGCGGTACGGCGAGAGGTTCTCGAGCACGAAGCCCGCGTGTGAGCTCGCCTTCAGCTCGCGGCCTGCGCCCGAGACGCCGGACTTGGCGTCGATGACGACGCTTTCCGGGTCGATCGCGTCACGCAGCGGCTCGAGCGCGAGGATCGCCGCCGTCGCGTAGCAGCCCGGGTTCGCAATCAGCCGCCCAGCCGGCGGAAAGAGCTCGGGGATCGCATAGGTCCAGTCGGCGAGCGACTCCGGCCTCGGATGCTCGAACCCGTACCACTCGGGGTAGAGCGCGGCGTCCGCGAGGCGGTGGGCCCCGGAGAAGTCGACGACGACCGTGTTCGCCGGCGGCTCGAGCACGGTGGCCCGGTCGTTGCCGAGGCACGCGAAGACGACGTCGGCGCCGGAGGCGAGGGCCTGCTCGTTCGTGACGAACGCCGGCAGGGAGCCGTTCAGCCGGACGTCGAGCGCAGAGGCGGATTCGCCCGCGAGGGAGTCCGAGCCGAGCGCCACGACCTCGAGCTCCGGATGGCGGAGCGCGCGGTCGAGCGTCTCCTGCCCGGAGTACCCGGAGGCCCCGAGGATCGCCAGCGTCGGCATCGTGGTTGCATATTACGCGATATTTGGCATAAGATGCAAGTCCTCATGCGAAAGGCCGCTGTCGTTCTCGAGGACGGGACCGTCTTCCCGGGCACCACCGTGGGCGCCCCGGGCGTCGCGGCGGGCGAGGCCTGCTTCACGACGGCGAACACCGGCTACGAGGAAGCTGCGACCGATCCGAGCTACGTCGCCCAGGTCCTCTGCTTCGCCTACCCCCTCGTCGGAAACTACGGCGTCGACCCGGCGCGCGCCGAGTCGGAGCGCGTCCAGGCCGAGGCGATCGTCATGCGGAGCGCCCGGCCCGAGTGGGCAGCCTGGCTTCGTGAGCAGGGCGTCGTCGCGATCGAGGACGTCGACACGCGGGCCCTCGTGCGGCGGATCCGGTCGGACGGCGTCCTGCGCTGTGCGGTCGGAGACGCGCCGGTCGAGGAGCTGCATGCGCTCGCGCTCGCGCAACCGCCGATCGACGGCCGCCCGCTCGACCGGCACACGTGGACGGACGAGCCGTACTTCGTCGGCTCGGGGCCGCTGCTCGCACTGGTCGACCTCGGGTGCAAGCGGTCGATTCCGCGACGGCTCGCCGAGACGGGCGTCGAGGTCGCCGTCGTGCCGGGCGACTGGGACGCCGACGCGATCCTCGAGCTCGCGCCGCGCGCGGTGCTGATCGGTAACGGGCCGGGCGATCCGGCGGTGCTCGAGGGCCCGATCGCGACCGTGCGCGACCTGCTCGGGCGCGTGCCGCTCTTCGGGATCTGCCTGGGGCATCAGCTGCTCGGGCTCGCCCTCGACTTCCCGACGTTCAAGCTGCCGTTCGGCCACCGCGGTGCGAATCACCCGGTGCGCGACGCGCGCACTGGTCGCGTGCTCGTCACGGTGCAGAACCACGGCTTCGCGGTCGAGGCCGACGCGTACGTCAGCCACGTCTCGTTGAACGACGGCACGTGCGAAGGCCTCCAGGGTGAGGACTTCGCGACCGTGCAGTTCCATCCCGAGGCGGCGCCGGGCCCGCTCGACGGACTTCCCTTCTTCGACCAGGTGGCCGAGGCATGCCGCGCCGCGCGGATCTTCGCTCCGTCCTGATCATCGGCTCCGGGCCGATCCGGATCGGCCAGGGATGCGAGTTCGACTACTCGGCCTCGCAGGCGTGCCGCGTGCTGCGGCGCGAAGGCCTCCGGGTGATCCTCGTCAACTCGAACCCGGCGACGATCATGACCGACCCCGAGTGGGCCGACGCGACATATCTGGAGCCGCTCGACCTCGAGACGCTTGTCGAGGTGATCGAGGCGGAGCGGCCCGACGCGCTGCTTCCCACGCTCGGCGGCCAGACGGCGCTCAACCTCGCCGTCGAGCTGCACGAGGCCGGCACGCTCGCGCAGTACGGCATCGAGCTGCTCGGCGCGAACGTCGACGCGATCCGCCGCGCCGAGGACCGGCTCGCCTTCCGCGAGACGATGGTCGCCGCCGGCCTACAGGTGCCCCGCTCCGAGATAGTGACAAGTTGCAACGAGGGCGGAATGCCGGTTCCGGCGATCGTCCGCCCGGCGTTCACGCTCGGCGGCGGCGGCGGCGGGATCGCGCGGACGCCGGAGGAGCTCACAGAGCGGATCGCGGCGGGCCTCGCAGCAAGTCCCGTGGGACAGGTGCTCGTCGAGGAGTCGCTCGAGGGCTGGCAGGAGTTCGAGCTCGAGGTGATGTCGGACACGGCGGGCAACTGCGTCGTTGTGTGTTCGATCGAGAACCTCGATCCGATGGGCGTCCACACGGGCGACTCGTGGACGGTCGCGCCGCAGCAGACGCTGCCCGACGCGGAGTACCAGCGACTGCGCGAGGCGGCGTTTGCGTGTGCACGCGCCGTGGGCGTCGCGACGGGCGGAGCGAACGTGCAGTTCGCCTACGAGCCGGCGACCCGCGAGCTGCGCGTGATCGAGATGAACCCGCGGGTGTCGCGCTCGTCGGCGCTCGCGTCGAAGGCGACAGGCTTTCCGATCGCGAAGATCGCCGCGCTGCTCGCGATCGGCTACACGCTCGACGAGCTGCCGAACGACATCACGCAGCAGACGACGGCTGCTTTCGAGCCCGCGCTCGACTACGTGGCCGTGAAGGCGCCGCGCTTCGACTTCGAGAAGTTTCCGGCTGCCGACGACCGGCTCGGCAGCGAGATGCGCGCCGTCGGCGAGTCGCTCGGGATCGGCCGCACCTTCCCCGAGGCATTCCTCAAGGCGCTCGGCGGGGGAGGAGCTGGACCTACCGGGAATCCATCCGTACTTCGCCGCGGAGCTGCAAGAGATCGCGGCCGCCGAGAGGCGCGTCGCCGAGGACGGGGACATCGCCGCCGCAAAACGTTTCGGGCTGCCCGACACGGCGATTGCGCGCGCGCTCGGTATCGACGAGCCGGAGGTGCGCGCGCGGCGCCCACTGCCGGGGCGCCTCGCCGTCGATTCGTGCGCGGCCGAGTTCGAGGCGCACACGCCGTACTTCTATCTCTCGTACGAGCCGTCGGACGAGGAGCCGGCGCCGACCGGCCGTGCGATCGTCGTGCTCGGCTCCGGGCCGAACCGCATCGGCCAGGGCATCGAGTTCGACTACTGCTGCGTGCACGCAGCCCGCACGTTTCGCTCGCTGGGCTACGAGGCCGTGCTCGTCAACCCGAATCCGGAGACGGTGTCGACGGACTACGACACGTCCGATCGCCTCTATCTCGAGCCGCTGACCCTCGAGCGGGCACTCGACGTCTGCGCGCTCGAGCAGCCGCTCGGCGTCGTCGTCTCGTTCGGCGGCCAGACGCCGCTACGCCTCGCTCCCGGCCTCGTCGCGGCGGGCGTCCCGCTGCTCGGGAATCCGCTCACAGCAATCGATGCGGCCGAGGATCGCGTCCGCTTCGCCGAGCTGCTGGGCGATCTCGGCCTGAACGCGCCCCCGTGGCGCGCGGCCGCCGACGCGGCCGAGGCTCGCGCTGCGGCTCTCGAGCTCGGGTACCCCGTCCTCGTGCGTCCCCATCACGTCATCGGCGGGCGCGGCATCCATGTCGCGCGCAACCCGGACGAGCTCGACGTGCACGGACCGTGCCTCGTCGACCGCTTCCTCGCGAACGCGGTCGAGCTCGATGTCGACGTCCTCTGCGACGGCGGCGACGCATGGGTGGCGGCGATCCTGGAGCACGTCGAGCGCGCAGGAAGCCACTCGGGCGACTCCGCCGTCGTCGTCCCGGCTCCGAGCGTGACGAAGGCACGTGAGGAGGAGATCCGAACCGCCGCCCGCGCGATCGCGCGCGGCCTGGGCGCCCGCGGGCTGCTGAACCTCCAGCTCGCGCTCGCGGGCGACGAGCTGTACGTGCTCGAGGCGAACCCGCGCGCCTCGCGCACGGTCCCGTTCGTCGCGAAGGCGACCGGACTGCCGCTCGTCGAACATGCTTGCCGCCTGCTCCTCGGCGAACCGCTCGCGGCGCTCGACCTTCCTGCGCGGGCGGAGCCGACGCGCGCTTGGGCGAAGGAAGCCGTGTTCCCGAGTGACCGCTTCGCAGGAGCTGCCGCGCGCGGCCCGGAGATGCGCTCGACCGGCGAGGTGATGGCCGGAGGCCCGACGCCGGCCGCGGCGTACGCGCGGGCGCTCCGCGCCGCGGGTGCCTCGCGGCGCGGCGGCCGCATCGGCCCGCCGCTTCAGCGTGCGTAGTCTCTCGTTGCGCACGCGGCGGGGCAAGAATGGCCGGATGGCTCAGCAAGAGCGCCGCCGGTTCCGCGTCGACGGTGTCGTGCAAGGTGTCGGGTTCCGTTGGTTCGTCCACGGGCTCGCCAGTCGGCTTGCACTCACAGGATTCGTGCTGAACGACGGCAAAGGGGTCGTGGTCGAGGCCGAGGGCACACCGGACGCTCTGGATTCGCTCGCAACCGCGCTCCGCGACGACGCGCCTGCCCTCGCACGGGTCGACTCGGTTGTCGCAGAGCCTCTGCCGACGCTCGGGGACTCGAGCTTCGAGATCCGCTTCAGCGCACCGCGCTGATCCCGCCGGACAAGTCGTGGTGACCTTGCGACACCGAGGCGGGCCCATCGGCGCGTCGCTCCAGCGCACCTAGCTCGCTGGCGAAGAGGAGCTCGTGCAGCTCTGCGCTGACGCGGTCGAGCTCCCCGGCGTGCGCCGTCAACCCGAGCGAGCGCGGCCGGGGCGCCTTCACGTCGAGGATGCACGCAATCCTTCCCGGGCGCGGGCTCATGACGACGATTCGGTCGGCGAGCAGCGCCGCCTCCTGGATGGAGTGGGTGACGAAGACGATCGTCTTGCGGTGCTCACTCCAGATCCGCTGCAGCTCGAGACTGAGCTCCTCCCGCGTCAGCGCGTCGAGCGCTGCGAACGGCTCGTCCATCAGGAGCACCGCCGGGTCGTGCACCAGTGCGCGACAGAGCGAGACGCGCTGCTGCATCCCGCCCGAGAGCTCGTACGGGCGGCGACCCTCGAAGCCTTCGAGCCCGGCGAGTGCGAGCAGCTCCTCCGCACGCGCTCGATGCGTCTTCCTGTCGAGCTTCAGGATCTCGACGGGCAACAATACGTTGTCGATCACGCTGCGCCAGGGAAGCAGCGCCGAGCGCTGGAACATGAGCGAGACGTCCGGGCGCGCACCCGTGACGCGGGTCCCGTGCACGCGCACCTCGCCTGCCGTAGCAGGCAGGAGGCCGGCAATGATCCGCAGAAGGGTCGACTTGCCGCAGCCCGAGCGGCCGACGAGCGTGATGAACTCGCTCTCGCCGATCTCGACCTGAATGTCATCGAGGGCATGCAGGCGCGTCTTGCCCCTTCGGAAGACCTGGGAGACGCCGTCGACCTCGATGACGCTCAGCGCCGCTCCACCTCCGCCGCCCATGGGACGAGCAGCCGCTCGAGCAGCACGAGCGCGTAGAAGAGCACGATGCTGAGCAGCGAGAGAAGCACGATCGCCGCGAACGCGAGTGACGTGTTCGCGTTCTGACCGGACGCGACGATCACGTACCCGAGACCGTTCGTGGCGCCGACGAACTCGCCGACGACGGCTCCGATCACAGCGAGCGCGATCGCGACCTTCAAACCGACGAAGACGAAGGGCAGCGACGCCGGGAACCGCACCTTCACGAACTGCTGCAGCGGCGACGCCGACAGCGAGCGCACGAGGTCGACGAACTCGGCCGGCGTCGACTTCAGCCCGGTCGCGGTACTGATCACGATCGGGAAGAAGCAGATGAGCACGACCATCGCGATCTTGGGGCCGGCGCCAAAGCCCATCCAGATGACGAGCAGTGGCGCGATCGCGATCTTCGGAATCGCGTTCAGCGCGACGAGCGCGGGATAGATCGTCGCCTCCAGCAGGCGCGAGTACGCGATCGCAACGGCTACCGGCACGCCGACCGCGATCGAGAGCCCGAAGCCCTCGAGCGTCTCGAAGAGCGTCGTCTGCAGGTGGCCCGGCAGCAGGTGGCGTTGCCGGATCAGCTCGTTCCAGACGTCCTTCGGCGTCGGGACGAGGAACGGCTTCCAGCCGAAGACGATTGTGGCGAGCCACCACAGCCCGACGAGCGCGACGATCGTCAACGTCGGCAGGAGGATGCGCAACGCCACCGTCCCGGCGCGGCGACCGACGTCGCTGCCGCCGCTCAGCGCGGCCTGGACGGTTGCGTCCGCACTCACGTCGCTACTTCTTCTTCGTCGGCGCGAATCCTGGTGCGTAGACATCGGCGACCTTCACCGGCGTCTTCGGATGGAAGAAGTTGTTCACGATGCTCACCGTGGAGGCGAACCTCTTCGGGTCGACCAGGCCGTAGCCGTACTTCTTGACGTCGGGGGTGACTGCGTATTTCTTCATGATCTTCAACTCCTGCGCTGCGATGATCGGGTTCTGGAGCGGCACGTTCTTGTTGAGAATCGCGCCGGCCTGACCAGGATTCGCGAGCGCCCAACGCTCGCCCTTGAGCAGCGCGGCGGTGAACTTGCGGACGTCCGCCGGTCGGTCGGCAATCATCTTGTCGCTCGCGAGCAGGCCGAGGCCCATGAGCCCGGGGATCACTTTGGCGTAGGGCAGCGAGACGATCTCCTGGCCGCCGGTTGCCGCGCGAAACGCCGGGATGCCGACCGTGAACTGTCCGACCGCCTCCACCTGCTTCGAGGCCAACAGCGTCGGCAGCGCCGGCGGCGTCGACGGGACGAACTTGACGGTCGAGGCGTCGAACCCGGCACGCTTCGCGTAGAGCGGCAGCAACACGGCGACGGTTGAGCCGGGCGTGTCGGCGAACTTCTTGCCCGCCAGATCGGCCGGCTTCGAGATGCCGCTCGACTTGAGCGCGAGGAACGCGGCCATCGTGTTCTGCTGGATCAGGGCGACGACCTTCACCGGAACGCCCGACTCGGCGCGTGCCAGCGCCACGGCGGCGACATCGGCGGGACCGAAATCGACGGACCCGGCGGCGATCGACTGCGCTACTGCCACGCTTCCGGCGCCCGGCACAATCTTCACGTCGAAGCCCGCGTCGCGAAAGTAGCCTTTCTCGAGCGCAACCCAGGCGTACGCATCGCGGCCGAAGTTGCCGAAGGACGTCGAGTAGGTGATGGAGGTGAGCGTGCGCTTCGCCGCGCCGCCGCTCGCCCCCCCGACGGTCGCGAGTGCACCGACGCACGCGCCGACCAGCATGACGAGAATCCGACCTCTCACTTCGCCCTCCTGAATCCGTTGTCTCGGCCCGTGGAGCCACCGACTCTACGCGTCGGCACTTCATCTGTTCAACCCATACTTTGTCAAATTGTCCGACTGCGTTAGGGTCGCCACAGGTGACCGCGACCCGTACGCCAGAGCTTCTCCCTGCCTTCTTCGCCGAGCTCGCCGCGTGGGCAGAGGCGGCGGCCGTTCCGTTCGAGACCGTCCGGTACGGCGACCATCCCGACCAGGTATACGACTTGCGGACGCCTCCGGGCGCCGGGCCGTTTCCGGTCGCCGTCGTCGTCCACGGCGGGTTCTGGCGCGCCGGGTTCACGCGCGCGAACACACAGGCGCTCGCATCCGCGCTCACTGCGGAGGGATGGGTCACGGCGAACGTCGAGTACCGCAGGTCCGGGTCGGGTCGCTACCGCGAACTGCTCGACGATGTTGCCGACGCCGTGCGCGGGCTCGAGCCGGACGTCGCGATCGGGCACTCCGCCGGCGGGCACCTCGCGCTGTGGCTCGCTGCACGTGGCAAGGCCGCAGCCGCCGTAGCGCTCGGCGGTGTGTGTGATCTCGAAGCCGCGGCGCGCGACCACCTCGGCGACGACGCGGTCCAGGAGTTCCTCGGCGGCGAGCCCGAGGAAGTTCCGGAGGCGTATGAGCTCGCCGACCCTGGCCGCCTCGTGCCGATCGGCTCGAGGCAAGTCCTCGTCCACGGGACGTACGACGACCGCGTCCCGATCGAGAACGCACGCGGGTACGCCAAGCGCGCGCGCGAAGTCGGCGACGACTGTCGGGTGCTCGAGCTGGAAGACGCCGACCACTTCGACGTGATCGATCCACGCTACGCCGGCTTCAGCCGCATCGTGGAGGCAATACCGCGATGACGGCCATCGCCTTCAACCCGATGACGCCGGAGCAGCGCGAGAATCCGTTCGACGTGTTGGAGCTTGCGCGTCGCGAGCAGCCCGTCTTCTTTGCCCAGGCGGTCGGTCTCTGGGTCGTCACCCGCCACGAAGACGTCCTCGCCGTGCTGAAGGACCACCGCAACTTCTCGTCCGTCGGGGCCCTCAAATCGTCGCCCGCGCCCTATCCGCCGGAGGTGCTCGAGGTCCTCGACCAGGGCCATCCCGACATGCCGTACATCATCGAGGTCGACCCGCCGCTTCACGAACGTATCCGAGGCCTCGTGACGAAGGCGTTCACGCCGCGGCGGATCGCGGAGCTGGAGCCGCGCATCGTCGAGATCGCGCAGGAGCTGCTCGACGGCTTCGCGGCGGACGGACAAGCCGACATCATCGAGCGCTTCGCCTGGCCTTTGCCGCTGCGCGTGCTCGGCGAGCTCTTCGGCGTGCCGCGCGAGGATCTCGAGCAGCTGCATCACTGGGGAACGGACTGGCTGCTGATGCAACAGGAGCTGCCGGTCGAGCGGCGTGTCGAGCACGCACACGGGCTCGTCAGGCTGCAGCGCTATCTCGTCGATGCAGTCGAGCGGCGGTTCGACGAGCCGACCGATGATCTGATCGGAGCGCTGGTAGCGGTGCGCGGCGAGATCTACCCACCGCTCACCGCAGTGGAGATTGCAGGGCTCCCGCTCGACCTGATGGTTGCGGGACACGTGACGGTGACGCGCGCGGTTGGCAGCACCCTCCACCGGATGTTCTCGTACCCAGCGCTCCGCGACCACCTGCTCGATCCCGAGGTCGCACCCAAGGCGATCGAGGAGCTCCTCCGCCTCGAGTCTCCGGCGCAGGGGCTGTTCCGCATCACGACGCAAGAGGTGGAGATCGGCGGCGTCACGCTTCCAAAGGGCGCGCGGGTGATGGCTCACTTCGCGTCTGCGAACCGGGACCAGTGCGTCTTCGCGCATCCGGACGCCTACGACCCGGAGCGAGACGACATCAAGCATCACCTCGCGTTCGGCAAGGGGATCCACTTCTGCATCGGGGCGCCGCTCGGCCGCCTCGAGCTCGGGGTCGCTCTGCCGGCGCTGCTGCGGCGGCTGCCCGGACTGCGTCCGGGGGCGCAGCTCGCCGCGCGGGAGGAGGTCTTCTTCGCGCGCGGCTTCCGGACGCTTCCGGTCGAGTGGGACCTGCCGTGAGCGGGGTCGTCATCGTCACGGGCGCAGCGGGCGGACTCGGGCAGGTCTACTGCCGCGCGCTCGAAGACGCAGGGTGGACGGTCGTGCCGTCGGACATCGACGACACCGACGTCACCGACCGCGGGTCGACCGAGGCGCTGGCAGCGAGGACGCTCGAGCACCACGGCCGCATCGACGCGCTCGTGAGCAACGCCGCGTTCTATTCGGCGATCGAAAAGAAGCCGTTCGACGAGATTTCGGACGAGGAGTGGAGTCGTGTGTTCGACGTCAACGTGCGCGGTGCGTGGCTCTGTGCGCGCGCCGTCGCACCAGCGATGAAGAAGCAGGGCCGCGGGAAGATCGTCAACGTGTCCTCGATGACCGTTCCGACCGCTCCTCCCGGTTTTGCGCACTACATCGCATCGAAGGCTGCGATCGTCGGTCTCACCCGCGCGCTCGCGCGCGAGCTCGGTCCGTACGGTGTCTGCGTCAACACGCTGACCCCCGACTACATCGCGTTCGATCGGGACTACGACAACCGGCAGCCCGAGATGGCGCCCGCTTTGGCCGCCCAGCGCGTCTTCGCGCGCGAGCAACAGCCGGACGACATGGTTGGCACACTGCTCTACCTGGTCGGCCCGGGCTCCGACTTCGTCACGGGCCAGAACATCTGGGTGAACGGCGGGCGCGCGTTCAACTGAATCTGGTCTAGGCCGCGAACGCCTCGATGACCGCTTCTGCGATCACGCGCATGGGACGACCCGACGTCTGACTCGCCTTCCGGAGGCGCGCGAACGCAGCATCCTCGGTCAGACCATCCTTCGTCATGAGGATGCCCTTTGCGCGCTCGATCGCCTTCCGGGCGGCAAGCGCGTCGGCGAGCGTCTCGACCTCCTCCCGGACTGCCGTCAGCTCGTCGAAGCGTGCGCGGGCGGTCGCGATCGCGGGCATCAGATCGTGCTCGCGGAACGGCTTGGCGAGGTATCCGAAGACGCCCGCCTCGGCGGCGCGCTCGACGAGCGCCTCCTCCGTGTACGCGCTGACAATCACGATCGGCAGCGGCCGCTCGCCCAGGATGCGCCGTGCCGCCTCGATCCCGTCGAGGCCGGGCATCTTCACGTCGAGGATTGCAACATCGGGCTGCTCCGAGCGCGCGAGCTCGACGGCCTCGGCGCCGTTACGCGCCTCCGCGCACACCACGAGGCCGACCCGCTCGAGCATCGTGCGCAGGTCGAGGCGGATCAACGTTTCGTCTTCTCCGACGAGCACCCTCACGCGTCGATCCCCTGGACGTTCAACGTTCCGTCGTCCCGCCTCGTCATCCGCACAGGCCAGGTGCCGCCGACCTGCGAAGGAAGGCCGAGGAAGATCGGCTTGAGCGGCTTGACGCCGACGGCGCGGCGTGCGTTCAGGAGCTCGGCGTGACGGGCAGCCGCAGCCCGGATTGCGGGAACGACGTCCGTCTCCTTGAACGGTTTGACGAGATACGTGAAGACGCCGGCGTCGATCGCCTGCTCGACGTTCGCGCGATCAGAGAAAGCGGTGAGCATGACGATCGGCAGCGGCTGCTCCGCGTACATGCGGCGCGCCGCTTCGATCCCGTCGAGCTCAGGCATGCGCAGGTCGAGTAGCGCGACGTCCGGACGCACGGCCCGTGCGAGCTCGACCGCCTCGGTCCCGTTGCGGGCTTCCGCGACGACGATCAAGCCGTACTTTTCAAGAATCCCTCGGAGGTCGAGCCGGATGATCGCTTCGTCCTCCGCGATCAAGACCCGCAACGGGTTTTCGTGGTCGTCCAGCATCTCTGCGCTCCCCTCTGACCGACAAACCCTGTCGGACCAACAAAAAAGCCCTCAGGGCCCCCGGGGCACCTGAAGGCTGCATCGCCTGCAACATGCACGGTAGTCGTTGTGCCGGACGTGCGCAAGGTCACGTTGTTGCGCAGCTTGTAACGCGTGCGCTACCGTCGTGACATCGGCTCGCTGTTGAGCCGCAATTCGTCCGGACACCGTCGTCCGTGGCCTCAGGCGCCGCCGCCTCCACGAACGAAAGGATGTGTCCACGATGGGTCCCGATTACAACGCCGTCATGCACGTGCTGACGTCGCCTGCGATTGCACGCCGCACTGCCTGCTACATCCGTGCGGACGACTTCGACTTCGCGGGCCTCGCCCGCGAGGCCGAGACGATGTCGGGCGGCGAGGCCACTCTCGTCCGCATCGCGCACGCGCTTTGGCTCGCAGAGCCCGCCGCAGGGGTGTGGGAAATCGTCAGGAGACTGGACTCCGCGAGCTTCGACCGCGTACTCGAAGCCTTGCGGATCGCGCGGGGCTCGCACGGCTGGGAGAGGACGAAAGTCCTCCTCACCGAAGCCCAGCTCGTCGCCTAGCGCGCCGGTGAGGGGAGCTGCGGGGAGAGCGGAGGGCTCTCCCCGCGCCCTCACCGCGTCAACCCACGCGGTCGCGGGCGAGGTACTCCGCACGGAGCGTCCGGCGCAGTGTCTTGCCGGCGGCGCTCGTCGGGAAGGCGTCACGCACAACGACTTCGCGGACGCGCTGGTACCGCGCCTGCACGCGCTCGTTGATCCAGTCCTTGAGCTCGTCGGCGGTCGCCGTCTCGCCCGGCGCGAGCCGGACGGCCGCGATCGGCGCTTCACCCCACCGGTCGTCGGCGACACCGAAGACCGCGACGTCGAGCACCGCCGGATGCCGCACGGCCACCTCCTCGATGTCCCGCGGGTACACGTTGACCCCACCCGAGATGATCAGATCCTTCTTCCGGTCGACGAGATGCAGAAAGCCGTCACGGTCGAGGAAGCCGATGTCGCCGCTGTACAGCCAGCCGTCACGGAGGATCTCCGCGGTCAGATCCGGCCGCCCGTAGTAGCCCGGCATCGTTACCGGCCCGCGGCCCACGATCTCGCCGGCGGTTTCCGGCGGCACCTCCCGTCCTTCGTCGTCGACGATTCGCAGCTCGTAGAGCGGAGGCGGCACGCCGACCGACTCGAGCTTGCGCTCCGCGTCGTCACGATCGAGCACGGTCATGATGCCCTCGGTAATCCCGTAGAGCTCGTAGAAGCGCCGCGGAAGCCGTCGCACGACCTCCTGCTTGTGCTCGAGCAAGAGCGGCGCGCCGACGGTGCCGAGCATCTCAAGGTGCGGCAGGTGTGCGCCGTCGAACTCGACCTCCTGAAGGAGCGCGACGATCTGTGTCGGGACGGCCATGACATGCGTGACACGCTCGTTCTTCATAGCGTCGATCGTGGTCCTCGGGTCGAACGACTGCATCAGCACGTACGTGCATCCGAGGTACAGCGCGGGCATGAGCGTCAGGAACGCGCCGTTGAACACGAGTGACCCGGCGTGCAGCACGACGCTGTCCGGATGGATCCGGAACGAGCTCGCAAAGCCTGTCGCGTAGGCGAGCCGGATCCCGTGCGTATGAACGATCCCCTTGGGCTCTCCCGTCGTCCCGGAACTGTAGACGATGTTGAACGGGTCGTCGTCGGCGATCACGACCGGCTGCGGCTCGTCGCCGGACGCAACCGCTGTCAGGTCGCGGTACGACCCGAACCCCTCCACCGGCGATGCGTCCGTGAGGAGGATGCGCTCTCGTAGGAGGCCGAGCTTGGGCTCGACAGCCTCGACGTGCGACATGAGACCCGTGTTCGTCACGAGGACGGAGGGCTCCGCGTCACGCAGGAGATTCGCAAGGCCGTCGCCGCGGACGAGAGGGCTGAGCGGGACGACGACGAGACCCGTCTTCGCGGCGACGTAGTAGAGCTCGAGCAGTTCGATGCAGTTCTCGAGGAACAGGGCGAGCCGGTCGCCCTTCCGTAGTCCGAGCTCGTGCAGCGCGTTCGCGGAGCGGTTCACACGCTCGTTCAGCTCCCCGTGGGTGAGGCGAAGCCGCCCGCACACGACCGCGAGGTGGTCGCGACGGTACGTCGCGTGACGCAGGCCGAGCGCGTCGAGCGGAATCGTCTACACCTCCGCTGCGCGGCGGCTTGCGAGCACGCGCCGGATCCCCCGCACGGCCTGTGCAATCCGCTGCTCGTTCTCGACGAGCGCGAAGCGCACGTAGCCCTCGCCGTCGGCGCCGAAGCCGCTGCCGGGACTGACGGCGACCCGGCCTTCGCGCAACAAGCGCAGCGCGAACTCCTGTGCGACCTCGTCGCTCGGGATCTTCGCCCAGACGAACATCGTCGCCGACGGACGCGGCACCGCCCAGCCGATCCGCGAGAGCCCGTCGCAAAGCGTGTTGCGGCGGCCCTGATAGATCTCGGCAACCTCGGCGGGTCGTTCGCGCGCCTCGCGCAGCGCGACCGTCGCCGCGATCTGCAGCGGCTGGAAGCTGCCGTAGTCGAGATACGACTTCAGCCGGGCGAGCGCACCCACGACGTCGGCCCGTCCGAGGACGAACGCGACACGCCACCCGGCGAGCGAGAAGCCCTTCGTCAGCGAATACAGCTCGACCGCGACGTCGCGCGCCCCGTCCGCCTCGAAGATCGACGGTGGCGTGTAGCCGTCGAACGCGAGATCCGCGTAGGCGAAGTCGTGCACGACCACGAGCTCCCGCTCGCGGGCGAAGTCGACGAGCTGCTGCATCTGCGCGAGGTCGGCGATCGCCGTCGTCGGGTTATGCGGGAATGAGCAGAGAAGCACGCGGGGCCGCGGCTGCGACGCCTCCCACGCCTCGTGGACGCCGGCGACGAAGTCCGCATCCGGCCCAACGGGGACGCGCTGCACCGCAGCGCCGGCGAATCCCGGCGCGAACAGGTGGATCGGATAACTCGGGCTCGGCACGAGCGCGACGTCTCCGGGCCCGAGCAGCACCCAGAGCAGGTGCACGAGCCCTTCCTTCGCCCCAAGGGAGAGCGTCGCCTCGGTTTCAGGGTCGAACTCGACGCCGAAGCGGTCGCGATAGAGCTCACACACCGCCGCGCGGAGGTTCGGCAGGCCGCGGCTCGACGAGTAGCGGTGGTTGCGCGGCAGCAATGCCGCCTCACGCAGCTTCTCGACCGCGATCTCCGGGGGCGGGACGTCGGGATTGCCGAACCCGAGGTCGATCACGTCCTCGCCGGCGCGGCGCAGCTCGAGCTTCAGCCGCTCGACCTCGGCGAAGGCATACGGAGGGAGGGCGTCGACGCGGCGGAAGTCCATGGGCTCCATCTTGCAACGACGCGCGGGCGTTCGCAGCACCGTTCTCCGGTACGGGAGTCCTTTTGAGCGCTCGACGGGGCCGTTACGCGGCTGACAGGGCGAGCATGCCCGACGACGCTGCTTCGACGAGCGCCTCGCGGACAGCGACCACCTCGCCGATCACCACGAGCGCCGGCGTCGGCAGGTCGCGAGCCGCGGCCCCGATCGCCCCGAGCGGCGCCACGACGACCTGCTCGTCCTCGAGCGTGCCGCGCGAGACGACGGCGGCCGGCGTCGAGGCGGGCTTTCCCTCCTCGATCAGCCGCTCGGCGAGCCGCCCCACGACGGCACCGCCCATGAACGCCACGAGCGTCCCGGGAACCTGTGCGAGCGCTCGCGCGTCGAGCTGATCGACGTCGTTCGCAGCGAACGCAGTGACCGCCTGAGAGATCCCGCGATGGGTCACGGGGATGCCCGCCGACTCGGGAACGGCGGCGATCGACGACACGCCGGGCACGACCTCGAACGGCACGCCCGCGCGGACAAGCGCGAGCGCCTCCTCGCCGCCGCGGCCGAACACGAACGGATCGCCGCCCTTGAGGCGCACTACACGACGGCCGCGCCGGCCGTACGCCACGAGGAGCGCGTTGACGTCGTCCTGGCCGATGCCGTCGCGCGAGATCAGCACTGCGTCCTCAGGAGCCTCGGCGACGATCTCCTCCGAGACGAGCCTGTCGTAGATCAGCACCTCGCACTCGCGCACGCGCGCCAGTCCACGCACGGTGATCAGCTCGGGATCGCCCGGTCCGGCGCCAACCAGTACCACCGTCATCCGAGGGCCTTCGCAACCCGCTCGCGAAAGTAGTCGCGCCGCTCTTCGTAGGTATGGAGGTTCTGCTTGACCCACGGCCTTATGCGCCGCAGCTCGCCCGCGAGCTGCTCGTGCTCGAAGCCGACCTGTGCAGCGAAGCGGTCGCGCAGATGCTGGGCGAGCGCGGGCGAGGCGCCTGCCGTCGAGACCGCGACGGTGATCGGCCCGCGGCGGTGGAGCGCCGGCAGGATGAACGAGCAGAGATCGGGGACGTCGACGACATTGCAGAACACCCGGCGTTCGTTCGCGTCCGCGTACACGCGCCGGTTCAAGTCGTCGTCGCTCGTAGCCGCGACGACGAGCCACACGTGGTCGAGGTCCGACGAGCGGTACGCGTCAGGCGAGACACGCGTGACGGTCGCTCCCGACCCACTCAGGCCCTCGACCTTCTCCTGGGCCATCGCGCCCTCGCCGACGACGAGACAGCTGCGACCTGTGAGATCGAGGCAGGCGACATAGTGCTGCGGCTCGCCCATCAGACGCCGACCGAGTGGACACGCGCGCCGGCGCGGTCGAGACGCACGGAGAGCTCGAGACCCTCGACCCCGAGCGTGACGAGGAAGGACGCGGGGCCGGTCGACTGCACCTGCACCTTCTCGAGGAGCTTGCCCTCGAGTGCGGAGAGCGCGTCCGTCACCTCACCTGCGCTGTCGGAGAGCGCGCGGCCGCCGGGAAGCCGGCAGAACGTCTTCAGCGCCGCCTGCTCGCCTTCCGGGCCGTAGATGCTGCGGATCCGGCCGCTCGTGAGACCGAGCTCGATCAGCTCCTCGAGCGCCTGCGCCTCGTCCTCGTCGAGCTCGCCGTCCTGGACCGCTGCGACGAGATCGGCCAGCCGACCGCGCCGCTCCTCGTCCTGGACGAGTGCGAGCACGGCCTGCGCCTCCCCGAGGGCTACCTCGGCCGCGTCGCCGCGCAGCGCGATCAATGCCCTACCTCTTTGCCGAGAATCGCCTTCAGCTCGTGCTCGAAGCCGCCGTGCTCGATCGAGCAGTGCATGCCGCACTCCTTCGGCGCGTTCGTCTCCCACCACCAGCGACCCGCACGGTCGTCCTCACCCTCGCCGATCGCGCGCGTGCACGGGGCGCAGCCGATCGACGTGTAGCCCTGGGCGTAGAGCCCGTGCACCGGCACGTCGTTCTCGCCGAGGTAGGCCCACACCTCACGCTTCGTCCACTCCGCCAGCGGGTTGAGCTTCACGATCGCACCGTGGTCGTGGTCGATCTCGACCTTGCGGATGTTCGTACGCGTCGCCCACTGGTCGCGGCGCAGGCCCGTGATCCATGCGTCGAGGCCGTCGAGATGCTTCGTCAGCGGCTGCACCTTGCGCACGTTGCAGCAGAGGAGCCGGTTCTCGACCGACTCCGTCATCAGGTCGAGACCCTTCGTCGACACCATCCGTGCGACCTGGCCCGCATCCGGCTCGAGCACATGGAGGTTCAGACCCGGGTACTTCGCGCGCAGAGCGGCGATCAGGTCGTGCGTCTCCTTCGGCAGGCGGCCGGTGTCGACGGTGAAGACGCGCACGGACGGATCGACCTTGTACGCCATGTCGATGAGCGCCACGTCGTCGGCCTGGAACGCGGCCGAGAGCGCGATCCGCGGGCTGAACTCCTCGATCGCCCACTCGAGCAACGCCTGCGGCTCTTCGCCCTCGTACTGGATGGAGAGCTCGCCGGCCTCCAGCTCGTCCAACAGCTCGTAGGTGCTCATCTGCAGGTCTCGTTCCGGAAAGACTGCGACCTGACTGAAGTCAGGCCGCCGGCGATCTCGTTCATGCTGTGGCCTCCTCTCGTACTCGCTTCTTGGCCGGCGCGAGACCTGCGAGCACGCCGAGCTCGTCGTCGGACAGGCGGCGCTGGAACGCCGTGAAGCTCTCGCCCCCGAGCCGGTCGGCGAGCCAGCCGCGCACGAGACCCTCGACCGCGCGTTCGAGGTCCTCGCTCGGCACACGACGGAAGAGTGAGCCTCCGATCTCCGGCACCGGACCGAGGGAGCCCCGCACGAAGATGTCATAGGCGGAGATGCGGTTGCCGCCGGCGTCCTTGCCCGTCGTCGCCTGGAACCCGAGATCGCCGACCCAGTGCTGCGCGCAGGCGTGCGGGCACCCGTCCAGATGCAGACGGAGCTCGGAGATCTCGTCGCCGAAGGTCCGCTCGAGATGCGCAACCAGGATCCGCAGGCGATCCTTCGTCTCACCGACCGAGAAGTTGCAGTGCGGCTCGCCGGTGCAGGCGATCGAGTTCGCCCAGATCTCGTTCGTCGAGAGCGGCAGGCCGAGCTCGTCGAGCTGGGCAAGCACCTCGTCGACGCGCTCGTTCGGCACGCCGGTGACGATCAGGTTCTGCTGGCGCGTGAGGCGGATGTCGCCGCCGAACGACTCGGCAAGATCGGCGACGGCGATCAGCTGGTCGCCCGACGAGAGCCCGAGCTGGACGGGCACTCCGATATAGGAGTGCCCGTCCTGCTTCTGGGCGTGCACGCCGACATGCGCGGAGGGTTGCACAGCGATCGGCGGCAATTGGTAACGCTCGAGGGTCTTGCCGAGCTTGACCTCGACGCGCTCGAGCATCCCCTCGGCGCCGACGTCGTCGACCATGAACTTGAGCCGCGCCTTCACGCGCGACATGCGGTACTTCAGATCCTCGCTCCACACGGTGGTGACGGCGCCGAGGATCTCGTTCGCGTCCTCCTTGGGGACGAAGACGCCGAGATCGCGAGCGATGCGCGGCACCGACGAGAGTCCGCCGCCGACCTGCACGGCGAATCCCTCGCGACCGTCGTTGATCGTTCCGACGAGCGAGACGCAGTTGATCTCCGGCGCGTTGCAGCGGTCGACGCAGCTCGCGATCGAGTACTTGTGCTTGCGCGGCAGGTTTTGCCACGCGGGGTTCCCGTAGAACTCGGCCGTCGCCCCTTCGACGATCGGCGTCGCGTCGAAAAGCTCGTCGGCGGCGAGACCCGAGACGGGACAGCCCGTGATGTTGCGCACGGTGTCGCCGCAGCCGCCGGCGCTCGTGATGCCGGCCGCCTCGAGGTCGGCAAAGACGTCGGGCAGCGCCGAGAGCTCGAGCCAGTGCAGCTGGACGCACTGGCGGGTCGTGAGCTCGGCGTCGCCTCGGCCGTGGCGGTTGCTGACCTCGCCGATCGCGCGCAGCTTCGCCGGAGTGAGGATCCCGCTCGGGATCTTCACCCGCAGCATGAAGGTCCCGACCTTCGGCTTGTCGTGGTAGAGGCCCCACCACTGGAGGCGGACGATGTCCTCCTCCGGCATGCTCTCGTAGCCGGCGGCGATCAGCGCCGGCAGCTCGTCGCGGATGCCGAGCGGCGGCCGGTCGCGCTTGATCCGCTCGACGGAATTGCGCTCGTAGACGGTCTCCCAGGTGGGCGCGGTCGCCATGAACCGAGCCTATGTGGCATTACTTCACTTTGGAAAGCGTGTTGTGCGGTTACGTTGCCGCGGGGGTGGCTGTTGACCGACTGGGCCTTACGGGAGCGGTGGGAGTCGCCGGACGGCACGATCCGCTACGACGTCTTCGGCGAAGGCCCGGGGCTGGTTCTCGTCCATGGAACACCCAGCTCGTCCTACATCTGGCGCCACGTCGGCGCCGAGCTCGCACGTGGATGGACGGTCTACGTCTATGACCTGCTCGGTTATGGATCGTCCGAGAAGCGCGACGGCCAGGATGTCTCGCTCGGCGCCCAGACACGACTGCTCGCCCTACTCCTCGATCACTGGGGGCTCGAGCGGCCGGCGATCGTTGGACACGACTTCGGCGGCGCAATCACGCTCCGGACCCATCTGCTCGAACGGCGGCCGTTCAGCGCGATCGCGCTGCTCGACCCGGTTGCGCTCGGCCCCTGGGGCTCGCCCTTCTTCCGGCTCGTCCGCGACC
>WNGE01002516.1_pt1 | contig 30239 bp, 25 predicted proteins | sample 5400651 | NCBI WGS metagenome assembly WNGE01 (sample SAMN13153370, study PRJNA577476) | soil metagenome | isolation source: 60 cm soil or saprolite under grassland replicate 2 | place: USA:California | collected 2016-06-15
CGAAGAGGGCGCGGGAAATCTTCGCGGCGTGCGCCATCTCCTGACGGCGGGAGAATGGGCAAATCGTGTTGCTGCTTTTCTGAGTTTTGATGGGCCCGGAGTCGAGCGCATCACGAATGGCGCGCTTGGTTCTCGGCGTTATCGCGTCGGCCTGAGCGGGACGGGCGGGCACTCATGGGGTGATTTCGGTATCGCCAATCCTATTCATGCTTTGGGGCGCGTAATCTCAAGACTGTCTTCCTATCCAGCGCCCACTGAGCCTCGCACAACTTTCAATGTCGGGCGCATCGAGGGAGGCTCGAGCATCAATGTTATTCCACGCGAAGCCGCAATGGAGGTCGATCTTCGTTCGGCGAGCGCAGATGAACTGGTTAGACTCGATGCCTTCTTTCGCCGAGCCGTCCTCGAAGCCGTTGATGAAGAGAACACGAAGCGACGGAAGGGCAGTCTGCCACTCGAGCTACACCTCAAACTGATAGGTGAACGTCCAAGTGGCGAAACTCCGGCAGATTCGTTCATAGTCGAACTCGCGCAAGCCGCAACACGGGCTTTGGGATTTACAGCGCGCCTGGATCAAGCCTCGACCGATTCCAACCTACCCATTGCATTAGGGATCCAGGCAATCACTCTCGGCGCCGGAGGTACTTCAGGGAATTCGCACACGACTGATGAGTGGTACGACCCTCGCGGTCGCGAAGTGGGTTTGAAGCGGGCGCTGTTGGTGATACTTGGGATGGTGGGAATTGCGGAGGCGTTTAAGGCTTAAGCCTGAAATCCATTAGACAGGGCTGCGACCAAATTCAGCCAGCAGCGGCGCAAGCGTCCTGACAATTTGCTCGTGGGCCACGCCATTACTCGCAATGATTCCGTTAAGGTTTTGCACTTCGAGTGAGTTGTAACGCAGCGGCTGATCAAAAAGATCCGTGAGTTGGCCGCCTGCTTCGCTGAGAATGACTTCGGGCGCGCAAGTGTCCCATTGTTTGGTCCGCGGCGAGAGATGGACATAAAGGTCACACTGCCGTTCAATGATTAGTCCTACCTTAATTCCCACCGAACCACGACGCACCTCCTCTTTAACTTTGAAAGCCTTTACTACTTTGTCCATGCGCGGGCTGCGATGAGAGCGACTGGCCGCGAGCCGCATCATTGATAGATCCTGTTGAGCGGAAACGCGTGCTCGCTCCGGTTCAAGATCGGGCCGCAGGATCCAAGTTCCCTGGCCGCGGACGGCGTGGTAAAGCACTCCGGTTAACGGCTGATAGACAACGCCAAGCACGCATTCTCCGTCCTGGGCGAGACCAATCTGCACTGCAAAATCTCCGTTGCCATCGATGAACCCGTTAGTGCCGTCGAGTGGGTCGACCATCCACACTCTTTGCTTATCCAGACGGTGTGCTGTATCGACCGATTCTTCCGCAAGGATGCCATCGGCAGGGAACTCCCGCCGCAACGCGTTTACTATTAACTCGTTCGCAACTCTGTCAGCCTGAGTTACCGGCTCGCGATCATAAGAGTCGCTCTTCTGTTCGATCTCGAGAGGTCCCTCATAAAACTCAAGTATTGTCGCACCCGCCTCACGCGCAAGGTCCAGCGCGACGCGCAGCTCATGCTCATAGTACTCTGGCTTAGTTTGGACCATTCAACTTACAAAATGAGTTGTCTCTACTGCCTTTGCGGACTCACGAATAATCTCGAGAGTCTTGTCGATGTCCGCCCTTGTGGTGCGAAAGTTTGTTATACATGCTCTCAGAGCGAACTTACCGCGAATAGTCGCATTGGATAGATAGGCCTGACCGCCACGCTGAATCGTAAGCATGATTTTAGTGTTTAGTTGATCCAGTTCGCTTTCGATCCGTGCCCGCTCGGCTTCCGAGGTGGCCTTCAGCCTAACCTGGAATTCGCGGGGTAGATAACGAAAGCAACAGATGCTCAACTCAACCGGTGCGAGTAGCTCAAAATCCTCCGCCCTGTCGAGACATTGCGCCATATATTCTGCCAACGAGTTATCTTCACAAATCGCCTCTGTGATCCGGCGCAGCCCGTAGTAGCGCAACGTCAACCAGATTTTGAGCGCCCGGAAGCGCCGCGACAATTCAGTCCCGTAATCCCAAAAAGCAAAGGCTTCGTCTGGATCCTGTTCGTGTATCGTGACGTAGTCAGCGTCGTACGCCCCGAAGGCCGCGCGAGCCACTGCTCTATCGCGAAATAACAAACAGCCTGCGTCAATGGGAACGTATAGCCATTTGTGCGCGTCGAGCGAGATGGAATCGGCGCGATGAATGCCGGCGAAGAGTGGCCGTTTGCGCTCGTCTAAAGAACCTGGCGCACCATAAGCGCCGTCGATGTGAAACCAGAGATTGAATTCCTCTGCCACATCCGCGATTTGATCAAGCGGGTCCACGGCACCGGTGTTTACTGTGCCGGCGCTGGCCACAACGCAAAATGGCCTGAAGCCGTGACGCAAATCATTCTTCACTTGCTCGCGCAGACGCGGCACATCGATGTGAAAACGGGTGTCCGATGGAATGATCCGGACCTGTTCGCGACCAAGGCCGAGGATGTCGGCGGCTTTCAGGATCGACATGTGAATCTGATCCGAGGCGTATATCGTCATAGGCGCGCCAGCGTTCCAAAGACCCTTCCGGCCCACTTCATCCTTCGCTTTCGCACGGTGGGCGATCAGTAAGGCAATCAGGTTTGCTAGGGAGCCGCCACTGGTCAGCAACCCGTGAGAGTCTTCGTCGTAGCCAATCATTGACCCGAGCCAGCGCACGGCAGTTCTTTCAATTTCCGTTGCCGCTGGACCAGACCGCCAGGACGTGACATTGGCATTAAGCGCAGAAGCGATTAGATCGGCAAAAGCGCCCGCTGGCGTGGAAGGAGACGCAACGTAGCCGAAAAAACGCGGATGGCCGTTATGCCGGTTCCCCTTCACTATCGCCCGGCAATCCGCGAGCAACTTTTCCAGTGGCTCCCCCTCGAGTGAAAGATCCGACCCAACCTGGTCGATCGTTTCTCCGGCGGAGACTTTGGGAAATATGGGAAGACTGGAAACCTGAGCAAAATACTCAGTCACAAGTTTAGTGACTTCCGAAGAGAGCTCATCAAGCGCAGTCTCAGAAATGTCGAGCGAAGATTTTCGAATCCCCGGCCGAGACTCCAAATCGACGCCTGGGGTATTGCTCGTTTCGCTCATTTGATCCCCGGGGCGATTGCAACGAGAAGCGACAAACGCTCGTTTCCGTTGTTCGTGACGCCGTGCGGAATGCCGGCAGGAGCAATCACAAGCGAGCCCGCGCCTGCGCTACGCTCTTCGTCTCCCACCGTAAAGTGACCATTGCCTTCGAGCACGAAATAAATTTTGTCCGCGCCCTGGTGCGCGTGCACACTCTGAATTTGATTGGGTTCAAGGCAATTTAGCCCAACCGTTACGTGCTCACCTTGCCACAGCGTGGTCTTATAAAACTTTTTGTCTTGCGAGCCGGCGTGCCGTCGCCAATCGAGAAAGTTAATCATAGAGATTCCCTGGCAAATGATTTAAGCTCAAAGCTATCACACAGCCATTGAAGCATGAAGGACGCTTGCCGCCCACGGCGGTAGCGAGTTCGAGACAACTACAACCATGGCTCTAACTGGTTTTGCCACATTAGAAGGTACAGCGCGTTACCGTGATCGTTTCAATCAGCAGGCAGCGGAAAATCATTTCCGCAATGAACAGAAGGCCTGGTTGTCGTCGATTGGCATCGGCACCTACCTGGGCAATTCGGATGATGTTACTGACGCGAAATACGCAGCAGCAATCATGCGTGCCGTTGAGCTTGGTGCGAATGTAATCGACACGGCCGCAAATTATCGCTTTCAAAGAAGTGAGCGTTCAATCGGCAAGGCTCTGGATTCTCTGACTGGCGAACTGGGATTTTCCCGCGATGAGCTTGTAATCTGCACAAAGGGCGGCTATCTGCCATTCGATGGAGCGCCGCCGAGGGATGTCCGTTCGTACATTGAGGAAACGTTTGTCCGACCCGGCATAGCACGTCTGGAGGATTTTGTGGGCGGCGGCCACTGCATGACGCCGGGATATTTGCAGAACCAATTGGAGCAGTCGCTCCGAAACATGAACATCGATTGTGTTGATGTCTATTACGTACACAATCCGGAATCACAACTGGGAGTTGTGACGGAAAAGGAGTTCTACTCCAGACTGCGGGCCGCATTCGAAGCGCTTGAACGGAATATCAGGCAGGGCAAGATCAAGGCGTATGGCGTGGCAACGTGGAACGGCTTTCGCGTTCCGCCCGCATCACGCGGGTATCATTCATTACCGCGAATGGTTGAACTGGCGCAGGAGGTTGGGGGAGAGTCGCACGGTTTTCGCTTCATCCAGCTTCCTTTCAATCTCGCGATGCCAGAGGCGCTGGTGTTGCGCAATCAGACGATTGCGCAAGGAGAAGAGGTCTCTATTCTCGAAGCGGCGGCCGCATTGGGTGTCACCGTGATATCGAGCGCATCGATCCTCCAGGGCCGCGTGGCGCAGGGATTACCCGAGACTATTCGGGAGCCGCTCGGTTCCCTGGCAACGGATGCACAAACAGCGATTCAGTTTGTGCGCTCAGCGCCGGGGATCACAACCGCGCTGGTCGGGATGAGCAACCGAGAGCACGTCGAAGAGAATCTGCAGCTTGTTCGCATAGCGCCGGCAAAGCCGGAAGATTTCCGGAGGGTGTTCGGGGAGGAGTAGGAATAGGCATTGAACCGGAACGACTCAATAAAAACCCGGAGTGGGTGGCTGCTGCTCACGGAAACTGTTGTCGCGGCTCATGAAGTCAGTACCACGAGCCGGTAGCGAATGGGTGAGCGATGCGCATCTCTGGACGTAGGGACGCACCAGCTACCGAGACCGTTTTCACAAGATCATTCATGTGGTATTAGCAGAGTCCGCAATGTCGCAACAATTCAACTCATTCAAGGAATTCTGGCCTCACTACGTGGCTGAACACAGCCAACCGACGACGCGCCTGCTTCACTTGCTTGGCACGAGCGCTGGCATCGCTTTTGCTGTGTTCTTTATTGCTAGCGGCAGATGGTGGCTTTTTCCACTTGGACTTGTCCCTGGCTATGGCGCTGCCTGGATTGCTCATTTCTTCATCGAAAAAAACAAGCCCGCAACGTTTCAGTATCCCTTATGGTCCTTCCTTGGCGACTATAAGATGATTGGGATGATGTTGGCAGGAAAAATGGGAGAAGAAGTCAAACGCGTCACTCGGTCTCGAATTGCAGAATGATCTCTCTATGAAAGGCAATATCCCAATTCCGGAACTTCCTCTCGCCGAGGATGTTTGGTTAATGGTGGTCGTAACGACGGTCCGCGAGCGGCGTACGCAACAGGGAAAACGATTTTGCGATGCACTGGCGCGAAATGCCACGGGCTCAATCCCGCTGAAGATCTGGTCCGAGGTAATCGATGCCTGTAAAGAGATCAAGCCCGGACTCTGGGGCATTACGGGACGTCTTGAGAGTTTCCAGGACCGGCTGCAGTTTGTAGTTGCGGAGTATCGCCCAATCACCCTTGAACAGTATCGGGAGCATCAGGGCGCGAATCCTGTGCTGCCTCTTGCTTACAGCCTGGATATTGAAACGTTGGCACTGCCGGACTTCCGCGAGCGGGTTGGACTGCAACTTGAACGCATCATGAGGCTCGGCAATATGCGACTGGAACAGCAACAGAGATATCTCGAAGACATCGCCGCAGAGGAAGAGCGTAGTTATCAACTCGGATCGTTGAGTTCGACCTCCGGGCGGGTTCTCTGTATAGCTGTCCAGGTGGGCCCGGTAGCAGGAATGGAGTTCGACGGTGTGCAGCAGACTCAAAGCGAGCATGTATTTGGCATCGACGCGGAGGGCAATGAGGAAACTGAGAAATATGCACTTACCGATTTTCTTAATCTCTTAAAGGAGTTTGACCCGGATACAGACGAGATAGTGGGTCACAACATTCTCGGTTTCGATCTTCCTTTCATCTTTCAGCGCTGTCTCGTCCACAACATTCCTGTGCGGAGGTTTGTCGACCTTTCTGAGTTTAACGTGCGCGGCGTTTTTGACACGATGCACCATTGGTGGTTAGGCGCCAAGCGTCACGTCAGTCTTGACGACATCGCGTGGTCTCTAGGTATCGAGTCGAGCAAAACGGCAGAAGCAGAAGGAAGCAAAGTGTTTGAGATGTACCAGGCCGGAAAGCTGGCCGCGATTCGCGAATACAACCTCAACGACGTACGCGTTACGCGCAAAGTTTACGAACGCATGGTGGCGTGTTTTGGGAGATAACTCGGAACATTTTCCTTTTTTCATTTCTCAGTTTCCATTTCTCATTCATGTCGTCCTCGGATGAAGCGTGCTCAACGCGCGCTGGTTGTTTCGCGTTCTGCTACCTTTTTCGATGAGTACTTAAGAGACGAGAAACGTAAATGGCAAAAATGGCGACTGAAAATTGAGCAACGTAATATGGAAAATGAACCGGCCCGTGAACGCGACGTCGTTTCATTTTTGCAACACAGGCTGGTAAACTATGAAGACTGAGTGAAGTCGGTAGTTGATGGAGAATGTTTGATGTCTGTTGCCGTTTTCTATGTTTTGTTTGGCCTCGCAGTTGGCACCTTGGTCGTGTGGCTGGTGCTACGGTCCAGGATCTCCCATGAATACGAGCGCGCCCGGGCCGAAACCGCTGCGCAACTGGCTACCGTTACAGAGCGGCTCGCAGGAAAAGAACATGAACTTAGAAAGCTCCAGGAGGCTTTCGACAAGCAAATAGTTGCGCAGGAAGCGGTAAGAGCGGAAACCACGCGACTGAAAGCTGCCCTTGAGGGGGAACGCCGTGCGGCGCAGGAACGAAGCGAGTCTTTCAAACAAGCCGGCGAAGAGTTAACTCAAAAATTCAAGGCACTCTCACGCGATGCATTAAAGGACAACAACCAATCGTTTCTCGAACTGGCAAAGGCCAACCTGGAGAAGATTCAGGAAACTGCCAGGGGCGATCTCGAATTGCGCAAGAGCGCGATCGACGAGCTGGTGAAGCCACTCAAGGAATCACTGGACAAAGTGGACGGCAGAATTGGCGAATTGGAAAAGTCACGGGCCGGGGCTTATGCCGAGTTGCGCGAACAGGTGAAGGCACTGGCAATGTCTCAATTGCAGCTTCAGGCGGAGACGGGAAACCTGGTGAAGGCTTTGCGCACGCCACATGTGCGCGGACGCTGGGGCGAGATTCAGTTGCGGCGCGTCGTCGAACTGGCGGGTATGCTCCAGTACTGCGACTTTGTCGAACAGGAAACCGTCGCCACCGAAGACGGACGTATTCGGCCAGACTTGATTGTTCGCCTACCCGGGAACCGAACGATTGTCGTAGATGCCAAGGTACCCTTCGATGCTTTTTATGAATCAATCTCCACAACGGATGACGAAATCCGCGGCGCGAGACTGAAAGACCATGCGCGGCTGGTGCGCACGCACATCGGCTACTTGAGCAAGAAATCCTATTGGGAGTCAGTGCAACCCACGCCGGAGTTCGTCTTGCTGTTTTTGCCGGGTGAAACCTTCTACAGTGCGGCGCTGGAAAACGATCCTAAATTGATAGAAGACGGTGTTGGACTCGGAGTGATCATCGCTACGCCCACCACCTTGATAGCCTTACTTAAGGCCGTATCATATGGTTGGCGACAGGAACAGATGGCAAGTAACGCTCACGAGGTAAGCAAGCTCGCGAAGGATCTGTACGACCGGCTGCGAACGTTTACAAATTACTTTGCAGATATCGGCAGAGGAATCGAGCGGGCTCTGGATTCGTACAATCGAGGTGTAGGCTCCCTTGAATCGCGCGTTCTCGTCACAGCGAGGAAGTTCAAAGAACGTGGTGCTATTGCCGGCGAGGAGATCGAAATTCTCGAACCAATCGACAAGATTACTCGACCCCTTCGTCTCGACGAAGGCGGCCTTTTTCCCGATGCCGTCGCTGACGAGCCCGAGCCCTTCGAGGATGAGCCCGTGCCATTATTTAGTCTCAAAGCCGCCAGCGGGGATGGCGAGTCGTGAGCCCGTACATTGCCGATTGCCAATTGTCGATTGCCAATTGTTTTCTTTGCAGCAGGGCCACCCATGTTAGGCAATGAGGAAAGGTTAAATTAAGAAGGAATCGGCAATTGGCAATCGGCAATCGGCAATCTAAAGAAATCTGGCTGGGACCTCTGCTGGGTAGCAATCGTGCGCGTCTCATCGAGCGATGCGCTGTGCTTGTCTCAGAGGGTCAAGCCGACAGTTTCCTCTATCTCGCCGCGTCACACCCGCTTCTGGAATTAGTAACTGAAGAAGTCCTTGACGGCAGCTCCAATCGTGGTGTCTGGGGGGAACTTCCTGTCTACCTTTTTCGAGGCCTGGTGCGTCGTATTCTCCTGAGTGCCGTCAATGAAACCGGCAGTCGCCTCCCTTCCCGCATTCCTATTGACCGAGAAGAACTGCCGCTGCAGCGCAGCTTGATCTCCCAGATCCTCGCGCGGCTGAAATCCCAGGGAAAACTGAAGGCAATCGGTCCCCTCGCCGGCCGCGAGGGGTGCGTCAATACTATCGCCACGCTGATTGGCGAAATTGAACGGGCCGCCAAGTCACCCGCCGAAGTAGCTGAGATAATCGCCATTCGCAGCCAGGATCTAGCGCCGCGAACAGGTGCGACGGACCGCGACCCACATCTGCAGATCGATTTTGACCGAGAGATTGCCCTGATCTATTCAACCTATAGCGAACTGCTAAACCGTCACCAACTAACCGAACAAGATGCGGATCAGTTGCGCGCGCTTTCTATTCTCAATGGTGAGCTTGATGGCCAGGCAGTCAGTATTCCCTGGCTGGCAAACGTGCAACTGCTTGTGCTCGACGGTTTCTTCGACTTCACGCCAGTGCAGGGCGAGATCCTGCGATGCTTGATTCCGCGGATTCCGGAAGTGCTGGTAAACCTCAATCATGACGAACTCAATCAGGAAATCTTCCTCCCATTTCAGGACACCATTGACCACCTGAAAGCTATCGAGCCGTTTGAGGTTAAACGAAACGCCGAGAGCCTTCTGACCACTCGCGGTGCGTTGTCGAACTTGCGCAAAGACCTGTTCAATCCTTCGCTGACTCAAGCGGAGCCAAAAAGCAATGAAGCCGAGGCTGATCAGGAGGTCGGTGCAGGAGGTAGGCGGCAGGAGGACACCGACGATCGACAGGCAGGGACAGCGGCCGAAATCACGTACTTCGAATGCGGCGATCGTGATACCGAGATTCGGGCCATCGCCAAGGAAATCAAACGACTGGTATTGCGGGAAGATTACAACCTGGCTGACATCGCCCTGGTCGTACGCCAACGGGCTTCTTATGCGGAGACCATTTCCCGGGTAATGCGCGAAGAGCAGTTGCCCTGCAATCTCGAAACACGCACTGAAGCCGGGGACATTCCCGCTAACCGCGCGGCGCTAAAACTCTTTGCCATCCTCGAACAGCTTTCTCGAGATGAAACTGCGCCACCAAGAACCTCTGAAATCGCGGATCTGATCAAGTCAGAATACTTCCGCCTGTGCGATGAGGATCTGAAGCTGCTTGCCGCGCAGTTTGACGCGCAGTATTCCGAGCTTTTGCGAGAACGCGATCAGCTACCCAACGCCAGATTTGAACAACGTCTAAAGGATCGCTATGGCGTTGGTGTTTGGAATGCCGATGCGCTCGAAAATGCGTTCGCATATGTAGGCAGCGAACTACGCGTTATTGATTGGTTGGCCCGGGCTCAGAAGCTAATTAAAGAGCTGCCTGCAGCCGAAGCCACACGAGAACTGTTCAACATCGAAACCGGGGAGCAAGGCCGCGATCCAGACGTTGCCGATCAACTGGAAAACGCGGAAACCGCGAAGGTTGAGGAGAAAGACGCCGAAAGGAAAAGACGACCATCGCGCGACGTTCACCCGGCGGCCTTCGCCTGGGCGGCGCTTGTCCTTCAGTCGTTTGCTGAGCGCATCCAGACAATGCCTAACGAAGGCAGACCATTGGATTTGCGCCTGGCATTGATGAAGCTCCTCGAGCAGTTTAACTTTCGCGATCAAATCGCCTGGCCCATAAGAAATTCGATAGAAGACCGCGACCTTCCCCAGGCGATCCTCAACTTCAACAGTCTCGAAGCGCTGCGACGTGCCTTTGTCGCCGCGATTAAGAGCATTGAGATCGCCGCCTCTATCGGTCGGCCTGAAAAAGAGCCGCCGGCAATAAAGCTCGCTACGTTTCTGGAGGAAGTACGACGTTGCCTGGGTTCGCTGTCACAAGTTTCTGGTGCCGCCGATCGGGGCGGCTTGCGCGTATTGGAAGCTACCGATGTGCGCGGCCTACGCTTTCGCGCGGTGTTCATTGCCGGACTGGTCGAAGGCGGTTTTCCGCTAAGAGCTTCGCGCGATTGGATCTATCCACACGAAGAGCGCGAGCGACTGAAGCGAGACGGTTTGACCTTGGAAGACATCTCACCCGCCACCTTGCTGAAGGAAGAACATTACTTTTATCAATCGGCGTGTCGCGCTACTGAGCACCTTTACCTGAGCCGGCCGCTGTTGTTGGATGACGACTCTGAAACCGTGCCGTCCTACTACATTGATGAAGTAAGACGCGCTATTGCTCCTCTTAAAGTTGAATCTGTGCCGATTCGTCGAGACTATGAAGGTAAGAACCTTGACTGCGCTTCCAGCACCAACGAACTGTCAGTTGCCCTGGTGCGCCAGCAGGAGCGTCATCTCCATCGAGGAGAAAAGCGGGAGCTTCAGTCGGACCCGCGAATTAAACGGCTGCTGACCCTGGCGCGTAACGACGGACTTGTCAGCAACTCGGCCCTGCGCCGTCTTGAAATTGAGCGCGAGCGCGCTGGTAACCTTTTTGGTCCATACGATGGAGAGATCACTGACCCGAACTTGATTGCCTTGCTGAACCAGAGATTCGGACCTGACTTTGTTCACAGTGCGAGTGGGTTGAGCATCTATGGCAACTGCGCCTACCGCTTCTTCGGTTTGCGTATTTTGAAGTTGGAACCGCGCGGAGAGGCGGCGCTCGATCTGCAAGCCATAGACGCAGGCAAACTGCTGCACGACATCCTGCGTCGCTTCTTCGAGCAACATCGTCGCCAGCCGCTAAATGAACTTGCTCGGGAGCAGCTTCGGCGAGAGCTGGCTGATATTGCGGACCGCGTCTTCGACGAACATGAACAAGTTGTGCCACCGCTCAACAAACAGATTTGGAAGATCGACCGCGAGATACGCAAAATTCTGCTGGACCAGGTGCTGTTGTATGAATTGGAAATTCAGCAAAACTCGGCAGCCACGGGAGTCTTACCGGCTTACTTTGAGGTCGGCTTTGGCGGCTTTAAATCCGCGGCGCGTGACCCGCACTCGAAAGATAAACCACTGGAACTGGTTCGTTCGACGTTCGTGGGCGAAGAAGCCATGAAGATTAGCGGGCAAATCGATCGGGTGGATCTGGCAAAAGACAAAACGTTGATTGCTTACGACTACAAATTGTCAACAGGCTCCAGCACGGACGACATGAGATCCGGGCGCAGCCTACAGCTACCAATCTATCTGGAAGCTTTGGAAAAGTTGATTCTTCCAGATCATCCAATCGCCGGGGGAGGCTACTACGTGATCCGCGGCGGTAATGAACGGCGCAACAAGGGTCTGCATCGGGCGGAGGCGTTGCAGTACTCAAAACTCAAAGCAAATGTGAACAGCGTCGTGTCTGAAGATGAGTGGCAGCGTATCCGTGAAGAAGTGATCGCAAAAATTTGGGAGTTTCTCGATCAGATGCGTGCGGGACACTTCAGCGTGAATCCTTCAGAGAAGGAAAAAACGTGCAGGTTTTGTGACTTCAAGGCTGTCTGCCGCTACGATCGTTATCGGATTGAGAGGAAGATATAGCGTTACCGCAAGGGGGCGGTAGCCGCAAAAGGAGAGCGGTCATTAAACAAAAGCGCCAACTAGAACCTGAACAGGCAGCGGCCGCTTACGAGATCACGAAGCACATCTCGGTAACCGCCGGCCCGGGCTCTGGCAAAACCACAGTGCTGGTCGAGCGTTACCTGCACATTCTTCGCGAACGAAACCTCCCCATTGATCAAATCGTCGCCATCACATTCACCAATCGCGCCGCCAACGAAATGCGCGAGCGGCTTCGAGCGCGACTCAATGAAACCCTGCTTACGGCTTCGGGGGATCAGAGAAAACGTTGGTTAGGTTACAAGCGCACGCTCGATGGAGCGGTGATCACTACCATTCACGGTTTCTGCGCGCGCCTGCTTCGCGAATTCCCGGTGGAGGCCGGCGTCGATCCGCAGTTTCTCTTGCTCGACGAACATCGAGCGGCGATGTTGCTGGAGTCGGTCGTCGAGGAAGCACTGTCACACTTCATTAGCTCAGGCCACGTAGAGATTTCCCGATTAACCCTGGGAGTGGGGCGGGCAAAGCTAGCCGCCGCCCTGGCTCAACTCTATCGCGAGGTACGTGGCCAGGGTCTCTCGTTGGCTGATTTGGCAATGAAGACCGCAAACAGCCATTCAACTGAGGACGATCACGCCCGCGCAGTTGTCGACCTCTCGCGGGCGATGAATGATTTTCTGCTGTTTCGAAGAATGACGCCCGCTGCGAGAAACAATCAAGCCGAAGTGAGTTCAGCATGGTCCGGACTGCAGTCGTTAGTCCAGAGCATTCCGGAGCGGGAAGGGCTGGCCGACTACTGTCGCGGCATAGAGGGTTTTCGTAAGGTGCGTCCTTCGGCCACAGGAGATATAAAGCCGCACGTAGCAGCGTTGGATGAACTGCTATGGGCAAAGGATCTGCTGGGGCGCGTGCCGCAAATCTGTCTGGATTTATTTGCCAGGCACTATGCGCTCGAGATGGTAATGCTGCTAACGCACATTGACGAACGGCTCAACGAAGAGAAGCAGAAACTATCAGCACTTGATTTCGACGACCTGGAAGTGCGCGCGCTTGAATTATTGGCGCGACCGGAAGTTGTAACGCGCGCTGCTGAGCGCTACAAGTTTTTTCTTGTCGACGAGTTTCAGGACACGAATGATTTGCAACGCCACTTGCTCGAGCGGCTCGCTTTGCAAAAATCCCGACGTGAAACCGCAAACCTGTTCATTGTCGGAGACCGTAAGCAGTCAATTTACGGTTTTCGCGGCGCGGATGTGGACGTCTTTCGCGAGCTGACTAAAACCTTAAACGCAAATGGCGGGGAAGAAAGACAACTGCTCCTGAATTTTCGCAGCCAGCCAGCGCTGATTCATTTTTACAATTATCTTTTTCGCCGCTTGTTCCAACCAAAAGAAGAAATAACGGAACAGGAACGAGTAGAACTCGGATACGTCGGACATGAGCCCAGTGAAGCGAAGCGCGAACTGCGTGATGGCGGTCCGCTGGTTGAGGTGATGATCACGACCGAGACTTCTGGAGATAACGGCGATCCCAAGGCAGAGCAAACGTCGCGCGAACTTGATGCTGAGCAACTAGCACAACGGATCATTCTTCTCACTGGGATTGATATTACTGCTCCGATGAATACCGACAGCGCGACTACCGGTCGTGTTGTTCGGCACAGCGACATCGCGCTTCTGTTTCGGGCGATGACCAACGTGGGCATTTATGAGTCAGCCTTTCGGCGCGCAAATATTCCCTATCAGACGGTGCTCGGGCGGGGATTCTACGAGCGGGAAGAGATCACAGACTTGATCCAGTTGCTGCGGTTTCTGGATAACAAGACGGATGAGCTGGCGTTGGCCGCCGTACTGCGTTCTCCGTTCGGTGGCATTTCCGACAATGCTCTGCTGGCTCTCCGTTGCGCGCCCTGGCTGAATGAAGTCGATAAGGGAGATCCACTCCGCCACTTCACCCAAACGCGCAAACTGTTTAAGGCGCTACAACGGCATCGAGAAATAGCTTTCATCAGTGACGAGGAACACGATCTACTCGATCGGGTTGCCGTTCTTGTCAAAGAATTGGTTGCGCGGCGCCATCACTATCCGATTGGCAATCTGCTGCGGTTCGCGGTTGATCAATCGGAGTACATGACCGTGATCGCGGGTACCTTTGACGGCGCACAGCGGTTGGCGAATGTCCAGCGACTCTTCACGCTCGCCGAACGTTTCGAACGATCGGGCACGCACCTGATTCGCGACTTTGTTCGCTATGTAGAGGAATTCGAAGCGATAGGTAGTCGTGAGAGTGAAGGCCAGATCGACGAAGCCACAAACGCAGTGCTCCTGATGACCATTCACCAGGCAAAGGGTCTCGAGTTTCCCATCGTCATCATCCCCGAGCTGCAACGCTACTCAAAGGTTTCCGACAATTGGTTTCTGCTGGACCGTCATCGCGGTTTGACTCTGAAGGTGCCGGATGGACGCGGCAAGTTAGTTTCGGGTTGCACGTTTAATCGTTTCGAACAGCGTCACGTCTGGCGGGAACAGTTTGAGAGTATGCGCTTGCTCTATGTCGCTACAACACGTGCGCAAGACCGGTTGATACTATCGGGCACCACCAAAGACCGCGACAAACTTGGCGCGAAGGGCGACACCTGGCTCAACTGGATCTGGCAAACACTTGAACTGCCCGCACCAACCTGTAGCGGCAATATAGACCTTGAGGAGCAGGACACCCGTCAGAATGCCCAGTTTGAGCTGATGCTCAACCTTGCCGACCAGCAGCAAGTGGTTTCTCCGGAGACGCAGCCCATTGGGATTACCGGACAGCAGGAACGAACTCTTGCGGAACAACCGGCAGAAGGTCCGGGCTCACTCTCAGAAGCTTTTCCACTCTTGCGCCCAATAGGAGTGGAACGCGATCGGGCGGTACACCGCTTTAGCGTCACGCAGTTGATCAACTATCAGCGCTGTCCGCGCCAGTACTATTTCGATCGTATTCTGCATGTGCCGGCACCTGATGAGATGGCTGTGTGGAACGACGCCGAGGCTCCCGAACCACCTGCAAATCTGACCGCCACACTGAAAGGCGCTGTCATCCACCGCTTTTGTGAAAGCTATTCACTGGGCGAGGGGGTAGAAGCCAGACTGCGGCGGAGCCTTGACGATGTGGTTGGCTTGCGCCAGGCAGAACTTGCCGATCGTTTGCTCGATATCGACAGTGAAGAAGCGTTAAAGGAGTTGCTACCTTTCGCCCGGAATTATCTTTCGAGCGATGTGTTTCAGAGAATTGAGAGGGCAAGGAAAGCGGCGGGAGATGTGGTTACCGGCGTTCCTGCCGCCGGTCCGGGTCTCTGGAGTGAACTTGGTTTTCGTTTACGCCGGCCACAGGGGATCCTGACAGGAACGATTGACAAGTTGTTGATTCTTCCGTCACAGAGCAGTACAGGTTTCGACATTGAAATTATCGACTTTAAAAAGAACCGCATTAGCAACCCGGCTTAGCAAAAGTCGCAGGCACCTTCGTTGCAGAGTGCCGAAGCCAATCCACAGCCCACGGAAGTTCAAGCGGTTAATCCTTCCAGCGGCGCGGCTTCCATGGCGGCTGCGAGACGCGCCCGCGGTCCGTTTGTCAGTCCAACCCAATTCTCTTTGGATTTTTCTGATCCGACGCAGGCGGGAAGCGAATCGACTCCGGCGACTGGATCCAGCGCCACTGTGGCCAGGGAGCCATCAGCAATCGGTGTGCATCCGACGAAAGATCAAATCCGTTTCGTCGCCTCAGACTATGAACTGCAAATGCAAGCGTACGCGCTGGCCGTTCTCGAGTTGATACCGCGTCTGGTGCACTCTGAGAGCAATATCAAGGTTACGCTTCATTTTCTCGAGCCCAATGTAGAATTCCACCTCCCCCAGGCTATGCTAGCCCCTGATTCCTGCTCGCAAGCGATCGACAAGGCGATGATGCAATTGATCTCGTCCCGCGAACCTGAGCATTATCTGGTCCGTCCCGCTCAGCATTGCCGCAGGTGTAGCTTCTTGCGAATCTGTACGGCTGGTAGCCAATGGATGGCGGAGCAGAGGGCGATTACTATGTGATTCTGATTCCACGAGCGAACTTACTCGGAAAATTCGAGATAACGGGTGAAATTCGGCGTTCTGTTACGAAAATCTTGCGAAATAGTCAACTTTATTGTTGACACGTTACAATAATCACGTATAATTTCGCACATTCGTTCTTTGATCGGGCTTTGCAGCTTGCATGCTCAGGTGCTCGGAAGCGGCTAAATATTATTGCTTTGGAAGCCGCGCGTGGATTTATCTCACCCGTTCTAACGCACCGCTAGACTCCGGAATCGGTCCAGGTGGTACGATTCTCAGTCCTTTGTAATCGCCAACCCTTATCTACCCGAACCTGCCCGCACAATTTAGCCCCGCCAGTCCCCCGACTGGCGGGGCTCTTCTCTTTAAAATCTTGTCCTCCTCGGTTGATGTTGGCTGGAGTCTCCGTCAAACAGAACCATGGCCTGAAGCCGCTACCCGGGCCACCGGTGAATGCTCGTCAACCAAGATGGTCGATTCGTGGTGGGGAACAAACACGCCGGCCATATCCGCAAAGAGCTCTTCGTACTGATCCACGATCCGATCCCAGTCGTAGTATTTTTGGACGCGAATCTGAGCGCGGTTGCGGTAAGAGTGAACAAGTGAGCTATCGCGCAGCACGCGCTGCAGCTTTTCGGTCAGATCATATTCGTCTGCATAAGGAATTCCGGCGTCACCAACTGCTTCGATGTTCTCAGGAGTGGCGAGCGTTAAAACGCAGTTGCCGTAGCCCATTGCCTCCAGCAAGGCTGGATGTGTTCCTCCGACCTCGGTTGCGTGTACATAACAATAGGCGTTCTGCTGAAGTGCTCGATAGTCCTGCCCGAAGACAAATCCCGTAAAGATAATTCTTCTATCACCGCGCGCGCGCGCTTTGAGGTTGTTAATGTAATCATGCGCGTAGGGAGCGTCTCCCACAACAAGCAACTTATAAGCGGTCCTTACTTTCTTGAAAGCCTCGATTACTAGCTCAGCATTATTTTCAGGCTCGAGTCGAGATACATACAAGACGTACCGGTTTGGTTCCACACGCCACCTTCGCACAGTATCGCGATCCGGCTTTCGTTCCACCTCCGACCCGTAAGCGATCATCGTTGATGGCGCATTGTACCGGCTAAGATAATAGTCCTGAATTACCTGAGCATCCGTTACTGTGACATTCGGAAGGATGGTGGATAGCCGTTCGGCCAGTAGATAGTAACGCCGGCCCAGCCAGTTCCATTTCTTTCGTTTGTGCTCGAGGCCATCTACATTAATCGCGACCGGCGTGCCGGTGATTCTCAGTATGGATGCAAAAGGGGCGTTCGCGGCGTTGCAAATTAAAGCGGCATCAAAACGTGCAGGTACTGCGTGCAAAGCAGAGAGAAATGCATGAATAACGGTATCGAAGTACTTATGGCGGATGGTAGGTAGGACCTTTAGTTGCACGCCATGATATTCGAGTTGGCGAGGCGAAACATAATGGGCCCGGCAATAGACGGTGACCTGGTGGCCGCGGGCAACAAGACGAGTAGACAAATGTTCCGCGAAGGTTTCAAAACCGCCGTAGCTGGCTGGTATGCCACGGGTTCCAAGAAGGGCTATACGCATAGCGTCTGGGGAAACTCACCGCCTCCGAATAGTTAACTTGGTCTAAGGAGCAGCGCTCTGTGCAAACTGAGCGACTGAAACAGCATTATCGGCTGCCCGTCGGTAAACTTCAAGAGTACGCCTTGCTGTCTCCCTCCAGTCGAACAATCGAGCTCGGTTCAGGCCCTTGGCGCGAAGCTTAGATCGCAAATTGGGACTATCTATCACCGTCCCGATAGCGGCCGCAATGGCATCGATATTAAAAGGATCCACCAGCAACCCGGCGTCGCCGACCACCTCGGGTAGACTGGCTCTATTTCCTGCAATTACCGGCGCGCCACACTTCATGGCTTCCAGGGGTGGCAAGCCAAAGCCTTCGAAGTAAGATGGATAGACAAAACAGAGCGCTCCTGAATATAGTGCGGGCAAGTCGCCTTCCGGTACATAACCGGTGACAATCACGGAAGCACCGGATCTCAACTTCTCGATCGAGCGCAATGTTTCACCGTAAAGCCAGGCATTTTTGCCGACGATTACAAGTTGCGGCACCGAACCTGGGGCCCGCGTGCGCAGGAGACTTGCGTGAGCTGCGATCAGCCGGTTCAGGTTCTTCCGCGGCTGAATCGAGCCCACGGAGAGGATGTATTCTTGCTCTATGCCATAAGTGTGTCGTATGCGTTGAAGTTCTCTTATATCGTCAACTCGTTGAAAGTGGTTCGCTGCTGCAAGGGGAACAGCGGTTACAAGTTCAGGAGAGATCCCATAGGTCTCGATTATGTCAGATCGTGCATGTTCCGAAAGCGCAAGAATTCTGGCAGCTCTGCGGGCTGAGCGGCGGACCGTCAACCGAAGCTGGGCACGGCTGCGCCGATTAAAAGTCTCCGGCAAGTGCTCAAAGGAGAGGTCGTGAATGCTGACTACGAAAGGACAAGGAGCGAAGGGCGGTGCTGTGAACTGAACGTGCAAAATATCGACGGGATGTTTCCGTAGCTCTGCGCTTAGCGTGAGAGGAATGCGAATAAGTGGGGTGTGTGGAAGTGTCTTACGAACAGTAAAGTTGGGCCACCTGTTGCGGAACCTTTTTACGGCCTCATCCCGGGTTACATAGAGCGTATAACTATTGACGGAATCTATCTCGGCCAGCGCTTCGATGAGGTTCGTCGCATAACTCTCATTGCCGGCAACGCCAGCGCCAACAGAGTGAGCATCGATTGCAATACGCAAGTGTCAACCTGCTCCGGATTCAAAAACAACCGTGTAAGAAAGTGAGCAAGATCAAGCCACAGAATGGCGTGCGACTCAGGGCAAGAAACTATTTTGGATCGGTCACAAGCTAGAGTGACGCGTGCAACCTGTAAACCTAAAGGACAAGCTAGGGTCGAACTCTCTTTCAATAAGCCCGCTCTCGGTGAGAGCACTCACCCCGGGGTCGTCGCTCCTATTTGTTCTTGCCGGCGGCTGAAACCTTGGCATCGCCCCCTTGTTGTCCACGCGTGTCGCGTTCTCGAATGCGCGCCGCTTTCCCACGCAATTGACGCAGATAGTAAAGTTTCGCGCGCCGCACACGACCTCTCTTCACGACATCGATGTGGTCGACGATAGTTGCATGAAGCGGGAAGATTCTCTCAACCCCGACTCCGAAGCTGGTCTTGCGGACAGTAATTGTTTCTCGGGCTCCACCGTGTTTGCGGGCGATAACAACCCCTTCAAAGGCCTGAAGTCGCTCTTTGGTCTCAGACTCCTTGATTCGCACGTGAACGCGCACCGTGTCGCCCGGTTGAAAGTCCGGGATATTGCTGCGCAGCTGCGTATTTTCCACACTGTCTAGTCGGTTCATTTCAGTTGCTCCAAGACCAATATTATTGAGTATAAAGTCTAAAGGCTCGTTTGCGTCCCGTGAAACTCCGAAACGATGTCATTTCAATAGGTCAGGGCGATTTCGTTGGGTCTTCTTCAATGCTTCCGCGCGGCGCCAGCGCGCGATTTCCTCATGATTACCCGTCATCAGAACGTCGGGAACATGCATTCCGCGAAGTACCGCCGGTCGCGTGTATTGCGGATGGTCGAGCAAGCCTTCAGAGAAGGATTCGTGCACGGCCGAAGTCTCACTACCTAAAGCGCCTGGCAACAAACGCACTAATGCATCGATTACGACCAACGCAGCGGGTTCACCGCCGGAAAGAACATAGTCGCCGATTGAGATCTCGTCCGTCACCAGAGCCTCAGCAACTCGTTCATCCACACCTTCGTAACGTCCGCAAATGATAACAATCTGATCTGCGGTCTTCGAAAGATCATCCGCAAGCGCCTGGGTGAACACCTGACCCTGCGGTGAAAGAAGAACCACTCGTGTCCTGGCGTCGTAATCCTCACGCTTGCCGCTACCCGTAAGATCGTCGACCGCGGCAAAGATGGGCTCAGCTTTCAGCACCATCCCATCGCCGCCACCAAAAGGACGGTCGTCGACTATATGATGTTTGTCGCTCGTCCACGTACGCAGGTCGTGCGCTTTCGTCTCAATCAGTCCGGCGGCGCGTGCTCGCCTGATGATTCCGAAATCAAACGCTTCGCGAAAGAACTCAGGAAAAATGGTAATGATGTCAAAGCGAAGCATGGCCATTCGGCGAACAGATTTGCGTCTAAGACTCTCCGCTCCAGCCAGGTTGCGTGGAGTTCCATGGTAAAACCGCAAATCAAAAATCAAAAATCAAGGATCAAAAATCTACAATTCAAGAAGTCCTTCCGGCGGATCGATCTGGACGCGTTTGCTGCCGATGTCAATGTCAACGACGATCGACTGAACCATCGGCACAAGGTGGTCCTGCTGCGCGTCGTTGGCGACGACAAGCATCTCGACTCCGCCTCCGATTCTCATCACCTCGCGGACGTGACCGATTGGCGTACCGCCGACGGTTTCAACTACACACCCTTCCAGTTCCCAGTCATAAAAGTGACCTTTGGGAAGTGGAACGCGCTTCGACTCAGGGACAGCAAATTCATAGCCAACCAGGTCGATTGCAGATTCAATATTGTCATATCCAGCCAGCTTCAGCACTACGCGTGTTTGGTGAAGCCAATAGCTCTGGAGCTCGATCATCCGGCGCTTTCCATCCGGAGAAACCGCAATCAAGTGAGAGATGCCGTCAAACCGATGCGGAAAATCTGTCAAAAGTTCTGCTTCAATTTCACCCTTCAGGCCTCTGGTTTTTAGGGCGCGGGCGACGGCCACGAGGGGCTCCGCAAGCTCCGGCAGGTCTTCATTCATTTGACAAATTCATTCCACGATTTCCAGCACAAAACGGTGCTTTTTCTTTAGGCTGACAGCATGGGTCAACGCGCGCAGGGCGCGTACGGTCCGACCCTGCTTGCCGATCACTTTTCCCATGTCATCAGGGGCGACGCGAATCTCAATCAAGGTTGCATCGTTGCGGTTAATTTCCCGGACGTCAACGGACCCGACATCGTCCACCAATGCCTTAACGATTATCTCGACAGTTTCTCGCATTTATTTACCCACAACTCTTGGGATCACAACTGAGGTCTTATCGCGTCAACTCCTTGGAGTGCGGGGACCTGTCACCGCTTTCGGCCCACGGCGACTTGAACGCGCGACCTTGCATTCAACGCCAAGCGGGCTAAGACGGGTCCCGGCTGGCTAAAGCGTCAGCTCGGCGCAGATTACCTAGACGCTAGCTGCCTGCTCCGACGTCGCTTGTGCTTTCGCGCTGGCTTTAATTAGCTGACTCACTGTTTCAGTTGGCTGCGCTCCCTGCCCCAACCAATACTGCACCCGATCAAGCTTAAGATTGATCTCAGCAGGCCGCCTCGTAGGATTATATGTGCCTAGGTTCTCGAGGTAGGCGCCGTCACGCTTTGATTGCTTCTCCTTCACAATAATCCTGTATGAAGGTCTTTTCTTCGCGCCCGTGCGCATTAATTTTATTGCTAGCACTCGTTACCTCCGATAGTGGCCGTTTCGTTTAAAATAGCTGATGAGCTACACCGTTCTCGCAACACCTCTATCTTCTTCTTTTCTTCCGCTTCTTCTTCATTTTCTTTCTTGATGGCCCCGCCGGCAACGCTGGGTCTTCACCGTTGCCGGCCATACCACTCAGTTCGGGCATACCCGTCATGCGCCGCACCATTTTGCTCTTAAGGCCGCCCCCACCAAACAATCCTGAACCTGAAAGCTGGCGCATCATTTGCCGCATCTCCGTATACTGCTTCACCAGTTGATTGACTTCGGCGACCGACGTTCCTGATCCGCGCGCAATCCGCCGGCGGCGATTCGCGTTTAGTACCTTATGATCCGTGCGCTCCTGCCGAGTCATCGAGTCGATGATCGACTCGGTGCGTTTCAGCTCCTTCTCCATCAGCTTCGCCTGCTCGTCATCCAACTGCGGCATCCCCATGCCGCCTAGCAGTTGATCGGGCAATAGCTTCATGATCTTGGAGAAAGAACCCAACTTCTTGACCTGCCGCAATTGCGAACGAAAGTCGTCCAGAGTGAATTCATTCTTCTGAAGCTTCTTTAACTGCTCCTCAGCTTCAGTCTGGTCAACCTTTGACTGAACTTCTTCGATGAGCGATAGAACGTCGCCCATTCCCAGAATTCGCTGGGCAATTCGGTCTGGATAGAAAGGCTCGAGCGCGTCGTATTTTTCGCCGACGCCGACAAACTTCACCGGCTGGCTGGCCGGTCATCGCGTCAGCTACAAAGAGAATCTCCACGGGATGCGTCTCGGTTTTAATCCGGACCAATTCATCCATCAGTGCTTCATCGATATGAAGCCGTCCGGCGGTGTCGATTAACAGAGTGTCGAAGCCCGTCTGCTGTGCATGCTTGAACGCTTGCCGCACGAGCGTAAGCGGATCGTTGGTTTCAGACTGTTCAAAGATCTGTTGGCCAGTCGCCTTCGCAATGACCTTCAACTGTTCGCGCGCAGCCGGACGGTAAACGTCTACGGAAACCAGCAGCGGTTTGCGATCCTGATTGAGCGCAAGCCAGCGAGCTATCTTTCCTGTCGAGGTAGTCTTACCGGAACCCTGAAGCCCAACGATCATCACGACGTTGGGGATCTGCTTGGTAAAGACCAGGCGCGACGATTGGCCACCGAGCAAATCTACCAGCTCGTCATAGACAATCTTGACGACCTGTTCCGAAGGCTTGAGATCTTGCCAGACTTGCTGACCTTCGGCCTTCTCCTTAACAGAAGCGATAAAGTCTTTTGCGACCTTATAGTTGACATCAGCTTCCAGGAGCGCTAACCGAATTTCCCGGAGCGCAGCGTCAACGTGTTCCTTCGTCAAGACGCCTTCGCCGCGCAAATTCTTGAGCGTCCGCTTAAGCTTGTCCGATAGAGATTCAAACATAGAACACAGGCGAAGTTCCGCGCTGGAGACGGAAACGGAAAGGATAGCGGCCACCCTAGATCGTGTCAAGGTAACGACTGGCGGGGATTGGTCTCTCTGCTAAATCGCTCAATTGAAAGGTGTAAGCCGGCTACGCGGAAGTATTTCGGACTTGGAAAAAGACGGGATAGAGTGGGGAAGTTATTCAATTAGTTATTTAAGGTGATTAGAGCGGCGGTGGGATGTCCAACGATTAAGGGAATAGTCCCCGGGGACGTCTACCCGAATACCGTCTCTCATAGGAGCGGTGACGTTTGGGAGAGAACGTTGCCGCTCTTACTCTGACTGCCTGACACAATCCAACATCAGCATGCTTGTCTAATGGTTTAGAATAAATTTCCGTATTTTGGAAATAACCTCGCCATTTGTGATTCAGAGTTCCATGACTGCCAAGATTGCAGGATTTGATCGCATCTTTCCCTTGAAAGGTAAGGTGCGCGAGAGTAGGTGTCGGTGTTTGCAAGGGCGTGCTATAACACACGATATTTCAAAAAACGAGTCCCGATCATTTCTGGAGGAATCCCAAGGGATGCAAAGGAGCGAAACGAGAATGCGAAACGAGAGATGGAACATCATCTTGGTATTAGGATTTTTACTGGTAGCCGCGCTTGCCTGTAAGTTCGGTGTGTCCACCGCTAACATCAGCGGCCTAAAGATTGGCAAGGATAAGAGCGTTAGCAAGGAGACCAGCAGTTTCGGTCGGAGCGATACAATCTACGCAATCGCGGAGATTTCAAATGCACCGGACAAGCTCAAGGTAAAAGGGCGCCTGGCTGTGGATAATGTCGAAGGACAACAAAAGGGTCCTATTCCTGGCTTGGAGGATACTGTGGAATTACCGGGCAGCGGTACAGCGATCTTCACTTTCTCGCCACCCGCAGCAGGCTGGCCCAAGGGCAAGTATAAGCTGGAGGTTCTTATGCTGAATCAGGACGGCGAACAGAAGGACCAAAAGACGGCCAGTTTTACGGTTTCCTGAGAGATTAGGACCATTTCATCGTGATACATTCTCGCGGCCAATTAACTTTTCCGCGTGATGATGACTTGCAGGAAAATCGATTTTCCCACAGCCCTTTTGGAAATGAGCTGCCAATCCTGAGAATCACGGTTCTAGACTTTGGACGCTTGAGATTTATTTTTAGCACTGGTAAACCGCCTGTTCACGTGCTTCCAGCGTTGCCGCTAATTTCTTATCGCAGTCAACATTCACGCGGGACCTTTTGTCTTGGAGTGGCCGTTGGTTTAACCAACATTGGTTAATCAATCTCAGAACCTAATCACCCTCGACTGACAGAAAGCGGTCGGCGTGCGTTTTGTAAGTTACGCAATCCTCGTCTTTTCTAGAAGAAACTAGGGAAAAGCTGGTGGACGGCCTCTATTTGGTGTGTTAAGTTCTAGGGGTTTAAATAACAAGTTACGCCTTCCGCGTTTTGGGGCGTACCTCCGACCTTATTTCCTTCACAGTCGAAGCGCCATTCGAAAAGCGTCGTTGCTGTGCTTTTAAAGGGTTAAATGAGCAAACGTGTATCATCTGGGCCCCCGGCCGCAGTGAGAAATGGCGGACGCGGGGTCGTCGATTTGGCCGTTGCCCGTGTGCGCCTGCGTTCTGGTCATTCTTCCCACGAGTCGCTAATTCAGGAGTTAGACAAGGTACATTCGCTTCTGGATCAAGGGCTCACCACCGAAGCTCGCTCGCGCCTGGCGTCATTAATCTCTGCGGCGCGTACTTATCCGACCGTATTAGCACTCGCACGATGCGCGCTCGCCACTGCGTTGGAGATGCAAGGCCATTATCGTGAGTCGTTGGCGGCCGTGGCGATGTACGAAACGTCCGAGTCGCGAGCAAAACTCGACTCCGAAGCTATTCGCTGTCTCCTCGTTCAGATTGGCCTGGCTTACAACTACAACGGAGACCACCCCAAGGCTGTGGCAATTCTAAAATCCGCGTTGCGCGATTTGTCCGAGAGCAGCACGGATGGGAACCTTGGACCGATCTACGGCGCTCTGGCGCGCGTCTATCGCGCCATAAGTGAATATCCTATAGCGCGCGATTACGGTCAGCGAGCACTAGACCACTTCCGTCAAACCGGAGAATGGCGCGGACTCGCCGAAGCATACTTCGGCATCGCGATGGCCGATACGCAGGAAGGAAATTACGAATCAGGCCTCGAAAACTTCGAACAGGCACTCAAGCTGATCGGAGATAACCCGGCCAGCTATTTCCTCGGGAGAATTTACGCGAACATGGCCGGTGCCTGTTGGTTCCTCAAACGTCCTCAGGAAGGCATTCGCTATCATGAAAAGGCTATCACTTACTACGAGCGCACCGACCATAAAACAAATGCAGCGGATGGTTACAACAATCTTGGCATGAACCTGATCCTCCTGGGGCAGTGGGGTCGAGCGCAGGAGACTTTGGAACGCGCACTGTCGCTCGCAACCGAAGTGGATGAACGGGGCGACAAGGTGCCGATGATCCTCGACTCGTTGGGCGAACTAAACATGCTGCGCGGCGACCTGGATGAGGCCAAATCTTATCTTAAGCGTGCTGTAGCGCTGGCCACCGAAAATGGTAACAAGTGGTACGCCGGGCAGGCTTTGCGGACGCTGGGTCGGTGTTACCTCGCAATGGAGGATGCGGCGCGCGCGCTTGCCAGGGGAAAGGAAGCATTAGTTCTGGCTGAAAGCATTGGTGACCGCCAGGCCCTCTGCGAGTCGCGCCTGCTACTGGCAGAAGCATATCTGCACCAGGGTGAACTGGGTGAGTTTGCTACCGAACTGCGAAAAGTGACTGCGGAAATAACCGACTCACCCACAGATCTCAGTTTTGCCGGTGAGGCTCAGCGGCTCTCGGGGTTGCTCGCACTGCTTCAGTTGGATGCTGCTGCTGCGGCGCAACATTTTGGCAGCAGTGTCTCGATCTTCGACATGCTCGGGGATCGCTACCGTGCTGCGCGCGCTTACTATGAACTTGGGCGTGCTTACGCTGTAGCGCAGCCAAACAGGGCAATGGAACAACTGTCCCGAGCAGTCAACATTTTCCGCGAGCTCGGGGCGCGTATCGACCTAGCCCGTGCCGAACAAGCTGTTAACAACCTCGATCGCTCCGCGCCTGAGCCGAGCTTTGAACAGTCGACGCTGACTCAACTATTAACTTTGCGTCTGGCTGAATCGGTGGCGTCACGAGAACTCCTATTGCGCGAGCTCGCGGCCATCATGCATCAGGAGACAACTGCGCAGTGTGTCTTGATCACTGAACAAGGCGAAGACCGTCGCCCTCGCGTTGTCATTGCGCATGGCTGCAAACCGGACGAGAGCATAAAGATCGCAAATCAACTCGACCAATTAGACACCGACAAAGAGCGAGAGAGTTACGCTAAGAAGCATGACGTGGCAATCATTCCCCTCCGATCTTCCAGTGCTCCACCCGCGACTCTCTACATTGCGCCGCGCAACCGCGCGAACCTCCCAGGTGGGATGACAATGGAGCCGCTTCTGAAGGTTGTGGGACTCGTGATGGATGTTTGCGCTTTGCGCGCGAACGCGCACAGGAGCACCGAGCAGCAAGAACCTGAGGAACTGGCCGGTACTGGTTTGATGTCGGGGTTCATCCATTCCAGCCCGGCGATGACGCTGCTGGTTGCTGAGGTCCACAAGATTCGATCCTCAAACGTCACTGTGCTGGTGACAGGTGAATCAGGCACTGGTAAAGAGCTGGTTGCGCGCGCGATACACTCTTTGTCTTCACGCCGCTCCAAAGTTTTTGTGCCTTTTAACTGTACTGCCGTGCCAAAGGAGCTTTCCGAAGGTTATCTCTTTGGCTATCGGCGGGGCGCCTTTACAGGTGCAGTGGCGGACTCTCAGGGTGTGATCCGAACGGCTGCGGGCGGGACGCTTTTTCTCGACGAAATCGGCGACCTGCCTCTGGATCTGCAACCCAAGCTCCTCAGGTTTTTGCAGGACGGCGAGATTCAGCCCCTGGGCGATTATCGCAGCCACTAACTCCGATCTCGAAGAGATGGTTGCCCAGGGGCGTTTTCGCGAAGACCTGTATTATCGCCTCAACGTGATCCGACTGCGCGTACCTCCCTTGCGAGAGCGTCGTTCAGAAATTCCCGCAATCGTTAATTATTACATTAACCACTATTCCTCAAAGTTTGGGCGCAAGGGTATTCAAATCACGCCGCAGGCGGTGGATCTCCTGATGGTAAGCGAATGGCCGGGTAACGTTCGCCAGCTTTGTAATGAGATTCAGCGAATCGTGGCCCGCTCTGAGGAAGGGACTTTGATAACTCCCGAGCAACTCTCACCCGAACTGAAACGTACTTCGTCTCCCACGTCTCCCACTAACGCTTCCGCACTCTCTACGATTCCGTTGGCCGCTTTTCAGAACGGCACGTTGGCCGATGCTCTCGCAGAGGTTGAGAAGCGCATGATCGCGGACGCCCTGCGTAAACATGCCGGCAATATCACACGCGCCGCTCGCGAACTCGGCCTCACCCGCCGTGGCCTCTACCTGAAGGTCGAGCGTTACGACCTCCGCGCCAGCGCTTGATTTTTCGCTCCACTGACTAAGAAACTTGATTCTGTGCTTAGGATTTAGACTTGCCCCTCTTGCGGTCGGCGATTTCGTAGGCAATCTGCGAGATCCTGTCTATATCGAATGGCTTTGACACTATCCAATTAGCCTTCGATGCGTTGCGCGTGTCGCAACTAATCGAGTCGCCCCAACCGCTGACGATTGCAACGGGAATATCCGGGGAACGTTTGCGGATGGCCTCAAGCAATTCCCAGCCACTCATGTCCGCCATGCCAACGTCCGTGAATACGGCGTCTAACGAGCCTTCGTGCGCAGCATAAAGCTGCAAAGCAGTCTCGCCGCTTTCAGCCGCAATTACCTCGCACCCTTCAGCCTCAAGGGCCTCCGCCAATACGTCACGAACGGCAACTTCATCGTCCACAACCAGCACTCGCAGACGTACTTCATCTTTAACGCCGGACACGTCAACAATGGCGGGAACAAGATCGGAGTTTGGTTTGTTCGACCTGACAACTGTGGAAAGTGAAATACGGAAAGTAGTGCCCCGGCCTGGCTCGCTCTCGACCTCGATCAAGCCATCGTGCCTCCTGATGATACCGAAGCTTACCGACATCCCCATGCCGGTCCCGGCTTTGCCTTTGGTGGTGAAGAAAGGATCGAAGATACGCGCCTTCACCTCGGGTCGCATTCCTGTTCCCGTATCTGCGATGCTCACCACTACCCGGCCGGTCGCCTTTTGCGCGCTCAGGCTAATCTCACCGCCACGGGGCAGGGCATCCACTGCGTTGAAGATCATGTTAACGAGCACTTCCCGCAGTTCAACCGGGTCGCCCATCACAAAGGCCGCGCAGTTGGGGTCTAGAGTAAAGCGTATGGCAGAGGTTTCTGGTCGCGACTCCCAGCGCGGCCGCGTCATCTCCCAGGCATCACTCAATAACTCGCTGACGGATACTATCTGAAATTCGTGGCTGGGCTGCTGCCGCGCAAAATCCTGGATGCGCCTGATGATGTGCGCGCCATCGTCGGCGCCCTTGATGATCATTTCCAGGCCGGTGGCCATTTTCGCCGGGTCCGTTGTCCGTAAAAGCAATTGGGCCCGACCCTGAATTGCCGCGAGAGAATTATTGACGTTGTGCGCCACGCCAAAAGCAAGTTCACCGAGCGCGGCCATCTTGTCAGTTTGCGCAGCCCTTTCACGGCGTGCTTCATGTTCCACGTGAGCGGCAGCGATTTTTTCCAGACACTGGCGCAGGCGCTCGCGCGTAGAGGCTTGTTGGGAGTTGGCGAGCAGTTGGTTGAGCCTGGCGCCAATTTCGCGACGTTCGTCGTCCGAAAGTTGATCGGGCATCTCCTCAATCATGATCAAAAGAGTTCGACCCGCACTCTCGTGGTCCCCACACCTGGCAGCCACTCGTTGCGCTCGCTCGAGAATAGGTTTTGCTTCGTGCCGACGAGACAGCCGGCAGAGAACTAAGCCTTGTGTGGTGAGCGCCTCCGCAAGCAACACAGTCTCGCCGGTTGTTTCCAGAGTATCAACCGCCAACCTCACCGAATGTTCCGCCAGTCGATGCTGATTGGAAGCAATATAGAGTTGCGCCAATGTTTCATCGACTTGGGCGCATCCAACGCTGTCGTTCAGTCCGTCGAAGAGCTTTCGCGCGCGCTGCAGATGCAGCAGCGCCTCGTCAAATCTCTTCAGGGTCAGCAGTAAGTAACCGTGATTGTTTTCAACCGCTGCAACAAAGCGAAGGTTGCCGACTTTTTCAAACTGCAAGAAGGCTTCTCGGTAATGACCCAGGGCCCTGTCGAAGTAATGGATTCTGTTCTCCGCGATGCCAAGCTCCTTCAGTGTGGTTGCATATTCGGAGTGGAGTCGGCCCTGGGTCCATGAGGCGGAGATCTTCACAAGTGGTGCTGCTTCGTCCAACGAACTCAGAGCGTCGTGCAGGCGGCCGGCGTGTCTCTCCACCGAAGCCAACCGGATCAGCGCAACTGCCTTCAATTCGCATTCATCTTCAAAAAGGGACTGCAGCGAGATTCGCAGGGTGGCGCGAGCGAGGTCAAAAAGGCCCTCTCGATAGTAGCAACCTGCAAGCTCAATACGGCCTTCAGCTGCACGTGTTCTCTCCCCTAATTGCTCGAACAGGCCAATTGCCCCGTTCAGCAGGGCTTCGGCCGACTTCTGGTCACCGTAAATTTGTCTCGTGCTGGCGATCCATCCGCTTAACGTACCGGCGGTGAGGAGCAGGTCTGCCGCGGCTTGATTGCTGAGGCCATGGTGCCGCGGCCATTCTGCCAGTCGCCACCACGGTCGCAGAGCCGTACATCCCGCCTCGTAATCGCCTAACTCAATCTTTTCACGCGCGATCGTGCAGCACGCCTGTACCTGTTCGCTCGGGCTCAGTGGCGAAGATAGAATGCGCTCAACTTGCTTGGTATCAACCGACATCTAGTGGAATACCTCTACCGGCGGATTGACGCCTTGAATCAACGGGCCAATCGGACGTAGCGAACAGATAGTGGTTAGTCAGTAACCACTGGTACCGAAGTATGCATGAGGTTTAACTCAGAGCAGTAAACGGAGTGGGGAAAGGACATAAGAGGGACTTAGCTCAGCGTTCTGGTTAAAGTTGTATACGCGGTAAGCAATCA
>WNGE01001422.1_pt1 | contig 30238 bp, 32 predicted proteins | sample 5400651 | NCBI WGS metagenome assembly WNGE01 (sample SAMN13153370, study PRJNA577476) | soil metagenome | isolation source: 60 cm soil or saprolite under grassland replicate 2 | place: USA:California | collected 2016-06-15
GCCCGATCGTGAAGGAGTACTTCAAGGAGAAGGGCTTCGCGGTCGTGCTGGACTCCCGCGCCGGCATCATGTACGCGGACGACGCCGTCAACGTGACCAATGAGGTCTTGAAGCGCATCAACACGAGCGTGGCCCTGCCGCAGGCCAAATCTGCGGAGGCCCCGAAGGCGCAATCGGGGTCGGCGGCTCAGAAGCCGGGAGGCCCGGCCGTCAAGCCGACGCCTGTCCCCAAGAAGCCGTCTTAGCAGGCGGCGAAGCGGGGACGGAGCACACAACCCGCCCGGCTCGGGTACTATCCGTCCCCGGTGAAAGCGACAAGAGCTATGCGGGCCGCCGGACGTCGCGGACCGGCCAAGCCGGCCCAGGGCGGCTCCTTCACACTCGGCGACCTGGCCAGAGCCGTCGGCGGGCGCCTCTGCGGCGATGGGTCCCTTCGCCTCTCCGGCATCCAGGGTCTGGATCGGGCCGGGCCCGGGGACCTGTCGTTGGTGGCCGATCGCCGCTATGCGCGCGATGCCGGAAAGAGCCGCGCGGGGGCCCTGCTCGTCGCTTCCGAAGAGGATTCCGGGGGCAAGCCGGCTGTCGTGGTCTCCTCTCCGTCGCTCGCGCTGGCTACGTGGCTGGACCTTTTCCTGCCTGCCACAACTCTCCGGCGCGGCATTTCCAGAAGGGCGCACGTCCATTCCACGGCTTTGCTCGGGCCAGGCGTTTGTGTGGCCGCGGGGACGACCGTGGAGGCGGGGGCGGTCATCGGCGCGCGCACGGTCCTTTCCGCGGGGTCCTTCGTCGGCCGGGAGGCCGTCGTCGGCGAAGATTGCTATCTCCATCCCAACGCCGCGGTCCTCGAGCGGTGCTGCGTCGGCGCGCGTTGCATCCTGCAGGCCGGGGCCGTCGTGGGCTCCGACGGGTTCGGCTACGTCTGGGACGGCTCGCGGCATCGCAAGATCCCGCAGAAGGGAATCGTGCGGATCGAAGACGACGTCGAGATCGGCGCCAACAGTGCCATCGACCGCGCCACGCTCGGCGAAACGGTCATCGGGCGCGGCACCAAGATTGACAATCTTGTCCAGGTGGGCCACAACGTCGTCGTCGGCGAAGACTCCCTTCTCTGCGGGCAGGCGGGCATTGCCGGCTCGGCCCGGCTGGGGCACCGGGTGACGCTGGCCGGCCAGGCGGGGATCGGCGACCACGCGGCCATCGAGGATGGGGCGACCGTCACCGGGCAGGGAGGGGTGGTCAGCCGGGGCGTCGTCCCTCCGGGCGCCATCGTCTCGGGAATGCCGGCGGCATCCCACCGGGAGTTCCTGAGACGAGCCGCACTCGTCGCGCGGCTGCCGGAACTGGCGCGCCGTCTCGAGCAGGTCGAAAGAACACTTGCGGACGTCCGCGAAGGAGAGAAGCCGTGGAAATCGGAATCGCCGAAATCCTGAAGATCCTTCCTCACCGCTACCCATTTCTCCTGGTGGACCGGATCGTCGAGATCGAGAAGGGAAAGCGCGTGGTCGGGATCAAGAACGTGACCTTTAACGAAGAATTCTTCCAAGGGCATTTTCCCGGCAATCCGGTCATGCCGGGAGTGCTGATCGTGGAAGCGATGGCGCAGGTCGCCGCGATCGGCCTCTTCGGCGTCGTTCCCGAGCACGAGAAGAAGCTTCTGTACCTGTCCGCCGTGGATCGCTGCAAGTTTCGCCGGCCGGTCCTGCCGGGAGATCAGCTCCGGATCGAGGCGCAAATCGTCGCCTTGAAGAGCCGTGTCTGCAAGTGCCGCGCGGCCGCGACTGTGGACGGCGTCCTCTGTGCGGAGGCGGAGCTGCTGTCGACGCTCGTGAACAGGGAATGACGGCGTCGGTTCATCCGACGGCGGTCGTCTCGCCGGAGGCGCGGCTCTCGGGGGGGGTCGAGATCGGTCCCTACGCGGTCGTAGGCGCCGAGGTCGTGATCGGGGCGAGAACCCGGGTTGGCGCGCACGCCTCCATCGAGGGTCCGACGGTCCTGGGAGAGGAGAACCGCGTCTTCCCACACGCCGTTCTGGGCTTCGATCCCCAAGACCTGAAGTACCACGGCGAGAGAACTCGCCTGACTGTCGGCTCCCGCAACGTGTTCCGCGAATTCTCGACGATCCACCGCGGGACAGTGACCGGGCACGGCGAGACAGTCATCGGGGACAACAACTACTTCATGTCCTACAGCCACGTGGCCCACGATTGCCGCATCGGGTCGTTTACGGTCTTCGCCAACTCCGCGTCGCTCGCGGGGCACGTGGACGTGGGAGACCACGCCGTGCTCGGCGCCTTCGTGGGAGCCCACCAATTCACACGGATCGGGCCTTACTCGTTCGCCGGCGCTTACGCGCAGCTGCGCCAGGACGTATTGCCGTTTTGCAAGACCGACGGGATCGAGGCGAAGACCTACGGATTGAACCGCATCGGGCTTCAGCGCCTCGGGTTCACGGAGGAGAGACTCAAAGCTCTGGAACGCGCCTACCGGCTGCTCGTCAAGTCCAGGCTCAACACGACGCAGGCGCTCGCACGGATCGAAGCGGAGCTGCCCGGCCAGGAGGATGTGGCCTATCTCGTCCAGTTCATCAAGGAGAGCAGGCGAGGCTTCCACCGATGAGATCGGGTGATCGCCCGATTCGGCTGGCGGTGGTGGGCGTGGGTCATCTCGGGCGTCATCACGCGCGGGTCGCGGCGTCACTGCCGGGCATCGAGTTCGTGGGAATCCATGACCACAACACCGACCGCGCGGACAAGATCGCGCGGGAGTTTGGCCTGCGGATCCTGCCGGATCTTACGGCCGTCGCGCAGGAGGCGGAGGCGGCGATCGTCGCGACGCCGACGCTGAGCCACGCGGAGGTTTCCGCCTTTCTTCTGGAGCGGGGCCTGGACGTGCTGGTCGAGAAGCCGATCACTGCGAGCCTTCGGGAGGCGGACCGCCTTCTGGCGCTGGCCCGGGCGAAGGGACGGATCGTACAGGTGGGCCACGTCGAGCGCTACAACCCTGCCGTCCAGGCCGCGCTCTCGGTCGTCCGCGCGCCCCTCTTCATCGAGGTTCATCGCCTGGGCGTCTTCACCCGCCGGAGTCTGGACGTGGACGTGGTTCTCGACCTCATGATCCACGACCTTCAGATCGTGCAGTCTCTGGCGGGCGGAAGAACCGTAGAGATCCGGGCCACCGGGCTGCCCGTGCTGACATCCCGGCTCGACATCGCCAACGCACGAATCGCTTTCGAAGGAGGCTGCGTGGCCAACCTGACCGCCTCGCGTGTCTCCGCCAGAAAAGTCCGGAAACTGCGGGTGTTTGCGCCTGCCCTCTACGTCTCCGTGGACATGCAGAGCCGGACGGTCAAGACATTCCGGCTCTCGCGCGAGAACGGCGAGCCGGAGATCGTGGCGGCCGAGCTTCCGGTCGGGCAGGAAGAGCCTCTCGCTCGGGAGATCGCTGATTTCGTCCGGGCCTCCCGGCTGCGTCAGCCACCGCTGGTGCCGGGGGAAGCGGGCCGCGAGGCGCTCGCGCTCGCGCAGGAGGTCCTCGAAGCGGTCGAGCGCCACCGCTCGACGTCGGAAGGCGCCCGGACATGACGGCGGGCCGGGCCCGCATGGGACTCATCGGCGGCAGCGGCGTCTATGACCTGACGGACCTCGAGGATCCCAGCGAAGAGAGACTCGAGACCCCTTTCGGTCGTCCGTCTGATTCCTACTTCACCGGGAATCTCGCGGGGGTTCCGGTGGCGTTCTTCCCGCGACATGCGCGCGGACACCGCTACAGCCCGACGGAGATCAACTACCGCGCCAACATCTGCGGTTTCAAGATCCTCGGCTGCGACGCGATCCTGTCGGTGTCCGCCGTCGGGAGCCTGAAGGAGGAGTACGCGCCCCGGCATGCCGTCGTTCCCGACCAGTTCCTCGACAGGACGCGGCATCGCCCCGACACATTCTTCGGAGAGGGAGTCGTCGCCCACATCTCCTTCGCGGACCCGGTGTGCCCGGCCCTTTCCGCCGCACTCGAAACGAGCGCTCGGGATTGCGGGTTGATCGTTCACCGGGGCGGGACCTACGTCTGCATGGAGGGGCCGCAGTTCTCCACGCGCGCGGAAGCCCTGCTCTACCGCAGCTGGGGAGGGGACGTCGTCGGCATGACGAATCTGACGGAAGCGAAGCTCGCGCGCGAGGCGGAGATCTGTTACGCGTCGCTCGCGCTGGTGACCGACTACGATTGCTGGCGGGAGGCAACGGACGCGGTTTCGGTCGAGACGATTCTCGAGATCCTCTCGGAGAACGCGGACGCCGCCCGGCGCAGCTTGCGGGAAGCCGTTTCCCGTGTGGACCCGTCGCGCTCCTGCTCCTGCCGCGACGCCCTCCGCTACGCAATCCTGACCGATCCGAAGGCGATTCCCGAATCGGCGAGGCAACGGCTGCGTCCCATCGCCGGACGTTACCTGTGAAGAGCGGGGCCGTTAGGCGTAAGGCGTAAGGCGGAAGACGAAACCCTGTGGAGACTCGCGCCACGCCTCACGCCTTACGCCTCACGCCTTTCGGGTCGGGGCGGGTGGTCGTCACCGGGTCGGTGGCCTTCGACTACCTCATGACCTTTCCAGGACGGTTCGTCGAGCACCTGATTCCCGACCGCCTCTCGCGTCTGTCCGTCTCGTTTCTGGTGGACGACATGCGCCGGGTGTCGGGCGGATGCGCTTCGAACATCGCCTACGGTCTGGCTCTCCTGGGCGAGACGCCCCTCCTCTTCGCCACGGCGGGACACGACGCATACGACTATCGGGATAGCCTGGCCCGCGAGGGCGTGGACGTCTCCGGCCTGCTCCTGCACGACGATGTCTTCACCGCGTCCTTCTTCGTCTCGACCGACCAGGACCAGAACCAGATCGCGTCCTTCTACACGGGCGCCATGGCGCGGGCGCGGGATCTGTCGCTCGAGACCCTCGATCCCGAAGGAATCGCACTCGTCGTGGTCTCGCCGAACGACCCGGCCGCCATGGCGCGCTACACAGCCGAGTGCCGGCGGTCGGGGATCCGCTTCCTCTACGATCCGAGCCAGCAGGTTGCTCGCCTGTCCGGGGAGGAATTGCGCGAAGGGCTCTCCGGAGCCGCGATCCTCGTCGTGAACGACTATGAGTTCGGAATCCTGGCCCACAAGACGGAGCTGTCGCGCGAGGACGTGGAGAGCCGGACCCCGGTGGTCGTCGTGACGCACGGCGCGCAGGGGTCGACGATCTCGGTCTGTGGGGAGGAGGGCGACACCGTGCGCCACGCCGTCCCGGCTGCCCGTCTGGAGAACGAAGCGATCGATCCGACCGGTGTGGGAGATGCCTTCCGCGCCGGTCTCATCCGCGGGTTTCGGATCGGCGCCCCCTGGGCCACGGCCGGCCGCATGGGAAGCGTCGCCGCCGCCTTCGGCCTGGAAGCCCTGGGACCTCAGCCGCCACGCTATTCGCGACAGCAGTTCCGCGAAAGGTATCTCCGCAACTTCGGAGACGATCCCATTCTGAAGCGGTTGACAGATTGAAGGATTGAAGATTGAGAGATTGACCACCTTCCCGATCGTTCGTCAGTCTCTCAATCGTCAATGCTAAGATCATCCTTCTCAACACGTGAGGAGTCGTTCCTTGAGCAGTCGCCGTGTCCCGCGCCGCGTGGTCCCCGCCTTTCAGCCGATGACGGTCGAAGGGGATTCGGACGCGTCCGGACTCCGATTCACGGTGATCTGCGCGCGATGGAACCCGACGATCACGGATGCGCTGCTCCGGAGCGCTCTCCAGACGCTCAAAAGCCGCGGAGCGAGGGAAGCCGACGTGCGTGTCGTGCGCGTCCCCGGAGCCTTCGAGCTTCCCGCCGCAGCCCGCGCCGAGGTGTCCTCCGGAAAGACGGAGGCCTTGATCGTCCTTGGCGCGATCGTCAAAGGAGAGACCACGCATCACGAGGTCCTGGGCCACGCCGTCGCCACCGCGCTCGCGACGCTTGCCTCCGAGACCGGCCACCCGATCGGATTCGGCCTCCTGACCTGCGACACGATGGAGCAGGCGCGCGAACGCTCCGGCAAGGGCGCGGAAGCGGCGGAAGCCGCCATCGAGATGGCGAACCTGAAGCGTCTTCTCGCGACGCGCTGATGGGGGCGCGGCGAAAGGCGAGGGAGCTCGCTCTTCAGATGCTCTTCGAGAACGACGTCGCGGGAACGCGGCCGGACGAGATGTTCCGGCGGTCCCCGGATCTGCAGAATGCGTCTGCCGCTCTTCGCGACTTCACGCAACGACTGGTTTCCGGGACGCTTGCCAACCGCGACGACCTGGACGCCATCATTTCGAAGCAGGCGGACCACTGGAGGCTGGCCAGGATGCCGATCGTGGATCGCAACATCCTTCGCCTCGCCCTCTTCGAGCTCCTGCACGAGCCTTCGACGCCGCGGCCCGTCGTAATCGACGAGGCGCTGGAGATCGCAAAACGCTTTTCCACGCCGCGCTCCTCCCAGTTCATCAACGGTATCCTCGATGGAGTCTTGAAGGCGCGCAAGGGGGAGGAACCCCGCGCATGAAAGAAACCATTCTGGTTGTGATCGTTGGCCTCGCTGCCGGCGCTGCCTCGGGACAACAGTCAGCCCTCTACCGCGCCTCGGGAGCCGACGCTCGGCTCTTCGATCAGTACGACAACGACGGTTATTCGCTGGAGGTCGCCGCGGGCGCGACGGGAGCAATGGAGCTTCACATCCGCGTCTCCGATTCGCCTCTGGCGAGCGGCGCCCCCTTTCCCCCGCTCGCGCGGATCGAGCCCACTCCGCCGGCCGCTCCCGACCGGGATATGTTCGCGCGCAAGCTCGCCGCCGGAAGTCTCCGGCAATCGGATGCCGTGCGGCGCATCCTGCTCGGCCTCGCCTCCCGGATCGCCTACGATCCGGACCGGCTGCGCCGACAGGATCCGGCTGCGGTCTTCGCCTCGGGGCGCGCCTACTGTGTGGGATTCGCGGAGCTCGCGGTCGATCTCTTGCGGCGAGCCGGGATCCCCGCGCGGACTGTGCAGGGCATCCTGAGAACCGAACCGGACGCAGACGGCTACGAGGCAGCGATCGGCGGCGCCTATCACCGCTGGATCGAGGTCTACTACCCGGACCGGGGCTACGTCTTCTCGGATCCGCGATCCTCCGTCAACGGCGTGGATGCGCGGTATGTCCCCTTCTCGCGGCGCGCGCTCGCTCGCCCGCGCGACCTGAAGCTGACGGCAGCGTCGCTCGAGGGATCGCTGCACTACGAACCCGTTTCCATCGGGGGAACTACAGTCCGCGTGCGCGCGTCCGCGCGGTGACCTAGCAGGCTGCTGAAAAATGGATGCGGGCGTCGTGTCTGGCCTTTTGCAATTAGCGACGCAGGGGAGCTTTGCTTGAAGAGAAGGATTATCGGCTTGAACGCGTCGCGGGCAAAAGGCCAGCCACCGCAAGCGGTTGCGGCGGCGCGGGGTCGTCTGCGGCGTCGGCGCTCCTCTCCGATGCGCCCCGGCATCGCCCTCGTCACGCCTCCTTGCATCCGGCCCCGCGGCGCTCGCAACGCCGCCTCACACCCTTTTTCAGCAGCCTGCTAGGAATCGGCGAATGCCGATTCCTGATCGGGTATATTGCCCGGCTCATGACCGAGAGATTCGACCACGCCGCGATCGACGCCAGGTGGCAGCGCCGCTGGGAGAAGGAGCGGGTCGCTTATGTGGACACCGCGTCTCCGGGGGACAAGTTCTACATGCTCAACATGTTCCCCTATCCCTCGGCCAGCCGGCTCCACGTCGGTCACGGGCGAAACTACATCCTGGGGGACGCGCTCTACCGGCGCGAGCGAATGGCGGGGCGCAAGGCCTTGAACCCGATGGGTTGGGACGCGTTCGGACTGCCCGCGGAAAACGCGGCGATCGCGAGCGGAGTTCATCCGCGGGAGTACACACTGTCCAACATCGCTCGGATGAAGGAACAGTTGAAGAGCCTCGGGCTGCTCTATGACTGGTCCAAGGAGCTCGCCTCCTGCGACCCCGGTTACTACCGGTGGAATCAGTGGCTCTTCCTGCGGATGTGGGAGCGGGATCTCGCCTACCGCAAGACGGCTCCCGTCAACTGGTGCCCGGGTTGCCGGACCGTTCTCGCCAACGAACAGGTCATCGAAGGACGGTGCGAGCGCTCCGACGACCTCGTCGAGATCCGCGACCTGACGCAGTGGTTCTTCAGGATCACCGGATACGCGGACCGCCTTCTCGCGGGGTTGAACGAGCTCGACTGGCCGGACCGCGTCAAGACAATGCAGCGCAACTGGATCGGCCGGTCCGAGGGCGCGGAGATCCTCTTCCGGGTGGAAGGGTTGGCCGAGCCCGTGCCCGTCTTCACGACTCGGCCCGACACTCTCTTCGGCGCGACGTTCCTGGCGCTCGCGCCCGAACACCCGGCCGCCGCGAAACTGGCAGAGATGTCCCCGAAGAAGAACGAGATCCGCGCCTTCATCGAGCGGGTGCGCCGGGAGTCTCGCCTGGAGCGCGAGTCGGAGGCAGGCGAGAAGGAGGGGCTCGACACGGGATTCGTCTCCGTGAACCCGGCGACTGTCGAGAAGATCCCTGTCTGGCTCGCGAACTTCGTTCTGCCCGAGTACGGGACCGGCGCGATCATGGGAGTTCCCGCCCACGACCAGCGCGACTTCGAGTTCGCGCGGCGGTTCGGCCTCGAGATCCGCCCCGTCTACCGGACCGAGCAGGGGGAGCTCGACCCGGCGGAGATGACGCAGGCGGTGCCGGACGTGGGCTTCCTCTACAGGTCCGGGGACTGGGACGGGACGCCCAACGGTCCCGAGGCCGTGCGCAAGGCCGTCGCCTGGGTGGAGGAGAAGGGAGTCGGGAAGGGAACGGTCGGCTACCGGCTGCGAGACTGGTTGATCTCCCGCCAGCGCTACTGGGGTACGCCGATCCCGGCGATCCACTGCGAAGGCTGCGGTGTCGTGCCGGTGCCGGATAGAGACCTGCCGGTGCTCCTCCCGGAAGACGTGGCGTTCCAGGGCGCCGAGGGGAATCCGCTCGAGAAGTCCGAGGCCTTCCTGCGTGTGGACTGCCCGTCCTGTGGCAAGCCGGCCCGGCGCGAGACCGACACGATGGACACTTTCGTGGACTCGTCCTGGTACTACCTGCGGTTCCTGGATCCCGACGACGATTCAAGGATGCTCGACTCCGCGCGCGCGGCGCACTGGATGCCCGTGGACCAGTACGTCGGGGGGATCGAGCATGCGATCCTCCACCTGCTCTACGCGCGTTTCATCTGCCGGGTCCTGAAGGACATGAGCCTCGTCGTCATCGAAGAGCCCTTCGCGAGACTCTTCAATCAGGGAATGATCACGAAATTGAACGCGGCGACGGGCAAAGTCGAGAAGATGTCGAAATCGCGGGGCAATACCGTCTCACCCGACGAGCTGATCGAACGCTACGGAGCGGACACCGTCCGGCTCTACACCCTCTTCATCGGACCCCCGGAGAAGGAATCGGAGTGGTCCGAAGAAGGAGTCGTGGGCGCCTACCGGTACTTGAACCGGGTCCATGAGCTGTGCGCCCGCGTCGCGGATCGTCCCGCGGGAAACAAGGCGACCCGCGACACGCCGCTGACGCGCCTGGAGCATCGCACGATTGCGCGAGTGACGACGGATGCCTCTCGGTTTCACTTTCACACCGCGGTTGCCGCCCTCATGGAGTTCCAGCGGGGTCTTGCGGAGGCATTGGAGACCGGTGAAGAGGACGCCGCCGCCCTGAGGAGCGCCACGCTGACGCTTCTGAAACTGCTTCATCCCATCGCTCCGCATCTGACCGACGAGTGGTGGGAGCGATTCGGGCAGAGCAAACTTCTCATTGAGAATTCCTGGCCCACGTTCGATGAAGAGCTCGCAACGACGCCCCGCGTGACACTCGTCGTGCAGGTCAACGGGAAGGTCCGCGGGCGTCTGGACGTCGAGCGGGGCACCTCGCAGGAAGAGGCTCTGACGCTGGCGCGCTCCGACGGCCGCATCGTTCCATGGCTCGAGGGCAGAGAGCTGGCCCGGGCCGTCTTCGTCCCCGACCGCCTGCTGAACCTCGTCGTCCACTGAGTCTCCTGGAGAGAAAGAGTGTGAAGACCTGGCACCGACGTCTAGCCCGCATAATTCACGAACGACTCCGGCCGTCCCGCGGATCCCGGGGGTTTAGGGGGCGCCACGCGCCCCCTGCGCAGGGGTGCTCGCCGGATACTTCGTCAGACCTCCTCTGCGATGGCAAAGTCCGGCGGGGGACCTTCTGGTCCCCCGTGCCCCCGCGGACGGTCGCCGTCGTCGGTCTTCCTCGTCCCGACGGACAATCTCTCGCGGGAACAAGGTATATCTTGGCGTCACATCATCTCGACGCAAGAGACCGTCCATCTCTCAACCACATGCGCGTGTTTCGGCCGGGTGTCCGTGAATTATCCGGGCTCGGCGGACTGTTCGCGCTGGCTGTGGTCGGACTCTGGGGTTGCGGCTACACGCTGGTGGGGAAGACGTCCACGCTCCCCGCCTCGATCCGCGTGATCCATTTCCGGACCCTCGCGAACCAGACGACCCGGGTGGGTCTCGAGCAGCGCCTCTCGAGCGAGATCGCCAGGGAACTGGCCAGCCGCGGCCGCTTCTCGGTCAAGGCCGACGCGGCCGGGGCCGACGCAGAGTTGACGGGCGCGGTCAAGTCGTTCGACCTGTTCGCCATCGCGTTCGACGATTCCGGCCGGGCCAAGGAGTACCAGGTCCGCGTGACGGCCAGCGTCTCGTTGAAGACACTCCCCGACGAGAAGGTGCTCTGGGAGAACCAATCCTTCACGTTCCAGGACAACTACGCGCTGGCGACGAGCGCGGCGTCCTACGTGGACCGCGAAAACGAAGTCATCGACAGCGTCGGCGAAAAGTTCGCGGCCAGCCTGGTCTCCAGCCTCCTGGAAGGCTTCTAGAGAGAGCGCCGCCTGCGGCCACGCGTTTCAGGTTTCAAGTTTCATGTTTCAGGGGAAGAGCGGGATTGGACTCCTGAAACCTGGAACCTACGATTTGGCGGCGGCCTTTGCCAAACGCGACTTATAGCGGGAAGCCGCTTTCTTGTGGATCACGCCTTTCTTCCAGGCGCGGTCGATTTCGGCGTAGGTCTGGGGAAGCGTCTCGGCCTTCTTCGGAGTCTCGGCCTGCCGGTACTGCTTGACCTTCGTCCGCAGGTGCGCGCGCACGCCGCGATTGCGCACCTGGCGTTTCGCCGTCTGCCTGATTCTCTTTACGGCCGACTTGATGTTCGCCATTTTCCTTATGCCGATCCTTTCTTGCCTTCGAGTCCCGAGTCCCGGCTAGCTATCTCGCCTCGATTCCCATGGATTTCAGGCGGGCGCGCGCCAGCCGCGCCTCCTCGGCTGCCGGGTATTCGTGGATGACGTATTGGAGATCGACGACACCCTCGGCCTTCTGGCCGAGCTCCACCAGGGCATAGCCCTTCTTCAACAGCGCCGCGGCGGCCTTGTCGCTCTTGGGCCAGAGCTTCAGGAGCTTGTCGAAGTCCGCCACGGCTTCCTTGTGTTTCTTCTGGGCGTAATGACACTCGCCGATCCAGTACTGGGCGTTGTCGGAGAGGTCCGTGTTCGGATAGGCGGTCAGATACTCCTGAAATCCCTGAATCGCGAGCGCGTAACGCCCCTTGTTGTAATCGGCGTACGCCGTGTCGTACAGCTCGGCGGGACTGGGATGGCCGCTGCCGGCCGGAGGCCGCACAACGGCCGTATCGGCGGGAGCCTCTCCGGGCCGACCGGCCTGCGGCGTTGAAACGGCGGCCGGCCCGCCGCCGGCCATTGAGCGAAGCCGTGACAGGTCGCCCTGCGTCTCGGCGATCTGCTGGGAGAGCTGGGCGAGCCTCCGGTTCGTGTCCTCAAGTTTGGATTCGAGCTGTTCCATCTTGGCCGTGAGCTCCCCGAGCTTCACACCCGTGTCGGCGTTGGATTTCAAGAGTTGCTCGGTCTGCTGGGAGACGTTCGTGTTGAGCCTGGAGACCTCCTCCTTGCTCGAAGATTTCCGTTCGAGCGTCTGGATCTCCTTCTCGATGTCGTTCATCTGGCGGTGCAGGCCGTCGATGTCGCTGGAGCTCACACAACCCGCTGCGAGGCAAAGCGAGCCGACCGCCAATCCGGCGGCGAAGAGCCGGGGGATTCGAATCACTACCGGGCCGTGACCAGGAAGTGCGCGCGGCGGTTCTGCTGCCAGCAATCCTCGCTCGACTGGTTGCAGAACGGCCGTTCCTTGCCGTAAGAGACCGTCCTGACCCGCGAGGCGTCCACGCCGAGCGAGACGAGGTACTCCTTGGCCGCGTTGGCGCGCCGGTCTCCCAGCGCGAGGTTGTATTCGGATGTCCCGCGCTCGTCGCAGTGACCCTCGATCAGGAACTGGATCGTTCGGTTCTTCTTCAGCCAGTCCGCATCCGCCGCGAGCGCCGTGCGGGCATCATCCCGCAGGTCCGATTTGTCGTATTCGAAGAAGGCGTCCTTCAAGTAGCCGCGAGCGTTGATTTCCCTGACGTCCGCCGGCAATTCCGCACTCTCCACACCCCCGGGGGGCGTGGTCGAAGGGGGCTGGACCGCCGTTTCGGGCCCCCGGCTCGGCGTTTCCCCGGGCTTGGCACCCTGTGTGGTGGTCGGAGGCTTCTTCTTACACGCCGTCACCGGACCGACCGTTCCGACCAGCAAGAACGCGAGGACCATCGTCAATGTCCGTTTCGTCATGACTCCATCTCCTTGTCCGTTAGCGTTCCGCGCGAATTCCGTGCCGCGCAAGAAGCAGTGAATATAACAGATCCCACCGGCTTTTCCGCGCTCCGTCCAAGCGGAGCGAAAGGCGCGAAGGGATCATGGGGTCCAGATCGGCTGAATGTTGTTGGACCCTTCGGTCAGCAGGCGCTTGTTCTGGCCGTCGGAGTCCATCGTGTAGATCTGAGTCCTGCCGCCGCGCCGGCTCTGGTACGCGATCTTGTCGCCGTTGGGAGACCAGCCCGGGTGGCCGTTGGACCCCTCGGAGGTGAGCTGGACCGTGTTGCCGCTGGCGAAATCCATGACGCAGATGTTGAAGTCGCCTTCGTTGCGGCACGCGAATGCGATTTTCGACCCGTCCGGCGACCAGGCTCCCTCGTCGTTCCAGTTGCCGGCGTACGTGACGCGGCGCGCGCCCGTTCCCTCCGCATCCATGGCCCAGATCTGGGGCGTGCCGGACTGATCCGACGTGTAGAGGATCTGGCGCCCCGTGGGGGACCAGTCGGGCGAGGCCTCGAGGGCATGCGTCATCGTGAGCCGGTGGAGGCCGCTTCCGCTCGTGCCGATCAGGTAGATGTCCGGGTTGCCCTTGGCCGAGCCGGCAAAGGCGATCTGCGCTCCATCCGGCGAGAGTGCCGGAGAAGCGTTCAACTCGAGGCCCGTCGGGATCTCCCTCGCGCCGGTGCCGTCCGCGCTCATCATCCAGATCTGCGGGAATCGCTTGACGTAACTCGTGAAGACGATTTTCCCGCCGCGCGCGTCCGGGTTCATCGCGAGAGAGTGATGAGAGGTCAGGCGGCGAACGTTTCGTCCATCGAAGTCCATCGCGTAGATGTCCTTCGTGCCGTCGCGGTCGGAGACGAAGATGATCGAAGAGAGGAAGAGGCCGTTCTTTCCAAACAGTTCCTTGACCAGGTCGTTGGCGAGCGTGTGGGCGATCCGTTCGACGTATGAGACTCCGCCGGTGTAGCGCCGGCCGAGAATGAGCTGATGCGCCTTCAAGTCCCAGACTCTCGCCTCGATTCCGACCTTGTCGCCGGTGACCTCGGCGTGCGCATCCACGAGGTATTCGGCCCCGGTGCCGCGCCATCGGTCCGCAATCTCGGAAGTCTTCGCGTCGCGGGAGCCGGACGGATAGTGGGCCGGGTCCGCGACCACGAAGAGGCCCGTGTATTCCAGGTCCGATCGCAGCGTCGCGGTAAACGGATCCACGATCTTCGACTGCACCGCAGGCATTCCGGACGCGGAAAGCGGCGGGATGGCGACCGGGATCTTTCGGCCCGCCGCCTCCTTCCGGATGGTGAGCACCATTTCCTGGCCGGGAGAGGGAGGAGGCGTAGGCTGGGGGGTCTGGGCGAACGCGGAGGTCGCGATGAAGACCGGTGCAACGAAGGCGAACAGATGAATCGGCTTCATTCGAAGATGAGATGGACGCCGAGATAGCGGCCTCCGAACTCCTGAGGAAGAGGGGGAAGCGGTGACGAGGCGACGACGGCCCTCAGCGCGGCACGGTCCACGAAGGGAAGTCCGCTCGATCTCTCTACCTGCGGGTCGCTGATCGTTCCGTCTCGCTCGATCCGGAAGCGGATCATGGGCGAGATCGGAACGGACTCGGCCGGCTTGAACCAGTTCATTCCGATCGTCACGAGCATCCGCTCGACGTAATACGAGTAGTTGAAGTCCGGCTGATCGAAGGTTGCGCCTCCGACGCCGACGTTGCCCCCCTTCCCAACGGGGCCGCCGGTGCCCGGCCGCTCGGAGGCCGCTGCGGCCGGGGCGGCTGGCTGGGCCTGCGAGGAGGTCTTCGACGGCGGCCCCGGCACGGAGGGCTTCTTCTTCTCCTCCTTTTCCTTTGCCGGGAGAAGCTTGGCCTTGGTGGAGGGGGGAGGCGGCTGCTCCTCGGGAGGAGCGGGCTTCAAGATCTTCGGCTTTTCGGGGGCCTTTTCCGGAACCTGGACGGGCTGCCCGCCCGTGAGGGTACCGGCCTGGACCAGCCGGACGGCGACCGCGCGCGGAGTGATGAAATGGCCGGGTCTGTGAAGCGCCGAGATCACGAGAATCGCCGCGATGCCCGCGTGAAGCAGGACGGCGAGTGAAGTTCCCATCGCCCAGGGAATGTCGCTCCTTTCTCTTTCGGCAAGGACGTCTCCGACGGCATCCATTGTGAAGCTCTCGGCTTTCAGCTCTCAGCTTTCAGCGAACGAAGGCGGGTCCGGCCTGCGGGCTGATAGCTGAGAGCCGACAGCTGATAGCTCATTTCTTCTTGGCGCCGGAGGTATCGGTGATGAATCCAAGGTTCTCGATTCCCATGCGATTCAAGACGTCCAGCGTCTCGACGACGGTCCCGACCGACAGCGACCGGTCCGCCTTGAGAAAGACGGTTCGGTCCTTGCGCGTGCGCAGAAACGCATTCAGGCGGTCCCGAAGGAGACCCCGCGCCACAGGCGTCTCATTGATGTAGTACCGGCCGTCGCTCGTGATCGACAGGATGATCGGGTCTTCGACGCTCGAGGGTAGGTTGGTCGTCTCCGTCTTCGGGAGGGAAACCGAGACGCCCTGGTGGAGCATCGGTGCGGTGACCATGAAGATGATCAGAAGCACGAGCATCACGTCCACGAGAGGAGTGACGTTGATGTCCGCCAGGTGGTCGTAGGGATCGCCGGAGGTGCGGTGGAAAGCCATCAGCCGGGCGTCAGGCGTAAGACGTCAGGCGCAAGGCGAGGGACCAGTGCACCCCGAAGCTTCGCCTCACGCTCTACGCCTCACGCCTTACGAGCATCATGTGAAATTCCTCTCGGCCAGATTGATGAACTCCAGTGCGAAGTCCTCCATTCCCGCGCGTTGCGCCCGCACCTTGCCCATGAAGTAGTTATAGAAGATGAGCGCGGGGATAGCGGCGGCCAGACCGGCCGCGGTGTTGACGAGAGCCTCGGAGATGCCGGGAGCCACCGCCGCGATCGACGTCGATCCGGTCTGGCCGATGGCGCGGAAGGACTGCATGATGCCCCAGACGGTCCCGAAGAGGCCGATGAAGGGACACGCCGAGGCTGTGGTGGCGAGAAAAGTCATGTGCCGCGTCAGGCGGGAGACCTCGACGCCGATCGCCCTCTCCAAGGCCCGCTCGACCCCCGAGATGTTCTTGATCAGCAGCTTTCCGGCCGACTGGACGGCGGGCGGCTGCATGGCGATCGTCGTGACCGGCGATTCTTCGGGCCGCACCGCCTTGATCTGGGCATCGAGTTCCGCGTACCCTGCCTTGAAAAGAGTCGTCAACGGCGTATCGGTGAGCTGGCCCGCGATCGTGTTGACTTCGGAGAACCGCTTGGACTTGCGGAAGAACAGGACGAACTTCTCCGACTGGCGGGAGATTCGCGCCAGCCGTATGTATTTTGCGAAAATGATGATCCAGGAGATGAGCGAAAAGAGCAGCAGGATGCCCAGGACGACCTTGGCCGTGGGGCTGGTCTCGCGGAAGAAGACGACGAAGGGGTCTTGGCCCCCGGGCAGGTTTTCCGCCCGGACGGGCTGAAGCAAGGCCACCATCATCGTTTTGCACCGTAACATACAGATTCGGAAGCGTCAAAGGGAATGGAGAGGAGAGGAGGAGGCGTTGTGCTCGGCGTGAGGATTCTGTCTCGCAAATTGGCGCCGGCTTGCGCGGCATGTCTTGTTCTCGCGCTCGAAGCGGGACCGGCCGCTGCCCAGCCCTTCGACATTCTGCCGCAGGAGAAGGTCGTGGCCGGAATGAAGGGGTATGGGGTCACCGACATGGGGGACGGCAAGGGGATCCAGCGGTTCGACGTGGAGATCCTCGGCCTGCTGAAACGTTACGCTCCCGGGCAGGACCTGATCCTGGGCCGCGTGTCCGGCATCGGCCTCGAGAACGCCGGGATCATCGCCGGAATGAGCGGCAGCCCGATCTACGTCGACGGCAAACTCGTGGGCGCCCTCGCTTACGGCTGGCCTTTTTCCAAGGACCCGATCTGCGGCATCACGCCGATCCAGAGCATGCTCGACATCCGGCACGCGCCCGCGGCGCCTCCGGTTCCCATCGCAGGCTCGACCGCCTCGACGAGCGCCCTCCTCTCGGCTTTTACCGCCGGACATTTCACAGACCGGCTGGATGACTTGTTGAAACCCTTCCAGGCCGGCCCCTCCGGCGCCCTGGCGGCTCTGCCCCTGCCGGTCTCTTTCGGCGGGGCGCTCACCGTCGGCAGTCTCTTCCATCGCATCGCCGAGGCCTCGAACTGGATGATGGTCCCTTCGGGCACGGCAGCCTCGAAGTCTGTCGGGGAACCTTCCCCCTTGAAGCCCGGGTCGGCGGTCGCGACGCAGCTGCTTTCTGGAGACATGGATCTCTCGGCCACGGGCACGGTGACCTGGGTCGAGGGGAATTCCGTCCTGGCCTTCGGCCATCCATTCCTCTCGATGGGTCCGGTCTCGATGCCGATGTCCCAGGCGCAGGTCTTGACCGTCCTGCCGTCTCTCTTCCGCTCCTTCAAGTTCGCGGCGACGGGACCGGTGCTGGGGTCCATCACGCAGGACCGCTCCACCGGCATTCTCGGAACCTTCGGAACGCATGCTCCCATGGTTCCGATCACCGTGCGCATCTCCTCCGACCAGATCCCGTCACAGGTCTACCACTTCCAGGCCGTGCACAACTCGATGCTGACGCCGATCCTGACCGCCATCGCGATTGACAACGTCTTGACGACGCTGGAGAAGCGAAGCGGGGAGCGCACGCTCGTCTGGAAGTCGGCGATCCGCACGCCGGGCCGCAATGTCCGCTGGGATTCGGTCTTCTCCGGTTTGAACGCCCGCGAGGAGGCCGTGGCCTCTCTCGCTCTTCTGACCAATTATCTGATGGCCAATGAATTCCATGACCTGACGATCCTGGGCGTGGATGTCGAGATCACGCATTCGGACCGGTTGAAGGGCGCCCGCATCGTCCACGTCGAAGCGCAGAAAGAGCGCGTCCATCCAGGCGACGAGGTCCCCATCTGGGTGGACGTCGTGGATTTCCGCGGGAGCGCCCGCCGCGTGGTCCTGGATCTGAAGGTCGCTCCCGATACGCCGCCGGGACCTCTGACGGTCTTCGTCGGAGACGGCTCTGCCGCGACCGCCTACGACCTCGCCCTCGTGCCGCCCGACCCGCAGTCGCTCGACCAGGTCCTGGATTTTCTGGCTCGGGTGCGCCCGCCCAACAGCCTGAACCTGCTTGCCTACCGCAGCGCGCCGGGCGCCGTGGTGGCCGGAGACGCGCTCCAGGCCTTGCCGGGGAGCGTCGCGACGCTCTTACGCGATCGCGGTCCGGGGGAAGCTTCGACGCCGGAGCTGTCACACGTGAGGCTCCAATCCGTATCGGTCGAGCAACCGACTCCCGTCAACGGCTCGGTCCGGCTCCAGATCGACGTCAAGCCGAGAATGTGGTGAAGCGGGTCCTTCGGTCCTTCGGGTTTTCTCTCTTCGCGCTGACCGCGGGGGCTTCGGCCGCGCTCGCGGCGGCCACGCGGATCTGGGTCTGCGATTCGGCGTCGGATTTCTCCACGGGAGAGGCGCGGGGAGTGTCGGTTGCCATGGACGGGACTCTGATTCTCTCCCGGGAGTCGCGCCGCGTGGACGGGATCTCTGAAGCCACGCTCTTTTCCGCCGTGCGCGACCGCGAAGGGAACATCCTGATCGGCACCGGCAACGAAGGAAAGATCCTCCGCGTCCTGCCGGCCGGCAAGGTCGAGGCGCTCGCGACGCTGCCGGAGAAGGAAGTCACGGCGCTCGCGGTGTCGCCCGAGGGCGTGCTCTACGCGGGCGGCTCACCGGGCGGGAAGATCTACCGGATCGAGAAGGGAAAGGCCGCTCCTTACTACGAGACGAAGGCGCAGTACGTCTGGGCTCTCGCGTTTGCCGGAAAGACCCTGTACGCGGCAACCGGACTTCCCGGAGAGATCCATCGGGTCAGCGCGGCGGGCAAGGGAGAGCGCGTGCACGCGACGCGCGATCCGCACGTGCGGTCGCTCTACGCGGATTCCAAAGGAAGACTCTGGGCGGGCACGTCCGGTTCCGGGCTCGTCCTGCGCGTCGATCCCTCGGGGGCCGTATCGACGGTCTACGACTCGTCGAAGTCGGAAATTACCTCGATCACGGGGAGCGGCGACGGCCGCGTCTGGGTGGCGGCCTCGTCGGCCGAGATGCCCTCGACGAGTCAGGAGCCGATCTCCGCTCCTGCCCCTCAACCGGGGACTCGGCCCACCCGGCAGGCCAACGCCCGGGAAGGAGAGGAAGCTCAGGAGAAGCCCGAGGTGTCGGTGACCGTCGGTCAACCGCGCCTGGCCCCACCCCATCCCGGCACGCGTCAGGGCGGATACTCTTCGGAGGTGCTTCTCTTCGAGGAAGCAGAGCCGCCGCGGCAGGTCTGGTCGAGTCCCGACGAAATCGTCTTCGACTTGGCGCCGGACTCGATCTCGTCTTCCGTTCTGGCGGGAACTGGTCCCAACGGGAAGCTATACCGGGTCGGGGCGAACCTGTGGTCGCTCGATCGGACCTTCGACGAGAAACAGGTGACCGCCCTCGCCGGAAATGCCGTGGCCACGAACTCGGCTAGCGCGCTCTATCGCTTGAGCGAAGGCCCCCGGCGCGGGGAGTACGTCTCGGCCGTGAAGGACACGGGTCGCACCAGCCGCTTCGGAGCGTTCCGCTTCGACGGGGACGCGCCCCCGGGGAGCCGGATCGAGTTCTCCTTCCGGTCGGGAGAATCCGGCCTTCCCGATTCGACCTGGAGCGACTGGTCGGCCTATGCGCCCCCGGCGCAGGCGGCCACGATCACGGCTCCTCCGGGGCGCTATCTCCAGTGGAAGGTCCGCATGACTTCCGACGGAGGGAAGCTTCCCGTGATCCGGCGCGTGGAATCGGCCTACCGCAACCGCAACGCGGCTCCCGTGATCGAGAGCTTCGTGGCACTCGGCCCCTCCGAGGTCCTCTCGCGGTCGGCCCCGGGCGGATCCAACGTCTTCGAAACGACCGCGCCCGACGAGAAGGGAATCTTCACGAGTCTGGAGGAGTCCAAGTCGGAGCCGCCGCCGCGACGCCTGCTGCGAAGGGGCTATCGGACGCTCACGTGGAAGGCAACGGATGCCGACAACGATACGCTGACGTATGACATCGCATTCAAGCCGGCCGGATCGGAGCACTGGCTCACGTTGAAGAAGGGGTTGAGAGAAGCGTTCTATTCCTTCGACACGGCGGCGCTTCCCGATGGGAAGTACGTCTTCCGGGTGAGCGCTTCCGACGCCGAGTCGAACCCCGAGGAGGGCAAGTCGTCCTCGCGCGACTCGTCTCCCGTCGTCGTGGACAACACACCTCCCGTCATTCGCCGGCTGCCTGGCGGCGCCGGCGTCTTCGAGTTCGAGGCCAGAGACGATGCCTCACCGATCTTCGAGGCCGAGTACAGCGTGGACGCGAAGGAGTGGGTGCGCGTCGAGCCGAAGGACGGGCTCTCCGACTCCCCGCTGGAAACCTACCGGATCCAGCTCGACCCGAGATGGAAAGCGGCATTCCTCTTGATCCGCGTGACGGACGCCGCGCGCAACGTCGCCGCAGCGAGCTTCACTGTTCCGTAACCGTCGCTCGAGCTTGCGCGGGATCTGCGCCTGCCGGCGCACCGGTGAGCGACTCGGCCGGATGCGGCCTCGATCGCTCGCCTGATCACGCGCTGGCGCTCTCGCTCCCGCGCCGCGAGGCTCCTCCGCTCGGTTACTTCGCGGAGACTCCTCGCGCCGCGACCGGAGGCACGACAGTCGACTCTGCTTGGTTTGCCATTGCCGGTTGCCGCCTCATTGATAATGTCCGGCAAGTGAAGAAACTTCGGCTTCTCCTTCTTCTCTGCCTGGTCGCGGGGTGTCGGGGGAAGGAACAGGCGGCGGCCCTCGAAGCGCCGCGGGCGACTCCGGCTGCGACCGCGGTTCCCGAACCGGTCCTCGGGTACATCGACGAAACCAGGAGCGGCACACCCGTAGACGGCGGTGTGTTGCGGCGCCGTCTGATCGGCGAGCCGACGACGCTCAACGCCGTCCTGCAGGCGGGCCTTCCCGAGCAGCAAGTCCTCCAGTACGTGTCCCGCAATCTCCTCGATTTCGACTCGAGGATGAACCTGGTGCCCGGTCTGGCCGAGAGCTACCGGGTCTCCGCCGATGGCCGCGAAGTGCGTCTGACCCTGCGTGCCGACGCGGTCTGGGAGGATGGGTCGCAAGTCACGGCAAGCGACGCCGTCTATACGATCCGGCGCATCGTGGATCCGGCGGTTCCTTCTCCCGTGTTCAGGCCGGTCTTCGAGGGCCTCGCCTCGATCGAGGCGCTCGACTCGCGCTCCTTCGTAGCGAGATTTCGGGAGCCGTATGCCTACCACGACATGGCGTTCGTGCTGCCCGTTCTCCCCGAGAGGCGCTACGCGCGACGGAACTTCTTGAAGGCGCGGGAGAACCGCGCGCCCCTGTCCAATGGCGCGTACCGGTTCGTCTCCTGGAAGTCACAGGAGTCGATCGTCCTCGAGCGCAATCCCAACTACCGCGGGGCTCGCGGCCATTTCGACCGCGTCGTTTTCCGGATCATTCCCGACAGCGCTGTCGCTTATCGCGCGCTCCTGTCCGGCGATCTCGACGAGACCGCGATCGAGGAGTCGTTGAAAGAGAGGGCCACCAAAGACCCGGACTTCAACCGCTGCTGCCGTACGGTCGAGTTCTACAACCTCGACTACAACTTCATTGCGCTCAACAACAAGACCTCCTTCTTTTCGGATGCCCGCGTGCGCCGCGCCATGACCATGCTGCTCGACCGGCCTGCGATCGTGCGCAGCCTCTTCCGGGGGTCCGCGCGGATCATCTCCGGCCCGTGGGCACCCGACTCTCCGGCCTACGACGCGAGCATCCGTCCGCTTCCCTTCGATCCCGCGGCCGCCGCGCGGCTTCTCGACGAGGCAGGCTGGCGCGACACCAACGGTGACGGCACGCGGGACCGGGCGGGACGGGAATTCGAGTTCGAGCTTCTCGTGTCCGCCGGCTCGAACGTCGGGAGGCAGATCGACGAAATGCTTTCGACCGAGCTCGCCCGCGTCGGCGTGAAGGCGACCGTGCGGCCCCTGGAATGGGCCGCGTTCGTCGAGCGGATCGACGCAGGGAACTTCGAGGCCGCCTCGCTAGCGACTTCCGCCTCGGACCCAAACCCGGACCCGTTTCCCTACTGGCACTCGTCGCAGTGGCCGCCGCGTGGGCTAAACAGCGGCTACTATCGCAACCCCGAGGCGGACCGCCTGATGGAAGAAGCGCGCCGGGAAATGAAGGAAGACGCGCGTCTGACGATCTACCACCGGCTTCACGCGTTGTTTCGCGATGACGCTCCGGCGGTCTTCGTGACGAACGCGTCGGCCAAGTACGCGTTTCGGCGTGAGATTGCGGGGCTCGTGACCTCGCCGCTGGGTTTCTCGGGAATCTGGCCGGGGCCTGTCGGATGGTGGCGGGTCGGTGGCCGGGCCCCATGATCCTCTACATCGCGCGGCGTCTCGCTCTGGCGGTGCCCACGCTCGCGGGGATCGTCGTACTCGTGTTTCTGCTGCTCCACCTGGCGCCAGGGAGCCCGATGTCGGCGCTCGGAGCCGAGTCCGGCCGGCGGGTGTCCGGACGGGCGGCGGCCGAAATGCGCCGCCTCTACGGCCTCGACCGCCCGCTGCCGGAACGCTTCGTCCAGTGGATCGGGAGAGTCGTCCGCTTCGACCTCGGGGAGTCCTTCGTAGACCGGCGTCCGGTGGCGGTCCGCATCCGCGAAGCCCTGCCGTACACACTGACCTTGAACGGCCTCGCCCTCCTCCTGACGCTCGCACTGGCGATCCCCCTGGGCGTCGAAGCGGGAGGACATCCCGAGAGCGCCTTCGACAGGATCTCCGGCGCCATTCTCTTCGCGCTGTACTCGACTCCTTCTTTCTGGGCGGCCCTGCTCCTGCAGACGCTCTTCTCCGTCAGGCTTCGATGGCTGCCTCTCTATGGCGTCGCCTCGGATGCCGAGCCTTCGGGGCTCGCCGGACTGGCCGATCGGATGTCGCACCTCGCCCTCCCGGTCGTCTGTCTGACCTACGGCTCCCTCGCGTTCTACGCGAGACTCGTGCGTGCGGGCGTCGCGGAGGCCCGTTCGGCCGACTACGTCCTGGCCGCGCGCGCGCGCGGACTCTCGCGGCGGGAGGCGCTGTGGAAGCACGCGTTTCGCAACGCGTTGCTGCCCTTGATCACGCTTCTGGGTCTGGTGCTTCCAGGGCTTCTTTCCGGCAGCGTCATCATCGAGCGGATCTTCGCGTGGCCGGGTTTGGGCCGGTTGTATTTCGACTCGATCCTCTCGCGGGACTACCCCGTCGTGCTCGCCCTCTCACTGGTGGGCGCGGTCGCGACGCTCGCGGTGACGCTCGTGGCCGACATCGCCTACGCCATGGCGGATCCCCGCGTTCGGGACGGGACGACTTCGTGAGGCGCCTCTTCCTCCGGCTGCCGGGAAGCGCGAAGGTCGCGCTCGCGATCGTGGTCGGATTGTGGATCGTTGCCGCCTTCTCTCCCGCAGCCTCGCGCGCCGCGTCGGAGATCCGGCTGGAGAACCGGCTGCTCGCCCCGTCGGCGGGACATCTCTTCGGGACCGACGACCTGGGCAGAGACCTCTTCGCGCGCGTCGTCGTGGCGACGCCGATCTCTCTGGTGATCGGGCTGACGGCCGCCGCCGTGTCGCTCCTGGTCGGCTTCACGGTCGGGGGTGTTTCCGGATACCTGGGAGGGGTCGTGGATCTCCTCCTCTCGCGGCTCGTGGAGGTCGTGCTCTGCTTCCCCGTGCTCTTCCTTCTGCTCGCCCTCGCGGCTTTTCTTCCTCCCTCTCCCGCGGCTCTCGTCCTGGCGATCGGGCTGACGACTTGGCCCGGAGATGCCCGTTATGCCCGGGCCGAGATCCTGAAGGCCAGGAGTCTCGACTACACGCGTGCCGCCAGAGCCGCGGGGGCCTCGACGGCGCGCATTCTGCTGCGGCACCTGCTTCCAAACGTCCTCGCGCCGCTGCTCGTGTCGGCCGCCTTTGGGGTCGCGTGGGCGATTCTCGCCGAGGCGGCCCTCTCCTTCCTGGGTGTGGGGCTGCCGCCTCCCGCGACCTCCTGGGGAGGAATCCTTTCGGCCGCGCCCGCCTACATCGAGGAGGCCTGGTGGATGGCGCTCTTCCCGGGCCTGGCGCTCTTCCTGACTGTGTCCGCCTATAATCTTCTGGCCGAAGGGCTGCGTCGAGCGAGCACAGAAAGAAGCCACCAATGACCGAACGCGTCGCCCTCTATCCCGGCTCCTTCGATCCTCTGACCAACGGGCACCTGGACATCCTGTCCCGCGCCCGACGTCTGGCCGACAGGGTTGTCGTCGCCATCCTCGAGAACGATGCGAAGACGCCCCTCTTCTCTGTCTCCGAGAGGATCGAAATGATCCGCGAGATCGTCGGCGGCGACGAGTCGACGCCGGTGCGTTCCTTCTCCGGCCTCCTCGTGGATTTCGCGCAGGAGGTCGGCGCGACCCTGATCGTGCGCGGGCTGCGCGCCGTGTCCGACTACGAATACGAGCTGCAGATGGCGCTGATGAACCGCCGTCTGATCCCTTCGATCGAGACGGTCTTTCTCATGGCCAAAGAGGAGTACTCCTATGTTTCGAGCCGCCTCGTCAAGGAAGTGGCGGGGCTGGGCGGCGACGTGAGCGGTTTGGTGCCGGAGTCGGTGAGGCGGCGTCTTGTCGTCAAGCTTTGATTTTAGATTTAGATTTTAGATTTTGGATTTTGGATTGCGAGAGCCTCTCTCGGGATTTCAATCCAAAATCGGAAATCTAAAATCCAAAATCACATGCGTGTCGTTGAGACCTCGCTGCGCGTCCGTTACGCCGAGACGGATCGGATGGGAGTCGTTTATCACGGCCATTACATCGTCTGGTTCGAGATCGGGAGGACCGAATACTGCCGGGCGGCGGGAATGCCCTATCGCGTGATGGAGGACTCCGGGCTTCTCATTCTGGTGACCGGCGTGGAATGCACGTACCGCCGGTCGGCCCGCTACGACGACGCCGTCCGCGTCAAATCCAGGATGACGGAGCTCGGGTCACGGGGTCTCTCCTTCGGATACGAGGTCGTGGATGAGGAGGGCCGGCTTCTGGCCGAAGGCACCACCCGGCACGTCTTCGCCGACGTCTCCGGTAAGCCCCGCCGCGCCCCCGCCGAGATCCTCGAGACACTCGAAGAATTCCGGTCGGGCCGTAAGGCGTAAGGCGAAAGGCGTCAGGCGCGTCTCCGCTCGTAGGTGCTCCGCCTCACGCCTCACGCCTCACGCCCTTACGGCTCCTGTGTCGGAGGATGGTCCAGAGGATCTTGAATCCTGCTCGGAGCGTGCCAGAGAGGGTGCCGGTGATCTTGGAGACGCCCACGCGGCGGCGGTAGGAGACGGGAACCTCGGTGACGGAGAGGCCCTCGCGAAGAGCCTTGACCTGCATCTCGCAGGTCCATCCGAAGTCCGGATCGCACATGCCCAGGCGCCTGCAGGCATCCCAGCGGATGGCGCGGAACGGGCCCAGGTCCGTGTAGCGGTGACCGTAGAGGAGGCGGATGAGGACACAGGCGAGAAGATTGCCGAGGCGGGCCTGCGGCAGAAGCGCGCCCCGCTCGCGCCGCCCAAGAGTCCGGGAGCCGATGGCCAGGTCGGCTCCGCGATCGATCGCCGAGAGCAGCTCCGGCATCTCCTCCGGATGATCCGAGTAGTCTCCGTCCAGGAAAACGACGACGTCGGGAGGCGACGCTTCGAGCGCGGCGAGTCCCGCCAGGCAGGCGCTGCCGTAGCCGCGGCGTGACTCACGGACAAGACGCACGGGCGGGGGGTTCGGGGGACCGCAAGGTCCCCCGCTGATTTCCAGACGGTTGGCGGGACCGGAAGGTCCTCCGCTTTCTGTCAGTCTTTGGGCAACCAAGTCCGTCCCGTCGGTCGATCCGTTGTCCACGACAACAATGTCGGAGACCAGACCGCGTGGGATGTCACTTACGACGAGAGAAAGCGAGTCCCGCTCGTTGAAGACCGGGATGATCACCGACGCCCTCAAGCGACCTCCTCGGCGGGCAGCCGCGGCCTCGCGACAGACACGGCCAGGCCGGCCAGGATGAGGACCCCGGCAGCGACCGTCCGAAAGGTCAGGCTCTCCTTCAGGACCAGGATCGCCAGGGCCGAGGCGAGCAAGGGCTGGAGGAAGACATAGACGGCGACCCTCGAGGCGCCGGTTCTCGCGAGCGCCCAGGAGTTCAGAACGTAGGGCACGACGGTGCAGAGCACCACGACGCCGGAGAAGCTCGCCCAGGACAGAGGCGTCACAGCCGTCGGTGAAAAGCTCAGCAGAGCCGGCAGCGTGAAGAGGAGGATCGGCGGTGCTCCATAGACGAAAACGCGGGAGACGATCGTCATGACACGGTAGTGGGCGAGAATCGGCCGAGAGAGCACCAGGTAGAGCGAATACGCGACAGCATTGCCGAGCAGCAGCAGGTCACCGCGCACGTACCGGCTGTGCCAGTCGAAATTCTGAACGTTGACGAGGACGAGAACGCCGGTACCCGCGAGGAGGACTCCGACCGCGGCCGACGCCGTCAGGGCTTCGCGTTTCAAGAGCACGGCCACGCCGAGTGTGAAAACCGGAATCGTCGCGGTCAGAATCGTCGTGTTGATGGCTGTCGTCATCGACAGCCCGAGGATGAAGAGCACCTGGTTCAACGAGACGCCAAGAAGTCCGTAGAGGAGCACGCGTTTGTGATCACCGGCAGCGAGGTTCTCCGCCCGCGAAAACCGCCGGATGGATTCCAACATCAGAGCGGCGCAGGTGACGCGGAGCGCCGAAAGCGGCAGCGGAGGCATGCTCGTGAGCGCCAGCTTGCCGAGCGTCGGGAAGAGGGCGAATCCGGTCTGCGCCGCGGCGAGCGCCAGGTGGACCGGCCACGGACCGGTGGGTGGCCGGGAGAGGGTCGCCCGGTAGGACGTCACGGAGCAAAGGGCAACGGGACGACGAGGGCGTCGAGAGAGGGCTCTCCGGCCGAGACCAGGCGCTCGCCGGCCGCCACGTCCCGGAACGCGTAGCCGAGTCCGATCGGTCCGAAAGCGGGGGAGAGAACCGCACTCGTCACTCGCCCCTGCTCGACCTTGCCGGCCTCGGGTTCCTCCGGCCGCTTGAGGAGCGAGCCCGGCGCGATCGGGCCCTCGGAGAACCGAAACCCGACCAGGCGGCGGTTGACGCGGCCATACGTGCGCATCCGCGCCACGATTTCCTGGCCGACATAGCAGCCCTTCGTCGTCGAGATCGAGGCGTCGAGCCCGACCTCGTCGGCGAGGTTCGACGCATCGGCGTCCTGTCCGAACCGGGGCCTGCCCGCCTCCACGCGAAGGATCTCGGCCGTCGTCTCCGAGACCACGACGGACCCCGTGCTGTCGAGACGCCGTCCGAGCTCTTCGAAACCTCCGCGAGGAACCAGGATCTCGAGCGCGAACTCGCCCTCCTCCGGGAGGGCCGCGGCCGTCTCCGGCATACCGACGTCCGCCGCCCGAGGTCCGTAGAGGCCCACGCGGACAAACTCGTCCGATCGGTCCGTGATCTTCACCTTCTGAAAGATGACGAACTTCTTGAGATGTTCCACAACGGCTTGCCGTGACCCGCCGGGGACGAGCAACCGGATGCGGTCCGGCTCCCCGAGAACGCGCGCGAGGAAAACGAGCTTACCTTTGGGCGTCAGGGCCGCGGCCGGACGGGTCTCCCCCGGCGCCAGCGACTTGAGATCCTGCGTGAGCTGCCCCTGGAGGAACGCGACCCGATCAGGGCCTTCGACGTCCACGACGGCGCTCTCCCGCACGCGGTGAGCAAGCCTCTCGCGAGCGGCTCTGTAATCGCTCATCGCCCTGATGCCGGCTGCGACACTCATCGCGAAATCACCCGATCACCCGATGCACTCACCTACTTTGGGCCGATCTGGACCAGGAACGGTTTCCATCTCATCGTTGCGCACTCCTCGCGGCGTATTATGACCGCATGAGCTCCGGGGAGGACCGGCCCGATCTGCACGTGATCGACATCTTCATGATGTCCGTCAAGTGCGGCAACTGCGACACCTACCAGACGATCGTGGGATTTCGCAAACACCCTGACAAGAATACTTATACCTACGAATGTGAGAACGAAATCTGCGACCCCAACGTGACGCGCACGATCGTGGAGGTCCCCAGGGAATTCGACAACTCGACAAAGCGCGCCGAGGAGCTTCCCTATTACACCGGCGAGGGCGACGCCCCCGAGGAGTTTCCCTAGCCCGCATAATTCGTGAACGACTCCGGCCGTCCCGCGGATCGCGGGAACAAGATGTATCTAGGCAACACGCTATATCTGCGCAACAAGTCCATTCATCTCTCAACGTGGTGCACGTGTTTCGGCCGGGTGTCCGTGAATTATCCGGGCTCGGAACCGGTCGGCTTTCAGTTTTTCGCATAGAATCAAGCGTTTGATGAGCGCGACCGTTCAGGCGGCCCCCGGGCTTGCCCCCGATCTTCTGGAGCGTCTGAGAGTGAGGCTCCACTCCTCGCCGGCACTGGCCTGGCTCAAGGCGAGCCTCGAGGAGCTGGAGCCGGACCGGGCGGTCCTCCGCCTTCCGTACAGGGAGGAGATCACCAACGGATCGGGGACCGTGCACGGAGGAATCCTCGCGACGCTGGCCGACACCGCGGTCGCCTTCGCGCTGTCCACGAATTTCGACGGCAAGATGGGTTTTGCAACATCCGACCTGACGATCCACTTTCTTCGCCGCGCCCGCGGAGATGTCTGGGCCCGCGCCCGGATCGTCAAGAAGGGACGGCGTGTCAACGTCGGGGAAGTGGAAATCGTGGACGCGGAAGGCCGCGAGGTCGCCCGCGTGCTCACGGGCTTCCTGCTGACTACTTCCTCCTTCGACTACGTACCGGAAAGGATTCCATGACAGACGACGCCGCTTCGTTCCCGGCCTCCGAAGAAGGGCCAAAGAAACCGCGCCGGCGCCGTGGAGGCGTGCGCCACCGAAAGGCCCGTCCGGCGCCGGGCAAGGAAGAGTCGCGCCTTTCCCTCGAGCCCGCTCCAGCGCCTGTCGTGATGCTCGCGCCGGCGCCCTCTCCCGTCCCGGCGTCCGCATCGGTCGCGGTGACGCCCGGCCCGCCTGTCCGCGCCTCGGTCGAGCAACGGCTGGGAGTCTTCATCGACTTCGAGAACATCGCTCTCGGCGTCCGCGACGCGCAGTACAAGAAGTTCGATATCAACCTCGTTCTCCAGCGCTTGATCGAGAAGGGGAGGATCGTCTTCAAGAAGGCCTACGCGGACTGGACCCGCTACTCCGAGTACAAGCGGGAGTTCCACGAGGCGGCCATCGAGCTGATCGACATTCCCCAGCGCGCCTATTCGGGCAAAAACTCGGCCGACATCCGCATGGTCGTGGATGCCATGGACCTGGCCAGCTCGAAGGGACACATCACGACCTTCGTGATCTGCTCGGGAGACTCGGACTTCTCGCCGCTCGTCTCGAAGCTGAAGGAGAACGACAAGAGCGTGATCGGCGTCGGCGTGAAGAATTCGACCTCCGACCTGCTCATCTCCAACTGCGACGAGTTCATCTTCTACGAGGACCTCGTGCGCGAGACTCGGGCGCTCCCGTCGATCGAGAACCTGCCCGAGAAGAAGCGGGAGCTCTTCCGGCTGATGCTCGACTCGCTGCAGGCGCTGGTCCGGGAGAACTACGACGTCATCTGGGGCTCGATGATCAAGCAAACGATGCAGCGCAAACAGCCTTATTTCAACGAGTCCTACTACGGCTACAAGTCCTTCTCGGAGCTTCTCGAGGACGCCCAGCGTCTGGGCCTTCTCTCGATGAAGAAGGACGCCAAGAGCGGCGGATACATCATCTCCCCGTAAGAGGCAAAGCGTAAAACGTAAGCACATAAAGCGAGGGCGGGGCGGCCACCCTTACGTTTTACGGTGCGGTTAGATTTCCTGGAAGAAGAACCGGTCGAGAACGGAGAGATGCTCTCGCCGGTCAAAATCCGGCTCCATCAGCCAGAGGGCGGCGTAAATCGAGGAGGCGAGCGAATTGCCGTCCTGCGGTGTGAAGCAAAAGCCAACGAGCTCATGGTCGCTGCTGGCCGCCACCGTGGGCGCCGCAACGACCGCCTGCGACAGGATCCGGCCGTAGTAGCCGTGGTCCCTTCCGAAAGAGAAGATCTGGTTGGCCGAGCGCTTCTCCGTCAGAGCGATCCGCCGGTTGCCCCGGAGAAGTTCCAGCGCCTCCTGCCGGGAAACGGGCCTGGTGAACTCCATGTCGAACCAGAGAGTGTGCATGTATTGCGTGTTCAGCTTCACGGCGGAGGAGAAGATCCTGGGCT
>WNGE01004201.1_pt1 | contig 30224 bp, 35 predicted proteins | sample 5400651 | NCBI WGS metagenome assembly WNGE01 (sample SAMN13153370, study PRJNA577476) | soil metagenome | isolation source: 60 cm soil or saprolite under grassland replicate 2 | place: USA:California | collected 2016-06-15
CGCCTCGGGCGGGAACAGCCTGGCGACGCATTCCACGGTGTAGGACTTGCCGCTGGACGACAGCCCTTTCATGACGAGGTTCACCGGCTCGCCGAGCAGCCGGGACGTGATCGCCAGGTAGGTCAGCTTGGCCGCCTTCTGCTCGCCGACGAGCCCCATGCACACCCTTAGCGTGCGCACCATGCGCGCGAGTATGTCTAGGTCAGACGCCCACGATGGGGGGGTGTGCAGGTGTGCAGGCACTGCGGGAGGGACAGAGGCGAGATGTGTCTTCCGCCGCGGCGAGCGGACGATGATCTGGTCGAACTCGGCGACGGTGAGCAGCTTGTGCTTCTTCACGTAGGCACGGGCCATCGCCCGCGTCCCGGTGTCCATCCCGGCCCGGGCCATGGCCTCGACTGCGCGCACGGTGAGGCCCGGCTTCTTCTCCTCGTCCTCGTCCGCGACGGCTTCCTTGATGGGCGCCAGCGGGTCGTCAGGGTCGTACACGAGGTTGCCGTCGGCGTCGTACTCGCGGCCGAAGAAGGCGGTCACGCCGCGCCCCGTCCCCGGAAGTCGCCGGGCCTCGGGTCGGCGAAGTGCTCCCGGCCGCCACGTCCCCAGCGGGCCACGTCGGTCTGGGTCAGCCGGTAGGCGTCGTGCTGGGCGCGCTTGACGGCCATGATCCCGTCAGCGAATCCGGCCTCGTAGGCGTCGCCGTGATGGATCTCGCAGGCCCGCCAGCCATCACGCCACGCGGCCAGCTGCCAGGCGGTCTCACGCTCGATCCGGTCCGCCTCGGCGAGGACGTAGGCGCGGACGGCGGCCGGCAGCCCGGGGCTGTCGTCCTGTCGTATGCTGCTCATGAAAGCTTCCGTTCGCGGCGGGATCTTCGGCTGGCGGCGCTCACCGGGCGCCGCCTTCGCCGTCTTTAGGCGGCCGGGGCATCTCCGCCGCCGGCCAGGCGCTCGACATAGGCCTCGATCGCGCTGCGGGTGATGCGCCGGGAGCCGTCGATCTTCAGGGACTCCAGGTCACCGCGCGCCACCAGTTCCCACGTCTTGCTCCGGCCGATGCCGAGCATCTCGGCGGCCTCGCCGACGCGGAATAGGAGCCTCTCGCCGTGATGAGCGAAGACGGCAGTCATGATTCCTCCTGAGGACACGGCGAAGTCATAAAGGAATCATGGCGTACCGTATTGCGCCATGTCAATCCGCACCGTTACTGTTCTCATATGGAACAGGACGGCCCGACGAAGGCCATTGCCGCCCGTGTACGCGAGATGCGCACGAAGCGCGGCTGGTCAGGCGCGGACCTGTCCCGGGAGCTACGGGCTGTTGGTGTTCAGTGGGAGCGGGCGATGGTGGCCAAGCTGGAGACCGGCCGCCGCAAGTCGGTGTCCGTGACCGAGCTGCTCGCCCTGGCCTATGTGCTGAACGTCGCCCCGGTGCACCTGCTCGTGCCGCCAGACGGCCCAGGTGAGCCCTACGAGGTCACGCCGAAGGTCGCCGCCGACCGCGTCTCGGCGCGGGCCTGGGTCCGTGGCGTGACCTCGATCAATGACGACGCCGACCCGCGCGAGTTCTTCGCCGAGGTGCCCCGGGAGGAGTTCTACGCGGTACAGCAGGCGATGCGTCCGCGCCGGGCGGATGAGCCGTATGGCGTGAATCCGGAGGACGACTGATGGGCCGCCGGCCGCGTGGCGACGGGAGCGTCTACTACGACGCTGCCCGCGGCTGCTGGGTGGGCGTCCTCGACATCGGCCGTGACCCGCAGACCCGCAGGCGCCGCAGGCGGAAGGTCTCGGCGCCGACGAAAACTGAGTGCAAGGACAAGCTCGGCGAGCTGCGCGAGGAGTACCGGAAGGCCGGGACGGTCGGCCGCCGGGACTACACCGTCCGCATGGCCATTGACGCATGGCTGGCAAGCCCGCCGGAATCCGTGCGGTCAGAGAACACGCTGCAGGTCTACCGCGATGCGGGCAGGCGGATCTGCGATGGCGCGCGGGGCGTGCCGGGGATCGGCGGGATCGCGTACGCGCGGCTGACGTCCCCGGATGTTGACCGGCTGCTGGCCGGGTTCGCGGCGGCCGGGTACGCCCGGGCGACCATCGCCCTTACCCGCGCGTTCGGGATCCGCTGCGAGCGGCGGGCACGCCGCGGCGGGATGACGTCGCGGCAGGCGTTCGGGCTGTCCGAGATGCCTCGCGGCGGCACCGTGCGCAAGTCCCGGGCGATGACCGCCGGGCAGGTCGCGGCGCTGCTGGCGCTGGACCTGACGCCGTGGTGGCGGGCGCGCATCGTGACTGCGGTGGCGACCGGGCTGCGGCCCGGCGAGCTGGGCGCGCTGCGCTGGCAGGACGTCAGCATCGCTGACCGGATCCTGACGGTCCGGGTGGCGCTGAAGCGCGAGCGCGGGCGCCTGGTGCTGGCCGGGCTGAAGACGGACAGCTCCCGGCGGACGCTGTCGATGCCCGCGATGGTGGCCGCCGTGCTGGAGCGGCAGCGGCGCGCTCAGGCCGCTCAGCGGCTGTCGGCGGGCGCCGGGTGGGAAGACCACGACCTCGTGTTCGCCGGGCCGTCCGGGCGGCCCGTGTGACCGGCTGTACCCGCCGGAGAGTGCCAGATGAGCGCCGCGCGTCACGATTCATTCGTGACATCCGCCGGTGTGCTGCCAGGCGTGGCTAGCCCGGTGATCACCGCGCACACCGGGAACAACGCAGACCTGATCGCCGAAGTCTGCCGCCTGTACGCTCCGCCGGGCACGGTGATCGCCGACGTGACCTACGGCGCCGGGAGATTCTGGCGCAAGCAGCCTGCAGGGGTCACCGTCATCGGATCCGACCTGTACCCCGGCCCGGAGATCAGTTTCACTTGCGATTTCCGGCAGCTCCCGTACCGCGCCGGGGCCATCGACATCGTCGTGCTCGACCCGCCCTACGTGCATAACGCGGGCGTGGCGCACAGCCACCGCACCGACCGCTACGCCGCATCATCCAGCCGGTACAACGGCCACCTGACCACAGCCGGCTTGTACAACGGGGACATCCTGTGCCTTTACCGCGACGGCATGACCGAAGCGCGCCGCGTGCTCAGGCCCGCCGGCGGCCAGCTCTGGGTCAAGTGCAAGGACGAGGTTGAGCGCGAGGTGCAGCGCTGGTCGCATATCAAGATCTACGAGATAGCGCTCAGGCTGGGATTCAGCGCGCGTGACCTGTTCGTGCTCATCCCGGACGGCCGTCAGGCCCAGCGCTGGCCCGGGCGCACCCAGCGGCATGCGCGCAAGAACCACAGCTACCTGTGGATCTTCGAGCGCCCCGATGAGCGCTACCGCAAGCTGCTGTCGCGGCCGGCACCCGGCGCCGCGCCGCTGCCGTCCTGCCGCCAGTGCGGCAAGACCCTGCGCGCTCATACCGGGTCCGGGCGCCGTCCCGCCTACTGCTCCGACGCGTGCCGCCAGCGCGCCCACCGGAAGCGGGGCAAGCCATGATCTTCCAGCTCTCGATGAGGCCCGTAGGCTCCCGTTCCTGGCTCCCGCCGCGCGGCGCCCGCGGGCTGACCTGCGCCGGGACCTGGCTCACGTCATGCACCCACGATAGGACCAGCCGCCGTCAGCCGCGGGCCGCGGCTGACCACCGAAAACCCGGTGCCCGTGCCTGGTCCGCTGAGGTCATACTGGTCCGGGCATTCGCGCGGGTCACGCCAGGGCGCCCGCGCAGGTGCCTGCCCGCATTCCTGCCCAGCTCGCGCGAACCCGCGTCGGTCGGATATCCTTCGACGACCGTTCCGGCGTATCCGGCACGACGACCTATCTGACCAGCACCCAATGGAGCGATCCCGTGGCTTCCGTCTGCGACGTCTGCGGCAAGAGGCCGGGCTTCGGCAACAACGTTTCGCACTCGCACCGCCGCACCCCGCGCCGCTGGAACCCGAACATTCAGCGCGTGCGCGCCATGGTCGGCCGGACTCCCCGGCGGCTGAACGTGTGCACGTCCTGCATCAAGGCCGGCAAGATCAGCCGCTGACCGGCTGACGAATCCGCCAGGCGTGGTCCACCGGGCCTATCCCCGCGCCTAGCGGGAAGCCGGCCCCGATCGCGCCGGTCACGTACTCCTTGGCCGCTTCAACCGCGGCAGGCACCTGCCTGCCCAAGGCGAGGAATGACGCGATCGCGGATGCCAGGGTGCAGCCGGTGCCGTGGGTATGACGGCTGGCGATGCGCTGGCCGGGGAACCGGATCACCTCCGAGCCGTCGAACAGCAGGTCTACTGGGTTCCCCGGCAGGTGCCCGCCCTTGATGAGAACCCAGCGGGGCCCGAGCGAGCTGAGGGTCTCGGCAGCCTGCCGCATCCCCGCCTCATCGGTGATCTGGCGGCCGGTCAGCAGCTCGGCCTCCAGCAGGTTGGGCGTCAGCACGGTGGCCAGCGGCAGCAGGTGCGCCCGCACGGCCTCGAGGGTGCCGGCCGACAGCAGGCTGTCACCGTGCTTCGACACCGCGACCGGATCCACCACGACCGGCGCTGGCACGCCGGCCAGCATGCCGGCCACGGCCTGCACGATGTCCGCCGAGGCCAGCATCCCGGTTTTGACGGCGTGCACGCCGATATCGCCGAGCACCGAGGCCATCTGGGCCCTGACCGCATCGGGAGGCATTTCCCAGTAGCCCTGGACGCCGACCGAGTTCTGCGCGGTGACCGCGCAGACCACGCTCATGCCGTGCACGCCGAGCGCCAGCATCGTTTTCAGGTCGGCCTGGATGCCGGCTCCCCCGGCCGAGTCGGAGCCAGCGATCGCGAGCACGCAGGGCGGAGTCGACGTCATCTACTCAGCCTAGGTTCCCCGGACACGTGCCTCGCCCGCGCCGGTGCATCCCGGCTGAGCCCGAACCGCTGACCTCCCGTTCAGCGGCGGAACGCGGCCGCAGCCGCCGGGCGCAGCCGGAGCGCGGGAATGCCGGAGCCACAGACCGCCCGCTCGGCCCGCAGGTCAGCCGGAGCCACAGACCGCCTGCCCGGCCCGCAGGTCAGTCGGAGCTTCCAGGGCTATCAGAGCCGCCAGGGCTATCAGAGCCGCCAGGGCTATCAGAGCCGCCAGGGCTATCAGAGCCGCCGGAGATGTCGTCGAACCGGCAGCGGGCTCGGTCGAACCGGCACGCCGTCGGCACGCTCGGCGTCCCGTTGGCGATGATCATGATCTTGATCTTGTTCCCGGCCGGCTCGCCCCACGGCCAGGGGATGGCTGTCAGCACGCCGCCGTCACCGCGCGCCACCCACTTCGCCCCGGCGACGGAGTCGATGTGCGCTCCCGGATAGCGGAACGCCAGCCGCCAGTGAGCGAGACCGGCCCGGCTCGTGATGGTGATCACCGCGGTGAAACCGGACGACCAGTGCTGTATGGTCTGGTACCGCACATGGGCCGCGGCGCCGCGGCGCGCGGCCGGCCGCCGGGTTCGCTCCGGGGTGCCCGGTGCCGTTGCCGGCGCCTTCGGCGTGACCCCGGTCGCGGTCCGCTGATGACCGCGGCGGTGACCGCCGTGCTTGAATTTGATGCCCGGGTTGGTGGCTGTCAGCCCGCCGGGGGAATGCCGCGGTGCCGGACCGCAAGCCGGCTCCAGGCAGGTCGTCCCCGGATAGTTCGGGGTGTAGCTCAGCACCGCGTGCGGCAGGTTGAGCGCGAGGCCGGCTGCCACGACGATGCCGACGCCGGCCGACAGCCATGGCGTCATGAGCATGCCGCGGATCGACCGCGCAGGCGGGACCGCGCCGCCGGGGCGCACCAGCCGGGCGAATCGGGCGCGCTGGGCAGACCACGCCAGGCGGGGCGGACGGGCGGCGCCGTGAGCGCCCGGCATCCTGGCCGGGGCTGCCCCGCGCTGCTGGCTCGCCGCCGCACGCGCAGAACGCCTTGCCACCATGGCAAGCGCCGGCCTTGGCGCATACCAGGGCCTCGCCTTGCTTTTACGGTGTCGTGGCATCGGGGGGTTTATACCAAGCAACTTTCCTGCGAGCTGGTGCGATAGAATGTAGTCGATCAGATGCCAGCAGTAATTGTGGCCTGTTCAGCGGAAATGATCCCACCCACTATGCGCTCGCGAACTCTCCCCGTCTACACGCACGCCGCGGCCGACCGTTATAGCGCCGATCACGGACCAGCGTGCCGGCAGTTGCGTGCCGGCCGGGAAAGTGGCGGCCAGGGCGTGATCCTCACCGCCGGTGAGCATCCAGCCGAGCCCGTCCACGTCCCCCCGGCCCGCGCCGCCAGCGCCCGTCCCGCCAGCACCGGCGCCGTGCTCTCCGCTTCCAGGACCCATGCCGCCGCCTTCTTCGCCGGGGCCACCGCCCCTCATGGCCGCCGCACCTGGCGCAGCGCGCTGGCGAGCGGCGCGCAGGGCCGCCGCAGCCGCCACCAGCTGCGGATCGCTGGCCAGCAGCGTGCTGTCGACATCGATCCGCACCTCGCTGGCCGCGGCCACGTGCCCGAGATCCTGCACGAGACCGTCGCTGATGTCGATCATCGAGGTCGCGCCGAGGAACGCGGCTTGCGGCCCGGCATCGTACGGCGGCCGCGGGCGCTGGTGGGCCGCGATGAGAGCGGCGGGCTCCGCCAGCCCGGCCTCCAGCAGCGCCAGTCCCGCCGCTGACCGGCCCAGCGGGCCGGCTACCGCCAGCTTGTCCCCGGGCCGCGCCCCGCTCCTCGTTACCGGGCTACGGCCGGACAGATCGCCCAGCGCCGTGATCGCGATCAGGATCGCATCCGCGCTGCTCACATCCCCGCCCGCAACCGAGGCCCCGCCCCGGACGGACTCCTGCGCCAGGCCGCGGACGAAATCCCGCGCCCATTGCGCCGGCAGGTCGCCCGGTGCCGCGAAGCCCACCAGCAGGGCAGTCGGGACGGCACCCATCGCCGCGATGTCCGCCAGGTTCTGCGCTGCCGCCTTGCAGCCGACGTCGAAGGCAGACGACCAGGCGCGGCGGAAATGCCGGCCCTCGACCAGCAGGTCCATGGTGGCCACCACGCGGGCATCGGGCGCCCTGAGCACCGCCGCGTCGTCGCCGATGCCGACCAGCTGTGCGGTGCCGACGGGGAGCATGGCCTTCATCGCCGCGATGAGGCCGAATTCACCCAGGTCCGCGACGGTGATGTGAGCCCTCCGCAAGTCCGCTGCCCGCTGCCCGCTACGCCGCGCGCCACGCCGCCTGCCGGGTAGCTGGGCCCGTCGCCCGCCGCATCCCCTTGCGGGACCGGCAGGCCAGTACCTAAGGTAGCGTGGCGATCACACTGGCACCCGGGAGGACCGCATGGTGCAGGCATACATCCTCGTACAGACAGAGGTCGGCAAGGCCGCCGATGTTGCCGTGCACATCGGCCAGATCCCTGGCGTCACGCAGGCCGACGACGTCACCGGCCCCTACGACGTCATCGTCCGGGCCGAGGCTGACAATGTGGATGATCTTGGCAAGCTGGTGGTCGCGCAGATCCAGTCGGTGAACGGGATCACTCGCACCCTGACCTGCCCGATAGTCCACATATAGCCGCCAAGCCGCCCGGATTAACGAAGCGGCTGACCGCTATTCGGCTTTTGCCGGGCGAATGTTAACCGCAAATTCACTGGCCAGGCGGAGATAGCCGACCCGGCCCTCCGCGCCGGTGCACAAGCCGCGTTCCGGCGGCAGCGCATCGTCATCGTGGCAGCACAAGGAAACCAAGTAATCCCGCCGGAATCAGAGTAATCCCGCCGGACATGGCGGCTGCGCGGCCAGTTGTCGCAGCGACCACCGCAGTCGGCGGGCCGCGACATCCGTGACGGTCACCTGGTAGTTCATTTCCCTCCCAGCTCCGCTGCCAGTACGGCGGTCCGCGGCCCGAGCCCCAGTTCGGCGGCGCTGCGCAGGTCGGCCGGCGTATCCACGTCACGCCGCAGCCCCGGCACGCCGGGCAGGTCAAGCTCGGCCGCGCCGTTCGCCCGGTGCCTGTCCCGCGACCCCGGACCGAACCGCGGGCAGAACGCCGCCGCCGGGCCCGCCGTATACAGCGTCGTCCCTGAGCCGGCGGCGTCGGGCACGAACGCCTCCGGCCACCCACTCGCCGCGGCCAGCGCGCGGCCGATCTCGGCCGGGTCAAGCGCCGGCAGGTCCGCGGCCAGCCCCGCCCTGCCCCGGCCGGGCCAGCGGGCATCAGCGTAGGCCGCGCCGAAGACCAGCGCCGGGTTGAGCCCGGCGCCCGGCTCGTCAGCGACGACGTGCGCTCCCAGGCCGCCAAGCTCGGCCCCGGCCGCGCAGTCGTCGGTCACCACGATCACCGCGCCGATCACCGGGCAGGCAACGGCCGAGGCGACCGTGTCCGCCGCCATGGCCAGCGCAAGCGCGGCCCGGCGCGGCCCGGCCAGGACGGCGAGCCGGGACTTCGCGCGGGCAAGTACCTTGACGGGGATCACCAGCGACCAGCTGAGCGGCATTTCCGGGGCCATGGGCTCGATCCTGCCCGCACGCCGGACCGGCCCCGACACCGAACCCGGCGCGGCAAGGATCCCGCCTCGACACGGCGCCGGCCCAACCGGGAGACTGGCCAGATGAGCAAGCGCGCCGTCGGCAGTTACTCCCGCGCCTGGCGGGGAGTCTCGAAGATCATCTTGCGACCGCTCATCCCGATGCTGATGAAGCTGGACTGCCGTGGCCGCGAGCATTTCCCGTCCGAGGGCGGCATGATCCTGGCCGCCAATCACCTGTCCTACGCGGACATCTTCGCCGTGTCGCTGTTCGCCGACAAAGCCGGCCGGTATCCGGTGTTCCTGGCCAAGTCGACGCTCTTCGACGTCAAGGGGCTCGGGCACATCCTGCGGGAACTCGGCCAGCTGCCGGTGTACCGCGGCCAGACCGACGCCGCGCTCGTGCTGAAGGACGCCGAGCTTGGCCTCGAGCACGGCGCATGCGTGATCTTCTACCCGGAGGCGACGGTGACCCGCGACCCGGATCAGTGGCCGATGGTGGCCAAGACCGGCGCGGCCAGGCTGGCGCTGTCCACCGGCGCGCCGGTCATCCCGGTCGCGCACTGGGGCGCGCAGCAGATCCTGCCGTACGGGAGCTTCCGGCCGCACCTGGTGCCGCGCCGCACCGTGCACATGCTGGCCGGCCCGCCGGTTGACCTGTCCGCCTTCGCGGGCCAGCCGCTGACCAGCCAGACGCTGCGCGCGGCCACCGCGGTCATCATGGCGGACATCACCCGCCTGCTCGGCGAGCTGCGCGGGGCGGAGCCGCCGGCCGAGCCGTACCATCCGGCGATCGCCCGCCGCGAGGCCCGGCAGGAGCTGCAGGAGCTGGCGAAGGCCCAGGCCGGCTCGGACGATGGCAGAGAAGGACAACAAGCATTGGTAACGGATGGTCCGGACGACTCACGTCCGGCCGAGGCGTCGCCACCGTGAGGGCCGCTGTCATGGGCGCCGGATCGTGGGGCACGACTTTCGCCCAGGTGCTCTGCGACGCTGGCACCCCGGCGGTTCTCTGGGGCCGTCGCCCGGAACTCGTCGGCGCGATCAACGCGACCCGCGAGAACCCCGACTACCTGCCCGGCATCACCCTCACTGAGGCTCTGCGGGCGACCTCGGACCCGGCTGATGCGCTGGACGGCGCCGATCTGGTCGTGCTGGCCGTGCCCGCGCAGTCGCTTCGGCAGAACCTGGCCAGCTGGGTGCCGCTGCTGCCGCCCGGCGCATTGCTCATCAGCTTGATGAAGGGCGTCGAGCTCGGCAGCTGCGACCGGATGAGCCAGGTGATCGCCCAGGTCGCGGGCGTGCCCGCGAGCCAGATCGCGGTCATCTCCGGGCCGAACCTGGCTCGTGAGATCGCCCAGCGCCAGCCCGCGGCGACCGTGGTGGCGTGCACCGACGCCCGCGCCGCCGAGCGGCTGCAGAAGGCCTGCCACACCGGCTACTTCCGGCCGTACACCAACCCCGACGTGACCGGCTGCGAGCTTGGCGGCGCGGTCAAGAACGTCATCGCGCTGGCCGTCGGCATCTCGGTCGGCATGGGCCTCGGCGACAACACCAGGGCCATGCTGATCACCCGCGGCCTGGCGGAGACGGCCAGGCTCGGCGCCGCGCTCGGCGCGGACCAGCACACGTTCGCGGGACTGGCCGGGATGGGCGATCTGGTCGCCACCTGCAGCTCGCCGCTGTCTCGTAACCGCACGTTCGGCGAGAACCTGGGCCGCGGCATGCCGATCGCCGCCGTCATCGCGGTGACGCGCCAGGTGGCCGAGGGGGTCAAGTCGTCGCAGTCGGTGCTGGCGCTGGCGCACCGGCATGGCGTGGAGATGCCGATCACCGAGGTTATGGTGGCCGTGGTCAGGGACGGCCTGGCGGTCGGCGAGGCCGCGGTGCTACTGGCCAGCCGCAGCGCCAAGCCGGAACGCTATGGCGTCTGACACCCGCACCGCCCCGCGGCAAGCGTGACGGGCAACAGCGACAGGCCCCGGCGCCCGACTGCCGGGACCTCTAAGGTGATGAATCTGCGGATCGCGCGGTTCCATGGTGGGCGGTAGCGCGATTCATCACCTTGGGGACGCGGCGGCGTGGCGGGACAGCGCAGCGGGACAGGAAGGAAGGGTCAGCGTGCAGCGGAAGATCAAGGTGGCGGTCGTCTTCGGGGGGCGCGGCCCTGAGCACGCGGTTTCCTGCATGGGCGGCGGCAACATGCTCAGCGCCATCGACCGGGACCGCTATGAGGTCATTCCGGTCGGCATCACCCGCGAGGGCAACTGGGTACTCACGGCCGACGAGCCGGGCCGGCTGGCCATCACCGGCGGCGAGCTCCCGTCGGTGGAGGATGTCGCCGAGCCGGGCGGCCAGGTCGTGCCCTGGGCCGGGCAGCCCGGCCGGGAGCTTGCCGCATCCCCGCCCGGGCAGATTCCTCGCCTGCTCGGCGAGGTCGACGTGGTGCTGCCCGTCCTGCACGGCCCGTTCGGCGAGGACGGCACGATCCAGGGCCTGCTGGAGATGGCCGGCATCCGCTACGTGGGAGCGGGCGTGCTGGCCAGCGCGGTCAGCATGGACAAGGAATACATGAAGATGATCTTCAAGGCCCGCGGCCTGCCGGTCGGGCCGCACGTGGTCGTCAGGGAGCGGGACTGGCCGGCCGGCACCGCGCGGCCGGAGGGCGAGCCGGCTCACCCGGAGCGAAAGCGCGTGCTCGACGCGATCGCCGAGCTCGGCTGGCCGCTGTTCGTGAAGCCGGCCAGGGGCGGGTCAAGCATCGGCACGTCCAAGGCAGCGGACATGGCCGGGCTGCACGACGCGATCGAGACGGCCCGGCGCTACGACCCGAAGGTGCTCGTCGAGGCCGCGATCGACGGGGCCGAGATCGAGTGCTCGGTCCTGGAGGGCGCGAGCGGCGGGCCGCCGGACACCAGCATGCCCGGGCAGCTGCTGATCGAGGGCGGCGAGGAGTTCTGGGACTTCGAGGCAAAGTACCTGGACGAGGCCAGCGGGATGGCGATCCCGGCGCCGATCCCGGCCGAGGCCCGTGATGAGGTCCGCCGGCTCGCCGCCGAGGCCTTCGACGCGGTGTCCTGCGAGGGACTTGCCCGGGTGGACTTCTTCTACACGCCGGACGGGCAGATCATGATCAACGAGATCAACACGATTCCCGGGCTGTCCCCCGCGTCCTATTTCCAGAAGATGTGGGAAGCCAGCGGCCTGCCGTTCAGCCAGCTCATCGACCGGCTCCTGCAGACGGCGCTGAACAAGCGCCCCGGGCTGCGCTGAACCGGCGGCGAGCGGCGAGCGGCGCTGGCGCGCCGCTCGCCGTCCGCGCTACCTCTTGGCCCCGGCGAGCTTCTTCTCGCCGTTGACGACCGCCTTGAAATCGGATCCGGGCCGGAACTTGGGGACCGAGGACTTGGGCACCTTGATGGCAGCGCCGGTCGCCGGGTTGCGCGCGGTACGGGCCGGCCTGATGGCCTTCTCGAAGACGCCGAATCCGGTGATGGCTACCTTGTCGCCCTTGGCGACTGCCGCCTGGATGGTGTCGAGTACCGCGTTAACGGCCTCGGCCGCGGTTTTCTTGTCTCCCATCCGGCCAGAAATCGCATCGATCAGGTCACGCTTGTTCATTCTTCACTCCTGCGGGTTCCCCCAACGGGAGGTCGCGCGGACAGGGTTGCCGGGCTCGCGACCTCTGACCTGCCTGAAATTAGGCGATGCAGCGCCGATGCACAAACACCAGCAAGCGAATTAATGGCGTGTCGGCAGGGATTCCAGCGAGCGGCCGGGTAATACTACGGCTGGGCCCGGGAACGATTTGTCAGGAATTGTAATCCGGCGGAATTCCCGGCTTGGCCGCGGCGGTCAGCCGGTCGAGATCCGCGGTCAGGGCGGCAAGCCGCCGCTCGCAGCGGGCCGCGTCGGCGGTCGCCGCCTTCATCGCGTCGCACACGGCCACGAGTCGGTTCTGGAAGTGAACTCGCACGTCAGATGGCATATCAATGGCAGCAATGCGGTGCTGGGCAGCGCGTATCCGGCCCGCGAGCCGAGCGGATCCTCGTGCCGGGGGCCCAGCCTGGCCACCCCGTCCGCCGACGACGATTTCGCTGTCGCCCGGAATTGAAGGCCCAGCGCCCGCAGGCCGGCGGGGCAATTGAGGGAAGCCGCGAGAGACGGCATCGAACGTGGCTGAAAATTCATCTCCGGCCGTCACCACGCAGCCGCCTTGATCGACTGACAGGAGCGTTTCCTGGTCGACTTCAACTATATCCTGCAATTCAGTGACATGACCGATCGGAAGGCATATCGGAAGCACGCCCGCTTTTGTGACGGCACCGTGGAAAATCTCGCCATATCCCGGCGAGATCACCGCCAGGATTCCGCATCCGGCCATGGCCGATGCGGCGCGCTCGCCGGGTATCGCGTCGGCCGTGAAGTCGGCGGACGCGATGAGGATCGTCGCGCCCGCGCGCCGGGCCGAGCTGAGCACGGCAGCAGGATCCGACTGCCACGCGGTCAGCAGATCCTGGCCGGCCCCAGGCCGCCGCAGTATCGCACCCCGCCCGGCAACACCCCGCCCGGCAGGAACCCGCCCGGCAGGAACCCGCCCGGCAGGAACCCGCCCGGCAGGAACTCGCCCGGTAACAGGCTGCATGGCCGGCTGTGCCTCCCGGCGCGCATCACCGGCGCCTCCCCAGGCGCCGCCCTGGCGCCGCCCTCGGCGCGCTGCCTTCACTTCCTCGCAACTCGCCCTTAGATTACGACGGTACCCTGCCGGGTTTCACGGCCATCGGCCATGGAGTCGGCGGAGGCAGAATCCGGGCCGGAAGCGGCAGGCCAGCCGATCAGGCGGGACCAAGGGCACCAGTCCTGGCGGGACCAAGGGCACCAGTCCTGGCGGGACCAACGGCACTGGTAGGTCAGCCGGCCAGCCCGGTATGGTCGGTACCGTGAACAGCTGTCCGGTCGGCCCCACCGCACGCCTGACCTGGCCATTCCAGGAATGGCCAGGCCCTGAAGCCGTGGCCTGGCCAGCCCTGGAATGCCCAGGTCCCGAAGTCACGAGGACGCATCCATGAAGGTAGCTGTCGTCAAGGAGGCCGCGCCTGATGAGCGGCGGGTCGCTCTTGTGCCCGAGGCCGTGGCCAAGCTGCGCGCTGCCGACCTGGAAGTACTGGTGGAGTCCGGCGCCGGGGACCGGGCATGGCTGGCGGACGGGGCTTACGCCAAGGCTGGGGCAACCATCGTGGCTGCCGCCGAAGTGGCTGGCGCGGATGCGATCCTGATGGTCGGGCAGCCCAGCGAGCAGCTGATCGCCCGGCTGCGGCCCGGCCAAGCCGTGTTCGGGCTGCTGGCGCCGCTCGCCGATCCCGCGCTCGCCGCGCGGCTGGCCGCGGCCGGAGTGACCGCGGTCAGCCTCGACTTGATCCCGCGGACGTTGCCCAGGGCACAGCCGATGGACGCGCTCTCGTCCCAGGCCAATATCGCGGGCTACAAGGCGGCGGTGCTGGCCGCGGCCACGTTCGGCCGGTTCTTCCCGCTGCTGATCACGGCGGCAGGTACCGCGCGGCCGGCCAGGGTCCTGGTACTCGGAACCGGGGTGGCCGGCCTGCAGGCCATCGGGACGGCGCGACGTCTCGGCGCGGTGGTGACCGCGTATGACGTGCGGCCGGAGACGAAGACCGAGGTGGAGTCGCTCGGCGCGACGTTCCTCGAGCTGGCTGCCGTCGGCCCGGCGGCCGGCGACGGCGGTTACGCCCGCGCGCTCACCGAGGACGAGCGGCATGCGCAGCAGGACGAGCTGACCGGGCACATCGCCCGGCACGATGTCGTGATTACGACGGCGCAGGTGCCCGGCCGGCGGCCGCCCGTGCTGGTAACCGCCGACGCGCTCAAGGCGATGGTGGCGGGCTCCGTCGTGGTGGACATGGCCGCAAGCGATCTCGGCGGCAACGTCGATGGCTCGCTGCCCGGCGAGACGGTGACCACCGAGCACGGCATCACCGTGATCGGCGCGGGCAGCTTGCCGTCGACGATGCCCGCCGCCGCGTCCGCGATGTACGCGCGCAACATCAGCGCGCTGCTGCTGTACATGATGAAAGACGGGAAACTGGCTATCGACTTGTCCGACGAACTGCAGGCAGGCGTCGTCATCAGCCGGGACGGATCCGTTATACATCCTGCCCTTGCCGCGCCCGCCGATGATGAGCCCGCCCGGGCCGATCCCGCTGGAGGTACGCCCGATGTCAACGGCGCTGCTCACTGACCTTGTCATCTTCGTGCTCAGCCTGTGGGTGGGCTTCGAGGTCATCAGCAAGGTCCCGGCCACCTTGCACACGCCGCTGATGTCGGCGGCAAACTCGATCCACGGCATCATCCTGGTCGGCGCCATGCTGATCGCGGCGGCCACCAACAGCTGGATCGGCTACGTGATCGCGTTCGTCGCCGCCGCGTTCGCGGCCGCCAACGTCGTCGGCGGGTACGTGGTCACCGGCCGGATGCTGAAAATGTTCCGCAAGCGGCCGACAGCCCCGGCCGTCCAGGCAGCCCCGCCAGCGCCGGCCGTCCCGGCAGGCCAGGCCGTCCCGGCAGGCCAGGCCGTCCCGGCAGGCCAGGCCGTCCCGGACAGGCAGGCGTCATGAGTACTTTCAACTGGGTCAGCCAGCTGGTCTACGTGCTGGCCGCGTCCTGCTTCATACTCGGCCTGCACCTGATGAACAACCCGGCCACAGCGCGCCGCGGCAACCAGTTCTCCACGGCGGGCATGGTGATCGCCATCGCCACCACGTTCGCGCTGATCGTGCACGCGGGCGTGATCAGCGCCACCGGCTGGGCCGTGATGATCGCCGGGGCGCTGCTCGGCGCGGGCGCGGGCCTCTACGCGGCGCGGACCGTCCAGATGACCGCGATGCCGCAGCTGGTGAGCATGTTCAACGCAGTCGGCGGCGGCGCGGCGGCGCTGGTGGCCATTCACGACTACATTCACCTGGCCGGGACGGTCCACGGGGTGGCCGAGTCGACCACGATCACCACGCTGCTCGACGTGATCATCGGCTCGGTGACGTTCTCCGGGTCGATCATCGCGGCCGGGAAGCTGCAGGGGGTCATCACCTCAGCGCCGGTGGTCTTCCCTGGTGCCCGCGTCGTCAACGTGCTGCTCGCGGCGCTCGCGCTGGCGGCGGGGGGTTACATGATCGCCACGCCGAGCCTGGCCGCGATGTGGATCGTGGTCCTCGCGGCGCTGGTGTTCGGGGTGTCGATGGTGATGCCGATCGGCGGCGCAGACATGCCGGTGGTGATCTCGCTGCTGAACGCGTTCACCGGGACGGCAGTCGCGATGGCCGGATTCGTGATCGGCAACTGGGCGCTGATCATCGCGGGCGCACTGGTCGGCGCGTCCGGCGGCATCCTGACCAAGCTGATGGCCGACGCGATGAACCGCTCGATCAGCAACATCATCGTCGGCGGCTTCGGGACCGGCGACTCGGCCGCCGTGGCGCTGCCGGGGGCGGCCGCCGGGGTCCGGGCGATCGAGGCCGACGACGCGGCCATCCAGCTTGCCTACGCGGCCAAGGTGATCATCGTGCCCGGCTACGGGCTGGCCGCCGCGCAGGCCCAGCACGCGGTCGCCGAGCTTGCCGACCTGCTGGAGTCACGCGGCGTCGATGTCAGCTACGCCATCCATCCGGTGGCCGGCCGGATGCCGGGGCACATGAACGTGCTGCTGGCCGAGGCCAACGTGCCGTATCCGCAGCTCAAGGAGATGGACGAGATCAATGCGGAGTTCAGCAGAACCGACGTGGCGCTGGTGATCGGCGCCAACGACGTCACCAACCCGGCCGCCCGGCGCCCGGGGACGGCCATCTCCGGCATGCCGATCCTGGATGTGGACCAGGCCAAGAGCATCATCGTGATCAAGCGCTCGATGGGCCACGGCTATGCCGGCATCGACAACGAGCTCTACGCGAACCCGAAGACCAGCATGTACTTCGCCGACGCGAAGAAGGCCCTGGCCAGCCTGACCGCTGCGGTTAAGACCCTGGTCGGCTGACCGCTGCGGTTAAGACCCCGGCCGGCTGACCGCCCCGGAGCGGCGAGGTACCCGTCCGGAGAAGATCATCGGTCCTTAAACGGCTACCACGTCGACCCTGCCTACGGATTCTTCTGGCTACGTTTTTGGTCCGTTCCGTGGAGTCTCCGCAGGTCATTGCCCCTTTCAGCCGACACGCCGACGTAACTTGGGGTTAGCCATTGGCGGCGAACTCCTGGAAGGCGGCGTAGGCCCGCGGTGCCCAGACAGTGCCAGGCCCGCCATTCATCACGATCGTTATGCCGAGCGCATCGGCAACCTCCTGCTCGCTCGCACCCTGCCGCGCGGCGCCGCGGGCATGCGCCGCGATGCAGCCGTCACACTCCCTGGTGACCGCGATGGCCAGCGCGATCAGCTCCCGCATCCGGGCAGGCAGCTCGCCGCCATCGCCCATCGCCGCGGCCGACATCCGGACGTAGCCGGAGTAGACATCGGGGATCTTCTGGCGCAGCTGACGGCCGGCCGCGGTCAGGTCATCGAGGAGCTCGTGGGCCATGGACATGGGAGCCTCCCGGGCTATCGTCGGAGTTCTGGGTCCAGCTCAGCATGCCGCTGGTGACTGGAGGGAGATTATCCCGATGAGCACGATCGACGCGGAGCTCGAGGTCCCGCAGAGCCCGGCCGGACTCTCCGCCGGCCCCGGCACGGGCGACCTTGCGCTGACGAGCGCTCGGGAGGCTCGGGTCGGGGACGTGACCGTACGGCGGCTGCTGCCGCTGCGCCAGCGCCGCAGCGTCGGCGCGTGGTGCTTCGTCGATCATTACGGGCCGATGTCCGTGGACGGCATGGCGGGGATGCGGGTGCCGCCGCATCCGCACATCGGGCTGCAGACCGTCACCTGGCTGATCTCTGGCAACGTGCTGCACAGGGACAGCCTGGGCAGTGAGCAGATGATCAGGCCGGGCCAGCTCAACCTGATGACCTCCGGGCGCGGGATCGCGCACTCGGAGGAGTCGCCGGCCGAGCATGACCCGGAGCTGCACGGCGTTCAGCTCTGGGTGGCACTGCCGGATGCGCAGCGGCACGTGCGGCCGGCGTTCGAGCATCACGCGGAATTGCCGACATTCGGCGTCGGCGGTCTCAGTGTCACCGTCTTCCTCGGCTCGCTGGCGGGCGCGCGGTCCCCGGCCACGGCGTACTCCGAGATCATCGGGGCGGAGATCGTGGCGCGGCGGGGCGCGGCCGACTGGGATGCCGCTGACTGGGCCGTCGCCGGGCACGCAGCCGGAGGCCCGGATGCCTCGGGGCGGATCGCGGTCACGCCGTCGCACGAGCACGTGGTCTTCGTCTCCGCCGGGTCGGCGGACGTCGAGGGGACCGTGCTGCGCACCGGCCAGCTGCTCTACCTGGGCACCGGGCGGGAGCAGCTAACGATGGCCGCGGCCGCCGGCAGCAGGCTCTTCCTGCTCGGTGGCGTGCCGCTGGGCGAGCCGCTGCTGATGTGGTGGAATTTCGTGGCCCGCACGCCAGAAGAGATCACGGCCGCGGCTGGTGAGTGGGCCAGCGGGAGGTTCGGCACGGTGAACGGATACGACGGCGAGCCGCTCGCCGCCCCGCCACTCGACGCCGTCCGGCTCACTCGCCCCCGATAGCCAGCCATCGACTCAGGATCGAAAATCAGGGCTTCGCTGGACACGGCAGCTGGCTTCAGCGGCCTGCCCGCCTTGCTTCCCGCTCCCGGGCCCGCCTTGCTTCCCGCTCCCGGCCCGCCTTGCTTCCCGCTCCCGGGCCCGCCTTGCTTCCCGCTCCCGGCCCGCCTTGCTCCCCGCTCCCGGCCCGCCTTGCTCCCCGCTCCCCAGGCCGGCCGCGGAGGCGGCCTTCCGTGGGTGTTGCGGTGACAATGTGCCGTCGGGGCGCCACTATGGCGCCGGATCCGGATAGCTCATGGTGCGCGCGATGCGTATGGTGTGCGCGATGCGCGTTCCGCCTAGTGGATGGCGGTTTGGTATGCGCCGGCGAATACCGCAGCCACATCCATCAGGCGGAACGCCGTTCCGGATTGTTATGGCAGTGCCCCTTCCAAGCGCTTGTCGGCTTCGTGCGGATGCGAGCGGGTCCTGGCGGATGCGGATACGAGCGGGTCCGGCGGAAGCGGATACGACCGGGTCCGGCGGAAGCGAGTGGACCCTCGGCAACTCAAGTGGGGCGGCTGTGACCTTCGCCACTGACGGGTTTACCGCGGGCCGGCGGGGTAGAGCGGAACGCGGGCAGCCTGAACTACACACTATTAAAACAGTCGGCATAGTAGTTATCATCTTCGCCCGGTACACCGTCGCCACGAGGAGATTCGATGGCCCTGCCGGACTTTTTCGTCGCGGGCGCGCCGAAGGCCGGCACCACTGCCGTGCACGCGGCACTCGCCCGGCATCCGTCGCTGTACATGTCGCCGGTCAAGGAACCCAAGTTCTTCCTCACCGACGGCCCGCCGCCCAGCCGGGGAGGCCCCGGGGACGTGCGCACGTACCGTGAGCACGTATGGCGGCGAGACGACTACGAGGCGCTGTTCGAGACGGCTCCGGCGGGTGCTGCGCGATCCGGTGGAGCGTGCGCACTCGAACTGGACGCACCTGTGGTCGGCGGGCCTGGATCCCGTCGATGACGTGGTGCGGGCCTGCGCGGAGGAAGACCGCCGGGTCGCGGCGGGCTGGGCGGAGTTCTGGCGCTACACGGCGCTCGGCCGGTACGGCGAGCAGCTTGAGCACCTGTACACGGTATTCCCCAGGGAGCAGATCATGGTCTTCCGGTACCGCGCTCTGATCGAGGAGCCTGCCCGCGTGCTCGACCGGATCTGCGCCTTCCTCGGCGTCCAGGAGGGAGTCCTCACCGAGGTGCCGCGCGAGAACGTCACCGCCCATCCGCAGCTGACGCGGCGGCACCGCGCGCTGTCCCGGGTGTTGCGCATCGGCGCCACGGCCAGCGCGGTGCTGCCCGGTGGGGCTGAGGCGGCCATGACCGGCCTGCTGGAACGCGGGCTGCAACAGGATGCGCCGCCGCGCCAGCCACTCACCTGGGCACAGCGGCAGGCACTGATCCCGCTGTTCGAGGCCGACATACGGCTGCTCGAGAACGTCACCGGCGAGAGCTTCGGCGACTGGCTGCGGCCGCGCGGCGACTCCGGCGGGCTGGTCGGAGCCAGGCCGTCCGGGCACGGCCAGGCCCGCAACGGCCAGCCGCGCGCATTCTGAGCACCGTCTCACGCCCGGCCAGCCGGGTGTGATCAGCGGTCGAGCCGGCCAGCCGGGGCCGGGGCAGCGCGGGCCGGGGCAGCGCGAGGCTTACCCAGGCAGACATCGCCCGGCCGGGCCTGGCGCAGGCCAGCCAGCGCAGTTCGGTGCGCAGCTCGTGCACGCCGTCTGGCCTGGTCAGCTCGTAGTACCAGCGGTCGAGCGGGCCAGCGCGGCCGGGGCAGCGCGAGGCTTACCCAGGCAGACATCGCCCGGCCGGGCCTGGCGCAAGCCGGTCAGCGCAGTTCGGTGCGCAGCTCGTGCGCGCCGTCTGGCCTGGTCAGCTCGTAGTACCAGCGCTCGTGCCCGTCGCCGAGTTCGAGCACGCTCAGGTAGCGGAGCCCACCGCCAGCCGGTGACTGCGCCGCCGGGACGGAACTGGCCGCGGTCAGCGCCGCGGGCTCGGTACCGGTCGCCACGCCGGTGCGCTCCTCGTAGTTCTCCGCGGCGGTGGCCCGCCCGTCGTAATGGGCGATGATCGCACCGCCGTTGAGCCTGACGGCGCTGACCCGGACCCCGCGCGCATCCCATTCGCCGGGCCGCGGGCTCAGCGCGGTGCCCCGCCAGGTCCAGTCAAGGCCGTCCGCGCTGGTTGCGTACTCGGTCGCCATCCGGTCCGTCTGGTCCGGGTCGGCCAGCGGGTGCGTGGATGCCCACAGATGCCAAACACCGCCGTGCCGCACGATCACCGGGTCCTTCACCGCTTTCTCGGCGTCCCCGGGCAGCACCACCCTGCTGCGGCGCGCCTCGAACGCGTCCGGGCTGCTGGCCTCGATCACCTCGACGCGCCAGTGCTTGGTGCCGGTCGTCGCGCAGCTCAGGTACAGCCGCCAGGCGCCGTCCAGCGTGCGCACCAGTGCCGGGCGCTCCAGCGACTCGGCATCCATCTCCTCCTTACCGATCGTCAGCAGCGTCTCGAAGCGCACGCCGTCGGCGGACCGAGCCACCGCCACCGCGTATCCGCGGCCGTGTCCGAGCGGCCGCCGCAGCCGGTAGGCGAGGTAGACGTCCCCATTGCTGCACGCGGCGCTCGGTGCTCCCGCCCAGGTCCCCGGCGCCGTCCCTGGCGGCGGCACGGCGACGACGGAGCGGTCGGGCTGGGGCATCAGGGCAGCCATCTCGGGCCGCGCGTCTCCGGAGATCACACCGGAACAATAGATCAGCAGCCGGCATCCGCGCCGCCGGGCGCCCTCGGTGGCCCTGCTCGGCCCGAGCGCCGGCGCTCGCGTCAATCGGAGGGAGCGTACCCGGCCACGAACGCGAGCAGCCCGGCGATCATGAGGACGATCCCGATGGGCCGCCACGACGGGTAAGTGCTGGCAACGGCGAACGTGGCAAACGCCCCGAGGATGAGTAGAACCGACCCCACTACCTTCATCGTGTCCAGGCCTCTCCCCGCCGCCAGCCAGTCCCTTCCGATCGTCACCAGGGCCGCCGCCGGCCGCTGGTCCGACAGTAGCGGCACCGCCGACACGACGAAAAGAAGACTGCGGAATACGCATCAGGTTCAGCGCACGGTGTCGTCACGCTGACCGCACCAGGCGCGCTGGCCACCCCAGCCGGGCGGCCCACGGCCCGGGACACCCGAACCGGGCCAGGCTCAGCCCCGAAGTCAGGCTCCCCCGAAGTCAGGCTCCCCCGGGCACAGGCTCCCCCGGGCACAGGCTCCCCCGGGCACAGGCTCCCCCGGGCACAGGCTCCCCCGGGCACAGGCTCCCCCGGGCACAGGCTCCGCTCCGGAGTCGGGGCTCCGCTCCGGGCCTAGGCTCCGCTCCGGGCCTAGGCTCCGCTCCGGGCCTAGGCTCCGCCCGGAGCCAGCTCCGCTCCGAAATCAGCTACCGTCCCGGGCCCAGGCTCCGCCGGTTCCCCCTGAGTGCCCTGGCGCCGTTTACCCGGCACCGGAACAGCGTTCCGCCTGATGGATGTGCGGGAGGTATGCGCGGGCGCATACCAGAGCCGCATCCATCAGGCGGAATGAGCCCGGCGACCGGCGACCGGCGACCGGCGCGGCACTGGCCGATGGCTAGCCCGCGTCCGCCGCCACTACGGGGACCTGGTCGAGGAGGATCCCGAAGTGGTCACGGTAGGCGGCCAGGACGGCGGCGGCGTCCGGCAGTTCCTCCTCGGTCCGCTTCCCGTCCGCGGTGCGGATCAGCGTGCGGCCGCTGATGGAGATCCTGCCATCCGCGGTCAGCCGCGAGCAGATCGTGGTCCGGGTGAAATGAGACTCCGGCGAGGTCTGCTGCCACCAGCAGGTCGGGCCGAAGTCGGCCAGCGCCCGCTCGCGCAGCTCGATCTGGTACTGCGGCTGCCCGTCCCTGATCACGTCGATATCCCCGGCCGGCTCACCCGCCAGCGGCCCGGGCGGCTCACCCGCCAGCGGCCCGGGCGGCTCACCCGCCAGCGGCCCGGCCGGCTCACCCGCCAGCGGCCCGGGCGGCTCACCCGCCAGCGGCCCGGCCGGCTCACCCGCCAGCGGCCCGGCCGGCTCACCCGCCAGCGGCCCGGCCGGCTCACCCGCCAGCGGCCCGGTCCCTGCCAGCGGCCCGGTCCCGAGACCGTACCCGGCGTCGGCCTCGGCCAGCCGGAAGCTGCCGGCCGGGTCGTCCTGCTGCCCGCGCTCGCCGAGCCGCAGCGGAAAATCGCTGTGGCTGCCGAATCCGACGTCGGCAAGCCAGAGCCCGTCGCGGCCGGTGGTGCGCACGAGCAGCGCCAGGTGGTCGAACGGAGGGCCGAGCCTGCCATCGCCGAACACCCGCGCCGCGAGCAGCCTGACGTCGAAGCCCAGCGCGCCGAGCAGCAGGGCGAACGCCCCGTTGAGCTCGTAGCAGAAGCCGCCCCGCCGTCTCGTCACGATCTTGTCGATCAGCTCGCCAGGCTCCAGCGAGATGGGCTCGCCCAGGTGAATGCTCAGGTTCTCGAACGGGACCGTCAGCAGATGCGCCCGGTGCAGCGAGCGCAGCGCGGCGGTATCGGCCTTCGCCGGGCGCCCGGCGCCGATGCGGTCCAGGTAAGCGGCCAGTTCCTTGTCGTTCATCTCGACCAGCCTGCACCCTCAAGCGGGCTTCAGGTCAAGCGATCAGGTCCGGCCGGGCAGGACAGCCGCCTGGCTGTCGATTTCGCCGGATCCGTTCGTCGGTTGAGTGAGGCGGGCGAATGCGCCCGCGCGACCCGGAGACCGGCGGTCATCGCCTGCCCGGCCTCCCCCGCACACCGAGAAGGAGTGGCATCAGTGAGCAAGTTCCTGTACCTGTACCGCGGCCCGGCGACGCCGATGGAGGACTTCACCCCCGAGCAGGGTGCCGAGCAGGCCCGCGCGTGGGGCGAGTGGATGGGCAAGGTCGGGGCGGCGCTGGCCGACGGCGGCGCGCCGTTCGGCGCCAGGGCGGCGGTCAGCGACGACGGCACCGCGCCGGAGCCCAGCGACCAGAACGGCTACACGATCGTCGAGGCCGATGACCTCGCAGCGGCACGGGCGCTGACGGCCGGACATCCGTACCTCTCCGAGGGCAAGGGCCGGTTCAGCATCGAGATCTTCGAACTGGCTCCGATGCCGATGTAGGACCGGGATGAACGAGCCAACGGCGCCAGCGTGGTCCGGGGCATCCGGGCGAGGGGGCCGGATGCCCTGAACCAGCGGGGGCGGCGGCGCAGGCGGGCGACCCGGACTAACTTGGGACAAAGAGCCGTCAGCCGCTTCGCTGAGGCCGTTGCACTCGTTATCCATGAGGAGACCCCCATGCCCACTCGCACCGCCCGCACCGCATGGAATGGCACCCTGACGGAGGGCTCCGGCCAGGTCGAGCTGAGTAGCTCCAAGGTCGGCACCTACGAGGTGTCCTTCCCCAAGCGCGCCGCCGATGACGCGGGCGGCACCACCAGCCCCGAGGAGTTCATCGCCGCCGCGCACTCGTCCTGCTTCGCGATGGCACTGTCCGCGGAGATCGGCAATGCGGGCGGCACGCCGCAGGCCCTTGAGGTGCAGGCCGATGTCTCACTGGGCCCGGACCCGGCCGGCGGATTCCGGATCACCGGCAGCAAGCTCACCGTCCGCGGCGAGGTCGACGGCCTGGATGCGGCGGGTTTCGTCGCCGCCGCCGAGAAGGCCAAGGCGGGCTGCCCGGTGAGCAAGGCGCTGGCCGGTGTGGACATCACCATGGACGCGGCGCTGGAAGACTGAGCGGGCTGCCCGCGCCGTCCCTTGCGGCGCGCCCGGCTCCGGGCAGAAGCAGGCCCGCCTTGGTTACCCGAGAATCATCCCCAAGCCTTAAGATTCGCTCAGCGCGCGAACAGAGGATGAGGCATGCGAGGGCGGTCTGCTGAGCCCGTGGCTGGGGAGGCTGCCGCGCTGCGCGCCAGCGCGGCCCGCGAGCACAGCAACCGGATCCTGTCCCTGAACCGGATCCGGTCGCTGGCCCTGTCCTCCTGGGTGGACGTCGCCTGGGTCGTGTTCATCGGGCTGAACCTGCTCGCCATGCGCGTGTTCCCGGCCTGGCAGACAGTCCCGTTCCTGATCATCTGGGTCAGCCTGACCGCGATCTACGGTTTCCGCCTGTGGCGGCTCGGGTCCACGCTCGCCACCGTCGCCGTGGTGACGCTCGCCACCGGCGGGCTCATCGGCTGGCAGGTGCTGCGGGGCCAGCAGGACGGGGATTACCTCGCGGAAGTCCCGCTGCTCGCCATGATGTTCGTGATCATGGTCTGGCATGCCCGCAGGCGGCAGTCGGCCATGGCGGAGATGAAGCGCATCTCCGAGCACAACCTGCTGCTGCTCGATCAGCAGCGGCAGTTCCTGCAGGACGTCTCGCACGAGCTCGGCACGCCGATCACCATCGCGCTCGGCCACGCCGAGCTGATCGAGCACGCCACCACCGATCAGGCGATCGCCGAGGACGCCCGGGTGGCCGTCGACGAGCTGCTGCGGATGCGCCGGCTGGCCAACCGGCTGCTGCTGCTGGCGGCGACGGACGGCCCGGACTTCCTCCGGTCGGCCCCGGTGGACGTCGCCGAGCTCATGGTGGAGACGCTGCACCGGTGGAGCCAGACGCCCCGGCGGTGGTCACTCGGCACGCTCGCGGAGGTCAGCATGCCGGCCGACGCGGACCGGCTGATGCTGGCCCTGGATGCGCTGATCGAGAACGCGGTCGATCACACCGGGTCCGATGACCGGATCGAGCTGAGCGCCACGGCCGGAGGCGACAAGGTCATCCTGGCCGTGTCGGACTCGGGCTCCGGCATCGCGGCAGCCGACCTGAGCCGGATCTTCGGCCGGTTCTCCCGGATCGACGCGGGCCGCAGCCGGGAGATCGGCGGGTTCGGCCTCGGGCTGGCGGTGGTGAAGGCGATCGCCGAGGCTCACCACGGTTCGGTTCAAGTCCGCAGCACGGTCGGCAAGGGCTCGGTGTTCGAGCTGATGCTGCCGACCAGTCCGGCCGCGGCCGACACGGCGAGGCAGTCGCTGGAGCGGCGGGCCGTGCCCAGGTAGCCGCGGTCGTCCCCGGCGGTCACGGGCTGGCCGGGGACACGGCAACGTCATCGAAGTCGATGTCCTAGGTCCGCCCGGTGGCGGTGTCTCCCATCTGCAGGCTGGTGATGAGGTTGGTGCCCATGTTCTGACCGGTGAGGCTCAGGTCGGGGACTGCGGTGCCGTCCAGTGACACGTCGACGCTGCTCGATGTGCCGTTGACCACGACGTGCAGCACTACCTGGTGCCAGCCGCCGGCGGGCAGCGTGACCGTGGAGAACTTGGGCAGTGTGCCATTATTGACGTCGCTGACCAGGTTCCCGAGGTGTAGCGGCCCGTGTTGTCGGTGGTCAAGGCGAGCGGCACCGCGTTGGACGCCATCTGGGTGCCAGAGTTGCAGTTCGTTCCGGAGAACGTGCTACCACCGTTCAGGTTGGTGTAGTACAGAGCCGGGATGTGCCTCGGGTGGTACGCATCGCCGGTGGAGTCGCCGCCGGCACTGGCGATGAAGCAGCTGGACGGCATCGACTCCCCGTACGCCTTCCAGCCGGACGAGCCCTGCTGGGTGTACAGGTTGTCGTAACTGCCCGGCGGAACCGGGAAGTAGCCCGGTGGTGGCGTTCTCGGTCGAGCCCGGCACCACGTCAGGGGTGCCGACCGTCCAGCACGGTGCGGTCTGGCCCATCGCGCAGCTGGTCTGGCTGATGCAGTTGTTAGTGCACAGCGAGTTGGTTGAGGACCCGGCAGACGATCGCCACGGCCAGCCTGGCCCGGTCGTCCCTGGACCGGCGGGCGACATTCAGGTAGCCCCGGGGCTCCTGACATAGAGCGCGCGGTTCGGGTGTCTTTAGCCGATTGATCTGCGGTTTTTCGTGTCATCTGCGTGCGTTCCGGCCCATTCTGTAAGAAAATATATGCAAGAATCGATGGCTGCGGGATGGGGTGGATGATGGCAGGGATGCTGACCCAGCTGCCCCTCCCGCTGCTGCCCGCCGCCGCGGAAGAGATCGCGCCCGGGGTGGGCGTGGTGACCGGCCCGGGCGGCGGGCTGGTGTGCGTGCACGGGCTGGCGACGTTCGCGTGGGACGCCGGAGATGAGGCGGGCCGGCGGCTGGCGGCGGTGCAGCTGGTTCGGCTGAAGGCGGCGAGCCAGGGGCAGGTGGCGGAGGCGTTCGGGGTGGACCCGGCCACCATCTGGCGGTGGGACCAGGCTCTTACCACTGGCGGGGTGGCAGGGCTGGTCCCGGCGCGCAAGGGCCCCCGGCGGGCGTCGAAGCTGACCCCGGAGATGGTCGCCCGGATCGCCGGGCTGGACGGGCAGGGCATGCGGCTGCGCCAGATCGCCGCCGCCACCGGGGTGTCGACCTTCAGCGTGCGCGCAGCGCTGGGCCGAACCGGGACCCGGCCCGCCGGGCAAGCACAGGCCACCGCCGGCGGTGAGGCGGCCGCGGGCGGGACCGGCGCCGGGGATGGGATCGCGCAGCCGGAGGCGGCGGCGGTGCTGCCGGTGCTGCCGGACCCGGTGCCCCGCGACATTGAGCGGGCGGCCGCCCGGCGGGGGCTGCCCGGTGAGGGAGCGGAGCCGGTGTTCGCGCCGGGGGCGCGTTACCCGCTGGCCGGGCTGCTGCTGGCGCTGCCCGCGCTTCAGGCCACCGGCCTGCAGGAATGCGCCCGCGATGTGTACGGGCGGTTGCGCAAGGGGTTCTATGGGCTGGACGCGACGCTGCTGGCCTTGGTGTTTTTGGCGTTGCTGGGAGAGCCGCGCGCCGAGGGCGCGACGAGGGTCCCGCCCGCCGCGCTAGGCCGGGTGCTGGGCCTGCACCGGGCGCCGGAGGTCAAGACGATCCGCCGCAAGCTCGCCCAGCTCGCCGCCGCCGGCAAAGCCGGTGAGCTGATCATGGCGCTGGCCCGCCACCACGCCGCTGCCAAGCCGCAGGCGCTCGGATTCCTTTATGTGGACGGGCACGCCCGCGCCTACTACGGCACTCGGACCGTGCAGAAAACCCATGTGGTCAGGCTGAAGTTCCCCGCCCCCGCTACCCCGGAAACCTGGGTCACCGACACAGACGGGGACCCGGTGTTCATGGTGGCCGCCGAACCGTCCGCCTCGCTGGCCGGCGAGCTGAAGAGGCTGCTGCCCAAGCTGCGGGTGATCGTTGGGGAAGGCCGGCGGGTGACAGTGTGCTTTGACCGGGCTGGCTGGTCCCCGGCGCTGTTCGCTGACATTATCGATGCCGGGTTCGGGCTGCTCACCTACCGCAAAGGCCCGGCCCCCGACCTGCCAGATGCAGCGTTCACCACCATCACCTGCACCGACGACCGCGGCCGTGAGCACGAGTACCGGCTCGCCGACACCGTGATCACCCTGGAGGTCACCGACGGCGCCCGCAAAGGCCAGCATGTCAGCTTGCGGCAGGTCACCCGCCACGTCCTGGCCCGTGACGGCCAGCACCGGCAGGTCCACACCCTGACCTCCCGCACTGACCTGGCCGCAGGCGAGGTGTGCTGGCGGATGAACTCACGGTGGCGGGAAGAGAACTACCTCCGCTACGCCCGCACCCACTTTGCCCTCGACGCGCTGGACTCCTACGCCGCCGCCCCTGATGACCCGCACCGGATGGTGCCCAACCCGGCGAAGAAAACCGCCGCCGCCCGGGTCAGGGCCGCCGAGCAGGCCGTCGCGGACACCGAAGCAGCCCGTGACGCCAAGCTGCTGGCGCTGCGCAGCCCCGCCCCCGGCCACGCCGCCGTCCTCACCAACCAGATGGTCAACGCCTTGCGCGCCCCGGTTGAGGCCGCCTACCGCGAACTGGACCAGGCACAAGCCGCCGCTGCGGCCATCCCCGCCCGCATCCGCCTCGGCGACCTGGCCCCGGACATGGCCCGGCTCGACGCCGAGACCAAGCAGATCACCCACGCCATCCGGATGGCCGCCTACAACACTGAGACCACCCTCGCCCGTGCCCTGCAAGGCCACTACGCCCGCGCCGGAGACGAGGCCTACGCCCTCATCCGCGAAGCCCTCACCACCTCCGGCGACATTCACCCCAGCGAGGGGCAGCTACTCATCCGCCTCGACCCCCTCACCGCCCCCCGCCGCACCCACGCCGTCACCGCGCTCTGCCAGCAACTCAACACCGCCCAGGCCCGCTACCCCGGCACAGGCCTCGTGCTCCGCTACGAAGTCAAACCCCACCCCGCATTGCATGATCTTCCCTATGTCGGGAGTCCTGGGGGGGCTGGCCGGTGAGAGAGCATCGGGCGTGACCGGCGATAGTGGCTAGAACCCGTCGGGGTCGTCACGGCGGGATGTGCCTTCCTGGTCGTACGGCAGCTGGCCGGGCGCGGGCGAATTGACGCGGTCGATTGCCGGAGGGTTCTCAATGAGATGGAAGTCGCCGCCGCTGGGGGTGACCCTGTTCGGGTTGGCCTGAAGCCCGTTGGCTTCGACGTCCGGGTAACTCGCGTGCAGCGCGGCCAGCGACCTAAAGGTCGCGCTGTCCCAGGTGATAATCGTGTGGACGGCCTTGGTCATGTAGATTTCATCGTAGTCGATGGTGGTGCCGGAGATGGCGCTCGAGGTTACCCGGATGTCCCCCTTGGTGCGGGGCGAGCTCGGCAAGCCGTTATTGACGGAAATGTTGTTGACGAGTGTAGTCCCGGTCGAGGTGCCCTCCACGTTGATGCCAGCCGTCACATTGTCGTAAACGGTATTTGACACGACCGTGTTGTTAGGCGCGCCCGAAACATCGATGCCGTGGTCACCGGCCTTGATATTGGGGTAGTCCCTGTTGCGGTAGACGACGTTATTGACCACGACGTTCAGGTTCGCGCCCTGCACGAGCTGGATGCCGGAGTCGTCATTGTCGTGGCTGATGTTGTTGGAAATGATGTTGGAGGCGCCGCCCACGTCGATGCCAGGGGCGAGGCGGTGGTACGCGCCGGACGAGTCGGTATAGCGGGTGGCGTTGAAGCTGATGTCGTTGTGGTCCACGGTGTTACCGTCCGAGCCGGCAGCCAGGTAGACGCCGGAGGAGGTGTTGTGGTCAAGAACGTTGTTCTGTATGAGTGAGTGCGTCGCGACGTTCAGGTTGATAGCAGGCTTGATCGTGCTTGAGTTCGTGCTGCGGCCGGCGCCCGTGATGTGGTTGCCGATGATCCACAGAAACGAGCAAGCCAAGGAGGCGGAGATGCCGTATCTGACAGTTCCGGAAATAGTAAAGTTTCGGATGGTGATGTAACTCTTACCGGGGATCGTAAACCCATTGGAGCCCGCTGCTTTGCCGGTAATGACAACGAGCGCGCCCGGCGCTGCGGTAAAGATAATCGGTGAGCCAGCCACACCAGAGTGGGTGGGCGTGACATTTTCAGCGTAGGTACCGGAAGCTACCCGGACGGTCTGGCCGGCCACCGCGACCGAGGCAGCCTCACTGATAGTACAGAAAGGCTGACCGACGATGCCCGAACCGAAGTCGGTGCAAGCGGCGTTGTTTTCATCCACGTACAGTGTGGTGGGGGCGGCCTTTATTGCGGTGAGGACCAGCGGGGTTCCGGCAAGCAGGCAAGCGGACAGCAACGCGAGCCTACTGAGATTGCGCATCAAAGGTTCCCAAATTAATGGCGGCAAATCTTAGTACCTGCTTTGATATCCGTCAAGCCGCTTATAGCTGGCCTTTCGTCATGAGAAAGGTGTCATATTCCAGGAGTCTTGACATTGAGCGCGCGCCGTTTGGCTGTCTTTGGTGGGTTGATCTGTGGTTGTGCGTCTTGCTGTCCGCCTCTGCGCGATGATGTGAGGAAATAATTGCAAGAATTAGCGGCTGCGGCATGGGTGGATGATAGCAGGGATGCTGACCCAGCTGTCCCTTCCGCTGCTGCCCGCGGCCGCGGAGGAGATCACGCCCGGGGTGGGGGTGCCACCCGGGTCCCCGTCCGCCGCGCTGGGCCGGTGATGGGCCTGGACCGGGCGCCAGGGGGCAAGACGATCCGCCGC
>WNGE01002255.1_pt1 | contig 30206 bp, 20 predicted proteins | sample 5400651 | NCBI WGS metagenome assembly WNGE01 (sample SAMN13153370, study PRJNA577476) | soil metagenome | isolation source: 60 cm soil or saprolite under grassland replicate 2 | place: USA:California | collected 2016-06-15
TGGGTTCCTGATTTTGCAGTGCAGTTAAAACCACTCAGTGATGGTTTTATCAAGCTTATAAAAATGATGATAACACCTATCATCTTCTGCACTATCGTAACGGGTATTGCAGGAATGCAAAATATGAAAACCGCCGGCAGAGTAGGTTTAAAGGCAATCATTTATTTTGAGATTGTAACAACACTTGCACTTATCATTGGCTTATTGATCGTAAATGTTGTGCAACCAGGCAATGGTATGCATGTTAATCCTGCAGCGCTTGATACAAGCGGTGTGCAGAATTATATTCAGCAAAGTAAATCAACAGGGTTTGTCGATTTTTTATTGCACATTATTCCCGATACTTTGATTGGTGCATTTGCTGAAGGAAATATTTTACAGGTTTTATTCTTTGCTATTTTATTTGGCTTTGCTTTGTCAACAATTGGTAATAAAGCACAACCTGTACTTAAAGTGTTTGAAAGTTTTGAAGATGGACTATTTGCTATGATGCGTTTCATTATGAGGCTGGCTCCCCTCGGGGCATTGGGCGCAATGAGTTTTACTGTTGGCAAATATGGTTTTGGTTCACTTGCCTCATTAGGCAAATTAATGATCTGCTTTTATGCGACATGCATATTGTTTATCCTCTTTGTTTTAGGAACTATATTAAAATTTTATGGTTTCAGTATTTTAAAATTACTTAGATATATTGGAGAGGAACTTTGGGTGGTGCTTGGTACCTCATCATCAGAAAGTGCATTGCCTTCATTGATGCAGAAATTACAAAAACTTGGTTGTTCAGAATCAGTTGTTGGATTGGTTGTACCTACTGGTTATTCCTTTAATCTTGATGGTACTTCTATTTATTTAACGATGGCTGCAGTGTTTATTACACAAGCTATTGATTTGCCCTTAACGCTTTCTCAGCAAATAACTTTGTTATTAGTATTGTTACTTACGTCAAAAGGTGCTGCTGGTGTTACAGGTGCAGGATTTATAACGTTAGCTGCTACTTTGCCTGTTGTAGAACACATACCTGTTGCTTCAGTTGCATTGATACTTGGTATAGATCGTTTTATGAGTGAAGCAAGAGCACTTACAAATATTATCGGTAATGCGGTTGCAACTATTGTTGTTGCCAGATCAGAAAAACAGATTGATACAGCAATCGCAAAACAATTTATTGGTTGAGTATTTACTGAATACCTTACATATTATTTTCTTTCAAGCACTTTCTTCAACTTATCGAAACTTTGCTCCATTACAGGTCCGAGAATTTTATCATTGGCCATTGCTCCAAGGCGTTCCCATGGATACCAATTTATTTTTTGTTCAAAAAACCATTGCACTGTGACGTAATTGCGGGCTGTATTATTGTGCATTACAAATGCACTGGTCTGTACATTTCCTTTTTGGCTTTTCCAAATCATATAAATAGAGTCGGGAGTGCAGCGTGTTATGGTTACTTCGCCTGTTCCAATTTTTGCAACTGTTCCTGTTCCTGCAGTTCTTGCAGAAAGAAATGCAATGGTGTTGGTATCTGCACCATACATCCATAGTTTCCAGTATTTCACATCATTTAAATAACGATACACTGTATCATATGGCGCTGCTATATCCGCAACTCTTGTGACTTTTGCAGTTGATGGAAATAATAAACCAATTGCAGTTGTAAGAAGGAATAAAATGATTAAACTTATTAAAGCCAATTTTAGGAATCGCATGAATTATTATTTTTTTTTTGAACTTAACTTATGTAGTGCTATTAAGCTTTGTTGTGTCACTCACTTATACTGTTTGTTCTTTGTGCAACAATAAAAATGTAAAATTGTAAGTTGAAAATTCCTCAATTATTTATTTCATAAAAGCCATGTTTATTGCCCGGATAAAAAAAATTTCATCATTAATTTTTACTCCCATTTAAATACTTTTATAGCAATTGAATATAAAAGCACTCCCCAAATCAACAGTACACCTATATCTTTCCACACACTTAAAAGACTGGCACCTTCAAATGAAATTTCACGCATGGCGTTATTGAAATGTGTTAATGGCAACAGGTTGCAAAAGAACTGCAACCATTTTGGAAATACAGATATTGAAAAAAAAGTACCTGATAATAAAAGCTGTGGAAATGTAAACAAATTTGCAAACGGAGGAATAGTACTTTCATTTTTTGCCACATTGCTTATGATAAATCCATAACCCATAAAAACTATAAGCCCAAGAAAACAAAGCAGCATTAATTCAATGAATGTTATTGCGCCATGTACAAGTGTAAAATTAAAAGCAACTGAACCAATGCCAATTATTATAATGGCAGCCATCATTTGAAATATTACACGACTAATAGCTTCTCCCACTACAATGTAAGACCTTGTTATAGGCGTAGCGAAAAAACGCTTCAATACCAATTGCTGCCGAAGATTAAAGAAAAGAAAAGCAACACCAAATACGCCGGCACCAAGTAAAGAAAAACCTAACTGCCCCGGTAGAATAAAATCAATTTCACGGTACACACGTCCCGGAATTTTTTGAATATTGGCATCTACTTTTGCAATGGTTGGTGCACGTGGATAAACTAAGCTGTTTATATTGCTTATAACAGAGTTTAAAATAGATTGCAATAATTCAAGGTCCTGTGGTTTAACAGCTTCAGAACTTTTTAATTGAATAATGTATGCAGGATTTTCCGATGGATTCTTTTTTATGTTGATAATTGCAGTAATGTTGCCTTTCTCAAGATTTTCTTTTAACAAACTATCGGGTTTATTAACAAAATGAATGCCTTGTATTTGTTTAAGGATAGTATAAACCTGGCTAGATGTATCACTGCTTTTGTCCAGAGCAACATCTAATGAAAAACCGCTGCCTTCTCCAATGAAGCCAAATACCAGAATAAAGATTAGTGGAAAGCCAATACTAAATACTACCGCCGATGGACTTCGAAAAGTTGCTTTAAGACTTGCTTTTGTTATAGCCAGCATTGCTCTTAACTGGCTGTATTTTTCTTTCATATCTTTTATTGACCGCCAAAGCTATTTCATAAATTAACTTCAGCATAAAGAAAAAAATATTGAGAAAAGATTTTTGAATATTTGGACAAATGACGTATCTTTAGGAGACAAACGACGGTTATGGCAAAAAAAGCAAAATATAAGAAATATCATACTGCCTCACCAAAAGTGCCAAAGGTTGAAGAGCCAGTTGTAGAATATAAACCTCTAAAGAAAGCTTCGATGGGTCTGGATTTTTCATATAGGAAATTTGAAAAAATTGCCGCTCTTGTGCCTTTTACACAAAAAGAATGGGCTAATATATTAAGCCTCTCAGAAAGAACCCTACAAAGATATTCTAATGATAACAGCAGCTTTGAAGGTATTTATGTTGATAGAATTTTGCATGTTGAAGAGTTAATTCGAATGGGTTTAGAAACATTTGGCAATGCAGACGCGTTTTACCGATGGTTGAAAAGAGAGAAGCGTGTATTAGGTAAAACACTGAATTTTGAATCACTTTATTCAACAAGAGGGATACAGGATATAATTGACGAGCTTGGGAGAATACAACATGGCGTATATATATGATAGTATACAGATTTACACTTTCAAAATTTAGTCATGATTTATCAGGAGAGGGTGCAAGAAGATACGGAGGAAGATGGAACAGCAAAGGAAACGCAGTTGTTTATACGAGTGTTAGTATTTCGTTGTCGTTACTTGAATTATTAATTCATAGTGTAAGCCATGATGAAATAAAAGTGAATGAATTGATGGTAATTGAAACAAATGCTAATCAATTGAAAGAGATCAATGCTATGCAATTAAAAACAGGCTGGCGGGAAGACATAGACTATTGCAAATATATTGGTGATGAATTTCTTGAATCTCAATCATCGTTGCTTATGAAAGTTCCTTCAGCAATTATACCCGAAGAATATAATATACTTATCAATCCCAAACACAGAGATTTTACCAGAGTAAAAATTAAAACCGCAAAAATTTTCCAATTTGATTTGAGATTATTTAAAAGCGTTTCTTATTAACTATTTTCAATTGATTTGCAGATCAAAAGGTAATCTTGCCTGCGGTACTTTCATTAACTGCTGTAATTTCTTTACCTGTTGCATTAACATGAACTGCTCTTCACCGATATTTTTCTTAATGGCATTTTCTGCTTCAGATGTTTTATAAGAACTGCCGCTCATTAATTGTTCAAGCCATGATTTTTTTTCAGGATATTCTTTGGTGCGATACCTTGTTATTTTAGCCATACGTGCTGCGCAATCTACGGCATCTTGCAGCGTTCCTGTTTTGTCAACTAATTTAAGGCTAATGGCTCTTTCCCCTGTATATACATGACCCTGTGCAATACTATCAATAAATACTATATCTGTTTTTCTTCCAGTGGCAACACGCTGTTTAAATGTGTTGTAAATAGAATCAACTCCAGCCTGCAGAAATCTTTTTTCCGTTTGTGTAAGGGGGCGACTTGCAGTGCCCATATCTGCATAGGGAGCTGTTTTTACGCCATCGAATGTAATGCCTAATTTATTGTTGAAGAATGGTTGCATATTGGGTAATAAAGTAAATACACCAATAGAACCGGTTATAGTACCTGCATCAGCAAAAACAGAATCTGCATTGCAGGCAATATAATAACCGCCTGATGCTGCATAATCACCCATACTCACCACAACCGGTTTTTGTTTTTTTGCAAGTGTAATTTCTCTCCAGATAGCATCGCTCGCTAATGAACTGCCGCCGGGTGAATTAACTCTGAAAATAATTGCTTTTACATCATCATCCATTCTTGCTTTTCGTATTATATCAATAAAATCATCACTTCCGATTTGCTCATTCTCACTTTTACCACCAACAATATCGCCTTGCGCATAAATAATTGCAATCTTATCATCACCATCATTTTTTCTAAAGTCAGCGGCTTTGGCATAAGTGCCCAGTGTTATAAAATTGATTTTATTTTTAACCGGCTGTCCTAATTTGTTTGATATTTCAGCTTTTACTTCATCATCGTATTTTAAACCATCAACAAGTTTGTATCTTAATGCATCGCTTGCTGTTCTTATACTTCCATTCATTGCCAACTGGTGAAGAGTAGCGGTATCTGTATTTCTTGCTTTGGCTGTTTGTTCCAAAAAGCTTCCGTATAAATCATTTAACAGATCTGTTGTTTGTAAACGGTTGGCATCTGTCATTTTCGTTACACGAAAAGGTTCTGTAGCACTTTTAAATTTACCTGCATAAAAAACCTGTGCTTCTATTCCCAGTTTATCAAGCAAGCCTTTCATAAAAAATAATGTTACAGAAAAGCCATCCCAGTCAATTCCGCCATTTGGATGGCAATAAACTTTGTTGGCAGCGGTTGAAACATAATATGATTTTTGATCCATTGTTTCACCATAAGCAATCACAAATTTTTTGCTTTGTTTAAAATCGAGAATTGCTTTACGCAGTTCTTCACTTGAGCCAAAGCCATTTGCATTATCCCCGGCTTTTATGTAAATGCCTTTTATAGCTGAATCTGTTTTAGCATAATGCAACATTCGCACTACATCATATAAGCCAGGTATATCATTGGATGGATCGCTTGTTATTGAGCCTATAGGATTTTCTTTTTCCTGCTCCCGGTATTCTTTATTCAAATCGAGTACCAATACAGCTTTTGAACCTATATCAGGCTTTGAAGGTTGCAAAGCGCTTCCTATCAACCAGAGTGCAATAAAAAAAATAATTGCGCTAAAAATCAGCAACGCAAGAAACGATGCAAAAAATATTTTAATGAAACTCTTCATAGTTCCTCATTTGTGCATTTTAAAAATAAAGATATTTGAATCCTTTTATTCCATCATTTTATGAATAAGGCATACCTGCTTACAGGCGGCAATTTAGGCAACAGATTGAACAATCTTGATGATGCTGCTAAATTAATTGAACAATATTGCGGAAAAATAGTTCAGCAGTCATCAATTTATAAAACAGCAGCATGGGGATTTAAAGATCAGCCTGATTTTTATAACCAGGTATTGGCAATAACAACAAATCTTTCTCCTGAACAACTCATGCAAAAACTTTTAGCGATAGAAGAAAAAATGGGAAGAAAGAGAGAAGTGAAAATGGGACCACGCATTATTGATGTTGACATCCTTTTATTCAATGATGAAATTATTCATCAGCCTCATCTTTCTATTCCGCATCCGCGTTTGCATGAAAGAAGATTTGCATTAACGCCTCTGGCTGAAATTGCTCCAAATATTATTCATCCTGTTTTGCATATAACTATCCAGCAATTATTAGTTGAATGCAGTGATACACTTGATGTGCATAAAATTGAACAAAACAACTAAATGTAGCCTTTAATTTTGATCAGATTGTTTAATTGCTTTATTGTTCAATTGTTTTATTGTTGTTGGCTATAAATTATAATCAACTTGCCGCAATTAAATATTCGAAGTCGAACCTGTTGATAAAAGAGCAGAACGTAAAAGAGTGCGACGCAACAGAAGGTGAATAAATGATTTGCGGTTGGGCAGCAAAAAAATAAAATAAAAATTCAGGACGAAAATGAAGTATCATTTCATTGCGATTGAAGGAAGTATTGGTGCAGGCAAAACGACATTGGCACATTTACTATCAAAGAAACTGAATGCCCGCCTGATTTTGGAACAATTTGCTATATCTGATTACGTGTTTTCAAAATGCTTGTTGTTTGCAAAAGTAAATTTGCCTGATGATGAATTTAGATTATATCAAAAGTTGTTTGACATTTTTCAGCAGCAAATTATTTTTCCTGATATTCTTATTTACCTGCATTCACCTGTTCAAAAACTGCAGCAGAATATAAAAAAAAGAAACCGTGAATACGAACAAAATATTCCCGATGAATATTTGTTCAACATACAGGAGACTTATACGAGTTATATAAAGCACCACAATATTAAAACAATTTTTATTGATGCGTCCAATGCTGACTTTCTCGATAATGAAAAACATTTGCAGGTTGTGCTCGATGCATTGAAAAGTGACCTTGATGAAGGGCAACATTTTTTTACATTGCCATAGATGTCGCATAAATGATTGTATGCAATTAACGAGTACTTTTGAAAATAGTCTATGAATACGCCGATAAATCAAGAGTCTCAAAGTCAGGATTCGTTTTCTCCTTTTGCCTCCATTCGCATATCTGAATACCGCAATCTCATGCTTGGCCGTTTTCTTTTTATAATGGGTTTGCGCATGATGGGCACACTTGTTGGCTGGTGGATTTATAATCTTACAAATGACCCATTAGCAATTGGCTTAGTTGGTTTATCAGAAGTGATACCTGCCGTTTCATTTGCATTGTATGCAGGGCATGTGATTGACCTGAGTGAAAAAAGAAAGTTGATGCTGCGCGGTATCACTTTATATTTCTTGTGTGCAATTATCCTGCTTTTATTATCAACACATTTTACATCAAATCATCTCGGCAATCACTGGATTGCAGTATGTGTGTATGCAGTTATTTTTTGCACAGGCGTTACACGTGCATTTACAGGCCCTGTTTTTACTGTTCTTGTTGCACTGATTGTTCCAAAAAATTTATTACAAAATGCAACTACATGGAACCAGGGTGTATGGCTTAGTGCATCTGTTACAGGTCATGCACTTGGCGGATTATTTATTTCATTCATTGGTATAACGGGAACACTTGTAATTATTTGCAGCTTAATTTTTCTTTCATTTTTTGCAATGTTCCGCTTAAAGCCCAAGCCACCTTTAAATGAACCGGGTGAAAAGAAAACATGGGAAAGTGTCAAGGAAGGATTGCAGTTTGTTTTTAAAACAAAGGAAGTTCTCGGCGCATTATCGCTTGATTTGTTTGCTGTTTTATTTGGTGGTGCTGTTGCGATGATTCCTGTATATGCACGGGATATTTTAAAAGTGGGTGCTATAGGTTTTGGCTGGCTGAATGCTGCAGCAGATATAGGTTCTATCTGTATTGTTATCATGCTCACTTTATCCCCGTTTCGAAAGCAACAGGGGAAAAAATTACTATTTGCAGTAGCGGGTTTCGGTACTTGCATCATCATTTTTGCATTGTCAAAAATATTCCTGCTCTCATTTGTAGCATTGCTTTTCAGTGGTATGCTTGATGGCATAAGCGTTGTTATACGCGGCACTATTATGCAATTAAAAACACCCGATTATATGCGTGGCCGTGTGATGAGTGTAAACAGTATGTTCATTAATTCAAGCAATGAGTTAGGACAATTTGAAAGTGGTGTTGTTGCAAGATTAATGGGCGTTGTGCCTTCAGTAGTTTTTGGCGGCTGCATGACGTTACTCGTTGTAATTATTACATGGATGAAAGCACCGAGTTTGAGAAAGATGGAATATTAGCCCCCAACCCTAAAGGGAGTTTTAAAGCTTCATAATTATTTTAAAGCCGTCTTTAGCACCTCTTATTTTTATGAATCCATCTGCATTGCCACTATGATGCTTCGCTTGCGTCGCACTCTTGTACATTCTGTATAATATTCTACAATAAGTTTTCAAAATATTAATAAGGATGTGCGAATAAAATTCCAAAGCATTCTTATAAGTTCCCTTTTGGTGTTTGGGGGTTTTGCAGTCTTTCCAATACATAATAAACAATGGGACAAAAAGTAGAATTCTTCAACGTAATGTTTTGTCTCTTCAATAAAACATCTTCATCGGTATAAGGAAAACGTACACAATCAGATGGCCTTACTTCATATATGCTGCAAAAATTATCTGCACCAAGGAAAGGACATGGAGTTGTCTTTGCAACATAATCACCATCGTCATCCAATTTTAAATACGTATCTATAAATTCACTTTCACGCATCTTCAAATGTTTGCTGATACGTTTGATATCTGGTGTTTTAAAACGGGGAGAATGATTTTTGCAACATGCCGCACAATCAAGACAATTTATTTTTTCAAACGCTTCTTCATGTAGTTGAGGCAGTTGTTTTAACACAACATTCTTATCAGCTCTTTTAAGAAATTGTTTGTATTGTTTCTGTTGTTCCGCAGATTTTTTTTGCCAGTTATGGAGTAAATTATTTGTCAATTGTTGAATTGTTGAATTGTTGAATTGTTGAATTGTTGAATTGTTGAATTGTTGAATTGTTGAATTGTTGAATTGTTGAATTGTTGAATTGTTGAATTGTTGAATTGTTGAATTGTTGAATTGTCATTTTGCTATGCAAGATTAAAAATAATTTGTTTACACCCTAATTCTTTTAATCTTTTTAACGGGCTTTTGGTGATAGAATTATTGCAATACAAAACTCTGCCTGAGGCGGAACAAAAGTTTGATAGCAATAATTCAGTTTGGTACATATATTTTTTCATTTTCTCCGCCTTTCAACCAACCAACTAATCAATCCTTCAACTTATCTTCGGTCATCAGTTAAAATTTATGGCAGGCATCAGGCGCTTTGTTCAAATAGTATACTGTATTTATGCATTGACATGTTTTATCATTATCATGTTTTTGGTGCTGCCCTTTGTAATTCTGTTTTCTCTTTTTGGAATTAAAGGAGGTAATCTTGTTTACAAGACTTGCAATATTTGGGGAACAATTTGGTATGGTTGCATTGGAATCTGGCATAAAGAAATTTATGAATCGCTACATGATAAGAACCGGCAATATATTTTTGTTGCCAATCATTCTTCATATATGGATATACCTGCAGTGATACGCTGTATGCACCAGCCCATAAGGGTTTTGGGCAAATATGAAACTGTGAAAATTCCTGTGTTCGGATGGATATACAGAGCCGCCGTGATATTGGTTGAAAGAGATAGTACGGAAAAAAGAGCAAGAAGTGTGCGTGCTTTAAAAGCCGCATTACGACGCGGTATTTCAATTTTTATTTTCCCTGAAGGCACATTTAATGAAACAAATAAACCGTTGAAGAAATTTTATGATGGTGCATTTCGTATTGCAATAGAAACGAAAACACCTATCAAACCTTTATTGTTTATTGATACGGTTGACAGAATGCACTGGCGGGGAATTTTCGAATTAACGCCGGGAAGGTCTGCCATTGTGTTTATGAAAGAAATACCAGTGGATAATTATACAATAAAACAATTACACTTACTTAAACAACATGTGTATGATATAATGGATGAAGGGTTGAGAAGGTACAGAAAGTACCCCATGGATTCAAAAGAAAATATTTAAATGTATAAATTTTATCTTCGTCGCTATACTTAATGGAAGAGTTACAAAATACAATATCATTTCCTACTTCCTCTCAGGCGGGAGTAGATGTTTTTGCTGAAATCATTATTCCGCTTGCATTGCCGCAAAATTATACATGGCGCATTCCCGAGCATCTGCAATCATCTGTGCAATCTGGTTCAAGAGTGGAAGTGGAGTTGAAAAATAAAAAGTATTCAGGTATAATTAAAATATTGCATCACAATAAACCCGAAGCATTTGAGCCAAAAGAAATTTTAAATATACTTGATGCAGAGCCTTTGGTTTATTCTCAGCAATTACAATTATGGAAATGGATGGCTGATTATTATATGTGCAGTGAAGGCGAAGTGATGCAGGCCGCTGTTCCTTCGAATCTAAAATTATCAAGTGAAAGCATTTTATTATGGAACGATGAACATGGCAATGATTTCAGCGACTTAAATGATGAAGAATATCTTGTAGCAGAAGCGCTTGAAGTAAAGAAAGAACTTCGTTTAAGTGAGGTGCAACAAATACTGGATGCTTCACATGTTTATCCAATTATAAAAAAACTGATTGATAAAAAAGTTTGTTATGTATGGGAAGAATTAAAAGATAAATACAAACCAAAGACCGAAACATATATTACGCTTAATCCCGTTTATCATAATGAAGATAAACTTTCAGACTTGCTCAACAAATGGAGCAGGGCGCCAAAGCAACTGGAGCTCCTGCTTGCTTATTTGCATATTATAAAAACAGAAGGAGAAGTAACACAATTACAGTTACTGAAAAAAGCAAATGCAACTGCTGCTCAATTAAGTGGATTAATTGATAAAAGAATTTTAATAGCAGAAAAAAAAGAAACTGACCGGATAGTTTCATTGCCAAAAAATATTTCTGTTGATTTTACTTTATCATCTGCGCAGGAAGAAGCACTGAATAACATTGTAAATGTATTTAACGAAAAATCTGTTTGTCTTTTGCATGGCGTTACTGCAAGCGGTAAAACACAGATTTATGTAAAGCTGATTGAACAATATATGCAGCAGGGAAACCAGGTTTTATACATGTTGCCTGAAATAGCACTTACTGCACAAATTATTCGGAGACTGCAAAAACATTTTGGTGGAAATATTGCTATATATCATTCAAAATTCAATCCCAATGAGCGTGTTGAAATATGGAATAAAGTGAAGCATGGAGAAGTAAAAGTAGTGCTGGGCGCAAGGTCTGCATTGTTGCTGCCATTTAAGAATATTGGTCTTATCATTGTTGATGAAGAGCATGATGCGTCATATAAGCAACAGGATCCTGCACCACGCTATCATGCAAGAGACAGTGCGATATATTATGCTTCATTATTTAATGCGAAAGTTTTGTTGGGCAGTGCAACGCCATCAATTGAAAGTTATCACAACTGCAAAACAAATAAATATGGACTTGTTGAATTAAAGGAACGCTTTGGACAATCAGAAATGCCCGCAATTGAAATTATAGACCTCAGGAAAGTTGTAATGAAAGAGAAAGGAAAAGTTATGCTTTCACCACAACTAAAGGCAGCAATTGAAACATCACTAAATGAAAAAAAGCAGGTAATACTTTTTCAAAACAGGAGAGGCTACACGCCATACATGGTCTGTGCTGTTTGTGGCTGGATTCCACAATGCCAGTATTGCGATGTAACATTAACTTATCATAAAGCAAAGAATAAACTTGCCTGTCACTATTGCGGTACAACTTATCCTGTTATACATACCTGTGCCGCATGTGGAAGCCATAATTTTATGCAGAAAAATTTTGGTACGGAAAAAATTGAAGAACTGATTGCAGAGCAATTTTTATTGTCGCGTGTAGCACGCATGGATTACGACAGCATTAAAGGGAAATACGATCATGATAATCTAATAAAGCTTTTTGAACAGCAGCGTGTTGACATTCTTGTAGGCACACAGATGGTAGTGAAAGGTTTGGATTTTGAACACGTAAATCTTGTTGGCATTCTTGATGCGGATGGCATTTTAAACTTCACCGATTTTCGCGTGAATGAACGGGCTTTTCAATTGATGGAACAGGTAAGTGGCCGTGCAGGCAGAAAGGACAATAGGGGTAAAGTGATGATACAGGTGAGCAATACAAATCACCCTGTTTTAAAATTTGTTCAGGAACACAGCTTCAAAGATTTATATAATTATGAAATAGATAATCGCAAACAATTTTTTTATCCGCCATTCTCACGCCTCATTCACATTACTTTCAAACATAAGCAAAGCAATATTGCTGAAGAGGCTGCAAACCTGATGGTGCAAGGCTTGAAAGCAAATTATGCCAACAACATTTCAGGACCTGCCGAGCCTGTTGTAAACAGGATCCGCAATCAATATTTGTGGGAACTGCTTATCAAGTTGCCAAAGGATACGCAATTTATTCAGCAATGCAAACAAGCGATACGCCAGCAAATTGCAATTATTCAATCAAACAAAAGATACCGTTCGGCAGATATTATTGCTGATGTAGATCCTGTATAAACGCGAAGTATTTATCAACGATGTACGGCAGCGTACAAAAGGTGTTCGTTTTCGTACACCTGGTGATTTGCGGATCTTCTAAATTCCTTATCTACAGTGAGTTTTAATATTGGCACAGCGTTGGGCACATATTTTTAGCCTGGCTAATTAGTGTCATCATTAATAGGCAATCAGTGATAGGCAATGAGCAATAAATAATAATGAACGATTCCATTTTCCATTTTACTTCTTATTGCTTAATACAAGTTCAGAATGTACAAGAGAGTGACACAACAGGCGATGAATGGAATTACAAAAGCTGGTCAAAAAACCTAAAATAAAAAAACGTAAAGGCTTCTTTTATGTTCAAAAATTATTTCAAAATCGCGTGGCGTAATTTGATGAAGTATAAATTTATTTCCTTCATCAATTTATTTGGTTTAACAGTAGGCTTAACATGCTGCCTGCTGATACTTACCTATATACTCAATGAATTAAGCTACGACAAATACAATAAAAATGCCGATAACATTTATCGTGTAACAAGAAGTTTTAATAATGATGACGGTGTTGTGTCGCTTAACCTGAGTACCGTTTCGCCGCCATTCGGATATTATCTTCCAACAGATTTTCCTGAAATAGAAAAAATGACACGACTGCTGAATTACGGGACTGTGCCGCTTAGGTATAAAGACAAACTTATTAATGAACAAAATGTGTATTTCGCAGATGAAAATTTGTTTGATCTTTTTACAGTTAATGCGATAAAAGGAAATCCAAAAACTGCACTGAAAGATCCCTTTTCTGTGATGCTTACTGAGGAGACTGCAAAAAAATATTTTGGCAATGAAGACGCGCTTAACAAAGTGCTCAGGGCGAATAACCAGTTTGATCTTAAAGTAACAGGTATTTATAAAGCTTTTCCTTCCAATACGCATGTGCATCCTAACATGCTGGTATCTTTCAACACACTCAGGGATTCTGCTGTGTATGGTGAAGAGAATCTGCGTACCAACTGGAGCAATAATTCATTCTTCACTTATATTATGCTACCCAAAGACTATAATATTGAAAGAATGAAATCGCGCTTCCCTGCTTTTCTTGACAAGCACATGCGTTACGAATATAATGGAAAACAACCTTCAAAATATACAAAACTCAATTTGCAAAAGCTGACCGATATTCATCTTTATTCACACACAGATTATGAGGCAGAGCCGAACGGCGATATAAAACGTGTTTATATTTTTTCTGCTATTGCTTTATTTATTTTATTGATCGCCTGCATTAATTATATGAATCTCTCTACTGCAAGATCTGCTTTGCGTGCAAGAGAGATCGGCATAAGAAAAGTGATAGGTGCCCGCAAAAAAGAATTGATAACACAATTCTTAAGCGAATCTGTATTGCTTACATGGGCTGCCATCTTTATTGCATTTGCTTTATTAAATATTTTTCTTCCATCGCTTAATAAAGTTTCAGAACAAGGTCTTTCTTTAAACATATTAATGAAATGGCAAGTATTGGTTCCGCTGTTTTTATCTCCTTTTATAGTAGGGGCTATTTCAGGATTATATCCCGCGTTGTTTATGTCGTCTTTTCAACCTGTAAAAACATTAAAGGGTTTGTTCAACGCACAAGGCAGTAGCATAAGCTTTCGCAAAGTACTTGTGGTAACTCAGTTCGCCATCTCTATTATTCTCATTATTACAACAATGATCGTATTTCAACAACTAAGGTTTATGCAGCGGGCTGCATTGGGCTATGACAAGGAACATATACTTACGCTGCCTTACTACAGTGCATTGAATGATCGTTATGAATCTTTCCGCAACACTTTATTGCAAAACTCAAATATTAAAGATGTTGGTCGTTCTTCAAGAATTCCTACCGGGAGATTGCTCGATGGCATGGGTGCTTTTGCTCCTGGTACAGATTCTATGACACCCGTAAAAGCAGATATAAGATTTGTTGCTGCAGATTATGATTTCATTCCCACTTATGGTGTTCACATGGTTGCCGGTAGAAATTTTTCACGCGACTACGGAACAGATACTTCGAACTTTATTATTAATGAAGCGGCAGTAAAAGCAATTGGCTGGAAATCGCCACAAGAAGCTGTTGGAAAAAATTTCCGCTACGGATTTATAAATAATGGACATATCATCGGTGTGATGAATGATTTTCATTTTGAATCTCTTCATCAAAAAATTACACCGCTTATTTTGATAATGCCTGCTGTGACGCCTGCTCAAACTTTTTATAATAATCTTTCAGTAAAAATTTCCGGCAATAATATTCCCGTAGCACTGGCAACTCTAAAAGATACCTGGCAAAAATATCTTCCCGAAGTACCTTATCAATACACTTTCCTCGATGAAAACTTTTCTAAACTGTATGAATCTGAGCAAAAGCAGGGAACAATTTTTACCGTGTTTGCATGCATTGCCATATTCATTGCATGTCTTGGATTGTTTGGTCTGTCTGCATTTGCCATTACTCAGCGCGTTAAAGAAATTGGCGTGCGAAAAGTGTTGGGTGCAAATGTGAGCAGCATTGTTACACTGCTGTCAAAAGATTTTTTGAAACTTGTAATTGTCGCAGCCATCCTCGCATTTCCTGTTGCATGGTATGCTATGCATAATTGGCTTGAGGATTTTGCATACCGCATCAACATACAATGGTGGGTATTTATAGTGGCAGGTGTACTTGCAGCATTCATTGCACTCATCACCGTAAGTTTCCAGGCTATAAAAGCAGCGATTGCCAATCCGGTGAAAAGTTTGAGAACAGAATAATATGAATAATGCGCAAATATGCAAATGAAGAAAGAATAATTAACGTTGAATAATAAATAATAAATTTTTTTATGAGCCGGGCTAAAAAATACGCATGATACTTTGTTGCGTCGCACTCTTGTACTGCAACAATAAAATAAAATCCTTCTCCGAGCGATTTCGTACAGCAAGTGTTCGTTTTCGTACACCTCCTTTTTAATTCATTTTCTAAAAGCCTTATCTGCAAGGAGTTTTAACATTGGCACAACCGTTGGGACAAATTTCTGAACGGCCAGAAGTGTGTATTGGTGAGAAGTGAATGGTGAGTAGGCATAGGTGCAATAATAAATGTGAATAGTGAATGAATAAGTACTCACAACTGACAACTCACCACTCACAAAAAGCTCATAAACTTAAAACACAAACATGTTTCAGAATTATTTAAAAGTAGCATGGCGAAATTTGATGAAGAGTAAAATATTTTCTTTCATCAACATTATTGGTTTATCAGTTGGTCTTACCTGTTGCATGCTTATTACAGTTTACCTGTATAACGAAGTGAGCTATGATAAGTATCATAAAAATATAAATCAACTGTACCAGTTGGGAACCATTTTCGTGGGGAGTGGCAAGGAAGAAAGAACACCCAACACACCTGCTCCAATGGCAGCAGCCATGAAACAGGAATTTCCTGAAATTGCGGAAGCAGCAAGATTAATGAGCTTGTTTGCAGAAGACAAAACATTGTTGCAATATAAAGAAGGTAATGCTGTACCAAAATCTTTTTATGAGACAAAAGGGTTCGTAGCAGATGCATCGTTCTTTAAATTATTTACCTACAATTTTATTGAAGGTGATGCTGCAACTGCATTAAAAGAGCCGAACACAATTGTATTAAGTGAAGAAATTGCAAAGAAATTTTTTGCCAATCAGCCTGCATTAAATAAAGTGATACATGTAAACAGCAACACCAATGGCGAATATGATTTTAAAGTAACCGGCGTTTACCGACCTGTTGATAAACCATCTCAAATTGATGCAAGGTTTTTTGTTTCTATTCCTGGAGGCAATATGGAACAGATGATAAAACAACAAACCGACATGATAGGCAACAACATGTTCAATACTTTCTTTTTGCTGAAACCCGGCGCTGATGCAAAAAAACTTGAAGCAAAATTTCCTGCATTTGTTGACAAGTATATGGGAACGGGTTTAAAAGCCGCGGGCTTTTATAAAAAGCAATTTTTAATTCCTGTAAAAGATATTCATCTGCATGCGGGTATGCCGAATGATATTTCACCTGTTGGCAGTGTTACTTACTTATATATTCTTGCTTCTATCGCTTTGTTTACTTTGTTGATTGCATGTATCAACTTTATGAATTTATCTACGGCACGCTCTTCGAAGCGATCTGCCGAAGTAGGCATTCGCAAGGTGCTGGGCGCAGAAAAGAATTCGCTTGTAAAACAATTTCTTGGCGAATCATTAATGATGAGTATGATTGCGTTCGTCTTCGCATTTGTCATTGCTCAGTTGTTGCTGCCTGCGTTTTCAAATATTACAGGAAGAAATTTATCACTTGATTTTTCACAGCAATGGTTTATTATAATTATTTTTCTTTTGCTTTCTGTTGTTGCAGGGCTATTGGCAGGAAGCTATCCTGCATTTTATCTCTCATCATTTCAGCCTGTAAAAGTTTTGAAAGGAAGATTCACCAATTCTTTGTCTGCAGTGGCATTAAGAAAAGGTTTAGTAGTGTTCCAGTTTATTATTTCTGTTGTGCTCATAATCGCTTCTGTTGTTATCATGAACCAAATGAATTATTTGCGCTCTACTGATCTTGGTTTTGCAAAAGACCAGCAAATAGTGATACCATTGAGAAGCACCACAGCAAAAAATATTTATACTTCATTAAAGAATGATATACAAAACAATCAATTCGTACAAAATGCAGGCGCCGCATTATATTATCCGGGTATTGTGAACCCAAGTGATATGGGATTATACAAAGAAGGCAAAAGCGTGAACAATGCAGCACATGTGCATACCAACTGGGTTGATGAGAGTCTTCTTCAAACACTCGATATCAAACCTCTTGCAGGAAGATTATTTTCAAAGGAATTTCCTTCAGATACCAGTCAACGCATTATCCTTAATGAACAAGCGATAAAGCAAATAGGCTTCAAGTCACCGCAGGAAGCAGTTGGCAGTAAGGTATATTTTGATTGGCGTGGCCAAAATTATGCGTGGACAGTTATTGGTGTTGTAAAAGATTTTCATTTTCAGGATCTGCATGTTCCCATTGAACCTTATGGATTTCAATTAAACAATGTACCACAATATAATTATCTCATTGTGCATGCAAAAGCAGCAGATGTTTCTTCACTATTAAAATCAATTAATACAAGCTGGCATAAACTAAATCCTAACGAACCTTTCGAATACAGTTTTCTCGATGAAGATTTTCAAAAAAATTATGATGCGGAAAATCGTTTGTCTGCCATCGTTGGTTATTTCACCACTATTGCAATTCTTATTTCCTGTTTGGGTTTATTTGGTCTGGCAACATTCAGTGCTGAGCAACGCACAAAAGAAATTGGTGTACGCAAAGTATTGGGTGCAAGTGTAGCAGGCATTGTAGCGCTTCTCTCCAAAGATTTTTTAAAACTCGTTGCTATCTCTATTGTAATTGCATCGCCCCTTGCATGGTGGATAATGCACAAATGGCTGCAGGATTTTGCATATCGCACTAAGATCAGTTGGACAGTATTTGTAATAACAACTGTTGCTGCATTATTGATAGCACTAATAACGATAAGTTTCCAGGCAATACGTGCGGCAATTTCTAATCCTGTGAAAAGTTTGAGAACGGAATAAGATCGTGAATCGTCAATGGTGAATGGTCAGGAAGAGAATTTTTTTGAACCGGACTGAAGAATATGAAGACGCTTTTGTTCCTGTAGCACTGGACCCCCTGTACTGTTATAACGATATGGAGCCAATGAATTTGCAACTTTAAAACTTCTCCTATGTTTAAAAATTATTTCAAAATCGCCTGGATAAATTTATTGCGTAATAAAATTTTCTCTGTAATAAAAATTCTTGGACTAAGTATTGGCCTTACAGTTTGCATGCTTATTTTTCTTTACACCAAAGACGAAATAAGTTACGACCAGTTTCATGAAAATAAAGCACAGCTATACCGCATTATTCAAACCTTGCAAGCCGGAGACAACCCGCCGCAAACCATTGGTATTACCAATGGCGTTATAGGCGAAGCTTTTGCAAAAGAAATACCCGAAATACAACAGTTTGTGCGTATTAACGGAGAGGCTGTAACAGTAAAGAAAAACAATGACGTGCTTACAGAACATCCATTGTTTGTTGACGATAATTTCTTTACTGTATTTACATTTCCATTGCTTGAAGGCAACAAAAGAACAGTATTAAAAGACCTGCATTCGGTGGTGCTTTCAAAGGGCATGGCGAAAAAATATTTTGGCACTGAGGATGCGATTGGTGAAACAATGCAGATAAAAAGATACGATGAATTTGAAAACTACACAGTAACCGCCATAGCGGAGAACTTTCCGCAAAACTCCACGATAAAGGCTGATATGTTTTTTCCTATTAAATACAGTTTGCAAAACCGCGGCAGCGAGTGGTTTGGTGGTAGTCTGAATACTTTCTTATTGCTTTCGCCTCAGGCGGATATTAAAACGGTTGAAAGCAAGATGCAAGCTATGTTCGACAAAAACACAAAAGACCTTATTGCAAAAGCGGAAAAAGAACAAGGAATGAGGTTTAAAGCGACACTAAGCCTTCAACCTTTAACTGACATTCATCTTAGTAAAAAGGCTGGTCCTGATAATGGAATGACTGATGGAAGCAATCCTGCCTATTCCTACATACTCACTTGTATTGCGATTTTCATTTTAATTATTGCATGTATCAATTTTATCAATCTTGCGGTAGCACAATCTTTAAAACGGAGTAAAGAAATTGGAATAAGAAAAGTGGTGGGCAGCACACGTAAACAATTAATAAAGCAATTTCTTATTGAATCATTTCTTGTTTCTTTGATTGCTTTCGCTATCGCAATTCTTTTAACGGTTACTCTTCTTCCTTTCTTTAATCAACTGGCAAATAAAAAACTTAGTCTTGCTTATTTATCAGATTGGTATTTGTATGCCGGTTATTTTTTACTGTTGCTCGTTACATCTTTCATTTCAGGATTTTATCCGTCGCTTGTTCTGTCCGCATTTCAGCCGGTAAAAGTTTTATATAGCAGACAAAAATTAATGAGCAAAAATTATCTCACAAAGGGATTGATTGTATTACAGTTTGCTCTTGCTATTTTTCTGATTATCGGCACGATTGCGATAAACTCTCAATTGGATTTTCTTTTGCATAAAGACTTGGGTTACGATAGCAAAAACCTTGTGCGGATTCAGCTTCCAAATATCAAACAAAGTAATCAGCTTCCGGCATTGTTTAAAAATGAATTGGCAAACAAGAGCAACATCATTGGTGTTGCGGCAAGAAATGGCGGACGTAATATTTCAGGGGCAAAAGCGAATGGAAAAAATATTATGATCGAAAACAATAAAATTGATGACAAGTTTTTACCCACCTTTAAAATTCCAGTTATTGCAGGCAGAAATTTTTCTCCTGATTATCCATCAGATTCTACGCATTCCGTTATCGTCAACGAAAACTTTGTAAAAGAAGCGGGATGGAAATTGAATAAAGTAGTTGGCAAGACAATCAGTTTCATGGATGAAGCGAAGACCGCTGTTACTATTATCGGCGTAATCAAAGATTATCATTTTGCATCGTTGAAAGAAAAAATTACTCCTGAAGTATTTACTATGAATCCTTCTTTCAATGATTATGGTGAAATATGGATAAAGATAAAGCCCGATGATGTTCCCCAGACACTTTCAGTGTTACAAACCACTTACAAAAAATTAGTGCCTTATTATCCTTATTTATATCAATTCATGGATGATATCAATGCAAAAAATTATGAAACGGAAGCAAAGTGGAAACAGATCATCAGCATTGCTTCATCACTTTTCATTTTCATTTCATGTATCGGTTTATTTGGGCTTGTTATTTTATCTATTGAGCAACGTACAAAGGAAATAGGCATACGAAAAGTATTGGGTGCAGCAGTATCAAAAATTGTTATGCTTATTTCAAAAGAGTTCATCGTGCTTATTTCAATTGCATTTGTTGTTGCGGTTCCCGTTGGATATTATTTTGTAAACAAATGGTTACAGGACTTTGCATACCGCATCAATATTGGCTGGTGGATGTTTGCACTTGCCGGTGTTCTTGTTATTACGGTTGCATTGCTGACAATAGGTTTCCAGGCAATAAAAGCCGCTATTGCAAACCCGGTAAAGAGTTTGAGAACGGAGTAGAGCCCCTAACCCCCTAAAGGGGAATAGGTAACGATTCAAATATTATAAAAGTGATCTCATAAGAAATATGAAAGAAAATATAAAATTATTAACGTATTTAAAAGTCTCCCTTTAGGGAGGTTTGGAGGGTTTTATGTTCCATAATTATTTCAAAACCGCATGGCGTAATTTGATGAAGAATAAACTTTTTTCGTTCATCAATATTGCCGGACTGTCTATTGGTATGGCAGCATGTTTATTAATACTTCAGTATGTAAGTTTTGAGCTAAGCTATGATCAGTTCAATAAAAATGCCGCAGATATTTATCGTGTGTATAACGACCGTTATCAAAACGGCAAGCTGATACAACATGGTACCATCACTTACTCTGCAATAGGCAAAGCCATGCAGGATGATTTTCCTGAAGTGGTGAATCATGTACGCGTTGAACCTTTTGGAAATGCAATTCTTACTTATGGTGACAAAAAAATAGGTGAACAACAGTTAATGGCTGTAGAAAATTCTTTTTTTTCCGTTTTTTCTTGCCCGGTATTGGCGGGCGATGCAAAAACACCTTTAACAGAACCAAATACAGTTATTCTTTCTGAAAAGCTTGCGCGTAAAATTTTTGATATAAAGGATAATAATTTTCAGCCGGTGATTAATAAAGTGATCGTAATTGAACGTGATTCTCTTCCTTATAAAGTAACAGCGATTTGCAAAGATGTTCCGGAAAATTCTCATTTGCAATTTGATTTACTCATCTCTTATGTTTCGCTCTATAGTGGCGGTAACGGTAACTGGAAAGAAGCTGACTACGATTTTACTGATTCTGATTTCTGGCATTACATTCAATTAAAACATGGCACCAACTATAAAGCTTTGGAAGCAAAATTTACTGCATTCAGTAAAAAATATTTCCAGGGCAATAAAGTTTCCGGCAGTGATGAAAAGTTTTATCTGCAGCCACTTTCAAGAGCACATCTATATTCAAATTTTGAATACGAGATTGGTAAAACAGGAAGCGCAACTGTGGTGTGGGGCTTGCTCATCATTGCTGTGCTCATCATCGTTATTGCATGGGTAAATTATATAAATCTCGCTACGGCAAAATCAATGGAACGTGCAAAAGAGGTGGGCGTAAGAAAAGTGGCCGGTGCAACAAAGCAGCAATTGATACGTCAATTTCTTACAGAATCTTTTATCCTCAACATCATTGCATTACTTATTGCCTTGTTAATTGTAACACTTGTTCAAAGCAGCTTCAACAGTTTAATACAACATCAACTATCATTGCCTTATTTATTTCAAAAAGGATTAAATGGTTACAACATCTCTTCTGCATTAATTGCATTAATTCTCACAGGAATTTTTGTTTCAGGTTTTTATCCCGCCTTTGTGCTTTCCTCATTCAAACCTGTTCTTGTATTAAAAGGCAAATTCACAACATCAGGCAAGGGAATTATTTTGCGCAAAGCATTAGTGATCGGTCAGTTCGCCATCACCGTCGCACTCATCATTGGTTCATTTGTGGTTTATCAACAAATAAAATTTGTGAATGACCAAAACCTTGGGTTTAATATGTCTCAAATGCTTATCGTAAAAGGACCGCAGCTTACCGGGTGGGATTCAACATTTATTGAAAAGGAAAACAGTTTTACAGCAGAAGTAAAGCAAATTCCAAATGTATTGGGCTCCGCTAATTCAGGACGTTTGCCTGGGGATGAATTGGGAAGATCTTTTAATGTTCGCCGAAGTGATGCACCGGGTGAAACGCATTTCACTGTGCGCAACAATAACATCAGCAGCGATTTTATTGATCTCTATAAAATGAAATTATTAGCCGGAAGAAATTTTATAGCAACAGATTATAATCCGGATTGGAATAAACTGCACAATACTATTATAACTGAAAGTGTAGTTAAGTTGCTTGGATTTAAATCTGCCAATGATGCAGTTGGTAAAACAATTTTCCAGGGTGATAAGAAATGGGATGTTGTAGGCGTGATTGCAGATTATCATCAAAAGTCGTTGCGCTATGCGGTTGAGCCAACGTTTCTAAGACCAGCTTATAGCACTTTTGCTCCTATCTCGATAAAAGTGAATCCGCAAAATTTACCCGCAACTATTGCGGCCATCAGAAAAAAATATGATGAATTTTTTCCCGGCAATTTGTTTGATTATTATTTCCTCGATGAGAAATTCAATGAGCAGTATGCGAACGACCAGTTATTTGGGAAAGTGTTTGCAATTTTTTCCGGCTTTGCCATATTCATTGCCTGTCTTGGTTTGCTTGGTCTCTCTTTGTTTGCAACAACACAACGCACAAAAGAAATTGGTGTGCGCAAAGTACTCGGTGCTTCCGTTTCAAACATTGTAATGCTGCTCTCAAAAGATTTTATCAAACTTATTATCATAGCTTTTGTAATTGCTTCACCGGTTGCATGGTTTGTAATGCATAACTGGCTGCAGGATTTTGCTTACCGCATCAATATCAGTTGGTGGGTATTTATAGCTGCAGGGCTTCTTGCAATTCTAATAGCATTAATAACAATAAGTTTCCAGGCAATAAAAGCAGCGATTGCAAATCCTGTGAAGAGTTTGAGAACGGAGTAAATCAATTAGCGAATTAGATAATTTTTAAATGGCAAATCAACATCTATAAATCATACATAAGAAATCATTTTCTATGCTTACAAACTATTTTAAAATCATGTGGCGAGGGTTGATGAAGAATAAATTTTATTCATTTATTAATATACTTGGCTTAACCATTGGAATGGCAAGCGCTATCCTTATTTTATTATGGATACAAAATGAAATGAGCCATGACAGGTTTTATGAGAAAACAGATCGCATTTATCTTGCCAATAACCGCGATAAAGTAAACGGTAAAATGCTGGCATGGAACAACACGCCAAAACCATTGGGACTTGCTATTAAGAACGATTACCCTGAAGTGGAAGATGTTGTCCGCTTAAATGAATATGCAGCAAATTTTTTAATAAGTACCGGTGAAAAACATTTCTCTATACATGGAGAATTTGCTGACCCCGGATTTTTAAAAATGTTCAGTTTGCCTTTGCTGGAAGGTAATCCGAATACATCATTAAATAATCCAAACAGTATTGTGCTTACACAACAGCTCGCTATAAAATTATTTGGTAAAGAAGATGCGGTTGGCCAAACGGTTCGTGTAGATAGTTCTGATTACTTTACCGTAACGGGTGTTTTGAAAGATCTGCCATCAAACTCACGTTTTAATTTTGATTATATACTTCCCTGGACTTATGCGACAAAGAAAGGAATAGATGACAGCAACTGGAACAATAACAATGTACTCACTTATATTTTATTAAAGCCCCGCTCATCACAGGCTGCCTTCGATAAAAAAATTAAAAAAATAACTATTAATCACACAAAAGGCGGCGGAGATGCATCAACTACACAGGTATTTACACAAGCCTTAAAAGATACATGGTTATATGATAAAGAAGAAAATGGATATTATGTTGGCGGAAGAATTGAACGCGTTAAAATGTTTGCCATTATTGCTGCTTTGATATTAATAATTGCCTGCATAAACTTCATGAACCTCTCAACTGCACGCAGTGAAAAACGCGGTAAAGAAGTGGGCATTCGCAAAGTGGTTGGAGCACAAAGAAAATCTTTAGTGGTACAGTTTATCGGTGAAAGTATAAGCCTTGCTTTTATCGCAGGAATCTTTGCTGTAATTATTGTACAGCTTGTTTTGCCTGCTTATAACCAATTGCTCGGTTTAAAACTTTTTATTGATTTTTATAATCCATATTTCTGGTTGTTTGCAATTGCATTTGTTTTATTTACAGGATTGCTTGCCGGTATATATCCTGCTTTATATCTTTCTTCATTCAGGCCGATAAAAGTTTTAAAAGGCACGTTCAAATCTGCAAACAAAGTGGTAACACCCCGCAAAATATTGGTGGTACTGCAATTCACATTTGCCATCACTTTAATTATCTGTACCATCATCGTAGAAAATCAAATTAACTATGCGCAAAACAGAGATGCAGGTTATTCAAGAAATAATCTCGCTTTTATAATTGAGTTTGGTGATGCACACAGAAATTATGAATTGATCAAACATGATTTATTAGCTACTGGTGCTGTCACTGCAGTTGCGCAAACAAGTGCACCAATGACGGAAAGTTGGGGCGATAGTTGGGGCTTTTCATGGAATGGCAGTACTGAAGACGATAAAAAAATTGACTTCAATATGTTTAGCGCTGATCATGATTTTACAAAAGCAATGGGTACAAAAATTATAATGGGGCGTGGCATCGATGCTCAGAATTATAAATCAGATTCAAACGCATGTTTATTGAATGAAGCAGCAGTTAAAATCATGCGTTTAAAAAATCCTATTGGCACCGTTATAACTGCAGGTACTGATCATGTGCACGTTGTTGGTGTAGTAAAAGACTTTATTTTGGGCACACCTTATGAACCTGTTCAACAAATGATTATAGTTGGTCCCATATTTAGCGGAGATGTAATCAACTTCAGGTTAAATCCAAATCCAACAATAGCAGCGAACCTTCAAAAAGCAGAAGCTGTGTTTAAGAAATATAATCCGCAGTATCCTTTTAATGTTCGCTTTTATGATCATGAATATGATTTAAAATTTAAAGATGAAAAACAAACAGGTACTCTTGCAGGTTTGTTTGCCGGGCTTACAATTCTTATTTCCTGCCTTGGATTATTAGCATTGGCAACTTTTGTTGCTGAAACACGCATAAGAGAAATTGGTGTGCGCAAAGTTCTTGGTGCAAGTGTGCAGGGAATTGTGGCATTGTTGTCAAAAGACTTTTTAAAGCTCGTGCTTGTTTCGTTTTTAATTGCCTCACCGGTTGCATGGATGGTTATGCACAACTGGCTTGCTTCTTATTCTTACCGTGTAAATATTTCAATCTGGGTTTTTGTTATTGCAGGATGTATGTCGGCGGCAATCGCGTTTATCACAGTGAGCTTCCAGGCAATAAAAGCAGCAATTGCAAATCCTGTAAAGAGTTTGAGAACGGAATGATAAACGTGAATTGTGAATTGTGAATCGTGAATACTTATAACTTAAAACATACAACTTAAAATTCATAAAATGTTCAAAAACTATTTTAAAACCGCCTTCAGAAATTTCTGGCACAATAAAATTTTTTCACTGATCAATATTGCGGGGTTATCAATTGGCATAAGTGCTGCACTGGTAATTTTTCTTATCGTTCAGTATGATTACCGCTTCGATAAATTTGAAAAAGATAGTAACCGCATTTATGAAGTAGTTGAAAAATATACGCTCAAAGTATCCGGGAATAACCATGGAAGCGAAGCAACACCTGATCCTTTGGGCAAAGCAGTTAAAGATGAATTGACAGGTCTTGAAACGGTGATTGCTTTAAGACCTGGCGAAGATTCAAAGGTTAGTGTGCCCGTTGCAAACAGCGATAAGAAAAAAATATTTACCAATCAAAAACATATTGTTTTTACAACTGCCGATTATTTTAATCTTGTAGGATATACATGGCTTGCAGGCAACACCGCAACAGCGTTACAGCAACCTTACCGGGTTGTATTAACAGAATCGAATGCAAAATTGTATTTTCCTGATCTTACGGCTGCGCAAACAATAGGAAAAGAATTATACTTTGATGATTCTGTGCGTACAACAGTTACAGGTGTTGTAAAGGATATTACGAATAACACAGATTTTAATTATAAAACATTTATTTCAAGAATAACACTTGAGACAACAAGGCTTCAACCACGTTTTTGGGACAGATGGGATCATGCACAATCTTCATTGCTTTTTGTAAAACTTGCACAAGGCACTTCACCGGAAAATATTAAATCGCAAATTGTAAGGCTGTTTGCTAAATATAATAAGCCCAATTATGAAGATCCCGAAATAAGAACATTCGATTTGCGTCCTTTAAGTGATGTACATTTCAAAGGTTATTATCAAAGTAATAATCCAACACTTGCTGATCAAAGTGTATTGAATGGACTGCTTGCTGTAGCTGCATTCCTTTTGATTTTAGCTTGTATCAATTTTATAAATCTTGCAACAGCGCAGGCTTCACAACGTGCCAAAGAAATCGGCATACGCAAAACAATGGGCAGCTCAAAAAAACAACTAATAGCCCAATTCATGGGTGAAACATTTTTGCTAACCTGTATTGCTTCGATAATATCTATTGCCGTCACTCCATTATTATTAAAAGCTTTTGCAGCATATATCCCCGAAGGTGTTCAATTCAATATTTTTAATCAACCGACTGTTCTTTTATTTTTATCAATACTAATTTTAATAGTAAGTATGCTGGCAGGTTTTTATCCTGCTGTTTTACTTTCTTCTTACAAGCCTGTCCTGGTTCTGAAAAATAATGTATTCAGTAATTCAGGTGTTTCTTCAAAGATGTGGTTACGCAAAAGCTTAATCGTATCACAATTTGTAATTGCGCAGGTGTTTGTTATGGCTACGCTGCTGGTGAGCAAGCAAATCAATTATTCATTGAATAAAAACATCGGCATAAAAAAAGATGCTGTTTTATATTTCGGCAACTATACAGATACTTCTTCCGCCAAAAAAAATTTCCTTGTTAATAAGCTCAAAGCAATTCCCGGTATTGCATCAGTAAGTCTTTCAATGGACCCGCCTTCATCAAACAGTACATGGATTGATGCTATGAAATATGAAGACAATAAAAAGGAAATTCAAACAGATGTGCAGGTTAAAATAGGCGACCCCAATTATATCAAACTATATCAAATAAAATTATTGGCAGGGAATAATCTTGTAAACAATGATACTATGGGAGACCTGCTGATAAATGAAACTTATTTACATGCGCTTGGCTTTACAAATCCGCATGATATTATCGGGCGTTATATTGATGTGTATGGCAAGAAAAGAGTGGCAGGTGTAGTGCAGGACTTTAATCAAAAATCATTGCATGAAGCAATCACACCATTATTAATTACGGGTGGTATTGCAAGTGAATACACGTTTAATATTGCTTTGCAACCACAAAATGTTGATGGCACAGTATGGCAAAAAACAATTGGTGAAATAAAACAGGCATGGAAAGAAGTTTATCCTGATAAAGATTTTGATTATACTTTTCTCGATGATGTAATTGCGGCTTATTACAACGCTGAAAAAAATGTTTCCACTTTATTGATGTGGTCAACCGGGTTAACAATTTTTATCAGTTGCCTCGGCTTGCTTGGGTTTGTGATTTACATCACCAATATGCGTACAAAAGAAATCGGCATTCGTAAAGTAGTTGGTGCCACAGTTGCGCAAATTGTTGCATTATTATCGAAGGATTTTTTAAAGCTGATTGCTGTTGCATTTATAATAGCGATACCTATTGCTTGGTATGCGGCTAATACCTGGTTGCAAAATTTCGCATATTGCACCTCATTAAGCTGGTGGATATTTTTAGCGGGAGGACTATTAATGTTTTTAATTGCCTTAATAATACTATGTATAAGAACAATAAAAGCAGCAATGGCAAACCCGGTGAAGAGTTTGAGAACTGAGTAGTTATCGTGAATGGTCAATCGTGAATGGTGAATAAAAAAATCAACAAAATCATTTAATCATATAAATCCAGGTTCAGACAATGTTTAAAAATTATTTCAAAATCGCCTGGATAAATTTATTGCGTAATAAAATTTTTTCTGTAATAAAAATTCTTGGACTAAGTATTGGCCTTACAGTTTGCATGCTTATTTTTCTTTACACCAAAGACGAAATAAGCTACGACCAGTTTCATGAAAATAAAGCACAGCTATACCGTATTATTCAAACATGGCAGTTTGGAAAGGATCCGGCGCAAACAATTGGCATTACAAATGCCGTTGTGGGTGAATCTTTCGCAAAAGAAATTCCTGAAGTGCAGCAATATGTTCGCATCAACGGAGTGGCGGTAACTGTAAAGAAGAATAATGATGTGTTTACAGAAAAACCTTTGTTTGTTGATGATAATTTTTTCTCTCTATTTACATTCCCGTTAAAAGAAGGAAATAAAAGAACCGCATTGAAAGATCTGCACTCTGTGGTGCTTTCGAATGATATGGCAAAAAAATATTTTGGCACTACAGATGTTACCGGAAAAGTGATGCAGATAAAACTTGATACTGCGTTTGAAAATTTTACCATCACAGCCGTTGCCGAAAACTCTCCGCAGAATTCCACATTAAAAGCTGATATGCTTATACCTTATAAGTACTATGATACTTATAACAGCAATAAAGGCTGGTTTGGCGGGAGCTTAAATACTTTCTTATTACTTTCTCCGGAAGCAAACATTAAAACGGTCGAAGGCAAGATGCAAACCTTGTTTGATAAAAATACAAAAGACCAGCTTGCAAAAGCAAAGCAGGAACAAGGTGTCGCCGTGAAAATTAAGTTGGGTCTGCAACCTTTAACCGATATTCATCTCAGCACGCAGGCCGGTCCTGATAATGGAATGGCAGATGGAAGCAATCCTGCCTATTCCTATATACTCACATGGTTATGACAGTTATCAAAAAAAGGCAGATAATATTTACCAGCTCGGTACTGAGTTTATTGGTCTTGGCAATTTTAAAAAAATGCCAAACACTCCCGCTGCTATGGGCGAAATGATGCAGCAGGTGTTTCCTGAAATACAACAAACAACAAGGCTGGCACCTTTATTTTCAGAGGATAAAACACTATTGCAATACACTAAAAAAACAGTACAGTAAAATCGTTTTATGAAACAAGAGGTTTTTTGGCAGATTCTACTTTCTTCAGAATGTTCACCTACAATTTTGTGGAAGGGAATGCCGCAACGGCTTTAAATAATCCCAATACAGTAGTTATAAGCGAAGACATTGCTCAAAAATTTTTTGGTAATGAACCTGCTTTAAACAAAGTGCTTCATATAAGCAGCGGCACCAATGGCGACCATGATTTTTTGGTAACAGGTGTTTTTAAACCAATTAATAAACCTTCACATATTGATGCCAGGTTTTTTATGAGCATGATGGGTGGCAATGTTGCAGATTTTATAAAGCAACAGGGAGCAGACCTTGCAACCAATAATTTATATTTTACTTATTTATTATTGAGGCCAGGAACTGACACAAAGGAATTGGAAGCAAAATTTCCTGCATTTCTGGATAAGTATGCGGGTAAATATTTAAAAGCATTTGGCTTTGATAAAAAACAATTTTTAGTGCCTCTGAAAAAAATTCATTTGAATGAAGATGTAAAAGGCAATATAACACAAGGCGGCAGCGTAAC
>WNGE01001427.1_pt1 | contig 30200 bp, 26 predicted proteins | sample 5400651 | NCBI WGS metagenome assembly WNGE01 (sample SAMN13153370, study PRJNA577476) | soil metagenome | isolation source: 60 cm soil or saprolite under grassland replicate 2 | place: USA:California | collected 2016-06-15
ATCACGGTTTTCATTTTGATGCTGGTGTTGTTGCTGGCGGTGCCGAGCTTGAACGGCGTGCTCGCGGACAAGCGGTTGCGGCGGTCGCTCGAAGGCTTTAACAATCTTGTCCGTCAGGCGCAGGAGCGAAGCGTGGCGGAACGTCGCGCTTATCTCATTGTTTGGCGCGAGAAAGGGGTTGTGCTGCGCCCCGAAGTTTTTGCAAAAGACGAGCAAGGGAAAGTTCTCTCGGAATTTGTTTTGAGTCGCGGAGATGTCTTGAAACTGACATTGCCAGCAGCCCTGACAAAAAATCCTCCGGCGGAATGGGTTTTCTGGCCGTCCGGCACGTGCGAGCCGGCCGTCGTCGAATTTAGCGGACGGGACGGGTCCTGGAGCGCGAACTACTCGGCGCTGAGCGCGCGCGCCGAACTGACAAATTATGCGGCGAGGTAACATTCAAATCCGAAATCCGAAAAACGCCTTCGCGCTTTACGAAGTGCTCATCGGGGTCGCGATTTTTGCGGTCGGCGTGCTCGCGCTCGGTCGCGCGGTCGAGAATTGTTTGAATGCAAGCACACTCAGCGCAGAAGAGGATCGCGTGCGGCAGATTTTGTCCAACCGGATGGCGGAAATTCAGGCCACGCCGGGGTTCCCCGACACCGCGAAGGAATTCAACGTCGACACCGGCTACGGCATCGTAAAACTAATCCAAAAAAGCGCACCGGCCGGTTTGGCTGAAGCGGATGGCGGCCAGCTCGGGGGAATCAATCTTGTCATCTTGACCGCGCAATGGGCGGGCGGCGGTGTCTCGCAGTCGAAGCAGATCGAGTTCTATGTTTACCGACCCGGATAATCGCGGAATTGCGGATTGCGGATTGCGGATTGCGGATCGGGTCTTCTCGCGAAAAGCAAAAGGCGGGCGCGGTTTCACTTTGCTCGAGGTCACGCTGGCGGTCGGGATTCTGGCGATGATGTCGGTGGCGATTTATCGATTCGTGCAATCGAACCTGACTGCAATGCGGGTCTCATCGGAGGCGAGCGCGGCTGATGCGCGCTACAGCGGTTTGCGCGATCTGTTAATGGCGCAATGGCAAAGCTTGCCGCCGGGCAGCGGCGCGATGACGGGCGAGCCGTTCAAGTTAAACGATCGGCCGCGCGACGAGATCAAGTGGACTTGCAGCGCCGGGCCGGGATTGCTCACGCGCTATGCGGCGGGCGAATTTACGGTCCGGATGCGATTGCAACCGGAAAACAGCAAGAGCGACCGGCTCGATCTGGGCTTGTTGCGCGAACCTCAGGACGACTCGTCCATCACGCACGAACACGAGACCTGGGTGCCGTTGATTGAGGACGTGGGCAGCCTTCAAATCCAGTACTTCGATCCGCGCCTGAATGTTTGGGTGGGGCGATGGAGCGACACGCTGCTGTTGCCGCGATTGGTGAAGATCGTGGTGGGACGAAGCGATGCCGCAGTGCCCTGGGAGGTGATTATTCCCCTGGGGCGAACACCGTTTTGACGATGTCGATCTTAACTGAAAATCCGAAATTCGATTGTCGCGGCGCCGCGCTCATGCTCGCGCTGTGGGCGCTTTTTTTGCTTAGCGCGATGCTGATTTCGTGGACGCTGGACATCGATTCGCGTCTTACGCTTTCCGGAAATGCGAACCGGGTTCTGGAAGCGGAAGCGATGGCGTGCTCCGGCGCGGAGGTCGCGTTGCATCCAAACGTCAAGCCTGATTCGCTGAATCTGCACCGGCAAATCAACAGGCGGGAAAATTACGACGTGCGCATCACTGGTGAAGGGGGCCGGCTGAATTTGAACTGGCTGCTGGCGGGCGAAGACCCGACGCATCTCGGGATTTTGCACAAATATCTTGAGAACAAAGGTATTGATCTGAATGAACGCAACCGGATGATGGATAGTTTGCTCGACTGGGTGCAGCCGGACACCGGACTCCATCACCTGAACGCGCCGCCGGAGAGTGACGATTACCATCCTCCCCACGCTTTGCTCACGCGGATCGACGAGCTGAAACAAGTCGCGGGCTGGGCTGAGTTCACTTCCGCTCCGGGTTGGGACGAAGATTTTACTCTTAACAGCACTGGCCCAATCGATCTCGCCTGGGCTTCGCGCGATGTACTGATTGCGTTGCCCGGGATGACGGAGGACTTGGTCGACCGCTTTTTACTCGTGCGGCGCGGCCCCGACGGCATCGATGGAACCGCCGACGATGCGCCATTCAAGAACCTGGAGGATGTGCGCGCGACGCTTGGCTTTTCACCGGAACAATTCCAGCAACTCGCCAACCTTGTCGGATTCAAGGACCCGGTGCTTCGAATTGTGAGCGTTGGAAAATCGGGCGAGGCGATGCGAATTGTCCAGATGGTGATTCGCAGGGCCAACAATGTTAATGTTCCGCAATTGATTACCTGGAAGGAGCTTTGATATCGAGGCAACATCGACACCGGTTTTTATAATCCCGACCGCGCATGGCTGGAACTTTTTGCGCGCGGGCGAGCGTAACGGTTCCTGGAATGTGCGCATGATTCAAACGTTACAGGAAGCCGTGCCGCTGCTGACGGCGCAGGACGACCTGGTGCTCGGGCTGCCCATTGCGGCCGTGCTCGCGCAGCGATTTCGGTTGCCCACTGTCGATCCAGCGGAGTTTCCGGAGATGGTCCGGATTCAGATTGAGAAAGCGCTTCCGTTTTCACCGGACGAAGTGACGACCGATTTCGAACTGATCGAGCAAAATGAAACTGAGAGCATTATTTCCGCCGTCGCGGTCAGGAATGCGCAGCTGGCGGAAATCGCCGCGCCGCTGCTGGAGGGCGGCTACATCCCGCGACAGGTGACAGTTTACGCCGCGCAACGGGCGAGTACTTATGCGCCGGAAGGCAATGCTCTTTTCATTTATCCTGAAGGCGAAGGACTCGTTTCCGCGGTGACCGAGAACGGCAAAGTCAGTCTTGCCCGAACGCTCGACGGCGCCGCGCCGGAGCAACTGCGAATGGAATTGCCGCAACTGGCATTGAGCGCGGAGTTACAGGGAATCAGCGCGTCGTTTCCAAACGTGTTGCTGGACGAGACTTGTTATGAGTTGCGCGATACCGTGCAGGGAATCCTGGCCAGCCAGACCGAACTCGTTGGGATCGAAACGCCGCCGGCTTCGGTGAAACTCAATCTCCTGCCGGAAAGCTGGCGGCAGCGCCGGTCGCAACTCGCCAGGCGGGGAGAGTGGCGCCGGAGGCTTCTCTGGGCCGGCGGCGCTTACGCCGGACTTCTCTTTCTCGGCCTCGCTTTCCTTGCGTTCATTGATTTTGAAATTGGAAGTCTCGATCGCCGCATTGCCCGCGATGCGCCGCAGACCGCATTCGTCCGGGCCGCGGAAGCGAACTGGAAGGCGCTCGCGCCCGCTATCGATTCGCGTTATTACCCGGTGGAAATTTTGCTACATCTTTTCGAGAGTCTGCCGTCGCCTGACGTGCGCATTACCACCTATAGCCAGTCCGCTCGGCAAATTTCAGTGGACGGCGAATCCAGTTCAGCCGCGCTGGCCTATCAATTCATCGACAAGGTAAAGAAGAACCGAGAGCTGCAAGTCTTTCAGTTCGAGATGGCGGCGCCGCGCATTTTGCCGAACAATCATGCGCAGTTTCGCTTGGAGGGAAAACCGCGATGATCCCGGTCTGGTATGAACGCATGAATCGGCGGGAGCGCATTCTCTCATTGATTGTCGCCGGCGCGCTTATCGTCTTGCTCAACCTTGTCATTTGGAGCTGGCTTTTCGGCGCCCTGGGTCGGGCACGCGAGCAACTGGCAACGCGCCAGGCAGCTCGCGCCGAACAGGCGGTTTATATAAGAGAACGCGATCTCTGGACCAAACGCGACCAATGGCTCACTCAACATCAACCCGCGCTAAAAAATGCGGCGGAAGCATCCACCTTGCTTGATCAGGTGAAAGAGGTCGCCGGCAAATACAACATCTTGATCGAGAATCCGGCGATCGGCTCAGGCGAAACCACTCCGAATCATCAGACTGTTTTCGCTTCCATTGAAACAAAGAGTTCATGGCCGCCTCTGGTCCATTTTCTCTACGACGTGCAACAGCCGGAATCATTTGTCGTGTTCGAAGACGTCAGTCTAATGATCGATAGCGGCGACCCCACGATGATGCGTGGAAAATTCAAGATCGCGCGCTGGTTCGCGCCGGTGCAGCGCAAGAAAGGATGATGATGAGACGCTCTCAAATTCTCATGTCGATCTTCACTTTGCTTTATTCGGTCTCAACCCAGCGGGCCGATGAGATTCCGACGCGATTCAACTTCGACCGCTATTCAGGAATGCTGAATCGCTCGCCCTTCACCATTGCCACGGCGGTCGTGGCGCCGCCCAGTGCGCCGAATTTTGCCAAAGATCTGTATGTGGCTAATGCTGCGCGTTCGCCTGAAGGCGACATGGTAACGATCGGCTCCACTTCAGACAGGAACTTCAAAAAATATCTCAGCACCAGGGAACCGGTGGATGGCTACAGCATCGCCAGCATTGAATGGTCGGACCGCGTGGGCGCGACCAAGGTGACAATCAGCAAAGACGGAAAATTTGCCACGCTTAGTTTTAATGAAGCGCTTCTGACGCAGCCGGCCGCAAATGCGGCGACGGGTTTCGTTCCGCAGCCGGGAGCCGAGGCGCCGGCAGCCGTAAGACCGGGACCGCTCCCCATCCCCAACATGCCAACCCGTTCGCCCCACGTGCGCGGCGTGATTCAGCGAAGTCCTGGGCAACCGCCGCGGCCCGCACCGATCCTCACGCCGCCAACGCAGCAGTGATTGGTTAACTCGCGTCAACCTTTTTGAGCTCGGGTCCATGTCGCTCCGCTTTCGCGGGCTCGATTGTCGATCTTACCGCGCCTGATTAATCGCCCCAGTCGTCGTCGGTCGTGTCCGGTTTGCGATCTGGTCCCGCCGAGTAAAGGTCGTAGCCGTTCGGATTTTTTACGCCCGGGCAGAGATAGATGTAATTATTTTGCCACGGATCTTTCGGTGTCTCTTTGTATAATTGATACCAGCGTATCGGCTTGGGATCGGTGCCCGGCTGGATCACGAGCGCTTGCAAACCCTGATCGGTGGTCGGGAAAAACCCGTTCATGCTCTCATAAAGCTTGAGCTGTGTGTTGATGCCTTGAATGTCAGCCGCAACTCGAACGTGTCGCGAGTATTCCACGTTGCCGCCCAATTTGTAGATCGCAGCTCCGAGCAACAGCGCGATGATCGTCACCACGAGCATGATCTCGAGCAATGTGAAAGCAGACTGATTCTTTCGTAGCATCATTTTGTCATCTAACACAGACCAGTAACGTGGCGTTGCGGTTCAATTAGTGGCCGGGCTGCAATATGTAATCGGATTTATCCCAAAGATATTTTAATTGAATTTGGGTCGCTCGGATCGCCGAAGTCCCACCACCACTGCCGTTCCGCACGATCAAATCGTTGGTCCCGACCTTCAAGCTGGCGATTGGCACAATTTTCTGCGCGCGCAACCATCCGGTGTATCGAAAATGCATTTGTCGAACCAGCGATTCCATCTCGCCACGATACGCCGGGTCGGCCAGCTCCGGCAAACTGAACGTGACTGGGCCGATAGCTTCACCATTGACATAAACTTCCGGCGGCGCATCGATCCGTGGGCTCGCTATTTCGAACGTGAGCAAGGCGAGGAGAGGTTGCGTTTCGATGCCGAATTGAAATACGGCAGCTTCCTGAATGTCTGAACCGATACGAATGGTGTCGGCGGCGAGCGTGGCGGTGATGGTCCCGAATTGTTCCGTATCCTCGGCGGGCGAATGCAGCGGCGGCATTACGGAGAAAGGCTCTGCAATTATATCTCGGTGTTCCACGTTGAGCGGATGGACCACATCGCTGCTCGTCATCCAGTCCAGATACGCGCCGCGCACAGTTTTCCCATCGCCGGGAACTTCGACGTCGATAGAGGAAATTCCGTTCATAGGAATCATCGCGGAATCAGAGCTTGCTAAACCGATTCCCGAGCCGAGCTCGCCCGAGCGCAAAACTTGCCCGCCAGATTCATCGCGTGCGATCAATTCCGGTCGCCCCCCCGCTTTGTCGTCGAAGAGCAAGCGGAAAAAGAGGACCTTATAATCTCCGGGCGGATGTCCCAGTTGAATGTGAAAAACCGTTTTTGATGTTTCGCCATTTTCTTCGGCTGCGGGTGTCATCGTCACGGCCTCGACCCAATCTGGCGCACTTTGCATGGTCGAATTCGCGCCCGCATTTTGGCGTAAATCAAGCCACGCACTTTCCGGCTGCGCCTCTTTTGATTTTGATTGCACCTCGAACGCCCGCGCACCCTGATCAGTTGGAAGTTCAACCGCCGGCTCGGCTTGGTAAGTCGGAATTTCAACGGTCGGCTCGCCCTTGCTGGGACTTGCGAAGCTGCTCTCATTCAACGGCGGCAGCGCATCGTCGAAGGCTTCCTGGCCACGGCCGACAAATGTTACGCCAATTAGCAGCGCACACGCGACGACGCGGAAAACCATTTGGCCAACTAGATTATCTTAGTGCGGACGCAACTGCAAGCTATGTGTCATCTCGAAAACGGCCGAGAGAATGCTGAAAACAATCAGGGCGACGACGATCGCGATCAGCAAGATAATCAAGATTGGAATCAGCGCGGAAATGATGTTTACCGCCCGATCAAGCTCACGCTCGTAGACGTCGGCGATCGTTTGCATTGTCTCCGCGAAGCGCCCCGTTTGTTCGCCCACCGCCAGCATGTCGGTGAACAAATCTGGAAACAAATGCTGTGCGCTCAACGCCGCCGACAATGTCGCGCCATCGACTACGGCGCGCTTCGCCTCCACCAGCTTTGATTCAAGAAATCGATTGCCCGCGATTTCAGTCACCAGATCGAGCGAACGGAGCAGGGGAATCCCGTTCTCCATGAGCGTGCCGAGCGTGCGCGAAAACTGCGCGTAGTAACGATGGCGCACGACGCGGCCATAGCCGGGAATGGCAAGTCGAAACCGGTCCCACAGAAGACGGCCTTCGTCACTGCGGACAAAGGCGCGAAATCCGACGCTCGCCCCGATCGCGAGCAGCACGCCCACCCACCAGTACACCGTGATCATCCGGTGCACCTTCAACAAAATACGAGTGGGCAACGGAAGCGCCCCGCCTGTCTGAGATAAGAATTGAGTGAGCTGCGGCACTAAAAACGTGATAAACACGGTGATCAAAATCAGCCCTGCCAACGCGAGCGCCGCGGGGTAGATCAGCGCTTGCTGCACGCTGTCGCGCAGATTTTTCGCCTGCATCAAATGTTTCACCAAACGCAGCAAAATTTCCGGCAACGCGCCGCTCGCTTCGCCCGCGGCCACTAGGTTCACGTAAAGCGGTGGAAAAATCCTGGGAAAATCGCGCAGCGCTTGCGAAAAACTCCGGCCCTCGATCAACCCCTGATGCAGCCTCCGCGTCAACTGTTGCACGCGCGGTTGCTTGAGACGCTTTTCCAAAATGGACAATCCCTCATCGAGCGTCATTCCCGCTTGCAGCAAATGAGCAAGCTGCTCGGTAAAAACGAGCAATTGACTGTGTGGAATTTTTAAGTTCTGCGTCGCGGATGTGATTGTCGATCTTTCCCGTGGCGCCGCTTTCGGTGCTTCCTCGACCGGTTCGATGCGAATTGGAATGCAGCGCTGCTGCTCGATCTGGCGAATCGCGACGGAGCGGTCCGCGCAATCCAAAACGCCTTCAACCAGACCGCCCTGCGCGTCTCGTGCTCGATAGGCAAATTGTGGCATCGCTCAGAGGTTAATTCGAAATTTGAAAAGCGAAAAGGGCCAGTCTGGCTCGGATCAATATTCGACCTCGAAATAAAAGATCGACAATTATGGCGGTTGCCGCTAGGATCGAGTCCCAACGATGAACACGCTTCGTGTTTCAGCTTTGGCTGGCGCCGTTATGGCTTGGTGGTTGCGGTGCTGATCTTGGTTTTCTGCGAAAATTCACGCTCCCTTCAACCCGTTGGCACGTTTACTGCATCTTACGAATTTTAGCATGAATGGTGGACCTCAAAGATTCGGTGCAAAGCTTCTTTGCGCCGTGCTGTTGTTCGCGGCTGCGCCGCATTCGTTTGCCATCATTCGATCGCCCTATCCGGCGAAATCGCTGCCGCCTTACCGCGGCGAGGTGATTATTATCGGAGGCGACTCGAATGTGACACCTGCGAGAAGCACACCCGCGAAACCAGCGAACTAGCTTTTTTAAAGCGCAGCCGAGATTTTTTCTCGGGGCTGCGACGCCGCCATTGTCGATGGTTCCCGCGCCGATTTGTTGTCTCGATCGAAATCGGCAATTGAGAATCGAAAATTGAATGAGGCGGGGGCGGGAATCGAACCCGCGAATAGCGGTTTTGCAGACCGCGACCTTACCACTTGGCTACCCCGCCCGCATTTTCGGCAGGGGGAATTATCGAATGCGTCCCGCCGCTGTCAATTTGCGCAGATCTGGCGCGACGGCGATTTGACGATTTAGCGGTTTAACGATTTAACGATTATCTTGGCTGCATGACTTCTCGTTCGTCCGAATTATTTCGCGCCGCCCACCAGCTCATTCCTGGCGGAGTGAATTCGCCAGTGCGCGCGTTGCGCAACGTCGGCGGCGAGCCTTTTTTTGTCGATCGCGCGGCGGGCTCGAAGATTTGGGATGTCGATGGAAACGAATACGTCGATTACGTGGGCAGCTGGGGCCCGGCCATTCTCGGGCACGCCCCAAAAGTAGTGGTCGATGCCGTGTGCGAAGCCGCCGCCCGCGGTCTGAGTTTCGGAATTCCGAACCCGCTCGAAGTAGAAATGGCGGATTTAATCTGCCAATGGGTCTCGTCGATCGAGAAAGTGCGAATGGTAAACAGCGGCACCGAAGCAGCGATGTCGTGCATCCGTCTTGCGCGCGGGTTTACCGGTCGCGACAAAATCATCAAGTTCGACGGTTGCTATCATGGACATGTCGACGCACTGCTCGTGCGATCGGGGAGTGGCGCGCTCACCTACGGAATGCCGGACAGCGCCGGTGTGCCGCGAGCGTTTACCGACCTGACAATTTCGCTGCCGTTTAACGACGTCGATCTTGTTCGAAAAGCGTTTCGTGAAAACAAAAATGAAATTGCGGCCGTCATTCTCGAACCGATCCCGGCTAACGCAGGCCTTTATTTTCCGCAGTCAGGCTTCTTGTCGCTCTTGCGCGAGGAATGCACCAGACACGGTGCACTCTTGATTTTCGATGAAGTGATGACGGGATTCCGCGTCGCGCGCGGGGGGGCCCAGGAAATCTACAAGGTTAAGCCCGACCTGACCGCGCTCGGCAAAGTCATCGGTGGCGGATTACCGGTCGGCGCGTTTGGCGGACGAGCGGAAATCATGGATCGACTATCTCCAGACGGGCCGGTCTATCAGGCCGGCACGCTCTCGGGCAATCCGCTGGCGATGGCGGCAGGTCTGGCGCAACTGCGCGAGTTGGAGCGGACCAATGGCTGGAAGCTGCTCGAAGAACTTGGCGCGCAATTCGAACAGGTTGTGCGCGACGCGCTGCAAAAGTCCAAATTTGAAACAACCTTTCACCGGATCGGATCGATGTTCTGTTTGTTTTTTGCCCGCGGCTCGATTGTCGATCTTGCCAGCGCGCAGCGAAGCGATTTGAAAATGTTCGCAAAGTTTTTTCATGCTTGTTTGAAGCGCGGCGTTTATTTCGCGCCTTCGCAATTCGAGACCGGATTCATTTCGACGGCGCATTCGGTCGAACAGATTGATCGCACCGGTGAAGTCATGCGGGAAAGTCTCGCGAGTTTATGATTCTGTAGGGGAAGCCGTTCGCTGCCCGCGGGACGCTAACAGCGTCCTCTACAGTTAAAAGCTTTGCCTCGCCGCGCAGCATGGACTAGGAAGTTGCCGCTGTGAGCCCAAACTCGCGGATTCGCCCAGTCGCGAAATTTCTCTTCGAGGGCGACAAAAAGTTTTTCGTCAAAGGCGTCACCTACGGACCTTTCAAGCCCGACGCGCAAGGAGATTATCTCGGGCGCCCGGAGCAGGTGGATGCCGATCTTCAACTGATGCGCGAGATCGGACTCAATGTCGTGCGTGTTTATCACGCGCCGCCGCGCTGGTTTCTCGACCGTTGTGCGAGAGCGGGGATGCGCGTCTTGATCACGTTGCCATGGGCGAAACACATCGAGTTTTTGCGCGAGAAATCCGCTCGCAACGCAATTGCCGAGGTGGTGCGTGAATCGGTCAGCGAATATGCGGGTCATCCCGCAGTTTTCGGTTACCTCGTCGGGAACGAAATCTCGAGCACGATGGTGCGCTGGCTCGGTGTGCGCCGCGTCACTGAGTTTGTCGAGAAACTGATTCGGATCGGGCGTGCCATCGACCCCGATGTTCTTTTTTCCTATGCCACGTATCCGCCGACCGAATATCTCCTGCCGCAAAACGTCGATTTTTTTTGCTTCAACGTTTACCTGCACAATCAGCGTGAATTCGAACTGTATCTGCTGCGATTGCAAAACCTGACAGAAGAACGGCCGTTGATCCTCGGTGAGTTTGGGATGGACACGATCCGGCATTCGCAAGAGGAGCAGGCCGAAATGCTCGGCTGGCATGTCGATAGCGTGGTAAAGCGTGGTCTGGCCGGGACGATTTTCTTTGCCTGGACGGACGAATGGTTCACCGGTGAGAAGGAAATCACCGATTGGGCCTTTGGAATTGTTACGCGCGAGCGCGAGCCTAAAAGAGCTTTCTCCACACTCCGGGAAAAACTTGGCCAGGACAATTCCACGCTGCCGCATCGCCACCTGCCGCGGGCGCCGCTTGTTTCTGTAATCGTTTGCTCTTACAACGGCGGACAAACACTCGCGGCCTGCCTCGACTCGTTAGGCAAACTGAATTATCCCGATTACGAAGTAATCCTGGTCGATGATGGGTCGACCGACGACACGGCTTATATCGCGGCGCAGTTTCCGCGGGTCCGTTACATCCATCAAAGCAATCATGGCTTGAGTCACGCGCGTAACACCGGCGCGGCCGCGGCCAAAGGTGAAGTGTTCGCCTACACCGATTCCGACTGCATGGCGGACGGCGATTGGCTTTATTATTTAATCGGCACGCTCATTGACGGCGATTACGCCGCAGTGGGTGGACCGAATGTCACTCCGCCCGCGCAAAATTGGGTCCAGGCTTGTGTCGCTGCGGCGCCGGGCGGACCCAGCCATGTTTTGCTCACGGACATGATTGCAGAGCACATTCCTGGCTGCAACATGGCCTTCTACCGCTGGGCGTTTAAAAATATCGGCGGTTTCGATCCTGAGTATCACAAGGCGGGTGACGATGTCGATTTTTGCTGGCGCCTGCAACAGGCCGGTTGCGTCATCGCGTTCAACCCGACCGCGATCGTCTGGCATCACCGCCGCTTCACGCTCCAGGCTTTTTTGAAACAGCAGGACGGTTACGGCGAAGCGGAATCGCTCCTTCGCTTCAAACATTTAATCTTCTTCGGGCCGACGGGGACCGCGAAATGGCGTGGGCAGATTTACGGAGCGCCGCGCTTCAGTTGGTTTCTCAATCGGCCGATCATCTATCATGGGATTTTTGGCGAAGGTTTTTTTCAATCGATGTATCCCACGCCGCAATCAGACCTGGCCGCCTATCTCAGCAGCATCGAATGGTTCGCGCTGACGATTTTTCTTTTTGGGCTGGGAATTTTTTTGCCGGCGTTGCGCATCGTGCCTTATCTCATGTTTGGGGGCACGCTGTGCGTGGCGCTTTCCTACATGGTGCACGCGCGGATCGAGCCCGAGTTTGATACCGTGCGCGCGCGGTTGCTGGTCATGTGTCTCGCTTTCGCCCAACCGCTTGTGCGAGGCTGGTCCCGATATTTCACCTGGCTTCGCTTCAAAAGGACGCCGCGCGGCGTCATCAGCCGGCATGAACATTTGCCCGCCGGCGCTACCCCGCCCTGGCGGGGCCGCAGTCTGGGACGTCGTTTTTTTTGGAGCGAAGAGAGCCGCGACCGTCACTACCTCCTCGGCGCCATTTTCGATTTGCTCGAGGAAGAAGGCTGGCGCTATTCCGTCGATAGCGGCTGGAATGATTGGGACATTCAGATCTACGGAAATTTTTGGTGGAGCATCGTCCTCCAAACCGTGACCGAGTATCATGGCGACGCCAAATGCCTGACCCGCGTCCGGCTGCGTAATCGTTTCGTCACCACCACGGTCATTTTCAATCTGGTGGCGCTGAGTCTTTTGATTTATCGGCAGCTCAATGCTTCCCATCTCGATCTTTGGTTCATCACTCTCTATTTGCTTTTCCTGGTTTTTCTCGCGACGCGCGCGCGCGCTCTGAAATTGCGCGTCGCGGAGCTTGTTGATCTCGCGGCGCACCGCGCCGGGATACAGCGCTTCCTGCGGCGGGACTGGATTGCTACAGCCGTATCGCCGCTGCGAGTCGATGCATCGCCGAGTGTCGGTCCAGAGGCGCGGGCCTGAATCGCGCGGGCAAAAATGAAACGCGGCCCTCTTCTCCGCCTCTTTTTTGCAATCGCGCTGGAGCTGTTCTTTTTCGCGGCGCTCAATTTTTTCGATGACTGGACGCTCGAATCGATGCCGGTGAAATTTGTAGTCGCGGCCTTTCTTTCCGGAATCGCCTACTGGATCGCTGCCTCTAATTTTCCGCCAGAGGACGGATCCGCTGCGGCGAACAAGATCGAGATGGGAAAGCGGCAACAAGCGGTCTTTTTTTTCGCGGTGGCAATTGCTCTACGTGTGATCGCTTTGCCCCTTGCGCCGAGCGACGATTTATGGCGCTACGCGTGGGAAGGAAAAATCCAGCGCGCCGGACTTAATCCTTATCTGGTTGCGCCCGATGATCCGAAGCTTGACGCGCTTCGGCGAAGTTTTCCGGAATCGTCAAAAATCAATTACCCTAATGTCCGCGCCAGTTACGTGCCGGGAGCCGAGATATTGTTCCGACTTTTTAGCGGCGTTTCCGATCGGCCGCTTTTTTACAAGCTCGTATTTGCGATTGTCGATCTTGCCACGGTCTTTCTCCTTCTGCGATTAATCGGCGGTGATGATCGATATCGCCATGCGGCCTGGTACGCGTGGAACCCGCTGGTCGCTTATAGCTTTGCCGGCGCAGCCCATTTCGATATTCTCATGATCTTGCCGCTCGTCGGCGGCATTCTTTGCCTCATTCGATCGACAACCGAACCTGAATCAACGCGCAAGTGGTCCTGGGCGGTTGGAGCCGCCACCCTTTTTGGCATCGCCATCTCGTTCGAGCTCATTCCAGTTTTGCTTTTGCTACTTTACGTGTTCGCGCTCCGCTGGCGCGCGGTCGTTCTTGCGATCAGCGTGGCGATTCCGGCACTGCTCGGTTTGCCCTTTGGATTTCCCAAAGTACGAATTTGGGATTCGTTAGGCGAGTCTACCTACGTTCAGAGGCTCAACGATCTCTTTTGGTGGGTGATTGAAGATACCGTCTGGGCTAATCCGCACCAAAAAAATTATCATTACAACGTCATCCTTATTATGGCCGTCATCGCGGTCTCGTTGCTCTTCGTTCGGAATTGGAAACGCGGCATGCTTTGGGCGCTTGGAACCTCGCTCGTCCTCACTCCCGTTTTGCATCCATGGTATTGCACCTGGATTTTGCCGCTGGCCACGTGGCGGCGCGCCTACGCCTGGCATATTCTCTCGGTCACGCTCTTTGCCTACTATTTGTTTTGGAACGAGCGACTTTTCGTTTTGCCATGGCACAGCGAACCTTGGATGCGCGCTCTCATCGGCATTCCGCCGCTTGTCGCGGTTGCGATTTCGGCGCTGCGGAAAAAGAGAGCATAAACGCCTGTAGCGGCGGTCTATAACCGCCGGAATTAAGACAACGGCGCTCATAGAGCGCCGCTACAGTCGTGTCATTGCATCGGCGAAGTCATCAGGCAGAGGTGCCTGGAAAACTTTCCACTCGCCGGTGCGCGGATGCCGAAAGCCAAGCTTCCAGGCATGCAGCATTTGCCGCGGGAATTTCTTCGCGAACTTTGGCGCATAAATTTTGTCGCCCAGTACCGGGTGACCGAGATGATGAAGATGCACGCGAATTTGGTGGGTTCGGCCACTGTGCAATCGGCACTCGATCAAACTCATTTCGCCAGAGGAGCGAACGACGCGATACTCGGTCATGGCCGCGCGCCCTCGCGATGATGTCACCCTCATTCGTTGTCGATCCGCGGGGTGTCGTGCGATTTTCTCTTCGATCACACCCGCGTTTCTGCGCAACATCCCGCCAACGAGCGCGAGATAAATTTTTTCCACCGTGCGCGCCGCAAACTGGAGCGACAAACCCCGGTGCGCGTCATCGTTCTTTGCGATCACGATGCATCCGCTTGTTTCTTTATCGAGGCGATGCACGATGCCGGGCCGTTCCTTTCCACCAATGCCGGAAAGAGTGGGGCAATGATTGAGTAATGCATTGACCAGCGTGTGTTCCCGATGACCAGCGCCCGGATGAACAACCAGGCCGGCCGGTTTATTGATGACAATGAGATCGTCGTCTTCGAAAAGAGTCTCCAGCGGAATCGCTTCCGGTCGATTGTCGATCTTTTCGGGCGGTGGCTCGCGGAGGTCAATCTCATCGCCGCCGCGGATGAGATCGCGCGGCCGCGCGGCGGCCCCGTTGAGCCTCACGAATCCAGCACGGATCAATTGCTGGAGTCGCGCGCGCGAATATCCTGTCAGTTGACTGGCGAGAAAGCGATCGAGACGAAGCCGCGCATCTTTTTTTCCCGCTACCAGTTTAATGGTTGTCGATCTTTCCACTGATGTTTTCAAATGGCCGGTTCGTTGCTGCAAAACTTGTGAATGTTACAGTCGGATCGAATGGCTACTGAGGAAAACCCATCTGCGACGCAAGCGTGCCCGGCCTGCGGCACGGTTATCGACACGGCGGCGGCGCAGCCATTGGCGCGCGTGCCCTGCCCGAAGTGCGGCGAAAAAGTGCGCGCCGAACGAACGTTCGATCATTTTGTCCTGGTCGAGACGCTCGGCGTCGGCGGCATGGGGACGGTTTATAAGGCGCGCGACACGCTGCTCGATCGTTTTGTTGCACTGAAATTGTTGCGTCAGGACCTTGGGACTGGAATCGATCACGCGGCGCAGTTGCAACAGGAAGCGCGCGTGGCGGCATCGGTCAATCATCCGAATGTCGTGCAGGTTTTCTCTTCCGGAACCGATCACGGACAATTTTATCTGGTGATGGAGTTGGTCGATCACGGGAGCCTGGATGATTTTATCGAGCAGCAAACGCGTTTGCCGGAGGAACAGGTGCTCGAATCCGGCATTCAAGTCGCAAAAGGGCTCCGGGCCGCGCATCGGAAAGGCCTCATTCATTGCGACGTGAAACCGGCCAACATTCTCTTCGTCGATGAGCAGACGGCGAAGATCGGCGACTTTGGCCTGGCCGGCGTTGCGGTGCAGGGCGCGGAAACACGAAGCGAGATTTGGGCCACACCTTATTATGTCGCGCCGGAACGATTAAACAATGAGCTGCCGGATTTCCGCAGCGACATTTATAGTCTCGGCGCCACGCTTTTCCACGCCCTCGCCGGCAAAGCGCCCATTGCAGGAAAAACCAATTCCGCCGTTGCGCTTCGAGAACTAAAGAACCGGCCGCTCGATCTTCGCAAAATCGTGCCGGGAGTTTCCGAGGCAACGGCGCGCGTCTTTCAACGGATGCTCGCGCCCGAGCCGGCGCAGCGTTTTTCTTCCTACGACGAGCTCGTCGCGGAACTTGAAGGCGCACGCGGTTTCCTCAACGGGAAAGAAGATGTCGATCTTGCAAAGCCTCAGCAGAACCGGCGACCAATTCTTGCGATCGCCGCAGTTGCGCTGGTCGCGCTGATTGGCATTGCCGGTTTCTTTTTCGTGCGCAAAACGCAGGAGCTCGATCTTGAAACGGTTTCATGGAATGCAGCGCTCGCCAATTACAAAGAACACGTTGCTGTCTATGATTTTCGTGGGGCAGGCGCGGCAATCAACGCTGTCCAAATAACCGATTCGGCGTTGAAAAAGTCCCAGACGGCAATGTTAAAAAAAGCGCAATGGCTGGCCGATTGGAAAAACAAACTGATTGTCGATCTTATCCGGGCTCATTTTTCGGGATCGATCGCGGATATTGACGGAGCCCGGTACAACGGAATTGTTGGCGCGGATCCCGAGAAACTGATGTTGAAGACCCGGTACGGAATCGTCGGGCTGCCGTGGGCGAAACTGCAGCCGAAGAAGCTGCTTGCGGTTTCCGCATCCTTCATCTGGCCGGAGGCTCGCGACGCAGGGGATCGACAATGGCTTTGTGCTGTTTTCGCGAACGAGACTGGCCAAACGGACGCGGCCCGACAATTTGCGGAAAGTGCGGCGAAGGCAAAACCGAAATATCGCGAGCAAATTCCGCTGCTTCTGCCGGCGCCGTCTCCTTCTCGATAAGTCAAAAATTGGCGCGTCTTTTGCTCAGTAAAGCCGGATGCGACGCGGGTTAGCGGGGGTGTTTTTCTTTTCGGTTGTTTTCATTTTGCGCGCAGCACAACCGCCGCTCACAGTGAAAGACGTCAGCTTGATGTTGCGCGCCGGTTATTCCAGCGGCGCTGTTTTGCAGGAGTTATCAGCACGGCACTTTGCCGATACTCTTGATTCTGCAAAAGAAACGATGCTGACCCGGGCCGGTGCGGCCCCAGAGTTGGTCAGTGCAATGAAGAGCGGGACCTATTCTGTTCCACCTATACAAGCGGCCGCCGCGAAGGAGCAACTTGCCGCCGAAGCGAAGCGACGCGCAACTCAAGCGGAGGAATCGCGCAAATTCGATACGCTGTATCAAAGCCAGCTTGCTCAACAGCGCGCCTCCGCTCGTCCACCCACGTCGATCGGCAACTTCATTCAGCCGTTAGTGAAAGGCGATCTCATTTCCTGGCACAACGGCGGCCTGGTTCGTTTCGATGACGAAGTGCTCGAAAAAAAGAAATTGATCGCGCTTTATTTTTCGGCGCATTGGTGCCCGCCCTGCCGCAAATTCACGCCACAGCTGGTGGAATATTACAATCGAGTCGTGCCGCAGCATCCCGAGTTCGAGATTATTTTTGTCAGCTTCGACCGCTCGCAGTTCGCCATGGACACCTACATGCGTGAGGCAAACATGCCTTGGCCGGCGATCGATTTCGCCAAGGTCCCAGGAAAAGAGGCGATCCGGAAATACGCCGGCGAGGAGATTCCCTGCCTCGTCCTTGTCGATGCAAGCGGCAAAGTCATTTCCGATAGTTTCGCCGGCAAGGAATACCTCGGGCCGGCTAAGGTCCTCACCGATCTGGACGCGATCTTTGCAGGCGCTTCTTCAGCTCAGGTCGCTGCCAGCCGATAAACGCAACGCTGCTCGGGCTGCCGTCCACGGTCCGCCCTGCTTGAATTGTTGCACGCCGGAGTTTTACAGCGCAAACCTCAGTGTTAGATTCCCGCCGTCGAGGTAAGCCCGACCCGCAAATGGAACAAAACCCGCCACCGTTTCCTTCACCGGAAGAATTGAAGGCGAAGATTACCGAGTTCATGAAATCGAACTTCGGCGATCGCGTTTCCGTCGCGACTTTCACTCAACCGGACCCGGCCGAATCGGGCGTCGAGGAAAAACCGGACAAGATCGACAATGAAGAGTTCGTCTTCAATTTTTTGCCGCGCGACATCAAAGCGCATCTCGACCGGTTCGTGATCAAGCAGGACGAAGCGAAAAAGGTCCTCTCGATCGCGGTGTGCGATCATTACAACCACGCGAATTATCTGCGCCGGCTGGAGAAGGAAAATCCGGAGCGGGCGGAAGAAACGGAGTATGCGAAGCAAAACGTGATTTTGGTTGGACCAACCGGCGTCGGCAAAACGTATCTCATCAAGCACATCGCCGATTTGATTAAAGTGCCGTTTGTGAAAGCGGACGCGACCAAGTTTAGCGAGACCGGTTATGTGGGTGGCGACGTGGAAGACCTGGTGCGTGAGCTCGTGCACAAAGCGGACGGCGACGTCAATCTCGCCCAATTCGGTATCATTTACATCGACGAGATCGACAAGATCGCTGCCGCCGGAAACTTGATTGGGCGCGACGTGAGTGGCCGCGGCGTGCAGACAACGTTGCTGAAACTGATGGAAGAAACCGAGGTGCCGGTGCGGAGCATGAACGATTTGCAGGCGCAATTGCAGGCTGCCTTCGAATTCCAGAAGCGCGGCAAGGCAAAACGCGAAACCATCAACACGCGTCACATTCTTTTTGTCGTGAGCGGCGCGTTCGAGCGGTTGAAACAGCAGGTCTCGCGGCGCGTTCAGCACGGCCAGATCGGATTCAGCGCCGAGCCTGTTCAGGTGATGGACAACGAATTATTTCAACACGTCACGACGCAGGATTTCGTGGAGTACGGATTTGAGCCGGAATTCATCGGACGGTTGCCGGTGCGTGTGGTCTGCGAAGATCTCGACGCTGATGATCTTTACAAGATCATGAAGTTCTCGGAGGGCAGTCTCCTGCGACAATACGAACGCGCGTTTCGTGCCTATGGTATCGAAATCAGCTTCGACGACGAGGCCCTGCGGCTCATGGCGGAAGCGGCGGCCCTGGAAAAAACCGGCGCGCGCGGCTTGCTCACAGTGTTTGAGAAACTGTTTCGCGATTATAAATATTATCTCGCGGGGTCTGGACTGAGCCAATTACGTGTCTCGGCTGAACTGGTGCGCGAACCAAAGCGCGTTCTCGATCGCCTGATGGCCGAAGGTCATAAACACGAAGCGAAAGCGCTCGAGGCGAACGCGCTTCAATTTGCCGATAAATTCAAGCGCGAACATGGACTCGAAATTGTCTTTAATGATGCAGCGATCCAACGTTTGATCGAGCGCGCGCAGATGGAACGGATGATGATGACGGATCTGTGCGCCCATTTGTTCAAGGATTATCAGTTCGGGCTAAGCCTCATTTCCAAAAATACCCGCCAGAAAAAGTTTTTACTGGATGCCGCGGCGGTGGATGCTCCGGACAAATTTTTGAGCGAACTTGTTGTGCAATCATATTTTCCGGTCGCGTCGGTTCAGAAAGCCTAGTTTGTCGATGAAACGTCCTCTTGTCGCAACGCTGATCATTGGTTTCCTCGTCGCCGGAATCATCGGTGCGCTGCACGCGAGCGGTCTTTTGCTGCATTTGGAGCGGCCAATTACGGACCTCATCTCACACCGTGGCGGGACCACGAAATTGATGGGCGACAAATGGCAGTATCTTTTCGTTGCACTCCTGTCTTTCGGTGTCGTGGGATTTACTTTAACAAGTTCTCGTCGTGGCCGCGCAGGATTACTGGTGCTTGCCTTGTTGATCGAGCTGCTGGTTTTTTTCTGGATTTGCTTGCTTTATCGTGTGTTTTTCCAACCGCTGCCTTCGATCTTCGCCGTCATCTTTGCCTTCGTCGCCGCTGAGCGGTCGATCGTGATCGCCACACGCAGCCGGTCTGGTCTGGCCAGATCGTTCTTCGCAGGAAAGTTGTCGAAGGTGCAAGTCGATCGCGTGATAGCGGGCAAGCTCCCCCTCGAGACAGAAGCCAAGACTTACGAAGCCACCGTCATCGTCTGCGATATCGCCAATAAATACGATCTTGCCGAGGACTCCACTCCTGCCGCTTTTGCTGAGACGACGGAGAAGTTCATTCGCCGCACGACTGAACTTTTTCTGGAAGCCGGTGGTTATATAGAGGCGGCTGGTGGCGAAGGTGTGATCGCCATTTTTGGATTTCCCGATGGCAATGCCGGGCATGCTGATAAAGCCGTGCGCGTCACCCTCGGTCTGGTGCAGGCCGTCCACGATTCGCGCCAGCAGAATAACGGAGACATTTTTGGAAACTGCGACGTGCATCTCGGCATCAGCTCCGGCACCATCATTGTGGCGCCACTGAAGGATGGGCAACGCCCGGGACTCTTGACCAGCGGTGAGCCGGTCGAACTCGCGCGACGGTTTTGCATCGCGAATCGTTTTTATGGGTCCCGCATCTTGATCGGCCCACGCACGTTCGAGCTTACGAGCAAGGCAATCGTCGCGCGACCGATCGATTTTCTCAGCGGCGTAGATTCACAGGAGCGGCATGAGATTTACGAGCCGCTTAGGCTGGCGGCGGAGGCCCAACCAGAGCATCTCGAGCGGCGCGACTTTTTCTGGAACGGCGTCGTGCTTTATCGAGAAAAACGCTGGGCCGAAGCCTACACGGAATTTCAAAAAGCGCGCGGTCCGGACGCAGAGAACGATGCACCGCTGCAATTGTATCTGCGCCGGCTCGAGCCGCTCGCGCTGCATTCGGCCGAAACGCCCTCCGGTTAACCAGCGCGCGTTTTGAGAAAGACCGAATACCCGGCCGCGCTCCGGGATTTGATTGCGCAACTGCGGACGATGCCCGGGATTGGGCCCCGCTCGGCTGAACGCATCGCACTTTGGGTTATCCAGGCACGGAGAGATCAACCGGAGCAAATCGCCCGCGCCATTAGCGAGACGCGGCGGGCGATTCATCCCTGCGAGCTGTGCGGATATTTCGCAACCGCGGAAATCTGCGAGATCTGTGCCGATTCATCGCGCTCCTCCGATTTGCTCTGCGTCGTCGAGCAGTCGACCGATATTCTTCCGCTGGAAAAAACGGGCGCCTTTCGCGGGCGCTATCACTCGTTAGGCGGCCGCATTTCGCCGCTCGATCACATCGGCCCGGAAGATTTGCGCATCAAAGAACTGCTTGATCGCATTGAGAAGGAGAAGTTCTCCGAGATCATTTTTGCGCTGGCCGCCGATGTCGAAGGCGAAGCAACCACAAACTACCTTGTCGATCTTTTGAGAAATAAACCGGTGACTTTGACACGCATCGCGCACGGCCTTCCCGCCGGCGGCGGTTTGGAATCGGCGGATGAATTGACGCTCTACCAGGCGTTATCGGGAAGGACGAAGTTGGGGTAGAGCGCGTGTCTCGCGCGCTGGCGGCGGACGTTTCGTCCGGCGCAGCTCAGAAATTGCTCCGCGAGACACGCGCGCTACCCACAGCGGATCGTGTCGTCCTCTTCAACGCTTTAACTTTTCAATGTTTCAACGTTGCGTTAGGTTTGCGAAATGTCCTGCGCAAAAATTGATCCGGCGCTGCACCAGGCGCACAAGCCGCCTTGGATCAAGGTGCGTCTGCCCTCGAATCCGGTGTTCTTTTCCACCAAGGCGCTCATTTCCGATCTCCGCCTGCACACCGTTTGCGAAAGCGCGCAATGCCCGAACCGTTGGGAATGCTGGAGCCAGGGCACGGCGACGATGATGATCGCGGGCGATCGCTGCACACGTGCCTGCGGATTTTGCGCGGTGACGACGGCGAAACCGTTTGCGCTCGAAGAAGACGAACCGCAGCGCGTGGCCGAAGCGGTGCGCCGGATGAGATTAAAACACGTTGTCATCACCGCGGTGGCGCGCGACGATCTTAAAGACGGCGGCGCAAATCATTTTGCGCGCGTTATCGCAGCGGTCCGCCAAATGGATCGGTCGGTGATTGTCGAAGTTCTCGTGCCCGATTTTCACGCGCAGGATTGGTGCATCCAAACCGTGCTCGATGCTGCGCCAGATATTTACAATCACAACATGGAAACGGTTGAGCGGCTCACACCATTTGTGCGTTCGCGCGCGAGATATCGCACTTCGCTGCAAGTCTTGCGGCGCGCGAAAGAACTGTCGCCGAATGTTGTCACCAAAAGCGGCGTCATGCTCGGGTTGGGTGAAACCGAGCCGGAGCTATTTCAAACTCTGGACGATTTGCGCGAAGTGGGCTGCCAGGTTTTGACGATGGGGCAGTACCTCCGGCCGACGCCGAAACATTTGCCGGTCGTTGAGTTCGTCACGCCGGAGCGTTTTGAAGCATATGGCGAGATCGCGCGCGCCAAAGGGTTCGAGCATGTTGCTTCTGGTCCGCTCGTCCGCAGCTCTTATCACGCGGCCGACTTTCATCCGATTGTCCGCTGACGATGGAGCAAGCCCCCGCGCGCGCGCCAGATCGACATAAAATCGCGGCCGTCATTCCGGCGTATCAGGAGAAAAAACATATCGGCGATGTCGTGCGCCGAACGCGCGACAAGATCGACAATGTGCTCGTTGTCGATGATGGATCGAATGATAAAACTGCGGAACGGGCACGCGAAGCGGGCGCGGAAGTGATCGTTCACCCGCAAAATCGCGGCAAAGGCGAAGCGATCAAAACCGGCTTGCGCCATTTTTTAAATCGACAATTTGATTGGGTTTTCATTCTCGATGCTGATGGTCAGCACCGGCCGGAAGAGATCGATCGCTTTCTAGCCGCCGCCGTTTCGGCGGCAGAACCGAAATTGATTCTCGGCAACAGAATGAACGACGTTTCGTCGATGCCGCTCGTCAGGCGCATCGTCAATCGCTACATGAGCAAAAAAATCAGCCGCGTTTGCCGGCAGGATATTCCCGATACGCAATGCGGCTTTCGCATGCTACATCGACAATTAATTCCGGACTTGCTCGAAGGCGCAGATCGCTTCGAATACGAAAGCGAAATGCTCATCATCGCCAGTCGCAAGGGTTTTCGCATCGACTCGGTCTCGATCAGCACCGTCTACTCCGACGAAGTCAGCAGCATTCATCCCGTGCGCGACACACTCCGTTTCTTTAAATTGATGCGGCGCTATCGAAAGTCTTAGCCCATTAACTCACGGTTTTTTCCCCGGCAGGGATTCGTGACTTTTGAGGATTTCGGCTTCGGGTGTGAGCTTGGCTGGTTTGCCGCTGAAAATCACGCGGTTTGGTTTTTCAGCGAGCGATTCGACGAGCACTTTGGCGTGCGTCGTAGCCACTTTCAGGTTTAGCAAAATCACGTGCAACTCTCTCATTTGTTGCTGGAGCTGCCTGTCCGTCGTGCTGATGAATGTGTTGGCGGTTCCCAAAACTGTATCTGCATCCTTGGATACGCTCTCCAGACTTTTGACCACGTTCTGCAAATTGTCCACGTCGGTTTTGAGCGAATCGGCGAGCGGCCCGAGCTTGGGCATGAACTCCCCCAGGTTCCCTTTTAAATCGGTGACCGTGAGATTGAGATTGTCCAATAATCTGTTCGCGTTTTCGAAAAGCGGACCAGCCGCGGCTGTGATTTGTTCGATGCCGTAGGCCGGATGGCCTTCGATGGCAGAGTTGTTCACGAGCGTTTTGCCGCCCGACGACCCAGCGGAAAGCGCGACAAATTTTGGCGCCAGCAATGTGTCGGAGCTGAGCGTGGCCGTAACATCGACCGGCAGCGGCGGAACGTTTTCGTCAAGGCTGATCGTTATTCGCACGGCATCTTTTTTGTTGGCTGACGCGGTGCGCTCGGCCGCGGTCAAGTGACGCATCGCGATCACGCGTCCGGCGGGCGCGCCGGCATAGCGCACTTCGGAATGCACTTTGATCCCGGTGACGTCCTCGTAGTTGATTTGCAACGTGCGCGTTGGTTTTTTCAGGCGGTAACCGGAAAGCGCGATGGTCAGTGCGCCGAGCAGGATAACGCTGCACACGATGACCGAAATGGCGACGATGTAATCGGAGAGATTTCGTTTCATCGCGTTTTATGGTGAAATCTGTCGCGCGCGGCGAGGAACGGACGAGGCTTTACGTGCCGATGATGTTCGTGCTCATCTTGCGAAAGATTCAAGGGTATTGGACCGTCAGCTTCGCCGTTGATAAATTGTTGCACTTCGGGATTGGAGCTTGTGCGGATTTCGTCTGGGGTACCTTGCGCGATAATGTCGCCGTGTCCGAGCATAATCATCCGCGTGGCGATACGAAAGGCACTCGTCATGTCGTGCGTGACGACGACCGCAGTCATGTGGCTTCCATGAGTCAGTTTGAGCGTTAGCTGATCGACGACCGCCGTCATGATCGGATCGAGCCCGGAGGTCGGCTCGTCGCTGAAGAGCAATTCCGGATCGAGCGCGAGCGCGCGCGCCAAGCCAACCCGCTTTTTCATTCCACCGCTGATCTCCGCCGGTTTGAGATTTTCAAACCCACTCAGCCCGACCATTTGAAGTTTTCGCTCCACGATCTCTTCGATCTCATCCGGTAACCGGTCGGTGTGCTGCAAAAGTGGCAGCGCCACATTTTCCCCGACCGTCAACGACGCCAGCAGCGCGCCCGATTGAAAAAGCATTCCGAACCGTCGCCGGACGCGCGCGATCTCGCGTTCCTTCATCGTGGTGATTTCCTCGCCAAAAACTTTTACAGAGCCGGAGGTCGGCTTCATTGAACCGATGACATGCCGGAGCAATGTGCTCTTGCCGCAACCGCTCCCGCCCATGATCACGAGCGTCTCGCCGCGATGGACGCTAAACGAGATATCGTTGATTACGGCGCGGTCCCCGAATCTTCGGACAAGATCGACAACTTCGATGACTGATTCGCCGTTGGAGTTCATGCGCCGAAAAAGAAAATCCCAGTCAGCACCGCGTTCATCACTAGCATCGCGAGCAGCGCTTGGACAACAGAAGCCGTGGTGGCTTGCCCGACGCCTTCCGCGCCACCCTCGACACGTAGACCGGCGTTGCAGGCGATCGTAATGATAAGCCACGCAAAGACACCGCTCTTAATCATGCCCGAGTACAAATCCCAGGTGTCGGCGCTTTGCAACGCGCGCAGCACGTAACCGGCGGTGTTGAAGTTGAGCGCAAAACGGCAAACGGCCCAGCCGCCGAACACGCCGACGTAATTTCCCATGATCGTCAGCGCCGGCAGCATGACGAGCATGGCGAGGAAGCGCGGCACGACCAGATACTCGACCGGGTTGATAGCCATGACTTCGAGCGCCTCGATTTCCTCGGAAACTTTCATTGTCCCCAACTCGGCCGCGACGGCCGAGCCGCTGCGGCCGATCACAATTACGGCGATCAAAACCGGCCCCATTTCGCGCAAGAGCGTGACCATGACGAGATCGGGCACGTACATTTCCGCGCCGAGTTGCTGAAGGGAATGCGCCGCCTGCATCGCGAGTGTTACGCCTATGCTGAACGCTGTCAGCGCAACCATCGGCGTCGCTCGCACCCCGATGAAGACCATTTGCCGAAAGATCGGCGAGATTTTGAAAAACCGTCCGGTGAACGGCGCGACAAATACCCAGTAGAGCAGGTTGATATTGAGCTGAAGGTAATTTTTCAAAATGCGAAGGCGCAGAATGACAAGACGCGCGCAATGACGAAAGCGGAAAGTTTAGCACTCTGGTTACATGTCGACTCCAGCGTTGAGGATCAGTCCCAGAATCCATCGCTCCCGGTCGCGTTCACTACCCGCCTCGATTGGCGCGAATTTTCAAGAAGGATAGCGGACAGGATTTGACAGCGATCCCCGAGACAATCAGGCCTGACCTATCCGCTTGACCCCATCCCGTGCGCCGCTTACGGTCGGCCCGCTCGCTGGTAGCGGAAAGCGATGGTTCAAAGCGAAATCGAGGTGGTTCGCGCGTTGCTGAGTTCCAAGCCACGACCCATCGGGTGGGCGGAGCGGCGCCAGCGCCTCGATGAGATCGGTTCTGTTTGGCCCGTAGCCGACGACGCGAAGCTCGCTGCAGTCAATGTCAGCGGCGTGCCGGGGGAATGGTCGATCGTTCCCGGCAGTGATGCCTCCGGCATTCTGCTGTTTTTTCATGGTGGTGGCTATTGCTCCGGTTCAATCCTGAGCCATCGTCGCATGGTGAGCGAGGCGGGCCGAGCGGCCGGAATGCGGACACTAGCCGTTGCTTATCGACTGGCCCCCGAGTACCCGTTCCCCGCCGCGTACGACGACGTGCTGACGGCGTGGCGTTTTCTACGGGACCAGGGCATTCCGGCCGCGCGCATCGCGATCGGTGGCGACAGCGCGGGTGCCGGTCTCGCAGTAGCGTTGATCAACCAGCTACGCGATGCCCACGAGGAGTTTCCGGCTTGCGCGTGGCTCATATCGCCGTGGACGGATCTGACGATGTCTGGTTCGACGCTTGCCAGCAAGGACGCCGTAGATCCAATCGTCCACAAAGGCTATCTGGATGAACTGGCCGACGCCTATCTTCCCGTTGCAATGGATAGGAAGGACCCGCGGGTGTCTCCTCTCTACGCCGACCTAAGGAGCTTTCCTCCAATACTGATCCAGGTGGGGTCTGCCGAGGCGTTGCTCGATGACGCCACTCGCTTTGCGGCCGCGGCTGGTGCAGCCGATGTCCCGGTGACCCTGGAAATCTGGCCACACATGATCCATGCATGGCATCTGTGGAACGCTCATCTGGAGCCCGGCCGCCGTGCACTCGTCATCGCCGGCGCGTTTATTCGGGAACATCTTTGAGATCTTGGACCCGCCTTCGCGGTGCTACACAGCGCGACAGGGCAGCGAAGCGGCTATAACAAACCGCGCTTGCGAAAGTCACCGAGATTATCGCCCGATGAACGTTCGATCATGTCGATGGTGAATTTGAGCAGGCAAACTTCCCAGGCGTCATCAACGCCTTGGATGATGGCGCTGAGTGGTTCCTCCATGTCCTCGACTTGTGATTTTGTCCGCGCGATGACGGCGTCGAGCGGATCGCGAAACATGCGCTCGGTCACGTCGGTTTTGCGAAATTGAAAGCCGTAACGAAGCACGGCGAAGTTGCTCGCCTGCTCGCGCAGTTGATCGATATAGCGCTGCGCTTTGTCGCCGAATCCCTCAAGCAGTAAGCGGCTGAAATGTTCCGGCGTCAGAATTTGCGGCCGGTCGGCGTGAATTCTTCCGTTGCGCACACGCACTTCGTTCACGCGGTCCATCAATTCCGAGATGAGATAAAAGTGAAAGCTGGTGCTGCCGAAGGTCGCAATCTGACGCTGTGGCGCCAGAATCACCTGCGTATTTTCGATCGCGTAATCGAAGTTGTCCTTGTTCATTGTCGATCGAACAACGTAAGGCAGGCCCAAAACGTTTCAATTGTCTTACGACTTGGTCGGGCGAGACTCTGTCGAGCCGACAAATTGAAGTCACGGCTCCGCGAAGCGGCGCGCTACCGAATTATACTGGCCGCGCCAGAGGCACGGCGGCTTCGCGCACGAGCATTGAACGCCAGCGCAGCACCGCGTCGGCGGTGAAAATGGCGAGTGCGACCCAGATCAAACTGAAGGTGATGAGATGACCGCGAGTGAATGGTTCGTGGTAAACAAACACGCCGAGGAAAAATGTGCCGGTTGGCGCGAGATACTGCAAAAAACCAAGCGTCGCAAGGCGCAAATGCTGGGCAGCGTGCCCGAACCAAACCTGTGGCACCGCTGTCACAATGCCAGTGCTTATTAACAAGACCGACAATGAAATGTGCGGCGGCCCGAAAATCAAATGGCCGTTCGTCTTTAGGAAAATGAAGTAGGCAATGGCGAGTGGAACGAGCAAAATCGTCTCGATAAACAAACCGGGAATTGCCGCCGTGTCGGATTTCTTTCGGAGTAATCCGTAAAGACCGAATGTCGTGCACAATGACAACGCCACCCACGGAAGGCGCCCATAACCGAAGGTCAGATTGAAGACGCCCGCTGTTCCGAGCAGAACGGAGACGAATTGCCAGCGGGTGAGCCGTTCGCGCAGAAAAACCGCACCGAGCAAAACGTTCATGAGCGGCGTCATGAAATACCCAAGACTTGTCTCAATGACGCGACCGATGATTACGGCCCAGATGTACAAAAACCAGGTGATCCCGATCATCGAGCCGCTTGCCAGACAATAGAATCTGGCGCGTCGCGACCGAACGTTGGCTGCAACTTCGGTCCAGCGGCGCTGCCACGTGAGCAACGCGATTAAGAAGATCGACGTCCAGACAAAACGGTGCGCGAGAATCTCAGTGGCTGGCACCGCCTTGAGCAGCTTCCAGTAGATTGGAACAAGTCCCCATGTGGTGAACGCGGCGATGCCGGCGATGAGGGCGGATGTCTCGTGTGATTTATTTTTCTGCAAGATCGACATGCTGGCGTTTCCTATTTCACGGTTCGCAGGCGTGAGCAAATCTCCATCAAATAAAACGAGTCAGGAACGCAGGAAAGAAGGAAGGAGAAGAGGTTGAAATGCCCGACGACGGAACAGAACTTAATTTCCTGCTTTCCTGTTTTCCTGATTAAATCTGTTACGTAAGCTTTGGAATGCGGAATTTCTTCGCCGAACTCAAGCGGCGAAAAGTTTACAGCGTCGCGGTCACGTACGCGGTCGCCGGCTGGGCCCTCGCTCAAGGCATCGCGCAGGTTTTTCCGGTTTTCGACGTTCCGAATTTGGTTGTGCGTCTCATCGTGCTCCTCATCGTGCTCGGCTTTCCAGTCGCGCTAATTCTCTCGTGGTTTTTCGATCTTACTCGATACGGGATCGTGCGGACGCCGGATCGGCCCGAAATTGAGATCGGCCTCGTTCAACCGATCAGCTCAAACGAGAAATCAATCGCCGTCTTGCCTTTCGCCGATCTAAGCCCGGCGAAAGATCACGATTATTTCAGCGACGGGATTGCGGAGGAAATTCTCGCGGCGCTGGTGAAGATCGAGGGTTTGCGCGTTGCGGCGCGGCGGTCGTCGTTTTGGTTCAAAGGAAAAGAGGCACAACTCAGCGAAATCGCGCAGAGACTGAATGTGGGAAATGTGCTGGAGGGGAGTGTTCGGCGCGACGGCAATCGCGTTCGCATCACGGCCGAGCTCATCGACGCAAGCGACGGCTTCACACTTTGGTCAGAAACATTCGATCGCGAAATGCAGGGAATCTTCGCCGTCCAGGACGAGATCACGCGCGCGATTGTCGATGCGCTGAAATTAAAACTCGATATCTCCGCGCCACCGACGTCGCGCAGCACCGACGCTTACGACTTTTATCTACAAGGTCTTTTTTATTCCGATAAGAGTACGGAAGAGGCGTTGCGGCGCAGCTTGGAATTCTTCGAGCGCGCGTTGGAAAAAGATCCGCAATTCAGTCGCGCCTGGACCGGAATTGCGAAAGCGTGGCTTTGGTTGGCTGACGTCTACGTGCCGCCACGTGAAGCTTATCCGAAAGTGCGCGAGGCGGCGACCAATGCGCTCAAGATCGACAAGGGCGCCGCCGAGGCGCACGTCTATTTGGGCGAAGTGAAAAGGATTCTCGATTGGGACATGGACGGCGCGGCACGGGAATTTTGTCGCGCCATCGAGCTCGATCCAAAATCGACGCCGTCAAATTATTTTTCAGCTGCGTTTTGGGCCGCGCGCGGCGAACGCGATGAAGCGCTCACTTATTTGCAGCGCACTTCCAAAATCGATCCGGCGTCGCTGTGGGTGAACAATTTCGCGTGCGAACTCTATCGTTACTTCGGTCTCTACGATGAAGCGATCGCTGCCGGCGAACGCGCGTTGCAACTGGACCCGGCGTTTATCTATGGCGAGCCGCTGCTAGCGGCACTGTATCGCGAGATGGGGCGATTCGATGACGCGATTGCTCTTTACAAAAGGGCTCAAAATCTCAGTGGCAGACCAGCGTTTGGTTTGGCTATCACCTACGCGCGCATGAACCGGCGTGATGAAGCGGTGCGAGCTCTCAATGCAGCCACGGCAAATCGGCGCTACACCCCAGGTGACGCAATCGCGCATGTGCACGTGTCCCTCGGAGGGCATGACGAAGCCATTCGCGAACTTGAACGCGCGTGCCAGGAGCGATCTTCATCGTTGCATTTCGTCGGCATCGCGCCGGAGTTCGCCCCAATCCGCGGCGATAGGCGATTCACTGCAATCCTGGAACGAATCGGTCTGGAACCGGATAAAGTTTTTGCAAGCGCGCCGTCGCGTCGCTAATGCCAGGCGCAGATTCCGCCGCTGATTGATTGGAGCGACAACCGCTCCGCGGCCTGCATCTGCGTTCCGGAAATCACTTCGAGAAATTCGTCAGATAAGAGCTCTGAACATAGTTTTGTCCTACTTGTCTTTTGCTTTTTGCTCTGTCGTCTCTTGCTTCGGAAACAGGGAGAGATATTCGGCGTAGCCTTCGGCCTCCATTTTTTCGACGGGAATGAAATGCAACGCGGCCGAGTTAATGGCGTAGCGCCGGCCAGTCGGCGGCGGTCCGTCGTTGAAAACGTGGCCGAGATGGGAGTTGCTCCCGGTTGCGCGGACC
>WNGE01001428.1_pt1 | contig 30196 bp, 32 predicted proteins | sample 5400651 | NCBI WGS metagenome assembly WNGE01 (sample SAMN13153370, study PRJNA577476) | soil metagenome | isolation source: 60 cm soil or saprolite under grassland replicate 2 | place: USA:California | collected 2016-06-15
TCCTGGGTCGCGATCACCAAGCGATGGAAGGACGCAGGGAGCGCCGATAGTCCAACTATCGGCGCGACCGAGGACGCCCCAGCGCGCAGCGTGATCGCGGGCCAGGGGCCCGGCGAACGTTGCCGGTTACATCACTAGCGGCAGGCGCGTGAGCATGAGCGGGGGACCGCAGCGGGTGGGAACGTTGCTGTCCGTAAACGTCGGCCTGCCGAAGGACGTGTCCTGGCGGGGGAAGACTGTCTTCACCGGCGTGTTCAAGGATCCTGTTGCCGGTCCTCGCCGGGTGTACAGGCTCAGTGTCGACGGCGACGGTCAAGGCGATCTCGCCGGGCACGGCGGGGAGCAGCGCGCCGTGTTCGTCTACCAGATCGACTCCTATCGGTACTGGGAGCGCGAGCTTCGACGAAGCGACTTCGTCTACGGACAGTTCGGCGAGAACCTCACCATCGAGGGACTGAGCGACGACGAGGTCTGCATCGGCGACCGCTACCAGATCGGCACCGCCGTCTTCGAAGTCACGCAACCCCGCGTCACCTGTTACCGCGTGGGCATCCGCCTGAACGACCGGCGCATTCCCGCCATGCTCGTCTCCCACCGCCGGCCCGGCTTCTACTTCCGCGTGGTCCAAGAGGGCGAGGTCCAGGCGGGAGACGAGATCGTCAAGCTCGCCTCCGGTCCGGAACAGATGACGGTCGCCGAAGTCGACGCGCTGCTCTACCTCCCCGGACACTCGCGCCGGCAGGTGCTTCGAGCGCTGCGGATTCCTGCCCTCAGCCCGGGCTGGCAAGCGTCCTTCCGCGCCCTGCTCGAAGGCGAGACCGGCAGCGGCAACGCCGGTCTGACAACAGCCAGCCCGCCTCCGGCTTGGCCCGGTTTCCGCCGACTGACCGTGACCGGAATCGAGCGAGAGAGCGACTCCGTCATCTCTATCCGCCTCGACGACCCGGACGGCGGGCCGCTCCCTCCCGCACGTCCCGGCCAGTACCTCACGCTGCGAATCCAACCCGAGAACGAGCAGAGGTCGCTGCTTCGGAACTACTCCCTCTCGGGACCGCCCGATGCCGATTACTACCGGATCACTGTCAAGCGTGAACACGCCGGCGCCGCCAGTAGCTATCTGCATACCCGCCTCCGCGTCGGCGCCCAGCTCGAGATCGCAGCACCTCGAGGCACCTTCATCCTCGACAGAACCAACGCGCCGGTACTGCTGATCAGCGCCGGCATCGGCGCCACTCCCGTCCTCGCCATGCTCCACGCACTCGCCACCGAACACACCGAACGAGAGATCTGGTGGCTCCATGGCGCGCGCAGCAGTCGCGACCAATCCTTCCCCGCCGAAGTCCGTGCGCTCCTCTCCTCGCTCCCAAACGTCCGCACCCACGTCTGCTACAGCCGCCCCGGCCCCGACGACCTCGAAGGCCGCGACTTCGACAGCGCCGGCCGTCTCACTGCGTCGCTGCTCGTCCAACTCGCGCCACCGCGCGATGCCGAGGTGTACCTCTGCGGGCCCATGCCATTCATGGAGGAGATCAGCGCCGGTTTGGCAGCGATTGGGATCGACGCCTCACGCATCCACACCGAGCCGTTCGGGCCCGCACCCGGTCTGACGCCCGGCATCGCAGCAATACCTGCGCGGGCGCCCCATCCACCCGCCGGCCAACCCGGAAACGGCCCAACGATCGAGTTCGCCCGCAGCAACCTCGCCATCCCGTGGAGTAGCGACTACACCAGCCTGCTCGAACTCGCCGAAGCATGCGACGTACCCGTCCGTTGGTCGTGCCGCACCGGCGTCTGCCACAACTGCGAGACCACCCTCGTCGCCGGCAATGTCGAATACAGCCCCGACCCGGTCGAACCCCCCGCCGACGGAAGCGCACTCATTTGCTGCTCACAGCCACGCGACGACGTAGTGCTCGATCTGTGACTGGCAGCCGACAGCCATCAGCAGGCGCTTTCAGCACCGGATCGGTCACGAAGTCGGAGGTGCGGGGCGGTAGACGTGAAGTGCCGAACCGGTGTTGTAGGTCTGCGCGTCGACTAGCTCGAGCCTGAGAGGCGCCGTCAGGCGCTTGAACAGCGGCAGCCCGTTCCCGAGCGCGTCCTCCGAGGTCCATGAAGAAGCCGCCCGTAGGCGGCTTCTCCGAGCTCGATGGGACATGATCGCGGCTACGGACGAAGTCGTCCGAGTCCTTGCCGGCGGCGCACTGTGATCGCCGCGGCCGCGCCGAGCAGGAACACGCCGATCGTCATGCCGGCGCCGATGAAGGCATCGCCCCAGTCGAAGCCGCTCGACGGCGACGAGACCCTCACGGGCGACGCGGCGAGCTGCTCCTGATACCGCACGATCGCGCGATAGCCCTTCGCCTCGGTCTGCGCTCCGAGCTGCGCGACGTCGACGGGCTTCGGCTGCAGGGCGAGGAAGCCCTTGGCCTCCGTCTTCGCGGCGAGCGCGGAGGTGTCCGACTGCGACGCGCGCTGGACGAGGTACTGCGTGATCGCCGTGAATCCCGCCGCCTCGGTCTTCGCGGCTAGCGGCGACTCGGCGAGCGCCGTCGGCGCCGCGACCGCCGCGACGACGAGCCCCAGTGCGATCCACTTGCTCCGGCTGGCGAACATGACGTCCTCCCTTTCGGTGGTCTCGGCCGCCCATGCGGTCGTGTCGCAAGCGACAATGGAGGCCGCCGCTAACCGCGAACTAACGCGGCGCTGACGGGAGGAGGGCGATGGAATTCCGGGTGCTGGGGCCGCTCGAGGTCGTCGACGGTGCTCGGCCCGTGCCGATCAACGGCGCGAAGCAGCGCGCGCTGCTGACGATCCTCCTCCTGCACGCAAGCCAGACCGTCTCGAGCGGCCGCCTGCTCGAAGAGCTGTGGGGCGACGAGCAACCGGAGTCGGGGCTGACCGCGCTGCAGGTCCGCGTCTCGCAGCTCCGGAAGGCGCTCGGGAAGGGCGGCGAGTCGATCCGGACGAAGCCGGCCGGCTACGCGCTGGAGCTCGGCGCGAACGAGCTCGACCTACACCGCTTCGAGGAGCTCGTCGCCGACGCAGACCGCGCGCTTCAGCGCGACGCCCCCGACCAGGCGTGGGCGCAGCTGCAACGAGCGCTGGCGCTCTGGCACGGCCCGCCGCTCGCGGACTTCGCCTACGAATCGTTCGCGAGCGCAGCGATCGCGCGACTCGAGGAGCTGCGACTCGTCGCGCAGGAGCTGCGGATCGACGCAGGGCTGCGTCTCGGTCGGCAGGCGGAGCTCGTCGCCGAGCTTGAGGCGCTGATCGCCGAGCATCCGCTGCGCGAGGGGCTGCGCCGCCAGCACATGCTCGCGCTCTATCGCTCGGGTCGGCAGGCGGAGGCGCTCGAGGCCTACCACGCCGCGCGCCGCGCGCTCGTCGACGGGCTCGGTATCGCGCCGTCGCCAATGCTGCAGGAGCTCGAGGGCGCCATCCTCCGCCAGGACCGCTCGCTCGACCTGGCGCCGACGCGCACCCGGCAGCGCTCGATCCTCGCGGGAGCCGTCGACGACAAGCCGCTCGCGCCGCTCCTTGCGATCGCCGCTCCGCTCGCGCGCGACCCGACGCGGGAGCTGATCGTGGCGCGGCTGATCGCGAGGCGCGAGGAGCTCGGCGCCGCAGCCGCGGCGGTCGCCACGGAGTGCGAGCGGCTCGCCGCGGACGGCGTCGTCGCGAGACCGGCCGTGTTCACCAGCCGCTCTCCAGGCGCCGACCTCGCCCGACTCGCGACGGAGCAGGACGCCGACCTCGTGCTCGTCTCGTCCGGCGGCGGCGCGCTCGACGATCCCGAGCTCGCGGAGCTCCTGCGCTCGGCGCCGTGCGACGTGGCCGTTGCGGTCGGAGATGCGGTCGCGGCGCCTGGGCCGGTCCTCGTCCCCTTCGCGGGCGGCGAGCACGACTGGAGCGCCATCGAGCTCGGCGCCTGGCTCGCGGGCAGTTGGCGCGTGCCGCTCCGCCTGGCCGGTCCCGCTCCCGAGAACGCGAATGACGCGAGCCGCATCCTCGCCAGCGCCTCGCTCGCGGTTCAGCGCGCGTTCGGCGTCGCGGCAGAACCGCTGCTCGTCGAGCCGGAGCCGGAGCGGCTGGTCACAGCCGCACGCGAAGCCGCCGTCTCGGTCGTCGGGCTGCCCGAGGGCTGGCGCACCGGCGGGCTCGGCCCTGCACGCGCCGCGCTCGCGGCGAGCGGGCGGCCCACGCTGCTCGTCCGCAAAGGACTCCGTCCCGGCGGCTTGGCGCCGCCCGAGCACCTGACGCGGTTCACGTGGACGTTCCGCGCGGGCTGATCAGCGCGCCCACGGCGGCGGCGTCCGCTTCACGCACGGCGGCGACGTCTCGCTCGGCGGCGGCCCGCCCCGCACGAAGTAGCCGCCGAAGGTCTGCTCGACGTCCGCCACGACGCGAAGCGTCTTGAGCGCGAAGCTGTTGCCCGCCGGGACGACCTTGCTCAGGTAGTTCGGCTGGATCGCCTGCCGGTTGCCGTCGAGACGGATACGGCCCATCGGCGAGTCGATCTGCACGCGCGCGAGCGCCGACAGGAACGGGTGCCCGTCCGCGCCGCGCGCGTGTTCGAGCGCCGCGATCGCCGCTTCGACGCCGCTCGCGAACGGGATCGAGAGGGGGTTGATCGCGCCCGCAGCCCGGATTCCCGGGAACGCCCTGGTCAACGCGGCGGCGAACGCGCGCTGCGCCGGAATCGGATCGAACGAAGGCGATCCGCCGACGACGACGCCGCCCGCAGCGGGAATCACCGTCGGGTCGCCGAACAGCGCGACGTTCGAGACGACCTTGCCCGCGATCCCGTGCCGAGCGGCGCCGTACCGGTCGAGGAAGCGCTTCATAGGCGACACCGCAGCGCCGAGGTAGACACCGTCGACCGAGCGTGGAACGTGGGCAGCCGCCGCCCCGGGATCCGTGCCGACGGTGATCCAGTCGCGCGCAACGATCCGCCCGCCGAGCGCGCAAAATTCCGCAATGAAGCCGGCGCTCTCCGCCCAGCCGTACGGCACGTCGTCGGCGACGACGGCCGCGCGCCTCCAGCCGAGCTGCCGGTAGGCGTAGGACCCGAGCCCGGCCGACGTCTGCGCCGCGTCGGGAGCGAACCGGAACACGTTCCGCGCGGGATCGTCCAGCGTCAGCTCGGGAGCGGCCGTCGGCTGGATCAGGAACGCGACGTTCGGCTGCAGCCGCGCGTACCGGCGAAGCGCCATGCCCTGCTCCGGCGTGACGGTACCGACGAGCGCGCGCGCGCCGTCCTCCTCGACGAGCCGCCGCGCTTCGGGAATCGCGTCCTCGCTGCCGGCGACGCAGCCGACGAGCAGCTCCACGCGACGACCGGCGACTTCGACGGGCGTGATCCCCGACGACGGCTTCCGGCCGCGCGGCTTCGCGCCCAGTTCGATCAGCGGCACCGCCGCGTCCGCGAGGTTCAGCTCGTGCGCGCCGCCGAACGGGCCGAAGCAGTCGGAGAGGATCCCGATCCGGAACGGGCGCGTGCCCGAGCCTCCGCAGCCGGACGCGACGAGCGCGAGTGCGACGGCGAGCGCGAGCGCGCCTCTAGCGCGCATCGCCCACCACCCACACCGATCCGCCGTCGGCCGCCACGGCCTGCGGGCTCGCGGCGACCCGGATCGTCGCGACGACGCGGCCGGTCGGAGCGTCGATGCGCGTCACCGCGTGCCCGATCGCACCCGCGACCCACACGCTGCCGCCGCTGACCGTCACGCCGATCGGCCCGCGCGCAACCGGCACGCTGCGCACAATTTGGTACGTCCGGGGGTCGAGCTCGACCACGCGGTCGCGCAGCTGGTCGGTGATCCACACGCCGCCCGCGCCCGCCGCCACCTTCGCGGGCGGAAAGCCGAGCGCGATCGTCGCGACGATCCGACGAGTTCGCGGGTCGATCCGCCAGAGCCGCCGGTCGTTGGGATCGCCGACGACCCAGATCGCGCCGTCGCCCGTCGCCATCCCCGCCAGCGCCTCGCGGAAGTTGCCGGCGCTCAGCCGCTGCGGGTACGGGATCCGCACCGTGGCGTCGATCCGCACGTCGTTCACCGACACGCTCAGCTGCTGGACGTTCGGGCAGCCCGCGACCCAGATGCCGTACGTGCCGCTCGTCAAGCTGCACGCGAGGATGCCGATGCCGCCCGTGTGCTGCGCGCCGACGGCGTCGAACTGCGAAACGTTCCCGGAGAACTGGCTCGGCCCGAGCGCGGCGACGTACGCATATCCGCCCTGCACCGTCACGTCGAACGGGCGCCCGATCGCGGGGATCTTCACCGTCTCGCCCGACGCCGGTTCGAACTGCCACAGCGTCCCATCGCGATACGAGGCGATCCAGACGCGGCCACTGCCTGCGGCAACCGCGACCGGTCCGTCGCCGACCGCGCGTGAGGCGGTGACCCGATTCGAGCCGATGTCGATCCGGAGCAGGCGACCGACTCCGGCCGCCGGCGGCGAGCTCCCGCCGGTGAGGAACACCGCGAGCAGCGCCGCGGCGATCACGGCAAGTCCAGCCAGCGCGATCGCGAGCGGGAGACGGTTGCGATGGGGGGCCGCGATCCCCAGGGCGCTGCGCGCATCGTCGATCAGCTCGCCGCACGTCGCGTAGCGGTCGTCCGGTTCCTTCGCGAGCCCTTTCCGGAGCACCTGCTCGAGGCCCGGCAGCGTCGGCGGCTCCTCCTCGAGGTGCGCGTACAGCGTCGCGGCGTCCGACCCGCGGCGGAACGGCGCGGAGCCGCTCATGCATTCGTAGAGCAGGCAGCCGAGCGCGTAGACGTCCGCACGGCCGTCGACGTCCTCGCCCCGGATCTGCTCCGGCGCAACGTAGTCGATCGTCCCGAAGAGGCCCGGCTCGAGCGTCCGCGCGTCGTCGGTTCGCTTCGTCAGGCCGAAGTCGGCGAGGTAGACATGCTCCGTCGCGTCGAGCAGGACGTTCGACGGCTTGACGTCGCGGTGGACGAGTTGCCGCGAGTGCGCGAAGTCGAGCGCGTCGGCGACCTGCGCGCAGATGCGAACCGTGCGTTCCTTGTCGAGGGGCCCTTCACGAAGGAGCTCCTTCAAGTCGCGGCCCTCGACGTACCGCATCGCGATGTACAGCTCGTCCCCGGCATCGCCCGCGGCATAGATCGGCACGACGTTCGGATGGTCGAGCGACGCTGCGAGCTGCGACTCCTGCAGGAAGCGATCACGGAACGCATCGTCCTCGGCGAGGCGCGGCGCGAGGAGCTTGAGCGCGACGCGCCGCTGCAGGCGGAGATCCTCGGCGAGATAGACGACGCTCATGCCGCCACGGCCAAGCACGCTCTCGATCCGGTACCCAAGCAGCTCCGCGCCGATGCGTGGATCAGCCGAGACTGTCAACGGCCCGCCTCCTTCGCGCGGACGATACGACTTCGCGTCACGTCTGCCTAGACGCACTGCCGAGCCTCGCCGACGGCGCTAACGACCGGCTAACTCGCGGCGGTCAGGAAGGCGTGACGCGAATCGACGCGAGGCGTGCGGAACCCGCGTAGGATCGCGAGGTGAAGGCGGAGGACACCGGAGCAGTCGAATCAGCATCGCCATCAGGTGAGCGGCCGATCCGTGCTGCCGAGGTGGTTGGTGCCCTGTCGCTCGCGACCGACCTCGGCACCGGGCAGCCGCTCGAGCACGCGCTGCGCACTGCCGTGCTCGCGGTCCGCCTCGGTGAGCTCACCGGAGCCTCGGCGCGGGAGCTCGCGGACACGTACTACGTCGCGCTGCTCCACGCTTCAGGGTGCACGTCGAACGGGCACGAAGCGGCGTTGCTCTACGGCGACGACATCGCGCATCGAGCCGCGTTCTACCTCATCGACCCGACCAGCCCTGCGGAGGTGCTTGCGTTCTACCGGGCTCACGTCGGGGCAGGCCGTCCGCCGGAGGTCCGCGCCGCGCTCATTGAGGACGCGATCGCCAACGCGGGCCCGCGGGCCCGTGACGCGTTCGCGACGATGTGTGAGATCGCGCAGCGGTTCGCCGGGTGGCTCGACCTCGGCTCGAACATCGAGGCAGCGCTGGAGTACGTGTTCGCGCGCTGGGACGGACGCGGGTTCCCGGACGCCTGCGGCGACGCGATTCCGTTGCCGATGCGTCTCTTGCACGTGGCGCGCGACATCTCCCTCTTCCTCTCCGCCGCCGGCCCCGACGACGCACGAGGCGTCCTCGAACGTCGAACGGGTGCCGCCTACGAGCCTCGGCTCGTGGAGCTCGCCCTGCGGAACTTCGACGAGATCCTCGCCGAGCTGGACGAGACGCGGATGTGGGAGCAGGTGCTGGAGATCGAGCCGTTCCCGCAGGTCTGGATCCGAGGTGAGAAGGTCGACGCCGCCTTCATGGCCATCGCCGCACTCATCGGTCTCAAGTCGCCGTGGCTTCGCGAGCACTCGACCGGTGTGGCCGATCTCGCGGAAGCCGCCGCCTGGCGGCTGGGACTGCCGGCAGTTTCCGTGACACTCGTGCGGCGCGCCGCGCTCGCGCACGACCTCGGCCGCGTCGGCGTGTCAAACGCGATCTGGGAGAAACCCGGACCGCTCGGCTTCGGAGAATGGGAGCGGGTGCGACTCCACCCTCACTTCACGGAGCGCGCGTTCGCGCAGTCGCGCGAGCTCGCTCAGATCGGGATCCTGGCCGGCTCACACCACGAGCGGCTGGACGGCTCGGGCTACCACCGCGGCACACGCGGGCCGGGACTCGATCAACAAGCCCGCATCCTCGCCGCCGCCGATTGCTATGCGGCGATGCGCGAGGCGCGGCCGTACAGGCCGGCTCTCGATGCGCCGACGGCTGAGGCCGAGCTGATGCGTGAGGTGGAAGAGGGACGGCTCGATCCAGAGGCTGTCGACGCTGTGCTCACCGCCGCGGGCCACCGGGTACCGCAGCGACCCCGCGAGCTGCCGTCCAGTCTGACCCAGCGCGAATTGGAGATCCTCCTCGTGCTCGTGCGCGGCAAGTCCAACCAGGAGATCGCCGATGATTTCCGCATCTCCGTCAAGACGGTCGGAAACCACGTTCAGCACGTCTACGAGAAGGCCGGCGTTCGCAGCCGCGCCGCGGCGACGCTGTGGGCCTTCGAGCACGACCTCGTTCGCACCGCATAGGGCATTCGCCCCATTCCGCCCGGGCGTCCCGGGTCGCACACTCGCTGCACCATCGGCGTCGACCTGCGGCGCCGAGATCGCAGAGGAGGAGACAGGTGATCCTGGCAACGACACAGGTCGAGGATTTCGACCGCTTCCTGAGCATCTTCTCGACCAAGGGCGCCGAGAAGCGCCGGCAGCACGGGTCCAAGGGCGCGACCGTCTTCCGCGATCCCAACGAGACCGACCGCGTCTGGGTGCTCTTCGACTGGGACGCCGATGGTTGGCAGAGCTTCGTCTCAGACCCGGATGTCCACCCGATCATGCAGGAAGCCGGGCACAAGGGCCGCCCCCAGGCCGCGGGCCTCGGCGGCCACTACGACGCCTAGCGGCGCCTCAACGAGTGTCGAAACCCCGCGATTTGCGGGGTTTCGCTCGTTGGCGCCCAGGCAGATTCGATCCCTGCGCGGCCCACTCACGAAGGCCCTGCAGACAATTATTGTTCGTCGGGTGAGCTCCGCTAGCCAGGTGCCGCGTGAAGACCCCCTGGTATTCGTCAGCCACAAGCACTCGGATCGGGAGATCGCTGAGGCGATCGCTCGGTTCGTCAGGAACAGGACTGCGGGCAAAGTACGCGTGCACCTGTCGTCTAGCCCCGACTTCGAGGGACCTCGTCTCGGCAAGCCGCTGAACGACGAGCTGAAGCGCGCGCTCGGTGCCGCGGAGGCCGTGATCCTGGTGTTCACGTCCGAGACGGAGGACTGGTCGTACTGCATGTGGGAGTGCGGCATTGCAACCAATCCGAACGACCCGCGTCCCACCTCGGTGATCGTCGTCCAATGCGGCCCAGACGAGCCGAAGCCGTTCGGAGACCAGCTTCGGGTGGACGCCCGGAATCTCGATTCGGTTCAGACGCTCGTCAAGTCTTTGCTGACGAGCACCGACTTCTTTGCGCGCCGCGATGCACCGGTGACCGGCTTCGCCGCCGAAGGTGCGGAGGTGAAGGAGTTTGCGGCCGAGCTCCACCGCCAGCTGGGCGAGGTCTTGCCGTCCGGTGGCGGAGCAGAACGAAGCACGCCGACGTCTCCGTACCTCCGGATCCGCCTCAACCATCAGGCCGCGGAGGAGCTGCGGACCGCATATCTGGAGGGCGAGACCGAGAAGTGCCTGCCGATTGTCGAGGCGAGGGCCGAGATCGCCGACAGCACCGGGGCCGAGAGCGTGTTCAACATGCGACTCGAGCCCGAAGCGACGCTCGGCGACGTGCTGGCTGCATGGCGTCGCGCTCACCGCGAAGATGGAGAAGCCCGGTGGTTCGCCGCGCTGGCCGAGCAGGTCGAGGGAGCGATCGTCGGCGCGCTCCGCCCTGTGAAATGGGCGCCCTACCAGACGACGACGGGTCGTGCGGATGTGCCGTACGTCGCCGCTTCCCGGAGGGTCGCCACGGGAGTCGAGTTCGACGTGTACCTCGTGCCGTTCGCGCCGCGACCAATCCCCGTCTCGGACAAGATGATCAGCGTCGAGGATATGTACTTGAAGGACGCCGCGGTAGAACCGCTCGAACAGATTCTGCTGATGGCGCTCGTGCAGGACATGAACGAGCGCAACAAGACCCGCCTTCCGATTCTCGACCACCGGCGTCCGCGGTCGATCGTGCACGAGGCGACGATCAACAAGTTCATGGTCCAGGCCATGCAAACGCGACGGGTGGACGAGCTGACGCTTCAGGACCTCCTGAACGAGCACGCAGACACGCTCGACGGCTCGTATGCCGAGGTGTCCACCGACGCCACGATCGAAGAGGCCATGGAAGCCATGGCCGCCAAGCCGGGCTGTCAGGACGTGTACGTCACCCGGGACGGTCTTGTCGTCGGCTGGCTGCCCAACGTGGTGTTCATCCAGGACTGACGCACAGCGCCTTCGGCTCGTGCCGGCCGCTCCGCGATCTGTAGCGTGCGCAGCGAGACGTAGACAATCGGCATCGCGCTTGACGTGCTGAGTGCGGCGGTGGAGGTGTGGTCGTGCTCGCAGCTTGGTATGAGCGCCAGGGAGCAGCGGCGGAGGTGCTCGAGGTGGGTGAGATGGCCGCGCCCGTACTCGGCCCTGGCGAGGTGGGCGTGCGTGTCCGCTTCTCCGGTATCAACCCTGGCGATACGAAGAAGCGCAGCGGTTGGCTCGGGTTCGGGATGGCATACCCGCGCGTCGTTCCGCACAGTGATGGTACGGGCGTGATCGATGCCGTGGGGGAAGGTGTTGATCCCACGCGTGTTGGTCAGCGTGTGTGGTTGTACGGGGCACAGTCGTATCGTCCGTTCGGCACCGCCGCGCAAGTGGCGGTCGTGCCCGCGGAGCAGGCCGTGGAGCTGCCGGATGAGGTCGGCGACGAGCTGGGCGCGTGTCTCGGGATCCCCGGAATCACTGCGCATCGCGCGGTGTTCGGTGACGGCCCGGTCGCAGGGAAGATGGTGCTTGTCCAGGGTGTGCTCGGGCGGCGTCGGCTCGCTCGCCGCGCAGCTTGCGCACCGGGGTGGCGCGACGGTCATCGGAACGGTCGTACGTGCGGACGATCTCGATCAGGTCGACCCTGCCGTCGCGCACGTCGTGGCGCTCGATCAGTCCGACCCTGCCGCTGCGATCCGTGCGCTCGCGCCAGAGGGCGTCGATCGCATCATCGAAGTCGCTCTTTCCGAGAACGCGGATCTCGACGCAGCCGTCACCGCTGCCAACGGCGTGATCGCAGCCTATGCCACCCGCCGCGACCGGCCCGAGTTCCCGTTTTGGCCGATGCTGTTCGCCAACCTCACGATCCGACTGCTCGGCAGTGACGACTTTCCGGTCGCGGCAAAACGTCAGGCTGCGACCGACCTCACCAAGTCCGCGGGAGAGGGAGCGTTGCGAATCCCGATCGGCGACCCATTGCCGCTCGACCGGATTGCCGAGGCACACGATCGAGTCGACGCCGGCGCACGTGAACGGGTGCTCCTCGCGATTCCGGGCTGAGACGCGTCATGCCAACCGCAGGTGCGACCGGAGGTGGCGCGGGCCTCAACGCGAGATGCCGCGACGATAACCGCCGCCCCAGGAGCGCCAGAAGAGTGGCCGCAGGACGAAGAAGAAGAACAGCGGGAAGGCCAGCCAGATGAGGTGGCCGCCGCTTACGACGATCGCCGCGATCAGGGCCAGGGGCAGGAACGCGAACGGCCACGGGCGCCACCCCGATGCCCGACCAACTCGCTCTCGCTCAGCTTCCGTGCTGGGCAAGTCGGCGACGAGCTCGTCGAGTTCGGCGTAGGTCTTCGCCGTCAGGCAGCGTTCGAGGCGCTCCTGGAACTCGTCGGCATCGAGGCGCCCATCGAGGTGCTGCTGACGGAGGATCTCGCCGACCGTCTCGCGCTCGCTGTCCCCTACACGGAGCTGCCGATCGCGCGGGCCGCGATGCCGGCTGTAACGGGTGTCATTGGTTCCTGGCATTTTCGATCCTTTCTGTTCACCTAGAGCGCGCGTCGGTAGCGCCAGACGGCGAGCGGGACGAAGAGGAGCAGGATGCCGGCGACCCAGCCGAGCGTCTGGAGAACATCCGAGGTGGCGGGGGTGCCGAGGATCAGCGCCCGCGCGGCGGAGGCGGTGACCGAGACGGGCTGGTGGTCGGCGAACGGTTGCAGCCAGCCAGGCATGGAGGCTACCGGGACGAACGCGGAGGAGGCGAAGACGAGCGGCGCCATCACCGGGAAGGCGGCTGCCTGCGCGGACTCGGGGTTGCGCAGGAGCAGGCCGACGGTCGCGAACACCCAGCTGAGCGCGTAGCCGAGCAGCAGCACGAGTAGCATCGCGCCGATCAGCTTCGCCGCGTTCGTGTGCACGTGGAAGCCGACGAGGAAGCCCACGCCCGTCATCAACGCAACGACGAAAACGTTGCGGGTGAGGTCGGCGAGCGTGCGTCCGAGGAGGACGGCCGAGCGCGCCATCGGCAGCGAGAGGAAACGTTCGAGCAGTCCGCTCTGCACGTCGGTTGCGAGCCCGATCGCCGTCGCGATCGCACCGAACACCGAGGTCTGGACGAAGATGCCCGGCATCAGATAGTCCACGTAGTCGACGCCGGGCACGCGGATCGCGCCGCCGAACACGTAGCGAAACATGAGCACGAACACGACCGGCTGAATCGTCGAGAAGACGAGCAGCTGCGGCACGCGGCGATAGGTGATCAGTCCGCGCCAGGCAATCGCCAGTGCATCCGAGACCGCTGCCGGCACGAGAAGCGAAGGACGCTCCGCGCGAGCCGTTGAGGCGAGCTCGCGCGCGCTCATGCAGCCCGTTCCGCGTGGCGACCGGTGAGGGAGAGAAAGACGTCGTCGAGGCTCGGCTCGCGGACGGTCAGCGTCGCGGGGACGACCCCCTCCGCGTCGAGCGTCCGCAGCGCGTCGACGAGCAGCCGCGCGCCGTCGGCGCTGGTGAGCCGGACGGTCGTTCCTTCCAGCTCCGGAGCGCCGTCGCGCGTCCCTGCGAGGAGCGTGTGTGCGCGTTCGGCCGGCGGTCGGTCGGTGAAGCCGAGCTCGATCACGGTGCTGCCGAGCCGCGCCTTCAGCGCCGCGGGAGTGTCGTTCGCGATCACGCGTCCCTCGTCGACAACGGCGACGCGGGAGGCGAGCCGATCCGCCTCTTCCAGGTATTGCGTCGTCAGGACGACGGTGGTGCCGTCGGCGACGAGCTCGCCGATCATCGCCCAGACCTCGTTGCGGCTGTACGGGTCGAGGCCGGTCGTCGGCTCGTCGAGAAAGAGCACCGGCGGCCGATTCACGAGCGCCGCCGCCAGATCGATGCGGCGGCGCATGCCGCCCGAGTAGGTGCGCACCGGCCGGTCGGCCGCCTCGGTCAGCTCGAAGCGCTCGAGCAGCTCGGTCGCGCGCGCGACGACCGTTCGCCGGGGCAGGTGGACCAGCTTCCCGATCAGCCGCAAGTTCTCGCGGCCGGTCAGGTTGCCGTCGACCGCGGCGTTCTGGCCGGCGAGGCCGATCCGGCGGCGGACCGCCTTCGCGTCCCGGACGACGTCGAGACCGAGCACCTCCGCCCGGCCCGAGTCGGGCTGGAGGACGGTTGCCAGCACCCTGATGGTGGTTGTCTTGCCGGCGCCGTTTGGGCCGAGCAGCCCGAAGACCGTCCCTGCGGGTATCTCGAGGTCGATCCCGGACAGCGCCTCGACCGGGCCGAACCGTTTGGTCAAGGCTTCGACGCGGATTGCCGGCTCAGACATGCGGCTCGTCCTCGGCAAGCAGGGAATAGAGCGCGCGGCGCGCGTTCGCGAGCACGCTGCGCGCCTCGGTGATCTGGTGCGCGCTGCCCATGTGCCCGATCTGCCCGGCCGCCATCCCCACCTGGCGCATCTCCCTGAACAACGAGGCAACATCGTCGCCGACCGACTCGCTCATCTCCTCCCAGGGTGCGACCAGGTCGTCGCGGCGCTCATCGACATACGCACGGCCGCCGTCGGTGAGGACGTAGGTGCGGCGGCCGTCGCGCTCCTCGAGGCGCACCAGTCCTTCGTCCTCGAGCTGCGCGAGCGCCGGATAGACCGAGCCGGGGCTCGGTCGCCAGACGCCACCCGAGCGTTGCTCGATCTCCTGCATGATCTGGTACCCGTTGCGCGGCTCCTCGGCCAGCAGCAGCAAGGCCGCCGCACGCACGTCGCCGCGCCGCGCCCGCGGGCCGCGCGGGAACCCGGGTCCGCCGCCGAAGAAGGGTCCGAACGGCCCTCCGCGCCCGAACGGCGGACCATGACGATGACGGCCGCGGCCGCGCGCCGCCATCGCGAGGACCGCCCAACCCGCAAACAACCAACGACGCCCGCGCAGACGCGGCTCGACGCCGGGCAATCCAATGACAGCGGTGCACATGATCGCCACCTCCGAATCGAACAGCTATCACCTAACAAGATATATCGTTATAGCTCGGCTCGTCAACCTCGCGTGGGGTGCGGCGAGCCGTCGCTGCGTCCATATAAATAAAGGAAAGGCCGTCCTGTGAGAGAGTCGGCGCGATGATCGCCGCCGACGTCGACGACCGCCTCGCCGCGTGGTGCCGACGGCACCTCGGCAGCGCTCCGGTCGAGCGCTTCTTCGGCGCCGACCATCTCTCGCAGGTGCACGGCCTCCGTCTCGCCGACGGGCGCGAGGTGGTGCTGAAGCTGCGCAGTCGGCAGGGACGGCTGCTCGGCTGCCACGCCGTCCACCGCGCCGTCTGGGAGGCGGGCATCCCCTGCCCCGAAGCCGCTCGTGGGGCCGCAGCAGCTGGCGGACGACGAGCCGGACTGGTGGGTGACGGCCGAGGCGTGGGCGGATGCGTCCGAGATCCGGACCGGCGACGACCTCGCGGAGGTCTACGCGCGGCTAATGGCGGACATCGTCGCCGCGGCGCCCGCAGTCGGTTTGCTCCCGTCGCTCGAGCCGCCGGTGCCGTGGCTCTGGTTCGACCACGCCGACCCGCGCCGCACCTGGCCGCCGGCCGCCTCCGACCGCTGGGACCCGCACCGGCTCGAAACGGAGCTGCCGCCGCACATCCCCGCGACGGCGCGGCGCGCGCGGGCGCGGCTACTCGCCGACGGCGTTCGCGCGAGCGGTCGCGTCGTCGGCCACGGCGACCTCTCCGGGCTCAACACGCGTTGGCACGGCCTGCATCCGATCGTCCACGACTGGGACAGCGTCGTGGCGATGCCCGAGGCGGTGCTCGCCGGCAGCACGGCCGCCGACCACGTCTCGAGCGACAGGACGCGGCTCGCGACGCTCGCGCAGAGCGACCGCTTCCTCGCCGCCTACGCCGCCGCGCGCGGCCTGTCCTGGACAGCGACCGAGACCGAGATCGCGTACGCGGCAGGCGCTTGGCTCGCGTCCTACAACGCCGCCTTCGAGCACCTCAAGGACGGCCCGTACCCGGTGAGCGAGCAGCTCGCGCTCGACGCTGAGGAGCGCCTCCGGCGAGCAGGCGCATGACGACCGCGCCGAGAGGTCACGCGTGGCGACACGGATATTGGCGCCCTTCAGGCGGGGTGTTCGGTGAGCGGGGCTTTCAGCTCTCGGTCAGGAGCACTACGACCAAGAGAATTCCCAGCACGGCGCCGAGTCCGGAGAGCAGCGCGACGAGGCGCTCGTCTGGGGGAGCAAACTCCGCACGTCTGACTGCCTCCTCGACCTCGCGGTAGCGCCAGAACGCGTAGCCCGAGCAGAAGACGCCGACGATCGCAAAACCGATCCCGATCGCGGTGTACGGCCAGGTGGCTCCTGTCGCAAGCGCCGGGACGAGCTTCCCGGACCCGATGCTGACTGCGAACGCCGTGAGGCCCGTACGCCACCACGCCAGGTACGTCCGCTCGTTCGCGAGCCGGGTTCGCCGGGTGGCGTCGCCTGCCTCGTCGAAGCGCCCGCCGCCAGGCGGCTGTCGCTCGCGCACCGGCATCCTCGTAAACCTACCCCGCGCGGGCAGGAGTGCTCCGCTTGCCCAGGGATTTCCCGGAGCCGAAGGCGAGGCCGTCGGTCAGCCGTCGACGAGGAGGCCGGTGGCCGGTCCGAGAGCCCGGCTGGAGCGGCGTGAGACGTGGGGTAGCCGGACAAGCCGGTGGGTGAGTGGCCGGCCTTCTGTGCGACGTTCGAGCTGTTCCTTGCTGATCGGTTTCCAGAGCTCGTCGATCGCTTCGATCGGATCGCGTGGGACTTGTTCGATCGAAAGCTCGAGGTGTTCTGCCCAAAGCCGAAGACGTGTGCCTGCGGCGAGGTCGGGGTCATGGGCGACGAGGTTCATCTCCGTGTCGTTGAAGAGCGAGTGCTCGTTCAGGTTGGCGGAGCCGAGGCTGAGCCAGGCGTCGTCGACTATCGCGACTTTTGCGTGGACGTAGACGGGGTCCGCCAGCGGGCCGGAGCGGGCGTAGAGCGTGCACGCGAGTATTCGACCGTCGTCCCCGTCTTCTTCGATCAGTTCGCCGAGCACACCGCGGGTATCGTCGTTGCCGCTCGTCGGCTTGGCCGGAAGCAGGAGCACGAGACGGAAGTCGGGGTTGGGCGGGTCGGCGAGCTTGGCGTGGAGTGCCGCTGCGATCTCGGGCGACCAGAGAAATTGGTTTTCGAGATAGATGAACCGTTGTGCACCTCGTATGGCACGGAGGTAGGACTCGAGGATGCGGAAGTCGCCGCGCGGTGTTGCGGCATAGACGTGCTCGGGCACGGTGCGCACGATCTGTAGTTCGATCGCGCCGGCAGGTTCGGCAAGCGTGACCGGTGCGAGCACTTCGCCGGTGACTTCGTGCCAGCGCATGCGGAAGTGCTCGGCGACATCGCCGACCGCCGGGCCGTTGATCAGCGCGCAAGCGTCGTGCCAGCCGACGGTTGCTCGCGCTGGATGCTCGCTGCTGTCGTAGCGGTCGCCGGATTCCGACGTGAGATCGATCCCGCCGACGAAGGCGACGTGATCGTCGATCACGATCGTCTTTTCGTGGTGGCAGTGCAGAGGTCGTTCCTTCGAGTCCAGGGCGCATTGGATTCTCGTGTGTCGGGTGAGCTGGTCGCGCATCTCGCGTACGTTGCCTCGCGATGGGCGAAAGAGCGGCAACGGCGCTCCGGCCCAGGCGAGTACGCGCACGTGCACGCGCTCGGCGAGCTGGGCGAGGAGGTTGCGAAGCACGACTTGCTCACCATCGCGTACGAGTGCGAAGTCCGGTGAGAAGTACCAGCCGGTCAAGTGGACATGCGAGCGGGCTCGCTGCAGCTCCTCCGCGATCACCGGAAGAGCCTCCGCGCCGTCGATCAGGATGTCGACCGCGTTGCCTGATCGCGCCGGGGGGTCTCCAGCCGCCCATCCGCCGAGTGGAGGGTCGAGTGCGCCTCCCCATCCGATCCGGCGCAGCCGACGCCGATGATGGGCACAGATCTGTCGGCTGAGCTGGTCTCCGAACCAACACTCGGCGGCGAGCAGCCACTCCGGTCGTACCGCTCGAAACCGCTCGAGGCGGGAACGTCGAGACGGCTCGACACTGTCTCCGCTCAAATTCTGCGGTAGCGGGCGTCGCTGAGCGAGTACAGCGCGAACGCGATCAGTCCGGCGGCGACGACGCCGAGGAGGAAGGGGCCGTACGAGCGGTCCACGATCTTGGCCAGGGCGCCGTCGAGTCCGACTGCCTTGTCGGGGTTGTAGTCGACCGCGGCCTTGACCAGAAAGACGCCGACGAGCCCGAAGACGACCATCCGCGCGAGATGTCCGATCGTCCCGAGCCGGCTGATCCACTCCTTCACCGGTGGCGGCATCTCCTCGACCTTCGACTCCTCGAGAAACGTCTTCGTGATACCTCGGTAGCCCTGGTAGAGCGCGACTCCGATCATCACGACTCCGGCGAGGCCGACGATCCAGGCACCCGCAGGCCAACCGAGGACCCCCGCGGTGGCCTTCTTGGGGCTGCCCGCGCTGCCTCCGCCGGCGCCGATGAGGATCTCGACCGCGAGGGCGCAGATTGCCCCGTACGCAATCCCGCTCGCAAGTGCAGAGATGCGGTCGAAGCCCGAGTCTGAGCCCTCGGGACCGTGCCCGATCGCGGCGCGGACCAGTCGCCAGAGGGAGTAGCCGCCGAGACCGATCGCGACGAGCGTAAGGAGGACCTCGCCGAACGGTTGGCGTGCCACCGTCTGCAGCGCACCCTCCTGGTCCGCCAGCTTGCCTCCGTGACCGAGCGCGAGCTTGAGGGCGAGAATTCCGATGATTCCGTAGACGAGCGCGCGGGCGACGAATCCCGCCCGTGAAAGCCACTCGAACGCGTGTGATTGGACGAAGCTCTCGCGGGCGACTCCAGGGGAGCCGAGCGCTCTCGTTGACCGTGAATTTTCCATGATTGCTTCCTCTCAGTTGCCGCGTCGAAAGCGCGGGAGGGTTCGGATCAGCGGAGTGCCCAACCGTCGTCTCCGCACGAGCTCGCCCAAAAACGTCGGCGGTCGGAGACTCATGAAGCGCCACCACCTGGGACGCACACCGTGATGGCGCCGGCCTCGACCTTGACCTTGAACGCCTTCACCTTGGTTCGGTCCCCTCCGTCGAGCTCGTACAGGACCTTCCGATTGAGCTTGACCTTGACCGAGCGGGCCTTCGTCGTCTGCGCGAACGGGGATTTGTTCGCCGTCCCGACGGCGGTACGAGCGATCATGCGGCCCCATTCGAGGAGTCCTTCGGCCGTGACGACACCCAGCTCGAGCTTCCCGTCGTCGGGACGCGCATCTTCGAACGCCTCGACCCCGCCGACGAGCTTGCCCACGTTGCCGAGCAGGATGCAGCTCGCCTTGCCCTTGTACCAGCCGACGCCGTCAACCCTGATCTCGGCGCGAAAAGGCTTCGAACGCAGGTTCTCCGACCCCGTCCACACGTAGGCGACGCGGCCGAACCGCTCCTTGAGACCGCCGTCTCCGGCATCTCGGATCATCGCGGCGTCGAAGCCCGCGCCGGCCATGACCGCGAAGCGCTCACCGTTGAAGCGGCCGACGTCGAGGCTACGGCGCTGGCCGCGTAGCCCGACTGCGACGGCATGCTCGATGTCCTTGGGGATCCCCAGGTTGGTGGCGAACAGGTTCGCCGTGCCCGCCGGAATGATTGCAAGGCACACGTTCGAGCCGGCGAGCACATCGACGCACCGCTGAACCATCCCGTCGCCACCCCATGCGAAGACGAGTTCTGCGCCTTCGTCCAGTGCCCGTCGAACCTGAGCCGGCGCTTTGCGACTTTTCGGCACCTCCCACCAGAGCGGCTCCTTCACTCCCTCCGCTTCCAGGACGCGACGAAGGTCGGGCAGCCCACCCCCGAGAGTCTTCCCGGCGTGCGCAACGACTGCGACTTTCACTTTCGGCCTCCAAGGCCGGCGCGTGCATCGTCTCGCAACTTGGCCGCAGCGCCGGTCGTCCGGCAGACGAAGACGAGAACGATCACGGCAGCGACACCCACGACAACGCCACCCCCTGCATCCAGCGGATCGTGCATTCCGCGATACATTCGCGCCATGGCCACGAACGTCACCATCGCCAAAACAAACGTCCAGGCGAACGCCCGAACAGTGCGGCTCGTGAACAGGGACGTGAGTAGAAGGACGAGGCCGCCGTAGACCGCGATCGAGGCCGCCGTGTGACCGGACGGGTAGCTGGCGTTGACCGGCAGGTTCTCGAGACGAGCGACGCGAGGCCGATGCGAGTGAACGACTAGCGTCGTTGCGCGGTACGAGGCCGACTCGACGGCGAGTGCGAACACGACGAACGCCGCGATCCGCCACTTCCGAAAGACGGCGCAGACGAGCGCCGTCAATCCGGCGACGATCGGCAGCACCACTCCCCCGGCGACGATCGAGCCGACCAACGAGGCATCGGTCCGAGCCGGTGTCCGGTGCGTGGCGAGCCACACGTTGAAGTGCTGCTCAGCCGCAGCAACGCCCCAGGCATGCTCCAGCACCCGGGTGACGAGAAACCCCAAGCCGATCGAGAGCGCCGCGATCGCCGCCAGGCCGGCGAGCATCGCGACGACGAAGACGAGTGCCGGGTGAAGCCCTCCAAACAAGCCGGCCAACCGCTCCGCCGGCCCGTCCTTGCGCGCGTCGAGGACGGCGACGTTCCAGCGGTCCGCCGACTGCGGCTTCCGACGAACGCCTGGCCGACCGGCCGCTGGCACTCGATGTGTTTTCGTCTCGATCATCGGGGCACGCCTCCTCCCACCAATTCCCGTCCCGAGGAAACGGTTCCGCCTCAGGTCGGGTTACGCCCGGTGAGGCTCAAGCCGTCGCATGCCGTTACTGGTCTTACTCGCGCTCGCCTTGACGGTCGGCTTAGTAGTCGGACTCGTCGCGTGGCGATATCCGCGGATCGCAACGCCGTCGGCCGCGCCGACACTCGATACCGCCCGTAAGGTCGGCGAAACGGTCGGGAAGCATCCGAGGCTGCGCGCCTTCCGGGACGCACGGCTCGATCCGGCGGCGGCGACCGGCCTTGCGATGACGCTCGCCATGATTTTCGCGATCGGTGGAGGCGTGCTGCTCGGAGTGCTGGCGTACCTGATTCGCACAAACTCGCTGTTGATCGGCATCGACAACGGCGTGGCGAAGTGGGGAGACCGTCACGCTTCGACGATGACGATGCAGGTGCTCAACGATGTCACTCAACTCGGGAGCTTTTACACCATCGTTGTGCTTTGCGTCGTCCTCGCCGTCGCAGAGACGATCAGGGAACGGAGCGTCTGGGTCACGCCGTTCATCCTCGCCGTTATGGGCGGTGAGGAGCTTCTGACCGCGACGGTGAAGCAGCTCGCAGACCGGGTGCGCCCCACGTTCAACCCCGCTGCGGCGACGCTCGGGCCGTCGTTCCCCAGCGGCCACTCTGCGACAGCTGCCGCCTTCTATGCCGCTGCCGCGCTTCTACTCGGTCGGTGGCGCGGTCGCCAAGCACGGGCGGTGCTCGCGGGTCTCGCGGCGGGGATCGCCGTGGCAGTCGCGTCGACCCGGGTGCTGCTCGACGTGCATTGGCTATCGGACGTGACCGCCGGTCTCGCGCTCGGCTGGGGCTGGTTCGCAGTGTGCGGAATCGCCTTCGGCGGGCGCATCCTCCGCTTCGGCGCCGCCGCGGAGACGGCCGCCCGAGTCGCGGACGCAGCACGCAGACCGGCGGTCTCCGCGCGCTCGCCGGATGTCTCGAAGTAGCGTCCGATTGCAGGCGGGCTCTACCGGCCACTGGGTATGGAGCCCTTTAGGGGCCTTCAGATCGAGACCGATGGGTCAGGGATCCTGGTGGACGAACAACTGACCGACACCGCCTACGGGAAACGGCAGGTCGAACGCGAGCGCGATCATCTCGATCGCGCCGCACGGGCAGGTCTCAACGCTCTGGGTCACACACGCGCGCTGTTGAGTACACGAATGTACGAGCAGGCTGCCTCACGCCCTCAAGCATCGGGTATCGCCTTCCACGCTTAACTCACATGCCGCAGGCGAAGTGGTACTCGTTGCCGACGTCGTCAACGAGGACAAGTCGTTCTGCGCCAGAAGGAACGTGGACATTCAGGCGGAGCCGCTCGCGTTCATCGCCAGACGCAACAGTTACTTCCAGCGGGCCCAATGGCGAGTTTCAGTCCTCAGCTCACCGCTTTCTTCACGAGCGCGCGGATTCTGGCCTCGTCGGCGGCAGTCAACTCCTTCAGCGCGAAGGCGGTCGGCCACATGGCGCCTTCGTCAAGATTCGCCTTGTCGCTGAAGCCGAGCGTCGCGTACCTCGTCTTGAACTTCTGTGCGCTTTGGAAGAAGCAGACGACCTTGCCGTCCTTGGCATACGCGGGCATCCCGTACCAGGTTCTCGGCGAGAGGGCTGGCGCGCTGGCTTTGATGATCGCATGGAGCCGCTCGGCCATAGCGCGATCCGGTTCCGGCATCTCGGCGATCTTCGAGAGCAGGTCGCTTTCCCCGTCCGCCTTGCCCGCCCGCGGGCCGCGGCGCGCTGCCGCCTTCAGCTCTTGCGAGCGCTCCCTCATCGCGGCCCGTTCCTCGTCCGTGAATCCCGTCGACGCCTTGCCGGTGGTTCTCTTGGCGGACTGCTGCGTGCCCTTCTTTCCGGGTTTCCTCTCAGCCAATTGCGAAGCACCTCCGTGCGCCGAACGAGTCCTATCCGCTTGACCTCCGGTGCGATCGCCGGACGGCTCAGCGCAGCTCCCGGATGCGGGTCAGGTTACCCGCGGGATCGCCGACGGCGCAGTTGCGAACGCCGTACGGCTGCTCGGTCGGCTCCTGGACGACGTCGGCGCCGCTGGCCTGCAGGTGATCCAGCGCATCCCGCCGTATCCGACGTCGTTGCGGACCTCGCACCCCACGATCTCCGAGCTCAGCCGGTCGCGCACTAGGCTGCGTTTCATCGAGAACGTTCTCTACGACGGAATCGGCGGCGCATACGCCGAGACACGTCGCCCCGACCCGAGGATCGCGCGGGTGATCCGGGCGGCGCTCCGCGACGCCACTTCCGTCGTGAACATCGGCGCCGGCTCGGGCTCTTACGAGCCGACCGATCTCGCGGTCGTCCCGGTCGAGCCGTCCGAGCTTATGATCCGGCAGCGGCCTCCGTCGCTCCCACGGGCAGTCCGCGGCGTAGCTGAGGCGCTACCGCTGCCGGACAAGAGCATCGACGCGGCTCTCGCAGTCCTGACCGCCCATCACTGGGCGGATCGTCCAGCAGCATTCGCCGAGATCCGCCGCGTCGCGCGGAGGCGCGCCGTCTTCTTCACGCACGACCCCGATGCGACCTTCGGTTGGCTCGACGACTACTTCCCCGGCCTCGGCGGCGACACAACCTCCCGCTATCCCCAGCTCGTCGAGTTCGAGGTGTTGGGCCGCGTCACGATCGAACCGGTGCCGGTGCCCGCCGATTGTACGGACGGCTTCACCGCCGCCTACTGGCGCCGACCGAACGCTTATCTCGACGAAGCCATACGGACGAACATGTCAACCTTCGCCCTGCTCGACGGTCGGCTCGTGGCCGACGGTGTCGCTCGGCTTGCGCGCGATCTCACCGATCGCTCCTGGCACAGCCGCTACGCCTCACTGCTGACCTTGCCCGAACTCGATGTCGGCTACCGCCTCGTCGTCGCCGAACTCGGCTAAACCCGGACCCTCGGCCCACCGCTTCTCGCGTCACGTGCCCTCCCGGCGGCCCGTATCCGAGGTTGGGCCGGGTGCCGGCGGCGTGATGGTTCCGCCGCCGCAGCCGGAAATGGCGGCGCCGACGGCGATCCCCTTGGAGGTAGCGCTGCCTATAGTTGGGCGCACAAGCGGGCCGACGCCCGCGTGCAGGTGCTCGACGTCTGGTGGGAGAACGGCTTCGCGCCGCGCCGCGCCGACGGGTTCGTCGACGCGATGCGCGACGCGCTCCGCTCCTACCTGCGCTTCGCAGCCGCAAGCCGCCTCGAGTGGGCACCTCACCTCGGAACGGAGAAACGGCTCTTCCTCACTCGCCCGTGAGGAAGAGGATCCGGCGTCAGTCCGGGTACTCGTCCTTCCGCCAGGTGCGGGGCTCGGCGGGTTGGGGCTTTGGTGTTCGCTCGAGCAGGAAGTTGTAGTACGGCGCGACGAACGGGTCGGGCGCCATCACCGTATAGGTGTGGTAGACGGTCCCGTTCTCGCGCGCGAAGGCGATCCAGCTCGGGCCCTCGCGCAGCCCGTCCTTGAGCTCGGCCCCGATCTGGCGTGACCACTCCTGGAGCCAGTCGGGAGGGTTGTCGATCATCTCCTTGACCTCGGGAATCTGCTGCGCCTGCTCCTCGGTCAGCGCAAGGCCGAAGTCGAAGGCGAAGTCGGTGTTGTAGGTGGAGACGTAGGGGAACTGCCAGCCCATCCGCCGCTTGTAGGCGGTCAGCCGCTCGATCGGCGCCCGCGAGAAGCAGAGCAGCGTCACGTCGCGGTGGTTCAGGTGGACGAGCGAGCCGTCGAGCCCGTCGGCCAAGCTGGTGCAGCCGGGGCAGGCGCCCAGCGTGTAGTCGGGGCCGAACATGATGTTGTAGGCGAGCAGCTGTGAGCGCCCGTCGAAGAGCTCGGCGAGGCTCTTCTTGCCGTCCTCGGTGTCGAACTGGTACTCCGCCTCGACCGGGACCCAGGGAAGATCGAGACGCTTGCTCTTGATCTCCTCGTTTCGCTCCGCCTGCTCGGCCTCGAGCTTGGCGAGCTCGTCCCGAGCCGCCTGCCATTCCTCACGGCTTCCGATCTTGTGCTCAGGCATCTCATTCTCCTTCCGTCGGACTCGAACGGTCCCGCGCGAGCCGAATCCATCGTCGGATCGGACGCTACCGGGATCATGAAATAAGACCCGCCGCAACCCGGAAACTCATCGCAACCGTGCTCGAGTTCCGGTCTTGGGCGCGGATCCGCAGTCTGTCTCGCGGGACCGAGTCGGCCGTGCTCGTAGCCGTCTCGCGGCGATGAGTTTTCGTCCTCCGGCACGTCTAGAGGTGATGAGCTCAGGGAAGGAGGCCCGGATGACGGAACACCTCATGGCTCGAAGCCGAACGACGATCGTGCTGGTCGCCGGCGCGGTCGCCGCGTGGGCGGTCACGGTCGATCGGATGCGCGGGATGGACGCGGGCCCCGGCACCGACCTCGGCGGGCTCGGGTGGTACCTCGGAATCTGGGTCACGATGACCGCCGCGATGATGCTGCCTTCGGCGGCGCCGGCGGCGCGACACGTCGCGCGACTCGCCCGCCGTGTGCCGACGCTGCTCTTCACGGCCGGGTACCTGGCGGTCTGGACGGGCTACGGCCTCCTGGCCTACGGCGTCTTCCGGCTCTTGACCTCGTTCGAATTCGGCTGGCTCGCGTGGGACCGGGGCGGCCCGTACGCCGCGGGCGGCGCGACCGTCGCGGCAGGGCTCTACGAGCTGACGCCGTTGAAGCGGCTGAGCCTTCGCCGCTGCCGCAGCGCTCCGCACGGCGGGAACGCACTCCGGAGCGGCCTCGCGCACGGCGTCGAATGCGTCGGCTGTTCCGGAGCCCTGATGGCGGTCCTGTTCGCGCTGGGTGCGATGAGCCTCTTCTGGATGGCGGTCGTCGCCGTCGCGATCTTCGCGGAGAAGGTCCTGCCGCGCGGTCCGCGGCTCGCGCCCGTCTTCGCGGTCGCCCTGGTCGTCCTCGGAATCTGGGTCGCCGTGTCGCCCGCGAGCGTTCCCGGACTGACCGAGCCGGGCAGGTCGCCTTCGATGGAGATGGGGTCGTGAGCAAGGTCGTCGGGACGCGCGCGGAGTGGCTGGCCGCCCGCACCGCGCTGCTGGCAGAGGAGAAGGAGCTCACCCGCCGCAGCGACGAGCTCGCCCGGAAGCGCCAGGCACTGCCGTGGGTGCCGGTGGAAAAGGACTACAGCTTCGAGACCGAGGACGGAACGAAGACCCTGGTCGGGCTCTTCGACGGGCGCTCGCAGCTACTCGTCTACCACTTCATGTTCGGTCCGACGGTCGAGGGGTGGCCGGATGCGGGCTGTCCGGGTTGCTCGTACACCGCGGACAGCCTCGACGGCGCCGTCGCACACCTCCCGCCGCGGGGAGTGACGTTCGTCGCGGTCTCGCGTGCTCCACTCGAGAACCTGCAGGCTTTCCGGCGCCGGATGGGCTGGCGCTTCCCGTGGGTCTCGGCTGCGGGAAGCGACTTCAACCTCGATTTCGCCGTGTTCACAAGGGAGGAGCGACGGACCGGCACGGGCTTCAACTTCGGGACGCCGAAGCACGCGGCCGAAATCGATCTTCGCCGGGACGAGCTCCACGGCCTGAGCGCTTTTGCGCTCGAGGACGGGGTCGTCTACCACAGCTACTCGTGCTACGACCGCGGCACCGACGTCCTGAGCGCCACCTGGCAGCTGCTCGACCGCACCCCGAAGGGGCGCGGCGACGACCCCGAGGGTTGGCCGCGCCGACACGATGAATACGAATGACTGAGAGGAGCGCCATGAACCTTCCCCCGGTCGTCTCCTCGACGGAGTGGCAAGCAGCTCTGGACGCGCTCCTTGACAAGGAAAAGGAAGCCACCCGGGACCGCGACGCGCTCGCCGCCGAGCGTCGCAGGCTGCCGATGGTCCGGATCGACAAGGACTACACCTTCGACGGTCCGGACGGCAAGGCGAGCCTGCTCGACCTCTTCGAGCGACGCAGACAGCTCCTTCTCTACCACTTCATGTTCGGGCCGAACCAGGACGCGGGCTGCGACGGCTGCTCCATGTTCGTCGACCAGATCGGTCACCTCGCCCACCTGCACGCCCGCGATACGTCCTTTGCGCTGGTGGCCCGCGCCCCGATTACGAAGATCGAGGCGTACCGAAAGCGGATGAGCTGGACGGTCCCGTGGTACTCGTCGTTCGAGAGCGACTTCAACGTCGACTTCGGCGTCGGGCCGGACACGCCGCAGCCGCACGTCCACCAAGACGGCGAGACGTTCGGCCTCAGTGTCTTCCTGCGCGACGGCGACAGTGTCTTTCGCACGTACTTCACCACGGCGCGCGGCGTCGAGGCCCTCGGCAGTGTGTGGACCTTCCTCGACCTGACACCGCTCGGCCGCCAGGAGGAGTGGGAGGACTCACCCGCCGGGTACCCGGAGACGAAGCCGTACGTGTGGTGGCGCCGCCACGACGAATACCAAGGCAAAAGCGCAGACTGAGTCGCGTGAGGTCCCCCGGTCTCTCGCGCTATCGATGAGCGTTGCGCTGGGTCAGGCATCCTCAGCCGAGCTCCGCAACGGCTCGCGCCGAATCGACTGCACACACACCCAGCGTGTTGGGTCGGCGGCAAGGTCTCAACGGGCTTGCCCCCGGCCGCCGCCCCGGCCTAGAGTGGGCATCCTGCGGCTGTCGCAGATGCCTCCCGCAAGTGACGTGGCCAGCAAGCCGCACATCCAGCTCGAAGCCCTCCATGTGCTGGCGCGCGCGCTGGCGGGAGGGGAGTTCCGGGCGCGTGCGATGCTCGAGCGTGCGTGCGCCGCGGTCGCCCGCGGCTTCGCATTCGAACGGGTGGGGATCGTCCGCTACATCCCCGAGACGTCGACGCTCATCCCGTTCGCGGCCCACGGCCTGACGCCGGCCGAGCTGGGTGCGCTTCCTCCCGCCCTTCCGGTCGCGCGGTTCAGCGCCTTCCAGGATGCGCTCGCGACGGGCCGGGCGGCTTACGTCGAGGATCCGGGCGGCGAGGAAGCGGTCCCCGAGGAGATCGCAAGTGGGTTCGGGATCGGCTCGTTCGTGATCGTTCCGCTCGTCAGCGATGGGCGCTGTCTCGGATTCATGACATGTGACGAGCGCGGCGAGGCGTTCTCCCTCGACGCGGCGGAGGTCGACCTCCTGACGACCTTCGGCACGTTGATCGCCGCGTTCCTCGAGAGGGCGATCGAGCATGGCGAGCTCCGTCGCCTGAATGAGCTGAAGAGCCAGTTCGCCGCACTCGCGTCGCACGAGCTGCGCACGCCGGTGGCGGCGATCTACGGTGCGGTTCGGACATTGGACGAGCGCGCGGAGCAGCTTTCGCCGGAACAGCAGACCGAGCTGCGCCGGATGCTGTCGCAACAGACGAAGCGGCTCTTCGAACTGGTCGAGAACCTCCTCGACCTCTCACGCCTCGAGGCCGACTCGCTTCGCATCTCCCCCACCGAGATCGAGGTCCGCGCAGGCCTGGCGGAGATCGTCGACGTCGTCGTCGACGGCAACACGGAGGTGAGGATCGAGGTTCCGGAGGGCCTTCGGGCCGTCGTCGACGTTCAGGCGTTCGATCGCATCCTCTCAAACCTGCTCGCAAACGCCGTGCGCCACGGGGCGCCGCCGTTCTTCGTCTCTGCCGCCAGGACGAACGGCGAGCTAACGGTCACGATCGAGGATCGGGGCAGCGGCGTCGCCGAAGAATTCGTCGGCAGCCTCTTCGAGCGGTTCACACGCGGCGCGACATCCTCGAGCGAGGGTGCCGGCCTGGGTCTCTCGATCGCGCAGTCGTACGCCCGCGCACACGGGGGCACGCTGACCTACGAGCCGGCCAAACCGCACGGAGCGAGGTTCCGGCTCACCCTGCCCACCGTCGTCTGACTTGGAGAAGCCGTTCCGGCCGCCGCTCTTCGTTACCTCGCGCCTCGTTGTGTCGCGCGGACCGCTCGATCTTCAGCCACGCGAGCGAACCTGAATCCGCAGCCACGACAACGCACGCCACTTCCAAACCGATCCGAGGACTCAGCCATGCGGGTGATTGACGTGGACCACCATCAGCGAGGCCCGTAATCCATTCCTGCCGGCCGGGCCGACTCGTCTGGAGAGCGCCACGTTTAGCGATCATGCAGGCATGTCGAGGCGCAACGTCGCTGACTCCGAGGCCGACCGTTGGGCGCGCGGCCGGGAAGCGCTGCGCACAGCGGACCCGCGGATGGCGGAGTTGATCGACGCCGACCCCGGGCTCGACCCCGACGCGCTATTCGACGGCTGGCCGAGCGATTTGTGGGGAGCGCTCGTGCTTCAGGTGATCGGGCAGCAGCTCTCGCGCGCAGCCGCCGGCGCGATCCTGGGCCGACTCGAGGCGTTGCACGGCAGCCGGCTGCCGACGCCCGCCGAGCTGCTCGACACAGACGCCGAGACGCTGCGGCGGATCGGCCTCTCCCGGGCGAAAGCGGTGTACCTGCACGACCTCGCCGCTCGGCTCGAGGACGGGCGGCTCGACCTCCAGCGGTTGCGGACCCTCGGCGACGACGACGCCCGCGACGAGCTCACCCAAGTCAAAGGTGTCGGCCGGTTCACCGCCGACGGGGTGCTCATGCTCGCGCTGCGCCGGCCGGACGTCTGGCCCGCCGCCGACCTAGCGCTGCGCCGGGCGGTCGAACGGGTCTGGGCGCTCGACGCCCCGGCCTCGGTCGCGCAGGTAGACGCGCTCGGCGAGCGTTTCCGGCCGTGGCGGACGCTGGCTGCCACCTACCTCTACCGAACGCTGAGAGCTCGACTTGACGGTGCGTAACGACGCGTCAACGACCACGCGCGGGGCCCAACCAATCTGGACTGCGGCTCTGGTATGCCGCGAGCGGCTAGGCGGCCAGGGGAAGAACACCGTGCGCGGCCGCGTACGCATAAGGGTGGTGAAAGGCTTCGAGCGCGCTGTCCGGCTCCGCCGGGATCACGATCGTGACGTCCAACTCGGGTTCGTAGACCTCGACCCACAGCTCACGGGTTCCTTGCAGCCAGAGCAGCCGCATCAGCGTCCCGTTCGATGTGCGCTCGGCCAGCTCGCGGATGGGTTCGCGAGTCGGCGTCGTCGCTTCGGCCATTGGTAGTTCGTAATGCATGTCGTCTCCTTTGTTGTCGTGCTCTCTGGTGGAGAGCTGTGTTCTGCTGTTTGCCGGCGCGGCCGGCCGCGGCCTGGGCCTGCGGCCGAGGTCAGCGGCGGGTTTTGGCCGGTGGTGCGGTGGTGCGCGTTTCAGTCGCGGATCTGGAAGGGGACGACGGCGATGTTCGAGGCGATTCCGTAGGCCTGGAGGTCGCTGGCGGTGATGCGGCCGTCGTGGTTTGAGTCGGGGACGACGGCGGGGGCGTCGTTGTAGATCCCGTCCTTGTTCTTGTCGGCCGCGACCGCGA